>Ga0160465_100010_pt1 | contig 359268 bp, 309 predicted proteins | sample HID1971K_E11MG_FD_108209 | JGI IMG/M metagenome (GOLD analysis project Ga0160465, IMG submission 108209) | Enriched millipede-associated microbial communities from UW Madison campus, WI, USA - HID1971K_E11 MG | ecosystem: Host-associated > Arthropoda: Insects > Digestive system > Unclassified ...
GATCTTAAAAGTCTCTTCGTAGGAATCGGCTCGTCTGCCATTCATACCTTTTCTTGGTTTTTCCATGATTATTAAAGATAATGGTTAATCCAATTTTTGTAAGGTGTTTTTAGGAATAGACAAGCAGACCCGAGGACCATCCTTAGCTGCTTTTATACTGGCATGGCTATATGTATGTTCTATTTAAGTTAATAAATTTCGATTTTCTTAAACAAATCTCTGAGTGTTACATTATTTAGAGAACCTGATCCATCCTAAATTTATTTCGCAATAATGTTTGTATTGCGGATCATCCTGAACCTGGTTGGGTTAGGATGATGATAATCAATTGTATATGTGATGCTTGTCATAATTTCGATTCGTTATAGTTGGTAAATTTGTACTATGTTATTTACCAGTGCATTAATTAACAAATTATGAAACCATTATTGTTATTGACCGATTTTTCTGAGAGTGGTAACCATGCGGTTGAATATGGATACCATTTAGCAAAACTTTTAAAAGCGAATGTAACGCTATGCAATGCCGTTGATTTAGCGGAGTCGGCGAACATGTTATGGCCTGCTGAAGCTTACGACTCGATTGTTTCCGACAGTGGTGAGCTGCTGGAAAAGTTAAAAAAACATCTGGAACGTACTGACCATACCGCTGGTTTTCACCCGCAGATCAGTTGTGAGAACAAAGCTGGCAGACTTATCGATGTGGTTGATGCCTTAAGGGAAAATGAAGATTTTTATATGGTTGTAATAGGTGCGCACCGGAAGGGCTTCGCCAGGTTTTTACTGGAAAACCATAGTAAAAGTATGATTGATACTTTAACCTGTCCGTTGTTGATCGTTCCACGGGAAGCAGTACTTGGGGATATTAAGAAAATAGCATTTGCTACAGATTTTACAGATCATAAGCGTGATCTGGACCGCATTTACAATTTGATCCCTATGGCAGAGCGCTTGGCTGCAAAAATTTTGTTGGTACATGTTCAGGAGACTGAAATAAAACATATAAAAAAGGCTGAGGAAGCATTACTAACAGAGATTTCTAATAAGGCGAACTATCCGCATATTTTTTACGCCTGTATAGAAAATGGCGATGCTGAGGAAGGGTTATGTCATTTGTGTGCCAGCCAACAGGTGGATATGCTGGTGATGTTGCACCGCTCACGTGATTTTTTTGAAACTGTGTTTAACAGAAGCCATACCCACAAAGTGGCAGCTAAGGTTACGGTGCCATTAATGGTGGTTCCCGAATAAGGCGGTTGCGGGAATTGCTGTGAAGAGGGTAGAAAACTAATTAGTTTTTATCTAAGTTTGTAGCAATGATTTTAAGGCCTGCTTTTTTTGTCTTTTGTTTACTTTTTGCATTGGTTTTTAACCAGGCAGATGCCCAGGTGGTAAGCGCTGTGCCAGCGGTTGATAGCCTTACAATTGCGAAAAAGAACTATGCACGAAGATTGGTTAGGGACTCCGCTTTTTATGCCAGGCAAAAGTTTGTGACCGATTCCATTTTATCGCATACCTGGATTCTTCCGGATTCCCTCGTAAATAAAAATATCATTATTGATAGTATTTTAAGAGCGCAGGTGTATGGCCGCTCTGGCTTATATACCCGTTATAAAGATTTTAAAACATCCGAAAAGGTGAGCCTTTACCGTACCGGAACACCCGTCCCTAAAGGAAATCTTTGGGTACTGGGCGTAATTGCCTTGTTAATGGTGTTATTTGCTTCATTAAAGATTTCTTTTTCAAAACAGCTGCAAACCATTGTTCAATCCTTTTTTAGTAACCGGATATTAAATAACCTCAATAGGGAGGATAATCTTTTTACTTAATGGCCGTTCCTGCTGCTTTTTGTGCAGTTTGGTTTTACAATAGGAATGTTCTTTTACCTGGTTACACAATATTACCATATGTCGTTTGCTGACAGTGGTTTTAGGTTTTATTTGAGTATTTCGGTGCTTATTGTGATACTTTACGTGCTGAAAATTGTTTTATTGAGAGGCTTGGGGTATCTTTTTAATATACAGAAGCCCGTAAACGAGTATGTTTCTATATTATATTTAAGTTATTTTAATATAGCACTCATGTTTATCCCTTTAGTGATTGCTTTTGCCTTATCTCCTTTAAAGTATGGGCCTTACTACATCGCAATTTCCTTCATTCTTTTAACGATTGTCTTTGTTTTTCAATTTATTAGGGCCGGCGTTAATATTTTATCTCATTATCGGTTTTCAAAAGTCTATTTGTTTTTGTACTTTTGTGCCCTCGAAATCTGCCCTATATTAATATTAATCAAGGCGATAGGATTATAAAAGCGGTAATTAGGTAAAAATGCAAGAAAACACAGACGATAGGTTACGTAAGGTGAAGAGTATATTGGTAACCTTGCCAAAGCCGGAAACTGAAAAGTCTCCTTATTTTGATTTGGCGAAGAAGTACAACCTGAAAATTGATTTTAGATCATTTATACATGTTGAAGGCGTTCCGGCCAGGGATTTCAGGAAAGATAAAATTGCTTTAGGTGATTTTACAGCCGTAGTTTTTACAAGCAGAAATGCAGTAGACCATTTTTTTAGAATTTGTGAAGAAATGAGATACGAAGTGCCTGCGGATTTGAAATACTTCTGTATCTCGGAATCTACAGCCTTATATCTGCAGAAATATATCCAATATAGAAAACGAAAAATCTTTTTCGGAAAGCAAACTGCAGCCGATTTAGCTGAAGTTTTAAAGAAACATGCAGACGAGAAATTCCTTTACCCTTGTTCTGATGTAGCAACAGAAGATACAATGAATTTCCTGCAAAAGAATGGGTATGATTTTACACCTGCTGTGTTGTTTAGAACAGTGGTGTCTGATCTTTCTGACCTTGCGGAAGTTTTTTATGATATTATAGCGTTCTTCAGCCCTTCAAGTATACAATCTTTGTATACCAATTTCCCTGACTTTAAACAAAACAATACACGTATTGCCGCTTTTGGTGTGAATACACATAAAGCTGTTAAAGATGCAGGACTGATTGTTGATATAGCAGCCCCTTCGCCGGAAGCTCCGTCAATGATTATGGCAATTGAGAATTATATAAAGAAATCAAACAAATAGTCTTTTGTTTTTATTTTTAGTTTAATAAGTTTCTAATACGTTATATTTGCGCAGTTAAAAATAGCTCAATGCTTGTTTTTTTAACATTTGGTCACATTTTTATGACCTAATAATTGTTTATATCAATCATTATTGATAAAATTGTTATAAAATTGCTTAGCGCCATATATGAGAAACTTATACTTCGTCGCGTTTATTATTGTTGCTGCTTTATTTTCTAGTTGTGGAAAAGGAGGACAGGGAGAACTCGTAGGAGTTTATAATAGAAAATTCAGGAACAATAAGATTCCTTTGGGGATGGTATATATCCCACCAGGACGAACTTTAATTGGTATGTCTGACGAAGACATCAACAATACGCAGAGTGCCCCAAGTAGAATGACTTCTTTCAGTGCGTTCTTTATGGACCAGACTGAAATTTCAAATGCTGAATACAGGCAGTTTGTGGCTTGGGTAAGGGATTCTGTCGCGGTTACCACTTTAGGTCCGACTGTTGCCCCCGCATTCTTTAAACAAGCCCCCAAAGGTGCTGATGGTGCTGCTGCTTTAGGTGCGAATAGGGATATCGACTGGAAGAAAGTCGGTAACGGATCGTTGCTCTGGAGTAAAAGAAACGGTGGCATGGGTAGCAAACTGGGTGATATGTATTATACCGGTGCTGATGCCTTGCCAGGTAAAAATGAAATTGATATCAGGAAGCTGAAATATGCTTATAGCTATGTAAGTACAGACCTTGCTGTCGAAGGCAGAAAAGATCCTTCCAAAAAGAGACAGGATTTTATCATTACTTATACAGATAACCCTGACCCTTCAAACCCGAACCACCACCCTTCAGTACCTGTCTATCCTGATACTTTGGTGTGGAAAGTAGATTATTCTTATTCACAGAATGATCCTATGGTGAAAACTTATTTTAATCACCCTTCATATGATGATTATCCTGTAGTTGGAGTGACCTGGGAACAGGCCAGTGCCTTCTGTGTTTGGCGTACCCGTTTCTATGAGTCGGCCGCTGCTTCAAGGAAATTGCCAGCTAATTCAAGGCCCGAATACGATTTACCTAGCGATGCGCAGTTTGAATATGCCGCTAGAGGTGGTAACGTGAAAACAAAATATCCATGGGGCGGCCCATATGTACGCAACACAAAAGGTTGTATGCAAGCGAATTTCAAAGTTGGTCGCGGAAACTATTCTGACGACGGCGGACTGTATACCGTAAATGTAAAATCTTATTTCCCGAATGATTATGGCTTATACAATATGGCCGGTAATGTAGCGGAATGGACAAAAACAGCATATAATCAATCTTCATCGCCGATGTTGCTTGATTTTAACCCTAACTTTACCTATGTAGCAAAAACTGGCGACAGTAAATACATGAAACGTAAAGTTGTGAGGGGCGGGTCATGGAAAGACATTGGCTTTTTCCTTCAAAATTCCGTTGGTACTTACGAGTACCAGGACCAGGCGAAATCATATATCGGTTTCCGGTGTGTAACTTCATACCCTGGTACCGATATCAGCTACAGAAACTAAAAAACAAAAAAAATAATCTAAATCCTTATTAACGAAGAAAATGGCAGCAAAAAAGAAATTCGATTGGTTACACGTTGCAATATCCTGGGGAGCCAGTATTGTAATTTTAGGTGCATTGTTTAAGATATTACATATTGGAGGTGCACTGGGTAACTATGCGATTGGTATCGGTTTGGGTGTTGAAGCTTGTTTATTCTTTTTAACCGGCTTTAGGCAACCTGAACAAGAATTACCCTGGGAACGTGTTTATCCTGAATTGAACCCTGATTTTGATGGTGAATTGCCAAAAGCTTCTGCAAGACCAGCGGTTGCGGCCCCAGCAGGGTTTTCTTCAACAGCAGCTTTGGACAAAATGTTGGTTGACGCTAAAATCGGACCTGAACTGATTGAAAGTCTGGGTACAGGCTTACGCACCTTTGGCGATAAAGTAGCAACTATATCCAATGTTGCAGATGCTTCAACCGCTACAAGTGAATTTACTGGTAAAGTAAAAACCGCTTCGTCTAAGTTTGATGCTTTGAGTGGTGCTTTTGAAAAAGCAACCTCACAACTGGCCGAGATGGGTGAAAATAATGTAGGTGCTGCAGCTTACCATGACCAGGTAAATGCATTGGCTAAAAATCTTTCTGCCTTAAATGCAGTATACGAATTGGAATTGCAGGATTCGAGTGCACACTTGAAATCAATGAACAAATTTTATCAGAACCTTTCTTTAACCATGAATAACTTTAACGAATCTATGGAAGATTCGAAACAGTTTAAAGATGAGGTTGGTAAATTAGCTAAGAACTTATCCTCACTGAATGCCATATATGGCAACATGCTGTCTGCAATGAACCAGCCACGCGTATAATTAGTAATCAATTAGTTATTATTTAACCAAACAGACCTAATTAGAAAATGGCCGGAGGAAAAGAAACAACAAGGCAGAAGATGATCAATATCATGTATTTGGTATTGTTGGCTATGCTTGCTTTAAACGTATCAGATACTATACTCAATGCTTTTAAAAATATAAACGATAGTTTGGTATCATCAAAAACTAACGTTGATACAAGTATTGATCAGTTATTCTCATCTTTTGAGAATACAAAATTAAAAGATGAACCGGCAAGGGCGCAACCGATCTGGGATAAAGCCAATAAGGCGAAAGCTTATGCGGATGAATTGAACAATTATGTTCAAAGCCTGAAAGATGAGTTTCTTAAGGCTGGTGAAGGGATCAATGAAGAAACCGGTGACATCAAACTAAGGGAGAATATGGACATTGCCCAGGGAATCATGGTCAATAAAAAAGAAGGCCCTAAGCTGAAAGCCAAGATCAATGAAACAAGAGAGAAACTGATCGCTTTATTGGATGAGAAAGACCGTGCCGGGGTAACCTTCTCCCTGGAAGCAAAAGATGCTGTAAAGCGTGTAAATGGTAAAAAGGATTGGGTAGACATCAACTTTGGTGAAGGAACCCCATTAACTGCCGCAAATACTATTTTGAGTAAAATTCAATCCGATGTAAAAAATGCGGAAGCTGAAATAGTTAAAAAGCTATTCGGTAACATGGATAAAGCATTGGTGAACCTGGATAAATTCGAGGCTGTAGCTGTAGCACCAAGTTCTTATGTGATACAAGGTCAGCCTTATACCGCACAGGTATTTTTAACGGCCAGCGATAGCAGGTCTAACCCTCAGATATCTGTGGGCGGAAATAGCCTTAATGTTAAAGACGGTAAAGGAACTTATACTGGTAGCACAGGTGGTGTCGGTGTATTCAAATGGAAAGGTGTAATTCGCGTAATGCAGACCGATGGTACTGTAAAAGAATATCCAACTGCTGAACAGAGTTACCAGGTTGCTAAACCATCAGCAACGGTTTCTCCTGATAAAATGAATGTAATTTATGCCGGTATCCCAAATCCTTTCTCTGTTTCGGCCGCAGGATTTCCGTTGGAAAGTGTAAATGCAAGTATTTCTGGCGGATCAATGTCAAAAACGGGTAGCGGACAATATTCCGTAACAGTTGGTGGTAATCAGGTTGGGAAAACACTAAGTGTTAATGTTTCAGCAAATAGCGGAGGTAAAACACTTAATTTAGGTTCACAGCAATTCAGGGTTAAAGCTTTGCCAACGCCTAGAGCGAATGTTAAAGGTAAATCAGGTGGAAATGTTCCTTTGGAATGGATTGAAGGAGCAGGTGCTATCGATACCCAGTTAGAAGATTTTGTTTTCGATGTTAAGTTCAAAGTAATCAGATTTTCAGCTACCTTTATTAACCCACGTTCTGATGCTGTTACCATCGCAAATAATGGTGGTGGTTTTGGCGGACAAATAAAAGGGGCTTTAAATTCTATTAAGCCAGGTGCAACTATTATTTTTAAAGATATTGTTTGTGAAGGACCTGATGGAAGACAAAAGGTTTTAGATGGAATAACATTTGTAGCTAAGTAGTATAGATCATGAAAAAGATATTAGGTATAATCGCAATTCTACTATTGAGTTTTGGCTCTTTTGCCCAGGTGAAAAAGAGAACTCCGGTAAAGAACACAAAGCGTACGCAAGCTGTTGTGCCTGCGAAGGCTGATGCACCTGTTGTACCTACACCGCCAATAGCAGAGGTTAAGCCTGTTGATACCAAAAAGACCAAGATAAAGACCCCACCAAAAGATGGGTTCTCTGTTCGGATGGATATAGACAGTAATGTTATGGTTCCTTATGCCGATGTGAGAGAGGAAGATGTATATTACTCAAAACGTGTTTGGCGGGAGATTGATTTAAGGGATACCATTAACTCTGTTTTGAAAGCTGAAAATGCCAAATTGATAGATTTATTACTGGAAGCGGTTTCTAATGAGGAGTTGACGGTGTATTCAGCAAAAGATACGACTGCCGGAAAGATATTGGAAGACAATGACTCATTCAGGATTGCGCTATCGGCTAAAGACGCTCTGGGTAGTGCCAGAGGGCTTACAGAAGGTGTTGCAGATTCGGTAACCGGAAAAATTGCTGAACCTACGCTGAGAAGATTGCGTTCGGATGAATTTCTAAAGTTCAGGATAAAGGAAGATTGGATCCTGGATATTAAGCGGTCTATTTTTGAGCCCAGGATTATTGGTTTAGCACCGATGAAAATGGTGGAAGGAAACTGGCAGCCTGTATTCTGGATATACTATGAGGATGCAAGGGAATTGTTGAGTAAACACAGACTGATCAACCCCCTTAATGATGCCTCTCAACTTACTTTTGACGACTTCTTTGTGAGACGTTTGTTTACCAGCTATGTGGTAAAAGAAACAAATCCTGCAAATAAAAATATTGTAGATATCTTAGGTCAGACAGATCCTAAAGACCCAAGGAAACTGCGTGAATCAGAAAGGATAAAAAAATCAATCTCTGATTACGAGCAAAGTTTGTGGGAATATTAGTGGGATTTGGAGCAAGGATTAAAGACCATGCGCCTATTACAAATAACTTAAGCATAAAGAAGCCCGGATACAAACTGTATCCGGGCTTTGTATTTTAACCACTTACGCTTTGCTCCTTATTCCTTGCTCTTTAATCGTTATTCTTAGCAAAGTAATCTTGAAGAGCCTTCATCTGCCCTTTATTCAGCACCTTCTGTAGTTCGGCTTCTTCGGCCTGTCTGATCTTTTTTACAGATTTGAACTGCTGCAGTAATTTATCGGCAGTAGTCTTGCCAATGCCCGGGATTTGTTCCAACTCTGTTTTTAAGGTTCCCTGATCCCTTTTCTTTCTGTGGAAGGTAATGCCAAAGCGATGGGCCTCATCACGCAATTGTTGTATGACCTTTAAGGTCTCTGATTTCTTATCTAAATATAGTGGGTAGGGATCGCCGGGAAAGAACAATTCTTCAAGCCGTTTGGCAATTCCAATCACAGTTACCCGTTTCTCAATGCCTAACTTCTTCAGACTGCTCATAGCGGATGAAAGCTGCCCCTTACCGCCATCAATGATAATCAATTGAGGCAAGGTATCCTCTTCTTCAAGCATGCGCTTATATCGTCTGTAAACAGCCTCTTCCATTGTAGCGAAATCATTAGGGCCGTCAACTGTTTTTACATTAAAGTGCCGGTAGTCTTTTTTAGAAGGTTTGGCATCCTTGAAAACCACAATCGCAGATACAGGATAAGCACCCTGGAAATTGGAGTTGTCAAAGCATTCGATATGCGTTGGCAATTTTGTAAGTCCGAGGTCCTTTTGCATTTGTGCAAGGATCCTGTCTGTACGTAGGTCGGGGTTCAGTTTTTCATACTGATTGAGTTTTTCTTTCTTGAAAAACAGTACATTTTTCTGGGAAAGTTCCAGCAGCTTTTTCTTCTCGCCAAGTTTTGGTACCGTAAGTTTCAGGTTTTCATCAACAAGAACAATATCAAAGGGTACGATGATTTCCCTGGAGGTACTGTTGAACCGGGTACGGAATTCGGTAATGGCAATCGTCAGTAGTTCTTCATCAGTCTCATCCAGGCGTTTTTTGATCTCAATGGTTTGTGTCTGGATAATACTGCCGTTCATTACTTTTAAGTAATTCACAAAGGCATAACGCTCGTCTGACGCAATGCTCACCACATCAATATTGGTAATGGCACTGTTCACTACAGTTGATTTGCTTTGATATTTTTCCAATACCAGCAATTTACGCTGATATTGATGGGCGTATTCGAAGTTCAGATCTGCAACGGCATTTTTTATGACTTGCTTTACCTCCCTGATGACATTCCCGATTTTCCCGTTCAGGATATCTTTGATCTCTTCTATATTCGTGTCGTAATCTTCTGCTGACTGATAGGCCTGACATGGCCCCTTACAATTGCCGATCTGGTATTCCAGGCATACTTTGAATTTTCCGTCCTCAATGTTTTTAGCACTGAGGGGCAGGGTACAGGTCCGCAATGGATAAGTTTCTTTGATTAAATCCAAAATGGTATGCATCATACCTACAGAAGCATATGGGCCAAAGTAGGTAGAGCCATCTTTAATCATTTTTCTTGTCCAGTACAAACGTGGAAAAGGTTCTTTTTTGATGATGATCCAGGGATAGGTTTTGTCATCTTTAAGCATGATGTTGTACCGGGGCTGGTGCTTTTTGATCAGGCTGTTTTCCAACAGCCAGGCATCGATTTCGGTATCAACGATGGTAAATGTTATCTTTCGGATTTTAGAAACCAGTACCCTGGTTTTTCCGTTCATCTGGTTGTCCTTATTAAAATAAGAGCCGACCCGGTTTCTTAAGTCTTTAGCTTTACCGATATAAATTAGGGTGTCTTCCAGGTCCCAGTACTGGTAAACCCCAGGTTTATGCGGGATGTCTGTCAGGGCCTTTTTATAATCGAAAGCACTCATGATAAATGGAAATAAGGTACAGTTTATTAAAAACCCAATTTTTCGTCTAAGTCGGTTTTTTGCTCCTGTTGCTGATATTGGTTGCAGTCGAACGTAATGGAAACGCCACTTTTAGGTGGCTCAAAGTCGCCCTGTGCAATCTTCAGTTTAGGATTTGCATAAACACGTTTCATAAAGCCGGCAAAGATAGGTAAGGCTGTTGTGGCCCCATCACCACCAGCGGTACTGGTGAAATGAAAAGCACGGTCTTCGCAACCTGTCCAGACTCCGGCAACCAGCTGTGGACTAATGCCCATAAACCAACCATCTGAGTTGTTCTGTGTAGTTCCTGTCTTACCACCTATTGCAGCTTTAACACCGTATTTTCCGGCTAGGCGCCAGCCTGTGCCATTGGTTACCACACCCCTCAGCATGCGGGTCATCACATAAGCGACTTCTTCGTTCATTGCTGGTTTAGGAATAGGTTTTTCGTTGTAAAGCACAACGCCGTTTCTGTCCTCAACCCTTACAATGTAAGTAGGTTTTGTCCAGATGCCTTTATTTGCGAATACACTATATGCACCAACCATATCATATACAGAGGCATCAAATGAGCCTAATGCGATGGACGGATAAGCAGGTACATCAGAGGTGATGCCCATCTTTTTCGCCAGTGTGGCTACGGCTGTAGGACCTACCTGTTTCATTAAATAGGCTGCAATAAAGTTTTGTGAAAGTGCCAGCGCCTTTTGTAGGGTCAAATAACCGGGAACTGTTCCTGAAGACCTCGGTGTCCATGGCGGACTTCCCGGAACTTCGATCGTTACTGGTTCGTTTAATACACTATAGCAAGGTGAATAGCCATTTTCAATCGCAACAGCATAGGTGAACGGTTTAGCTGTTGAACCCACCTGCCTGGTCCCCATTTTTACCTGGTCGTATTTAAAATGCTCATAATTGATACCACCTACCCATGCTTTTACAAATCCTGTTTGAGGATCCATGGCCATCATGGCATTTCTAAGTAACATTTTATAATATTTTACCGAATCTATCGGCTTCATTAAGGTATCTATATTGCCCCTCCAGGTAAAAATGCTCAGCCTGGTCGGTGTATTAAAGTCTTGTTTGATCTCTTCTTCAGATTTGCCTTCCATTTGAAGCGCCTTGTAGCGGTCGGATCTTTTCACACCCTGTTCTATCTGCATCTCCTTGCCTTTAAAAGGATTTCTGCCTTTCCAGCTTTTATCGAATGAAACCTGCAGGATCTTCATGTATTCCTTTTGTGCTTCTTCGGCGTAGACCTGCATGTCGTAGTTTAAAGTCGTATAGATCTTTAACCCATCTCTGTCCAGATCGTAAGGCACCCCATTGTTTAAAATAGACCGCTCCTGGAAAATTCTTTTGATGTCATTCTTCAATACGGCCCTGAAGTAGGGGGCGATGCCATCATTTACGGTGGCAGCACTAAACCTAAGGCCCAGGGGCTTTTCCTTTTCCTCATCGAATTGCTGTTGGGCAAGTAGGTCTGCTTTTACCATTAAGCCCATGATCGTATTTCTGCGGGCCAATGAGCGTTCCGGGTTCCGGGTAGGAGAATATCTGCTGACCCCTTTAAGAATGCCGACTAATGTTGCAGATTGGGCAACAGTTAATTTATCAGGTGTAGTATTGAAATAAACTCTTGCCGCCGATTTGATGCCATAAGCCTGGTTGCCGAAATCAACGGTATTCAGGTACATGACAAGAATTTCCTCCTTGGTATAATTGCGTTCTAACTTGACCGCAATTACCCATTCCTGAAATTTTTGAAGAATACGTTTCAGAAAATTCTTCTGTCTTCCTTCTTCCGAGAAAAGGTTTAAGGCCAATTGTTGGGTAATGGTACTTCCCCCTTGCTTTTTCCCGACAAGTGCATATAGAAAAATGGTAAACGTACGTTTGAAGTCAATACCTGAATGTTCTTTAAAGCGTACATCTTCTGTCGCTATTAAGGCATTGATCACATTAGGTGAGATCTCCTGGTAGCTGATGTTAGACCTGTTCTGTATGAAATAGGTGCCTAATACTTTGCCATCGTCCGCCAGGATTTCTGAAGCCTGATTGCTTTTCGGATGCTCTATATCCCTGAAAGAAGGCAGCGTGCCAAATAGGCCAAACCCAATGGCCATGATGAACAGCGAAAATACCACGATCCCCCCAACCAATAGCTTCCATAATCCAAAATTGTACTTTCTGATGTCTTCTTTCGAAAGTTGTTTGTTCATTTTAATAATTGTTTTTATAAAAATCCAGGTATTTGTTTAACAAATCTTTACTGGTTAATTTATCAAAGTTCTCTTTGCTGATGATGAAGCCGGTATAGATATTGGCCGGCACTTTCATAATCCTTCCCAGCAATGGTGTGATCCCTTCAGCATATGCTTTTACGTCGTCAAAATTACTAAAGTTCCCTACATATATGAGCTGATCATTGTCAAATTCTTTTAATTGGTGCTTTAAATTGGCACCTGAATAGTTTCCACGGTTAAATTGTCCTATACCAAAGCGTGAGGAGCTTAGGGTTAAAGAGGCATCTGCTACATCGATCACATAGTAGTAAAGCGTTGAAGTAGCTGTACTGAAAATGCTTTCCGCTTTTGCCGGTGCTACAGGTTTAGTGCTTTTTTCTGTGGTTACAGGTGTAACTGTAGGAACTGATGCAACCGGGGTATCTGTTTTTGTTTGCTGGACCGGCTTATCTGTGGGTTGTTGAACCTTTGCTGTTACAAGTGTGGTTGGTTCTGTGCGGAAAAGAGGTTCGTTCGGATCGAAATCCGGTAAGGCAATTGTACGATTTTGGAATTCGGCCCGGTGTTCATTGATATAGGCGATGTGGTCTTTCACCAGCGGTGTGATAATCCTGTCGTCCTGAAATGTTGTCGTAATGGCATCAAAAGCAGTCAACAACAAATCTACATGGCTGGTCCGCCCTATAGATATTGCTTTTAAATAGGCGAATTGTGGCGAAAGGTAATTTTCATGGTTTGTTTTTAACACTTCATCTACCTGCTGGATCACACCTGTAAAGTCATGCTTTTGGTATTGCTCAAAAATGTCGTTGTATTGTTTGTTGATTGCCGTTTCGAGCTCCGTCTGTTTTAAGGAGAAAGATGGATCGAGAATAGTTTTTGCATATACAGAGTTGGGATATTCTTTCAATACCTTGTTTTTAAACCCATTTGCTTTTGCTTCATCTTTATTTTTTGCAATTAAAAAGAGGCTATAATATGCAGCGGCCAGGTGGTTGTTTTCAGGGAAGCGTTTTAAAAGGACCTGATAAACTTCTTCTGCTTCTTCGGGATCATTCAGCTCCTGAAGATAAAAGCTTGCGATATCATAATAGGCATCAATAATTTTCTGGTTGGACTTGGCCAGGAGTTCCGGACTGGTGGGCAAAGCATCGGTATATTCTTTAACCAGGACATTTTTATCGACAGGGGCCTGGGCATTCTGACTTTGGTTCGCTGCTGCACCATTGTTCATGTTATTGGCAATATCCTGTGCGGTAGACTGTGCGGACGAGCGGATACTTTGACGCCAGTTATTTTCCAGTTTCCTGTTGCCCCACTTTCTCTTAAAGTCGGAATAGCCTGTGCTGATTGCACCAGAATTGCTGAAGTAAAAGGTGCCGGAGCTTGCCGGCTTGTTTCTGCCGAAGCCATCCAGGTTAAATAATGTGGGAGCTGTGCTGTTTTGTTCGGTGGTGACTGGTTTGACTACCGGATTTAAAATCGCTTCAATTTTTGCTTGGCGATCTTGTTCGGGTAATTTCGCAATTGCTTGCAGGGTATCTTCTTTCGAAATGATCTGATAGCGTTTGGTCAGGTATTCGAGGTTCTGGTTTTTTTTAAGGATGACGTCGTAACCAGGATAGTTTTTCGGTAGTGTGCTCACCGCACTGTCGTAGTACAGTTTAGCATCCAGATAATTGTGGAGTTGCTTAAAGTTAAGGTCTGCCATTTTTAAATAGGAGAGACCCTTTTGATAAGGGTTTTTCTCACTTTTTTGAATGGATAGCAAATAGTATTTTTTTGCTTTTTCATAATCGCCATCTGCCAGCAGGCTTTCTGCGATCTGATAATATACCTGATCATTATAGTCTGTATTCTTATCATCCTTTAAAAGTGCGAGCAATTCGTCCTGCCTGTTGATCCTTTTGCCACCCAGCAATGCGTTTAATTTTATGCGGTTTAAATTTGCATTAAAATACATTTCAAAGGGGGCATTACTTCTTTCTACTTTTCGGTAGTATAATAATGCGTCTTTATAATTTTGCTGCTGTTCTGATAGCTGGGCTAAAATATAAGTCCACCTGATTTTGTGCTGACTATTGTTTGCAGCTTTAATCGCTTCTTTCAAAAAAGAGATGGCATCTGCATTTTTATGCTGATAAATAGCCATTTGGGCAAGTGTAGCCAAAGGTTCTGCCGTGTTTTTCTTAAGGCCGGCAATTGTATAGGCCAATGTATCTAATATCGGTCTGGCTTCGCTCAATCTTCTCACCTGCATTAAGCTCCTGGCTTTCCAGTTTAAAGCTTCGATATAACTTTTTGTATTTTTCTGATAGTTTTTGGTGGTGTAGCCAAAATATTCTGCCGCATTAAAATAATTGCCTTTGTAAAATTGGGCTTTGCCAAGCAGATTATAAGCATCGTCGAGATAGTTGCTAAAGCTCTTTTCCAGGATGATGACCTGTGCTTTTTTTATAACTTCATCGATTTGTTTTCCACCTGCAGCAGCTTTTACCATAAAGTTGCTATCTATTTCAGGTCCCAGATAAACCGGAAGTACCTGGTCATAATTCTCTTTATATGTTTCTGCAAGCTCCTGCTGATGTGTATTGAGGATTACATTGGAATTGTAGATATAATTGTAGCGTGCAGTTAAATTTTGCATGCCCCTGTTGCCCGCACTGTCTTTTTGTGTACTACAGGAGTATACGATGCAGGCAGTTAAACCAAATAGTATTATCTTTAAATTGTGAATAGCGTAATTTTTCAATTAGGGGAAGATTTAAAGCTTATAAACAATAACATTATATACAAAAGTATTTTATTCGGCAATAATTTCTTAACAAAACGTGTTTTATTTATAAATGCTGATTTATGACGGATCCTAAAGAGCAGAAAAAAGGCTTGAATAACTTTGCGAAATACACCTCCATTAGCTTTCAAATGCTGGCTACCATTGGGTTGTTTGCTTTTGCAGGCTATAAAATTGATGCATACAGAAATAGCAAGACGCCAATTTTTACAGCAATATTGAGCTTGCTGGGGGTCGTTTTATCTTTGTACCAGGTTGTAAGGCAACTAAATAAAAATGAATGATTGACAGTAAATATATACTTTTGTGAAAATTTACTGATTTGAGTTTAGCGAGATTTACATTTTCTTATTTGTTGTTTACGGCGGTACTTGGTGCCATCGCTTATTTACTGCCATTGGCTTTTCCCGGTGTCCCCATCCTGGCCGGTAAGTTTTGGGTGGTATTTGGTTTTTTAGCGGGCATTACATTTATTGCTTATGTGGTGGCCGATTTAGGTATAAAACGCAATCCTGAGGTGGGTATAATGGCTATTATGGGGTCAATTGCGCTGAAAATGATTTTCTCTATGGCTTTTGTGCTGATTTACAGCATAAACACTAAAGAAAAGGGGATGGTTTTTGTGCTGAATTTTTTTTCTTTATATTTATTGTTCAGCTTCTTTGAAATATACTCTTTGTTACGTAACTTGCGCCACCAAAATAAATAGTAAAAATCTGCGACTAAATGGATTGTAGCCACGTTTTTGAATTTAAAGTTAATAGGTTAATTGTTGTTTTTACGCTTTTTTTAGCGTTTTTTACTGTTACGTCTGCTGCTTTTGCCCAGGTTGATAGTTTAGGAACAACAGAAAGTGCTCATGCTGAAACTAAGGCTGAGAAGAAGTTTGATATCGGTAAGTTTGCTTTGCACCACATTGCCGATTCTCATAGCTGGCATGTTATAGGAGATGTCTATATTAATCTTCCTGTGATTTTGTACACCCCTGCTGGTATCGTGAACTTTAGTTCCGGTGATTTTAACCATGATGATGAAGCTACTGTAGTAGTGGAGCGCAAGGGACAGCGTTTTGTTAAAATGCATGAAAAAATCTATTATGCTTCTGATGTTGCGAATGCACACGGACAGTATGTAGAATTAGATGATAAACATCATGCCTTGAACAAACGTCCTTTAGATTTATCGATCACAAAGAATGTTTGTACATTAATTATATCTATCGTTATTTTGCTGGTAGTGTTCCTGAATGTAGCCCGTGGTTACAAAACACGTAAAGGCAAATCACCAAAAGGATTGCAGTCATGGATGGAGCCGATCATTCTGTTCGTTCGTGATGATATCGCTAAACCAAATCTTGGTCATAAATATGAGCGTTTCATGCCATATTTGTTAACTGTGTTTTTCTTTATCTGGTTTAACAATATGTTGGGCCTGGTTCCATTTTTACCTGGAGGTGCGAATTTAACAGGTAATATTGCGGTAACTATGATCCTTGCTGCTGCAACGTTCTTTATAACTGTTTTCAACGGTAATAAATACTATTGGAAACACATTTTTATGCCAGATGTACCATGGTGGATGTATATCGTTATGGTGCCGGTTGAATTGTTCGGTATCTTTACCAAGCCAATCGCCTTAATGATCCGTTTGTTTGCTAACATTACTGCAGGACACATTTTGGTGTTGTCGTTAATCTGCCTTGTGTTTGTATTTAACAGCATGTACATTGCTCCGGTTTCTATCGCTTTTGCGGTATTCATTGGCGCTATTGAACTACTGGTTGCTTTTATCCAGGCGTTTATATTTACTATTTTGTCGGCCCTGTTTATCGGAATGGCAATAGAAGAACACCATTAATAAGAATTATTTTTTAACAACAATAAATATATAAAATCATGATTACAGGAAGTATTGCTGCAATTGGTGCAGGATTAGCTGCGATTGGCGCTGGTCTAGGTATCGGACGCATTGGTGGTTCAGCTATGGACGGTATTGCCCGTCAGCCAGAAGCTGCATCTAAAATCCAAACTGCAATGTTAATCGCTGCTGCCTTCGTTGAAGCTGTTGCGCTTTTCGCAGTGGTTGTTGCCCTAATGGGTAATGGCTAGAATTGAATTTGTACCGGGTTTAATGCCCGGTACATTTTTTTGTTAAAAAAGAATAAAAATATATAATATATACTTAAATGGACTTATTAATACCTGAATTTGGCTTAGTTATCTATCAATCAATTGCATTTTTATTGCTAATGTTTTTATTGGCGAAATTTGCATGGAAGCCTGTATTGGCCTCGATTAAAGAACGTGAGCAATCAATTGATGAGGCTTTAAACAAAGCTGAATTAGCAAAACAAGAAATGACCCGCTTAACAGCTCAGAACGAGGAGTTGATGAAAGAAGCACGTGCTGAGCGTGATTTGATCCTAAAAGAAGCAAAAGGTCTTAAAGATAGTATCGTTAATGATGCAAAAACACAAGCACATAATGAAGGTACTAAAATGATTGAAAAAGCTAAGATTGAAATTGAGAACCAGAAGAAAGCAGCTTTAGCTGAATTGAAAAGTCAGGTTTCAACTTTATCCCTTGATATTGCCGAGCGTGTTTTGCGCAACCAGCTTCAGGATAAAGCTAAACAAGAGGATTTAGTGGCTAATCTTTTAAAAGATGTTGAATTAAACTAGTTATTGTTTTGGAGCTAGAGGTTGGAAGTTATGAGTTTTGTGTTAAATGTTATGGGGTTAAACCTGCAAATCACAAGCCGCAACTCGAAACTGGTAGCCTGCAACTCCAAACTTCTAACTCGCAATTAAAATAATATGTCAGAAAATAAAGCAGCATCGAGATACGCCAAATCATTAATTGATCTTTCAAAAGAGCGCAACGCACTGGAAGAGATTAAAAATGATATGGTCCTTTTAGAGCAGGTGATTGATCAGAATCCTGAATTGGAAGCCATCCTTAAGAACCCTATTGTTCCTTTGGATAAAAAAGCGGGGATTCTGGAGAATGTATTCGGAAGTAAGGTTAATGAGGTTACCAGGGCTTTCTTTAAGCTTTTGGTAAATAAAGGCCGTTCTGCGATCCTATTTGATACAACAAAGGCTTTTATTGAGCAATATAATGTCCTTAAAGGGATTGTAACTGCATATGTGACTACTGCAACTGAACTTACTGCAGAAAGCAGGGCAGAGATTGTGGCGATCGTGAAAAAAGAAAGCGGTGCGAATGAGGTTGTGATTAAAGCAAAGGTTAATGACAAATTAATTGGTGGCTTTATATTGAAAGTTGGCGACAGGCAATTTGATGCAAGTATTGCCAGCAGCTTAAGTAAACTTAAAAAAGAATTTGCCCAGGGTATTGTTTAATGCGGGCGAAATAACAGATAACAAATACTGAATTTACAAAAGAAATAATATAAAATTATGGTAGAGGTAAGACCAGACGAAGTATCGGCAATTATCAGGCAGCAATTGGCGGGCTTCAAATCAGAAGCAGAACTTGAAGAAGTTGGTACCGTATTGCAAGTGGGCGATGGTATTGCCCGTGTTTATGGTTTAACTAAAGTTCAATCGGGCGAGTTAGTTGAATTTGAAACAGGCTTGCAAGGAATTGTTTTGAACCTTGAGGAAGATAATGTTGGTGTGGTACTATTGGGGCCATCTGACAAGATCAAAGAAGGTGATACAATTAAACGTACTAAGAAAATCGCCTCTATCAAAGTTGGTGAAGGTATGTTAGGTCGTGTTGTAAACACAATGGGTGAGCCAATTGATGGTAAAGGACCAATCATTGGTGAAACTTATGAAATGCCGATCGAGCGTAAAGCTCCAGGTGTAATCTATCGTCAGCCGGTTACTGAGCCTTTACAAACAGGTATCAAAGCGATTGACGGAATGATTCCAATCGGTCGTGGTCAGCGTGAGTTGGTTATTGGTGACCGTCAGATTGGTAAAACAGCGGTTTGTATCGATACCATCATCAACCAAAAAGAATTTTATGAAGCAGGTAACCCTGTATTCTGTATATATGTTGCTTGCGGACAAAAAGCAAGTACAGTAGCAAACATTGTTCGTACTTTAGAAGAGAACGGTGCAATGCCTTATACTGTAGTTGTTGCGGCTTCTGCTGCTGAGCCAGCTCCATTACAATTTTATGCGCCTTTCTCTGGTGCAGCTATCGGTGAATTTTTCCGTGATACTGGAAGACCTGCACTAATTGTTTATGATGATTTGTCTAAACAAGCTGTAGCTTACCGTGAGGTATCTTTGTTACTTCGTCGTCCACCGGGTCGTGAGGCTTATCCAGGTGACGTGTTTTATCTGCACAGTCGTTTGTTAGAGCGTGCTGCAAAGATCAACTCAAACGATGAGATTGCCCAGGCGATGAACGATCTTCCTGAATCATTAAAAGGTATCGTTAAAGGTGGTGGTTCATTAACTGCCCTTCCAATTATCGAAACCCAGGCTGGTGACGTTTCTGCTTATATCCCTACGAACGTAATTTCAATTACTGACGGACAGATCTTCTTAGAATCTAACTTGTTCAACGCGGGTATCCGTCCGGCTATTAACGTAGGTATCTCGGTATCACGTGTGGGTGGTAATGCACAGATCAAGTCAATGAAGAAAGTTGCCGGTACTTTGAAATTGGATCAGGCACAATACCGTGAGTTAGAGGCTTTCTCTAAATTCGGTTCTGACCTTGATGCAGCTACAAAATCAGTATTGGATAAAGGAGCACGTAACGTGGAGATCCTTAAACAAGGTCAATTCTCACCAGTAACTGTTGAGAAACAAGTTGCGATCATTTATATCGGTACTAAAAACTTAATGCGTTCTGTTCCTGTAAACAAAGTGAAGGAATTTGAAGCAGAGTATTTACAACAATTGGAATTGCGTCATCCTGATACTTTAAAAGCTTTAAAAGCTGGTAAGTTTGATGATACCATTACAGGTGTATTGGAAACTGTAGCAAAAGAGCTTTCAAGTAAATATTAGAATTGTTATGAGTTTTGAGTTAAATGTTATGGGGTGTGAGACGATGGTTATGGGTTTAAACCTGCAACTCGAAACTGACAGCCCGAAACTCCTAACTCCCAACTAGAAACGCACAACACAATAAAGAATGGCTAATTTAAAAGAAGTAAGAATTCGTATAGCATCAGTGCAATCTACACAGCAGATTACCAAAGCCATGAAAATGGTTTCGGCTGCTAAATTGAAACGTGCTACTAATGCTATTGTACAATTACGTCCCTATGCTACTAAGCTGAAAGAGATCCTCGGAAATCTTTCAGGCAGCTTAGAAGGATCATCATCACCTTTTATACAAGAACGTGAGCCTAATAAGGTGTTAATTGTAGTGGTTTCCTCTAACCGTGGTTTAGCGGGTGCGTTCAACATGAACGTAATTAAAACTACCAACAACTTAATTGCCGAAAAATATAGCGAGCAGTACAAAAAAGGTAATGTAAGTATCGTAGCCATTGGTAAGAAGTCTCAGGATTTTTATGAGAAACGCAATTACAGTGTTATTGGAAACAACAATGATGTATATAGTGCGCTTACTTTTGAAAATGTAACTAAAATCACGAATTCAATTATGGCTGGCTTTGAAAAAGGTGAGTTTGATAAAGTGGAGTTGGTTTACAACAGATTTAAAAATGCAGCTGTTCAGATCCTGACTACAGAGCAACTTTTGCCTTTGCCAAAAGCAGAGCCGGAAGCGGCAACTGTAAAAGCGTCAAATATCGATTATATCCTTGAGCCTTCTCAAGAGGAGATCGTTGAGCAGCTGATCCCTAAGTCAATCAAAATTCAATTGTACAAAGCGGTATTGGATTCTCATGCTTCTGAGCACGGGGCACGTATGACGTCAATGGATAAAGCAACTGAAAATGCGGGTGATTTGTTAAAGGCCTTAAAGCTTTCTTACAACCAGGCACGTCAGGCAGCAATTACTACAGAGCTTACGGAGATTGTAAGTGGTGCAGCAGCATTGAACGGCTAGTCAGCTTAAAATATCATAGAAAGCCCTTATCAATTTTTGGTAAGGGCTTTTTTGTGTAAAGCTTTATTGTATTTATTCGGTCATAGCTTTCTGGGTTACGAAATAACATTTTGTCTATGAGTGTATCCCTGACGATCTTCTTTTGAGGTCACAAACTGTGACCTCAAAAGAAGATCGTCAGGGATTACGCTACATGCCCATTTGCTTCAAATTATAGGTTAAGGATGTTTTTATCCTTAGGATATTTTACCGAGTAGCTAATCCGGATCGTCTCACTTGCTCCGGCTTTCAAGTTTAGTTTCCAGGTCAATACGCCTGTTTCCTTGTTTACCGATGCACCACCGGCATTTAAAAGTTCGATCTCCATATCTTTATCTGTTGATACCGGGTACTGGTCTTTAAGCAATAAATCGACGGCTTCCTTCTTTCCATTGCGTAAGCGGATTTCGTAGGTAAATGTTTGCTTTTTACTGCTTCCGATAAGTCTGGTACCTGTTTGCTCTGCTACTTTTTCCCTTTTAATGGTGATTTTTTTATCTCTTCCCATACTTAGGTTTAAGGTATCTGTGGTCGCATTTGGATTAATGAAGGATTTGCCCACATAGCTGTTTTCAAAGATGATATTGGCTTCGCCGGGTAAAAGGTTCAGTTTATCATAATTTGTGATCTCCGCCATTAAAAATGCGTCACCGTCAACTTTAGGAACGCTATAGTATTTGAAATTGGCTGGCTGATTAAATTCTTTGAGCGTAACGCTATGTGGCTTGCTGTTGGAGGCAATATCATAAGGGATCTCAATGTCAAAAGATGCATTTAACATGTTTTCATTCTGGGTAATGGCTAATCCTGCAACCTGACTCTGAAGCGCATTTGTCACGACCTCTTCTGATAACTTAGCCTCGCTTTTCATTGGTGCAGGGGCCGCCATAGATTGGATCCGGTTTTGATAAGCCTGCTTCTTATTGAAGTAAGCATATTGAGGATCTCCAAATTGTAGGAACCAGGCAGATAGTAAAGGTGCGGTTCCATTTTGAGATGGATTTCCTGTAGAAAGGCTGAGCTTCACTTTCTTCCAGTCGAGCCCTGTAGATTGGGTAACATTCGCTTTATAAACAATTTTCAATGGAGATGAAGTGTTTTCGGCGCGTAAGTCGTAAAAAGCAATCCAGGCCGCATTTGGACTTAGGTAGCTGACGTTAAAATCTGCAGTACTAGCGGCTGTAGCCATAACTTGTAAAACAATCTGACCGGTGGTACCGGTTTGGTCGTGACTTAATTCTTGTAATTGCTGCTCCATTTTGGCAATCCTTTTTTGCTGAGCTTCTTCTGCTTCTTTCAAAGTGAAAATGTTGTTTCTTAATTCCAGTTGTTTGCTTTTATAATAATCGGCAACTTTCATTAGCTCGGCAACATTTACCCCAGTATTCACCCCACCAATTGCCTGGTTTTTATCTAGCAAAACAAGGAGGTTTTCTTCTACAACCCGTTTGTTTTGGATTTTATTCAGTTCTCTCTTTACGATTTGTAAGCTGTCTTCTACTTTGATATAAGCCGGGCTTTTGTTCACGTTTTTTAAGAAATCCCTGGAAAAACTGGTGGATAAAATGGTGACATTCGATGGAACGCTAACCTGAATGCTGCTTTCGTCAATGACATTGGCCATATTGTTCAGAATGATTTCACTGGTGCCCATAGGGAGGCTAACTTTTACCTTATGGTTGAGTTGGGCACCCAAACTGTAAACGGTAACGGATTCCAGCTGACTATTAAAAGAGCGTGGAGATTGTGCATAACTACTGGTGAAGCTGAGCGCTATCAACAGGATTAAATAGATTCTTTTCATTTGTTGATGTTTTTTATTAGGATGCACCAAGTAAGGATAATCCATAAGTTGAGATAAGGTAAAAATTTATACTGTTTTTTAGCTAATTAATATTATTTTTGTGCCATAAATAGAAATCGCATGGAACAGACCCCAAAACACAATACAGAAAGCATGAAAAGAGCTAACGAGACTTCAATTTATATATTGATGGTCGTAGGAATCCTAATCACTATTTTAGGTGTTTATTTGCGTTTCGCAGGTGATTCGACTACTTTATCGATCGTTTCTTGGGTAATCTTATTTGTCGGTTCAATCATTGCTTGTAAAGGCGTATTTAAAATACTGGCTGCTTAAGCCGTAAAGAATAGATTTTAAAAATTGGAACCCTCACCAGCGTATGTTGGTGAGGGTTTTTTTGTAACATTTATGTTAACGGATTTTTAAAAGGTTACCTATTTGCAGATCTCGTATTAATTGTAAAATAACCTATAACATGTATGATGAAACCAGCAGGACTTAGCACTTAATCAAGACTATAAACGAGCTTTGCAAGCTTCATCATCATTAAAAAACAACCCAATACTTATGAAAAAATACTTAATTTATTGCGTATTCGCAATAACGGCTTTCGGCTGCAATAATGCGTCGAAAATGGGAGAATCTGCAGATATCCTTAACAAGATTGAGAACGGCGATACGGTAATGGAGTCGAAGATCATTAAGACAGCCGATATGAAATTCAGGGTTAAAGATGTTCAAAGTACTAAAGAGAAACTTTCGGATATATTAAAGGCCGAGGGCGGAACGATAGCAGAGTTTTCGATAAATAGTAATATTCAGCAAACGGAAAAGGTAAAGTACTCGACAGACTCTCTTATGGAGCTTACTGCATACCGGACCGAAGGCATAATTATGGCTAAAGTGCCTTCTGAGAAGTTAGATGATTTTACAAATAAAGTAGCGAAAATGGCTGTGTTTGTAGACAACCAGTCCATGAAGTTTGATGACCAAAGCCTGAGCTACCTCACAAATGAATTAAAAAGTATAAACAGGGCCGAAGCGGTAGCGGAATTGAAGAAAGAAAAGCCGGTTAAAAAGAGTGCGGCAGTGGTTTCAAAGAATGTAGATCAGAAGTTGGCATTGAAAGACGATTATGTAGACCGGAAGGTGAGGAACATGTCGATTGACAGTCGGGTTGAATACAGTGATGTTAGCCTCAGCTTTTATCAGGACAATACAGTGAAAAAATTAATTGTTGCCAATGATGAGCTTTCTGATTATCGCCCTCCTTTCTTCCAACGCGTTGTTTTAAATCTGCAGAACGGTTGGTTTATTTTTAAAGAGTTTGTGCTGTTAGTACTAAATATCTGGTCAATACTGGTATTGATTGCCGTTGGATATTTTGGCTATCGCTATTATAGAAGACAACAAAAGAAAAATCAATTGGCTTAATATCCTGTCGGTTATTTCAACCGCTTTTTGTTATCGCTGACAAAAGATTCCCATCCGGAGTAGGTTTTACCTTTGCCTCCGGTGGGCATTTTTTGAAAAGAATGACAAACGGCCACTGCAAGTCCGTCTGTTGCATCCAGAAACTCTGGTGTTTCTTTGAAATTTAACAGTCTTTGCAGCATTGCAGCAACCTGCTCTTTTCCGGCGCTGCCATTACCAGTAATAGATTGTTTTATTTTACGTGGGGCATACTCATTGATGGGGATATTCCTGGATAGGGCGGCAGCCATTGCAATACCTTGGGCCCGGCCCAATTTCAGCATCACCTGGATATTCTTTCCATAAAATGGTGCTTCGAGCGCCATGGTATCTGGTTTATACTCGTCAATCAATTTTACAGTCTTTTCGAAGATGCGCTGTAGCTTTAAAAAATGGTCATCCAGATGATCCATTCTAACAATACCCATTGTGATGAGCTCAATTTTACTTCCCTTTTCCAATATAACCCCGTAACCCATTATGGAGGTTCCCGGATCTATACCCATGATCACCCTTTCCTTTTTTTCAGCCAACATAAAACAATATTAAGCATATTTGCACAGAGTAAAAGTAAAAAAGTTGACATCCAATTATAAAAAAGTAGTTTCATACATTCTTAAAGCCGCAATTGTAATTTTTGCATTTGGCTTCGTATATAAGAAATTAGCCTCCAATGAGAATTTAAAACAGTTTAAGCATCTTTTAGAGCAGATCCCTCAACAGGAAATCACGATTGTACTGGGGACTGTTTGTTTATTGATGCTGGTAAACTGGGGTATTGAAGCTTTGAAGTGGAAGCGGTTAATTGCTAGGGTGGAGCAGATTAGCGTTTGGAGGTCCATCGAGTCTGTTTTTTGCGGATTAACCTGGGCTGTATTTACCCCGAACCGTATTGGCGAATATGGCGGTAGGGTGTTTTTCCTTTCTCCGAAGCGACGGATCATAGGTGTAGTGGCGATGGCCGTCGGAAATATCGGACAGATGGTGCTTACCAATGTTTTCGGGGCAATAGCGTTGTGTATATTTATTTATCGCTTTGTGCCGCTGGATTATCGGTTGTTTTATTCGCTGATCATCCTGGCGGCAATGTTTTGTACTTTTTTTATAGTGTTTTATTTTAACATCAGGTGGCTGAACGGAATTTTACTGTCTATGCGCTTTACCCGTAAGTACAAGAAGTTTTATAGTATTCTGGCCCGTTATAGCAAGAAAGAACTTTTAAATATCCTGCTGTTTTGCCTGGCCCGCTATGTCGTATTTAGCTCGCAATATTTTATCCTTTTTTTCTGGCTGATACCTGAGGTTCATAGTATGGATATTCTAGTGATGGTGAGTATTTTGTTTTTTGTGCAGTCGACACTTCCGTCACTGGATCTTTTTGATATTGGCGTTAGAAGTGTAACTGCATCATATTTTTTTAGCTTTGTAACCAGTCATCAAGTAGCGGTTATTGCATGTACAGCAAGTATATGGCTTATAAATATTATAATTCCTGCTATATTGGGTTCTTATTTTGTGTTTAAACTTAATTTTTTTGGAAATACTCAGCGTAATTAGTTACATCTCAATATTTTTAACGGTTTTATACCTGGTTGTTGTGCTGACCTTTGTAAAAGGTTGGCATAAGCTGGTCTACTTCAAACCTAAAGACCTGGTTTTAAATACCAAGGTCTCTGTACTCGTTGCTGCGCGGAACGAGGCAGGAAATATTTCTAAAACCATTGAAGACCTGATTGGTCAGGGGTACAGTAAAGCCTTAACAGAGATTATATTTATTGATGACCATTCTACAGACAATACTTCGGAAATCATCGGCTCTTATGCCGGCAGGGGGGTAAAACTTATCCAGTTGAATGAGGACCAGCCTTTGAACTCTTATAAGAAAAAGGCCATACAAACTGCTATTGCCCAGGCTACCGGAACTTTAATTGTTACCACTGATGCGGATTGCAGGATGGGAAAAGATTGGCTGGCAACTATTGTTAGCTTTTACGAGGAAAAGAAGCATAAAATGATCTCTTCTCCGGTTGCCTATTTTGAAGAGAAAAGTTTTTTTGAACGTGCGCAGACCCTTGAATTTTTATATTTAATTGGCCTGGGCGCATCAACGATAGGGAATAATAAACCATCTACCTGTAATGGGGCCAATCTTGCTTACGAGCGCGAAGCCTTTTATGAAGTTGGCGGATTTAAAGGAATTGACGACCTTGCTTCAGGTGATGACGAGCTGTTGTTGCATAAAATGGCCGCCAGATATTCGGGTAACATCGGCTTTTTAAAGAATGAAGATGCGATGGTTTATACGCATCCAAAAGCTACATTGAAAGAGTTTATTCAGCAACGCAAACGTTGGGCATCTAAAAGTACCAGATATAAAAATAAGTCAATCATTGTACTGGGCGTTTGTATCTGGTTGTTCAACCTCAGCATTTTGGTCAACGCAGGGATCGGGATGTTTGCTGGCTTTTATTTTAAGCTAGCCCTAATGCAACTGCTTGCGAAGATGCTTGTTGAATGCTTATTTTTATACGATGTAACCACTTTTGCCAGGAGAAAAGGCCTAATGGTCTTGCTGCCGGTATTAAATGTGTTGCATATCTTGTACATTGTATATATCGGTATAGCCGGAAATACAGGCAAATATAACTGGAAGGGCAGAATGGTAAGATAATGGAAATCAATAATACTCCTTCGGGCAAAATATGGAAGCGTTTTAAGCAAAACAAGATGGCTTTTGGAGGGTTGTTATTTATTTTGTTACTGGCAGTAATGGGCATTCTGGGATATTTGATTACCCCTGATCAAACCCCGATGGCTAATACCATGCACCTGCAGCTAAGCAATAAGAAGCCTGGCAGGACTTTTGATTTTTTGATCATCAGCAGAAAGAAAGTTAAAAAAGTAAACTTGTTGGAACGGATGCTGTATGGGCAGGAGGCTGATTTTAAAAGTATCCCCATTACTTCATATAGGGTAGAAAACGCTAGGGTTTATGCGAGGGAATATATCGGTGATGATGAACAGGCCGAAGAAACCATATATCCTTTGATTTCGGGTGAATATCATTACCAACAAACCTTTTTGCTGGGTACTGATACTTATGGCCGTGATATGCTGAGCCGTTTAATTTTAGGGATCAGGGTATCGTTGTCGGTTGGACTTATGGCCGTACTGATTTCTCTTTTTATCGGGGTTAGCCTGGGTGCCCTGGCTGGTTATTTTGGTGGAAAAACAGATACCGCCATCAGCTGGTTTATGAATGTCATTTGGTCTTTACCTTCGTTGTTATTGGTTATCGCAATTTCTTTTGCATTGGGTAAGGGCTTCTGGCAGATCTTTATCGCTGTTGGTTTGTCGACATGGGTAGATGTAGCGAGACTGGTACGTGGACAGGTGATGGCATTGAAGGAGGTTGAATTTGTTGAGGCGGCCAAAGCGTTAGGCTTTTCTACTTCAAGAACGATTATAAAACATATTTTACCAAATATTGCAGGGCCGGTCCTTGTTGTGGCTTCGGCGAATTTTGCCGCTGCGATTTTGCTCGAGACAGGCTTGAGCTTTTTAGGCTTTGGTGCACAGCCGCCAATGCCAAGTTGGGGAACAATGATCAAAGAGCATTATGCCTATATCATTATGGATGCTGCATACCTGGCCTTGTTACCGGGGCTGGCCATTATGTTCACCGTTTATGCCTTTAATTTGTTAGCGATTGGCTTACGTGATGCATTTGATGTGAAATCTATTAACTTTGACTGATATGCTATTAAACTGTTATCAGCAAGAATTTATAGAAGCGGGATGTGATGAAGCAGGTAGGGGCTGCCTTGCGGGGCCTGTATTTGCCGCAGCTGTAATTTTACCTCCCGATTTTATCGCCGGGGAGTTAAATGATTCGAAGAAGCTCAGTCATCAGCAACGTGAAAAACTAAGGGCCATTATAGAAAAGGAGGCAATTGCCTGGGCAGTTGCCGAAGTGGATAATATAGAAATTGACCAGATTAATATTCTTAATGCTTCTTTTTTAGCGATGCACAGGGCTATTGAAAAGCTGAAAGTCCAACCTCAGTATTTAAGTATTGACGGAAACCGGTTTAAAAAGTATCCGGATATTCCGCATGCCTGCATTGTGAAGGGTGATGGTAAGTATTTAAATATTGCTGCCGCATCCATACTGGCAAAAACCCATAGAGATGAATTTATGGCACGTATAGCTGATGAATACCCCCACTATCAATGGCATAAAAATAAAGGATATCCAACAATCGTGCACAGATCTGCCGCTTTGGAGCATGGATTATCGCCATATCATCGTAAAACTTTTACTGTTAGTCCCCCTCAGCTTAACCTGTTTTCAGAAATAGACGGATAATTCGTATTTTCACGTAATTGAAAACACTGATACTTACAAATAGAGTTCCTTTTCCACCTAACAGTGGTTATCCTATAGTGGTTTACAATACCATTAAGGGGCTGCTAAGACTTGGGGTAGACATTACGCTTTTCAGCATCAATACCAATAAACACAGAATTGATGTGGATGATATTTATGATCCTGTTTTTGAACAAATAAAGTTTCATTCTTTTAGTATTGATACGGAGGTAAATGTTTGGGGGGCACTCAGCAATATTTTCTCTAACCAATCTTACAACGTTTCCAGGTTTTTTGATGAGGATGCGGCGCGTTTGCTGGAAGATGTTTTGAAAGAGAACGAATTTGATATTATCCAGTTTGAAGGATTGTTTGTTGTCCCTTATCTGGATACGGTGAAGGCAAACAGTAATGCTAAGGTAATTTACCGGGCACATAATATTGAGTTTGATGTTTGGGAACGGATTGCGATGCGGGAACAATTTACCCCCAGAAGAAAGTACCTTCAGTTTCTGGCCCGCCGTTTAAAGCATTATGAAACCGAACAGATCAACCGTTTTCATCAGGTGTTTGCGATTAGTGAGCCCGACCGGCAGCATATTGTGAAGTTTGGTTGTGAAACTGCCCTGGATGTTTTTCCGGTAGCACTGGACTTTGAAAAGTATGTTACAGCTCCTGTTAACCCGGGATTTCCGACCTTATTTCATTTGGGGGCTATGGACTGGCGACCGAATAAGGAAGGTTTGGAATGGTTTCTGGACGAGATCTGGCCGGACATTGAAAAGCTGAACAGTGAGTTGCGCTTTTATATTGCGGGAAAGAACATGCAGCGCCAGTTTTTTGAATATGATTCTGAAAACCTGGTGGTCGAAGGCGAAATATTCGATGCTGTTGAATTTATAAACTCTAAATCTATTATGATTGTACCCTTGCTTTCAGCGAGTGGTATGCGGGTTAAAATTATAGAGGGGATGGCGATGAGCAAGTGCATCATTGCAACGAGTATGGCCGCCGAGGGGATCAGATGTGAACATGGACGGGATATACTGATTGCCAACACAGCGGATGAATTTTACCGGTCTATTCTTCAATGTATTACTAATCCTAGAAAATGGCGTGAAATAGGTGAAAATGCGCGTAAAACAGTGGAAAGAGATCACGACATCAATACCATTTCGGAAAGAATGTTGAAAGTCTACCAGAAATTAATTAGTGCCTAAATTTATATACCTTTGCCACGCTTTTATTTTTATTAAAACTGTATGAAGAATACCGCACTAACCGATAAACACATTTCATTGGGCGCCAAGATGGTGCCTTTTGCAGGATACAACATGCCCGTACAATACGAAGGCATAAACGCAGAGCACGCTACCGTAAGAAATAGTGTAGGTGTTTTTGATGTAAGCCACATGGGAGAGTTCATCTTAAAAGGTGAAAATGCCCTAGATTTAATTCAGCGTGTAACGAGCAACGACGCTTCAAAATTATATGACGGTAAAGTTCAATATTCATGTCTGCCGAATGAAACCGGTGGTATTGTTGATGATTTACTGGTTTACCGCATAGATGAATTGACGTATATGTTGGTGGTAAATGCATCAAACATTGAGAAAGACTGGAACTGGGTTCAAAAGTTCAATACTAAGGCTGTTGAAATGCACAACATTTCAGATAAGACGTCTTTATTGGCTATTCAGGGACCTAAAGCAGCAGAGGCATTACAAAGTTTAACAGACGTTGACCTGGCTTCAATGGAGTATTACAACTTTGTGAAAGGCAAATTTGCTGGAGTGGATAATGTTGTGATTTCTGCAACCGGATATACCGGGGCAGGAGGTTTTGAAGTATATTTTGATAATGAGCATGCTGATGTGATATGGGATGCTATTTTTGAAGCTGGCAAGCCATTTAACATTAAGCCAATTGGATTAGGTGCAAGAGATACCCTGCGTTTGGAAATGGGTTTCTGTTTGTATGGAAATGACATTGATGATACTACGTCGCCCATCGCTGCCGGGTTGGGATGGATTACTAAGTTTTCGAAAATATTCACCAACTCTGATGCCCTATTGGCAGAAAAAGAAGCTGGTGTTGCACGTAAATTAATTGGTTTTGAAATGATCGACAGGGGTATCCCACGTCATGATTATGAGATTGTTGATGCTGAGGGTACCGTAATTGGTAAAGTTACTTCGGGTACACAATCGCCATCACTTCAAAAAGCTATTGGAATGGGCTATATTGATAAAGCAATGGCTAAGGAAGGTACTGAGATCTTTATCAATATCCGCAATAACAAGATTAAAGCTAAAGTAGTTAAGTTTCCTTTTTATAAATAAGGTAATAGGTTGCGGGTTTTAGGTTGTAGGTTTCAGGTTATACGGGTTACAGTCTGGATACTTAAAACTCACCACTCGCAACTTACGACTCGTAACCTGTAACCCAAAACTCACAACCCAATTATGTTATGACCATTGAAGTTTGTTTAACGCCAGCACTATTAAATTTGTATGATACCAGGAATAGTGTTGTTGTAGTGATTGATATTTTAAGGGCGACATCGTCTATTGTATATGGCATTGATAACGGGGCCGATGCGATTATTCCTGTGGCCCAGGTTGAAGATTGTTTAAATTATGCAGATAAAGGATTTTTACTTGCTGCAGAGCGAAATGGAGAAGTTGTGGAAGGCTATGACTTCGGCAATTCTCCATTTTCTTATAGTAGTGATAAGGTTAAGGGAAAAACGGTTGTATTGACAACTACCAATGGTACCAAGGCGCTACATATGGCACGTGAGCAGGCACACCAGGTTGTGATTGGTTCATTCCTTAATTTAAATGCGCTGTGTAGCTGGCTTAAGGTTCAGGAAAAGGATGTACTGCTACTTTGTGCAGGCTGGAAAGATAAGTTTAACCTGGAGGATACGCTGTTTGCCGGAGCTGTAGTGAATGAACTGCGCAAAGATTTTACCCATTTTGATGATTCCTGTGTTGCGGCCGAAGACCTTTACCTGTTGGCAAAGGATGACCTCAGGAGCTATCTGCATAAGTCATCTCATAGCCATCGTTTGGCCGAACTCAATATTGAAGAAGATGTTAGGTTTTGTTTGCAACTTAATATTTGTGAAGCTATACCTGTATTAATCGGCGATGAACTGATTGCTTTAAAGGCTTAATTCGCTTAGAATTTTATTGTTTTTTATCGTTTTTAGTGTTTCTTCATAGGCCAGCCAATAGATGGTTTCGGCCTTTGCCATGTCAAAAGTATTGATGCTGCCCATGTCTTTCGGCTCAACCATAATATTGCAATAGGCGGCTTTCTCTTCCATATCTTTATTGATAGACATGATGGCTGCCCTGGTTACCAGGGACGTAATTTTTGTGATCTTTTTTACAGGATTTAAATGGTTGCAAGATGAGCCGATGATAAAATCGCAGTCTTTAAGTAGGGGCTCTACCGGGAAATTGTTCAGCACCCCACCGTCTACATACATCTGTTCGTTGATCATAATGGGTTTAAAAATACCGGGGATACAACAGGAAGCTTGAATTGCCCTGATCAATGGCCCTTTGTTAAAGTATACCAGGGTGCCTTCACTGAAATTCGTTGCTGCAATGGTAAGTGGTATTTTTAAGTCTTCAATCTTGTCATGAGGAAAATAGGATTTCAACAAATCAGCAGTATGTTCTATGTTCATCAAGCCTAAATTACCCAGGGCAGGCCTTACAAAACGGAGGAGCTTGGTTTTTATGAAAATATTGAGCCCTTCTTCCGGGTCGATCCCTGCGGCATAAAATGCGCCGACTATAGAACCGGCACTGGTTCCACTGATGTGACTAAATTGTATCCCAGCGTTTATAAAGGCTTTTAAAACACCTAAATGTGCAATGCCACGGATGCCTCCTCCAGATAATACGATTCCAATTTTTGTCATATAGCTAATAACGGTTAAACTACTTTGGCTTGTATTTAGATGCCTGCAGTATTTTTTGTGGATCCTTTTCGGCCATTAATTGTTGTAAAGTAACGGATGGATTTTCCTTCATGTACTTCCTTACAATTTGCCAGCCTGTCCATACCCCTAATTTTGGGGCCGACTCATTTTTTTCACCTAAACCAGGTGTAAAAGGGCCTTCACTTAAAAGTACCTGTATTTTCTGATAGTCTGTTTCGAACAATAAATTATTTTCCAGGTAATAACCCCAGATATTGTTTTCAAATGTCTGGCACCATTCCAACTGTTTTGTTGTATAGCCGATTTTAACGGAGTCGGGCACATTATCGGCTAATACGCAATCCATAAAATAGAGGATTTTGCCATGATGTACCATCTTGGCCAATAGGTTGCGGTCTTCATCACGTTCAGCAAAAAGCTCTTCTCTTGCGTAGGTTTCTGTTACTCTTGGAACAATGTACTGGGGGGCAAAACGTTTTGATAGATAAAGCGGAACGCTTTCCACTATCGCCGGATAAAATTTGCTGCCTTTTCCTAAAAACATATCCAGGCCAATGCCCATATAGTCATCGCCAATCGGGGTTTGGACCGCAAATCCTGAAATAAAGGAAATAAACCTTGGAGCTTTTATTTTAGGGTAATAATATTTAATGTATTTAAAGGTCTGCGTCAGCTCTTTTTCAATGGGGGCAAGGTCTGTGAAAACACTGTCTTTTTCTTTATTTAAATCTTCATAGGCCTGGTCTTTAAACAAGGTTGAGAGTACCTGCTCATTGCTATAGCTATAATTACCTACCATCTGGTGGACGTAATCATCATAAAAAACGCCGTACTTTTTTTGCAACAAATGATCTGTTTGTTTGAGGTCTTTGGACTTTCCATCATACAGGTCCTTATCAAAACGTTCAATTTTTACATTCAGCTGTATGGTACTTACATCAGGTTTATTACCTTGTTTGCAGGAAAGAAAAGTTAATATAAATAGAAAAAATAGATAGCTTTGACTGAATTTTACGTTATTGTAGTTCATGATAAACAAATATAAACGAAGTTTATACAAGCTATAGCACCTTATTAGAAAAACACTCAATGAAACCATCATGATTTTTTCAAAAGCACACAATTGCATAAATAAAATCATGATAGCTTCATTACCATTAAAAACCAAATTATAAACAAATGAAAAGAACATTTATAGGCATACTACTCATATTTTTAACAGGCCAGCTTTTTGCACAGCAATCACTTTCTTCTTATGGCTTCAGGTTAGGTTTAACTGCGCATCCAACCATCGGATGGATAAAGCCGGAAACAGGTAAAACCAATAGTGTTGCCTTAGGCTTCTCGTATGGATTAATGGCTGATTTTAATTTTGCAGAGAACTATACATTTGCTACAGGATTGACCATTACTACGATAAACGGTAAGAGTACTGAAGTTAACGTTCCTCCCTATTATGATGGATCAGCGGCACAAACTGCTTATGATTTGAAATACAAGCTTCAGTATATTGAGGTTCCGCTTACTTTGAAATTGAAGACTGATAAGATGGGCGAGGTAAAGTGGTACGGGCAATTTGGTTTGTCTAACGGTTTCAATATCGGGGCCAAGCAGTCTGCCGAAACAGCTGGTAAAACCATTAATGACAATCAAAGTATTTCAAAAGAGATTAACTTTTACAGGGCCGGCCTTGTATTAGGTGTGGGAGGAGAGTTTGATGTTACCAGTCATACCAGTATCACTTTAGGGTTAACCTTAAATAATGGCTTTACAGATATTACAGACGATAATAACCGTAAAGTTAAAAACCACTACCTGGGGCTTAATTTTGGCGTTTTCTTTTAATGTGTAAGATTGCCTGAGTAGTTGTTCATACCCGCAAAGATCAAATGCTATTGTTTGATTGTGTATTTGTTTTTAACTAGCGTTTTATGTTCTGGTTTCCAGAGCTAAAATTTATGGATATTACAATAGACTAAACCAGTTGCGTGGAAATTATGGTTTTTAAAATATCATTCCATAAAAAAAAGACTACTATTATTGTAGATTTTATTTATCTTTGATCATTCTTGATATTTTTGCTATTTTAGGCTATCACAAAGGAATACAATTGAGTATTGTCAATTTTATATAAGGAATATAGGGCAGGAATTCCCAGGGGTAAATGAAAAAACATCTTCATGATAGCGATTTAGAGCTTTTATCTGAATTTAAGATGGGAAGCCCTGCTGCGTTCAAAGTTATTTACGAGCGTTATTGGCAATTGCTATATGTTGCAGCTTGCAAAGTGTTGAAGGATGAGGACGAAGCCGAAGACGTTGTGCAGGAAGTATTTGTTTCGCTGCTGAATAAGCGAGACTCGCTGGAGCTTTCGGGAGCATTGTCTAGTTACCTTTTTACCTCTGTTCGCTACAAAGTGTTTGATTTTATCAGCCGGAAAAAAGTAAGACTTAGCTACGAGGAATCCATTAATCAATATGTGATTCAAGGTAATTGTAATACTGACCAGGCACTCATCGAAAAAGAAATTAACGCAACTATGGAGCAGGAAATTCAAAATCTTCCAAAAAAGATGAAGGAAGTTTTTGAATTGAGCAGAAAAAGTGAGTTATCCCATAAAGAAATTGCAACTGCCCTCAATATTTCTGATAAAACTGTAAAAAAGCAGATTAGTAATGCCCTGAAACTATTGAAACCTCGCTTTACCAATTACTATTTGTGGATGTTTTCTTTCTTCTTCTGGCCTTTTCGCTGATTTTATACCATTATTTTTTTTATTTTATTTTTTTCTACTACCAAAGTGCCACTTAGCCGACATATGGTTGATGCTTTGTTAATGTATACATGGAAAACCCAAATTATAAAGATATTTTCAGAAAATATGCTGCCGGTGAGTGCACAGATGAAGAACGTGCCATCGTAGAAGGATGGTACTTATCAGAATTGAAGAACACCCCCGATAGGCCGTCTGATCAAAAGATTGCCGCGGCAAATAAAGCGGTTTGGAAAAAACTTGAGGGAAACCCAAAAAAGATTGTCATTTGGCGCTGGTCTGCAGCTGCAGCCATTATTTCAATGGTAATTGGTTTTGCATATTTTTATCGCCAGTATACTGTAACAGAGGTTGTCCCCGAAGCTTCTATTGCAAGTCAGCAAGTTAAGCCACCTGCAGAAGTTGAAGCGGTAAAAGAGGTGGTCTTCCATGCGGATACCGAGAATACGATGATGAAGCTTCCCGATGGGAGCGTGGTGATCCTGGCCAAGGGGAGTCAATTGACTTTACTTACGGCTTTCAACGGTAAACATAATCGTGAAGTAGAGTTGCAGGGAAAGGCCTTCTTTGATATTGCACATAATCCTTCGAAACCTTTTATTATTTATACCGGAAATGTACGGACTACTGTATTGGGGACGGCATTTGACATCACCACTACTCCCGGTATGAATACCGTAAAGGTCAATGTGATCCGTGGTTTAGTGGAAGTGAAAAATACGGTTTCAAGCTCGCTGACCCATTTGGCTAAGAATATGCAGGTTGTATTTGGAGATGATAACAAAGTAGCTGTGAGACGAGAAGTGAATGCCGAACAGGAAATGGCCTGGAAAAAACAAGACCTCGAATTTAACGATGTATCACTTCAGGATGCCATCGAAAGACTGGAAGAAGGACTGGGCTATAAAATTGTGGTAAAAGACCCTGCATTGTTAAAAGAAACATTCACCTATTCCATGCGTAGCAAGGAGTCTGCCGCATCATTTATGAAGAGTTTCAGCCAGTTTCTAAATGCAAGTTACCTGATCAACGAACAACATAAGACTATATCAATTGAACCATTAAAACCATAATAACATGAAGAAATTCTACTCAAAGATCAAAAATTCAACATAAGAACAGGGTAAGGTTCCGGTTGATATCGCAAGTATCAACCGAATTGCCTTACGCTGTGGTAAGCGCCATTTAGAATGGCGTCCCATTCATGTAATTTCAAGCTAACACTTTTAGTAATCACATAAAAGACTAAAATATGAATTTTTCTGCAGTTGCAGCAAGAAACGGAACTTCTATTTTCCGGATTAACCACCACTTTTTAATATACTGTATGCGTATAACTCTACTCATCGGCTTAGTGTTGTCTGTTACACTCCATTTTGCTTCGGCTTCAAATGCCCGGGGACAGGCCATGGACGACGTGAAAGTCAGTATCAGATTGGAGAACGAAAGTCTGGCCGACGCAATTAAAAAGATAGAAAAGGTGAGCCCTTTTCGGTTTTTGTATCGGACTGCCGATATCAGGAACATCAATAAACTAAATCTCAATATTACCTCCATCTCGGTAGAGGGGTTGTTGAAAATATTATTGAAAGATGCCCCTCTTTCAGTAAAACAGGTGGACGATCGGATATTAATCACACGGCAAACAGCGACTTATAATTCCCTACCCAGGGCAATCCGTGAAGGATTGCAAAAGGACAGCGTGATCAGCGGGACGGTTTACGACGCAAAAACCAAAGATAGAATTGTGGGGGCTTCCGTTTTGGTGAAAGGTGGAACCGCAAGAACGCAAACGGATTCAAGGGGTAACTTTAGGTTGCTAACCTCCAGGAATGCGGTACTACTGATCAGCTATGTCGGGTATGAAAGTCAGGAGGTGACGGTGACAAAACCTTTCCTGGAAATCAGGCTCGAGGAATCTGCACAGTCGCTGAAAGCGGTGGTGGTGACCGGAATCGTCAATCAGTCGAAATCAACATTTACCGGAGCGGCAAGAACTTTCAATGCACAGGAACTGTCAAAGGTGTCTAACAATAACGTACTAAGTGCTTTGACCTCATTGGATCCTTCGTTCCGGATTCCTGAAAATCTGCTGACAGGTTCCAATCCCAATGTATTACCGGATGTGGTTTTGCGTGGCGGAAATACCCTGGTTGACATCAGGCAGGAAGGAAATACAGATCCGTTTAATTACAACAACAGACCAAATTCACCATTGTTTATTCTGGATGGGTTTGAAACCACGTTACAGCGGATCAATGATTTGGATATGAACCGGATAGCCAGTGTAACCATACTGAAGGATGCGGGCGCAACTGCCATCTATGGATCGAGAGGGGCAAACGGTGTAATTGTCATTGAACTCAACAGACCAGTGGAGGGAAAGCTAAGGTTTACTTACAACGCAAGTACTTCGATAGAAGCACCTGATCTTACAGGGTATGACCTGTTGAATGCGCAGGAAAAGTTTGATCTGGAAGATAGAACAGGCGTATTTAAAAACAATTTTAATTACAGGCAAAATGAACTGGATTATTTAAGGGCTTCCAGACAGAAGGCTGTTAGTCAGGGTATCAACACCGATTGGCTGGCTAAACCTCTTCGTACGGGAGTCGGACAGAAACACAATATTTATGTAGAGGGAGGGGCAGAATCGGTGACCTACGGTTTGAACCTGACTTATGATCAGAAGAAAGGTGTAATGAAGGAATCGGACAGGAAAACCACTACTGCCAATTCTTTTCTGTCTTATCGCCTAAAGAACTTCCAGTTTAGAAACGACCTGACCCTAACCTATAACAATGCGAGCAATTCACCTTATGGCTCATTTAGGCAATATGCGCAGTTGAACCCGTATTGGACGCCCTATGATGAAAATGGAAACTATAAAATTTTTTTAGAAGAGGTTATTAATCCATTAACTGGTGCAAGGATAGAGGCCCAATTAACTGATCATTTCGATAACCTGAACGGTTATAAAGGTAGGCCAATCAACCCTTTGTACAATGCATCATTAAACATTACTGATAAAACAGCTTATAAGAGCATCAGGAATAATTTTGAAACCAGATGGCAGGCGATCGAATGGCTTCGGTTTACCGGGCGTTTGTCGTACATGAGGCAGGATGACCAATCGGATATTTTCTTGCCTGCTCAGCACAGTTCGTTTGCGGAAACCCCAACCTTTGAGAAAGGTTCTTATACGAAGGGAACTGGCGACCTGACTTCATTGGAAGGTTTTTTCACTACGGAGGCGAACAGGAATTTCGGAAAACATTATCTTTCTGGTTCTGCCACATTAAATGTGCAGGAAAATAAATACAATACACAATCCATTCGGGTTGAAGGATTTCCTAACCCTAGTCTTGACCAGTTGATTCTCGGGAACCAATACCCTGCGGCAGGTAAGCCTACGGGTACGGAAGGTACCAATAGAAGTATTGGTACCCTTGGAAGGGTAGCTTATAACTATGACAGCCGTTATCTGCTGGATGCAACGTATCGTTTGGATGGTTCTTCGCTGTTTGGTTCTGATAAGCGTTTTGCACCATTTTGGTCTCTTGGAGCCGGATGGAATGTACAGAATGAGTCTTTTCTGAAAGACAATCCCGCAGTAAATGAATTGAGATTGAGGTATACCTTAGGAACTACCGGATCACAAAGTTTTGAAAGTTATAAAGGTGTTACCACCAGCAGGTATTTTACAGATCAGGAATACCGTGGGGTCCTTGCCTCGTACCTGATGGGCTTTGGTAACTCGGCACTGGCGTGGCAAAAGACATTGAAACATAATATCGGTGCGGATGTAGCTTTATTCAATAACAGGTTTACGCTGAGTGCCAACTATTTTATGGAACGCACAAAGGGTAGTATTGCCTTTATCTCCAGCGCACCCTCATCGGGATTCCCGGGTTACTATGATAATATGGGTGATGTGGTCAATAAAGGGTATGAGCTTTACGGAAGATTCAACATCATTGCAAATCCCGCGCAGCGTAACAACTGGTCTGTATTTGTGAATGCCTTTCATGTAAACAACAAAATCGAAAAAATCTCCCCTACAATCAGGGCGCTAAATGAGCGTGCAGTTTCAACAAGATCTACTTCTCCGCTCCCAAGGTATGCTGAAGGACAGTCGGTAAATGTAATTTGGGCAGTAAAGTCGCTTGGCATCGATCCGGCGTCGGGTAATGAACTTTTTGAGACACGTGATGGAAAAGTTACAGATGTATACGATCCGCTGGATCAGGTGATTGTGGGGGACAGGACGCCAACACTGGAAGGTACTTTCGGAACCAATATGGAAATCAATGGCATAGGGTTTAACTTATACATGCGCTTCAATTTTGGCGGAGATGCGTACAACCAGACGCTGATTGACCGGGTTGAAAATGCATTGGTTTCGATGTATAATGTAGACAGAAGGGTTTATGAAGAACGTTGGACCAAGCCAGGTGATGTGGCATTTTATCGTGCGATTGTAAACTATGCGGGAGAGAAGAACCCGAACATTGCTTATGCAACTTCAAGATTTGTACAGCGGAACAACTTTTTGGCTGCCGAAAGCGCTTCGGTCTACTATAGGTTTACGGATCGGTTAAACAAGCGCCTGGGTGTTCAGAATACAAAAATAACCTTGTTTACCGGCCAGCTTTTCAGGGTCGGCACTGTAAAGCAGGAACGCGGACTGGATTATCCATTTGCGCATAATTTCACCTTACAGCTTCAAACTACTTTTTAAACCCAGGAAATAAGACAATATGATTATGAAACATATAAGGAAAAATACTCCATTTTACATATTGGGACTGCTGCTGCTGTTCAGTTCCTGCAACAAATGGCTGGATGTTAAACCCAGGACACAGATGACCGAGGAAGAACAGTTCAGCACACGTCAAGGTTATACTGATGCGTTATTCGGGATTTATCAGAATTCAGCCGGATTGGGTGGATACGGAAAACACCTGACATTTAGCCTACTGGATGTATTGGCGCAGCGTTATGAAAACAAATCCGTGAATACCATCATTTATTATCAGATTGCACGCTACAATTACACGGATCCAGATGTGAGAAAGGTGATCGACAGTGTGTTCAATAATTCTTATCAGTCGATCGCCCAGGCCAATTACCTGTTGAAAAATATTGATAAAAGTAACGGAATACTCGATGCTGCCAGTTATAAGATCATTAAAGGAGAAGCGCTTGGTATGCGGGGGTTCCTTCATTTTGATCTGGCGCGACTTTTTGCTCCAAATTATGCTGAAGGTGCGAATGCCGCATCGCCGGCGATTGCCTACCTGAAAGCTTTTACCGTGTTTCCTCAGGCGAGATTGTCCCTTGGTGGCGTACTTGATAGCTGTGAGGCAGATTTAAAAGCTGCTGAGGTATTGTTAGAAGACGATAAAAATATTGATCGCATTGCGGCTAATCAAGGCAGTACTAATCCTGACCTGTTTTTACAGTTCAGACAGAACCACCTCAATTATTGGGCGGTAAAGGCAACCCTGGCTAGGCTTTACCTGTATAAAGGAGATAAAGTAAATGCACTTAAATATGCAAAGGAGGTAATCGCCAGCGGTAAATTTACCTTCATCAACCCAAGTCTGATCAATACGGATGCAACAAGCGATGGATCAGACTTGACTTTTACCAATGAGCATGTGTTTTCTATTTATGTCTCCGGTCTGAAAAAACAAGCAGACGTTTATTTTAAAAATATAGGACCGACAGGAGAGGGGGCAGATCTGTTTTCTACAAAAGCAAAACTTGATGCGATGTACCAGTCCACAGTTGGGGGATATGGTACGGAGATCAGAAGACCACAAGCTACGAGAGACCTTTGGAACGTGGTATCTCCGACGGTTGTTTACGCCAAGAAATACTGGAGTGACAAATCTACGAACGTTAAACAACGTGTTATTCCTGTGATCCGCCTTTCGGAAATGTACTATATCGCCGCTGAAGCTGCACCAACCATAGCGGAAGGCCTTCCTTTCCTGAATGTAGTCCGTACGAACCGTTTGTTGCCGGAATTGACCAGCGTGTCGTCACAAGCCGCTTTTGATTTGGAGTTGCAGTTTGAATACAGGAAAGAATTTTACGCTGAAGGTCAGCTTTGGTTCTACTATAAGCGTAAAAACACATTGACGATTCCGGATGGAGTAGCCAATCCTATGACTACGGCAAAGTATATTTTTCCTTTGCCGGACGCAGAGATCGAATTTGGAACATCAGGGGGCAACTAAAAGTTAATAAAGATGAAAAATATCAGAAAATTAATACTCGCAGCGTTCATTACACTCATCCTCGCCTCCTGCGCTAAAGATGAAGAACTGCTGTTCAACGATAAAAATTCTATCTATGTGGAATATCAGGATAGTACGGATTATAATTTTGCATATAGCCCGGCCAGCATTGTGAAGGACTCCATTATGCTTCATTTCAGGATCACCGGAACAGCTTCGGCGAGCGACCGGACTTTCAGTGTAGTCCCGGCAGCTGGTACTACTGCGAAGCTTGATTACCATTATAAGCTTGGCCCCTTAGTGATTAAGGCCAATGAATATAAAGTCATAGTGCCTATTTATTTATATCGTAAAGCTGGTTTGAAGGACAGTTTGCTAAAAGTGGTCCTTGAAGTGCAGGAGAACGATAACTTTAAACAGGGGCTGGCAAAAAGACAACGGTACAAGTTTACCCTGGCCGACATCTTTAGTAAGCCGACCAATTGGGAGACAACATGGGCTACTTATTTCGGAGGCTATTCGGAAGTGAAGTTCAGATTTTTGCTGGGAGCTACGGGAAAGACCAACTGGAATTCTTCGCCATTGCCACAGGACTCCAGGGTACTGTCACAAATTGCCAGGAATGCCTTGTTGGAATACAATCAGACAGTAGGACCGTTGATTGACGAATTTAACCAACAAGTATTTTTTCCATAACCAGCGGTATTAACTTAAAAAGGATAAAAGATGAAACTATATAAAAATACAATTGGTGCAGTGCTATTTGTAGCGGTTTTAGCATTGGGCGGCTGTGCTAAAGATGACAGCAATACAGACTTACAGCCGGTCAACCAAACTAAACTGGCCGATCCGGCGACTGGTTCCGTAATTGTGAAATTTCAGGGCGATAGCTTAAAGCTGAAACCAACTTTGTCGCAATCTATGGAAAAGCGAATGGATGAACTGGAGTTCAAATGGATTTACTACCAGAACAATCCTACTATCACTTACGCTTCAGAAAGGGTAGAAGTGTCGAGGGATTTTGAATTGAAAACGGTAATTTCTGGCGAAGCGTTTACACTGGGAGAGCCTTATGTTTTTCGGCTGGAAGTGAAGGATAAATCATCGGGTGTCATGTCATACCTCAATTATAGTGTACAAGTGGGTAATAAATATAGTATCGGCTGGCTTGCGCTGGTAGAGGAAGGGGGCAAAGGAGACCTGTCGTTCATCTTCCCGGATTACACCGCAGAACATCATGTGTATTCATCGAGAAATACGGCTCCGTTATCAGGGCCGAGGAAGTTAGAAATATCTACTTTTCCCATCAGCGACGAAATTTCGGCGACAGGAAAACGGCTGTATATTTTAGCTGATAATGGGAGTCAGGAATATAATTATCTGACCATGGTTAAGAAATTTGATTACAGTTTCCTTTTCTTCAAAGCACCTGCATCAATTAATCCAACTGTGCTGACCTGGACTTCTCAGGATATTTATAGCGGTGTCAGGTCAGCATCTTTAGGGATTGCCATTAATAACGGCAAACTGCATTCTAATCTTGTTGGGGGATTCCCTGGGGTCAAAAAATGGGGGGATATTGCACAGAACCCGGAGAAGAACCAGAATTATAACCTCGCACCTTTTGTAGTCGGCGGTAAAACATTCCCGGCCATTGTGTACGACAATACGGCAAAACGTTTCTATCATGTTCAGGCCTATAATCCAAGCCCGGTAGCAGGTTCATTGGAACCTTTACCTTCAGGATCAACTTCTAACGTTAGCAACCCGCTGATATTTGATATGAATAATGTGGGCATGACGATGATCTTCCAGGATTCTACAGCGGTTTTGTACGATTACAATGCCATTATGCGGTCTGATGACAATAAAGCCTATATGTTGCGTTATAAAACAATAAATACAACCAATGCGCCAATTATCACCTTAGAGAAGGTACTGATGGATGCGCCGGGAATATTGAATTATAGTGCTGCTTCGGCTTCGACGGTTACGCCAAACTTATACTATGCCAATGGAAATGTAATCAGTCGTTATGAGACCAGCTCACATACCATCCGGGAGACTTATTCCCTGCCTGCAGGGGAGACGGTAACTGCTATGAAATTCGCACGCACGATGGCTGGCGTTCAGGGACCGAGACTTGTTTTGGCAACCTGGAACGGAACTGTTGGTAAAGTTTACTTTTTCAGTACCGGATCTTTAGGTCAAATTGGCAGCATTGCCAATGTAACGACTGGCTTTGGTAAAATTGTGGACCTCGCTTATAAATATTAACAGTACTTCCTATTTAGTAATTTAAACAAATGACGATAACATTAAAAAGAGTTTCCCTGGTTTTGATCAGCCCGCTTTTAATTTGCGGCTATGCGCAAGCGCAGTTAACAGGTACTTACGAAATCAAAGGCCACCTGGAAGGGTTGGGCAATGAAAAAGTATTTCTTTCAGGGGAATATAAAGGTCAGCAGCTGCGCGATTCGGTAGTCGCCACAAATGGTAGTTTTATTCTGAAAGGGAAAATGCCCGCTAATTTGGTGTACTTTATTGATTTCAATAAAAAAGGCTTTTTGGCTATTCCTGTGCAGGCTAATGAAAAGGTGGCGATTTCTGGGAGCCTGGACAGGATTTCGGACGCAAAGGTCACGGGCGCAAAATCTTTGCCGGTCTGGAAAGAGTGGTTCAATGCCTGGCGTTCCATCACTGCAGGTGCGGGGGTGTTATATAAACAATTAGACAGCATTGAGAAGGCAAAAGGTACAGAAGCCGACAAGGCTGTGGTGAGGGCGGAATTCCGTAATCTGGATCAGCGTCTGATTGATTCCGTAGAATCTTTTGTGAAGAGATACCCGGCTTCTCCGGTAATGCCGTACATCATTATTGATCGTTTCATCAATTACCCGAATCCTGAAAAAGCTGCGAGCACCTACGCTGCACTTGCACCTGAGGCTAAAAACAGTATCTATGGACTTGAGTTGGGTAAATCGCTGAAAATCAGCGCTAAGACAGCGGTTGGTGTAAAGCCTGCTTTTAGCGTGCCGGACAGGGATGGTAAGCCGTTAAAGCTGGCAGATTATAAAGGAAAAGTTGTGCTGGTAGATTTCTGGGCCAGCTGGTGCGGACCCTGCCGTAAAGAAAACCCGAATTTGCTGAAGGCCTACGGGAAATATCATGAAAAAGGTTTTGAGATCATTGGTATTTCACTGGACGATAAGAAAGAAAGGTGGCTACAGGCGATTGAGGCAGATAAACTGGGTTGGTTACATGCTTCTGATCTTAAGGGATGGAAAAGTGATCTTGCCCAGGAATATGGCATCAAATCAATCCCCATGAGTTTCCTTGTCGACACGGAAGGTAAAATCATCGCCAAAGATTTAAGGGGTGATGCACTGGAGAAAAAGCTTGAAACTATTTTTAAATAATGTGCCCATATCAAAAGTTAAAATCGATCCTTGTCAGTTCAATCTGACAAGGATTTTTTATGACTATATCTCTAAATTGGAGTTGCATCTTTATGGTAAAAATGCAAAGACGCTTTATTACCTTTGTCAGGATTGAACAAAGACGGTGTGAAGGAACCTGGGGAATTTACAGGTAACGATGAACTGAGCTTCAGCATTGTTTCATAACTGTTAAAAATAAATGTATACTGATGAAAATAGCATTAGCACAACTCAATTATCACATAGGTAATTTTGAATACAATACAAATAAGATCATTGAACATGTTGAACTGGCAAAAGCTCAGGGTGCGGATCTGGTTGTATTTGCCGAGCTGGCTATTTGTGGTTACCCGCCACGTGATTTTCTGGAGTTTGATGAGTTTATTGATCTTTGTGAAAAGGCTGCTCGGAAAATTGCTGAGCATTGCTATGGAATTGCATGTATTGTTGGTTTGCCCGTTAAAAATGAAGTGCTTGCAGGCAAGGATTTATATAACGCTGCTTATTTCCTTGAAGATGGGGTTTTAAAGCGGGTGGTGAAAAAAGCACTATTGCCTAACTACGATGTATTTGATGAGTACCGTTATTTTGAACCGGCAAAAAACTTTGAGTGTGTAGATTTTAAAGGGATAAAAATTGCAGTGACGATTTGTGAGGATTTGTGGAACATCAATAACAATCCGCTCTATTTGTCTTCCCCAATGGATGAGCTGGCGAGACAAAAGCCGAAGCTGATGATCAATATTGCTGCTTCTCCATTTTCTTATACACATGATGAAGAACGGGTGGTTGTACTTTCTGATAATGCGAAAAAATATAATTTGCCATTGTTATATGTAAACCAGGTAGGTGCGCAAACGGAGATCATTTTTGACGGTGGATCTATGGCTTTTGATGCCAAAGGGAACCTGATTGATGAGATGCCTTATTTTAAGGAAGAGCTGCGCATTTATGAGTTTGAAGACAATGTAATTAAAGGTTATGCACCGATAGTGCCTCAAGCCCTACCTGATATTGAACAGATCTATGAAGCCCTGGTTATGGGTATTAAGGATTATTTCGGCAAATCTGGTTTTAGTAAAGCGGTATTGGGCTTATCTGGAGGTATTGACTCTGCCATTGTTTGCGCCCTGGCCTGCCGTGCTTTAGGTGCGGAGAATGTAATGGCGGTATTGATGCCGTCTAAATATTCGTCCGACCATTCCATTCAGGATGCTTTGGACCTGGTCAAAAATATCGGCTGTAAACACGAAATTATTCCTATAAAGGAGGTTGCCGATGCATTTGATCAAATTATGGCACCTTCCTTTAACGGCTTACCATTTAATCTAACTGAAGAAAACATACAAGCACGCTGTCGTGGTGTTATAGTCATGGCGATGTCGAACAAGTTTGGATATATTTTGTTAAACACATCTAATAAAAGTGAGTGTGCGGTAGGATACGGTACGTTATACGGTGATATGTGTGGTGCAATAGGTGTGATTGGTGATGTGTATAAGACCCAGGTGTATGAACTGGCACATTACATCAATAAAGACGGGATTGTAATTCCTGAAAACTCCATTGTTAAGCCGCCTTCTGCGGAGCTCAGACCGGGGCAGAAGGATTCGGATTCTCTACCGGATTATGATATTCTCGATAAAATATTATTCCAATATATAGAATTAAAGAAAAGTTCAACGGCGATCATCGCTCAGGGTTATGATGAGGCCTTGGTTAAACGGATCATAAAAATGGTAAATACAGCTGAATTTAAGCGTTATCAAACTCCACCAATTCTGCGGGTATCACAGAAAGCATTTGGTATGGGCCGCAGGATGCCTATTGTAGGTAAATACCTTTCGTAACCTATGCCGGTTTTTTAATCCATTTCCGGTAAGGGATAATTAAAGCCAATAAGAAGGCTGTTATACATAAAAATTTAGCAATGATATCGCCTGTTTTTACATACAGAGTCAGTTCATCGTTAAGATTGATATCAGCCTTTAATGCTGTCCTTGTCCACCAGCCGGCTTGCTTAATGATGTCTCCTTTTTGATTGATGAAGCAGGATATTCCTGTATTTGCTGAACGGACCACATAACGGCGGCTCTCGATAGCCCGTAATTTGGCGTATAGCAAGTGCTGATCTTTACCTGAGGTGTTGCCCCACCAGCCATCGTTTGTGATAATGGCGATAAACTGAGCGCCATTTTTGACGGCTTTACCAATCCACTCTCCCCATAAGGACTCGTAACAGATAACAGGCGCTACACCTATGCCGCTGTAAGCGAAAAAAACACCTGGCCCTTCCTGCCATCCGTATCCGCCAACTGTTCCTCCAAACCCTTCAAAAAGTGGGCTTAATATGGATAATGCGGATGGGAAAGGCATTTTTTCTACACCCGGCACCAGCTTCGACTTATGATAAAATTGTACGTTGGCAGAGTTTTCTATTTGTATGGCGCCATTAAAGACATCAACGTAAGTACTGTTGTTGTACTTTCTGGCCGACAATGTCTGCTGGTCCTGATAAAATTTAACACTTTCAATGCCGGTAATTAAAGTGCCATTTTTATATTTTTCTAAGAATTGCTGTGCGATTTTGAAATCTGCATTATCCCTGATCCGGTCTTCATCAGCAGAATTCGGAATTGCTGTTTCCGGCCAAATAAAATACTCTGTATTTGGTTGGGCCACCGAATCTGAAAGATGGGTAAGCACATTCAATTGCTCGGCCGCAGTAAGACCTCCGAATTTTTTATAGGGATCGATATTTGGCTGTACGGTTACTACATTAACCGGTACAGACTTTTCTTTATACTGGTAGTATTTTGTTAAGGATAGCGCAATTGGCAATACAACAAACAATACCCATACGAATGCCGGTCTTAATTTTAAATATCCTTTAGCACCGGACCTAATTTGTTTATAAGCTTCAAAGGCCAGGATGTTACTCAGTAAGATCCATACCGAGCCGCCGTAAATTCCGGTGTATTCATACCATTGTGCCAATTGATGCATACCGGACAGACCGTTTCCTAAGGTCATCCATGGAAATGCCAGGTCCCAGGTTTGATGCAGGTATTCCATCGCAACATAAAAGGAGATCAAACCTGCGTAAGCGATTTTCTTATTGGTTACACGTTGTAAACGGTAATACAGCCAGAAGGCAAAAGTCATTAATAAAGCCCCTAGTCCAAATGGTATAAGCGATACAAATGCAGATGCTATAGGATTATTTACTGCGCTGATGGCATTATACACCCAGTAAATAGATGCCGTATTCCAAAGTAAAAAAGTAAGACCAGCAGTCAGGAAAACCTGTTTGCCTGTTTTGCCTTCATTTTTCTTAACAATTTTATCCAATGCAATTAGCAGTGGCACAAGGCCAACCAATAGAAGTGGGGTCGTATAGGGAATTGGCGGCCATGCCAACCACATTAAAAATGCACTTAACAGGGCCAGTGGAGCAGTATTTTTAAAATTCATTAAGGGCTGCTTATAAGCTGTCTAAGATGTCGGCCTTTTTCGCTTCGTATTCCTCCTGGGTAATCAGGTGTTTGTCGTACAAGCTTTTTAGCTTTCTCAATTTGAGAGTTGTTTCATCCTCTGGTTCTTCGATGTGAACAGCAGGGGGTGTTACCACAGGTTGTGAAAATAAGGCTACTGGTTCTTCCACGGGCTCTGGTGCAACTGCATTTACGGTTACTGGTGAGGTTGATGAACGTCTTTCCTCCAGGTCTGTTTGTCGTTGCTGCTCTTTGAAGTTTTCCAGTTGTTCGTAGGCTGCCTGGTACAATTTACGGGCTTGTACTTTTGGGATATATTCTGTGATGATATTTTCACCATGTAGGGGTACACAGATAAATTTGGAACCAAAAATCTCCTCTTTGAACGATACTTCTTTAACGCTTTTCCATGAGATGTCTTTGAAGTTCATGGTAATGCCGAAATTGCCCGGTTCGCAATAGAAGATGCGTTTGTTACTTACGGCAATACAATCAGGAAGCAAGTTTACCGCAGGCTTTTTCTGTACTGCCATGTAAATCAGCTCCTCATTTGCGGTTAGCATATCATTTAATTTACCCAATACCTTTTCAACGGCTTTAGGGTCTTGTTCGTCACTTAAAAATCTATCTATTAAATTCATGTATTTAATTTTTTGTCCTTAGTTGCAGGGCTGTGCCCAGTACTATATTTCTTTTATTGGCTATCAAAAATCAGACCCTGAATTCATCCAGGTTTGTATAATTGAATATTTCTACTTTGTTCCTTGTTTTCGTTATACTAGAGCGGTCGTCATGCCGATCAACTAATCTTGCTGGTCTTTATATTTATTTTTCTTTTTTACTACCTCTTCAGCTCCGGCCACACAAATTACGATTTCTCCTTTTAATATATTGTTTTCAAAATGTGATTTAATTTCTGTTAATGTGCCCCTTACGGTTTCTTCGTACAGTTTGGTCAGCTCCCTACTTACCGAAGCCTGTCTTTCTGCACCCAGGTATTGCGCAAGCTCCTCCAGGGTTTTCAGTAAACGGTGCGGGCTTTCATAAAATATGATGGTCCTTTCTTCTTCGGCCAGTTTCTTTAAGCGGGTTTGTCTGCCTTTTTTTACTGGTAAAAAACCTTCAAAGACAAAGGCATCACAAGGTAGTCCTGAGTTGACAAGTGCTGGTACAAAAGCCGTTGCACCCGGTAAACATTCTACTTCCAGACCATGTTTTAAAGTTTCCCTGACGAGGAAAAAGCCCGGATCGGATATCGCAGGTGTTCCCGCATCAGAAATCAGGGCTACGTTTTTACCTTCGTTTAAAAAACGGATAATTTCGTTTGTGGCCTGGTGTTCATTGTGCTGGTGATGGGAGTAGGCTTTTTTGTCAATCCCAAAATGTTTAAGCATCGGCGCACTGGTACGGGTATCTTCAGCAAGTATGATGTCGGCTTCTTTTAAAATCCTTATGGCCCTAAAAGTCATATCCTCGAGGTTGCCGATTGGCGTAGGAACAAGAAAAAGTTTACCAGTTGTCATGTTGAATTGTGGGATATGGGGTTGCAAGTTATGGGTTTCCAGTTAAATGATTTGGATTTACGGTTGGTGTTATAAAGTTCCAAATTTACTAATTAATGCATGAACCGCAACTTCGGATGGCACGGCTACCCGTATCAGTAATTCAAGTCCGGAAAGAGCTTATATGTTAATAATTATTTTATAAAGTTTTTTAATCTTTAATATTTTTTTTGTAAGTTCATGTATTGTTTGTAACAAAGATGCTTTAAATATTAGCTGTTCCATTGCACTCACTGCGTAATACTTATCTGACGATCAGAAGCGAAATACCCAAATTTCACAATACATAAGTAACCTAAGTGTTTATTTAAATCTTAAAACAATGAAACAAATTTACTTAAGGTGTTTGACAGTACTGTTATTTTCCATGGTAACCGTTACTGCCTATGCACAGAAAAACGTTACCGGAACGGTAAGAGATCCGGAAGGACAGCCCATACCAGGGGCTAGTGTCTTTCAAAAAGGGACAAACAATGGTACAATGACTGATGCTTCGGGAAAATTTGCCATTACAGTGCCAGAAACGGCAACGCTAATTATAAAATATCTTGGATATTTCCCCAAAGAGATAATTGTTGCAAGCGGTTCGGTTTTCAATATTCAGTTGGTTGCAGATGAAAAAGCACTAAGTGAAGTTGTTGTAACAGCTTTAGGCGTTAAGAAGGAGAAAAGAGCTCTGGGTTATGCCTCAACGACGATAAAAACAAGCACCTTAGATGATATCGGCTCGCCGTTAAACACCATGAGCGCGTTATATGGTCAGGCACCAGGTTTAAGATTAAGCGCAACAGCCTTAGGGCCAGCAGGTGGTTTCAATGTAAACATTAGAAATGCTGTTGCTCTGCTCGAGGGTTCTTCTACCAAACCTTTATTTGTAATCGATGGCATCCCTATGGTAGATGGGCCTACCGATATCAATAGGAGTACAGGTAATGGTTTGAATGACCTTAACATGAATGATATAGAATCGTTCGAGGTATTGAAAGGAGCCAAGGCATCAGTACTTTATGGTTATCGTGGGGCCAATGGCGTAATTCTGATTACGACAAAAAATGGAGGTAAGAAGAGCGGTCTGGGAATCGATTTCGGCTATAGCCGTTCTTTTGATAAGCCATGGATTATGCAGGAATTTCAAAATGAATATGGGTCTGGTTTCCCGGCACCATGGAGCAATCCCGGAACGGTGGATAAAGAAGGTTTTTTTATTAGAAATGGTCAGCAGGCCTATTACCCGACTAACTATAACTTCGGGCCTAAAATGGATGGCCGGGAAATTTTGTGGTACGATGGTGTCAAAAGACCTTATGTTGCCCAGCCTGATAACATCAAGGCATTTTATCAGAATGGGTTTACAAATAACGTCAACGTAGCGATTCAGAATGGAGGGGAGATAGGTAATTTCAGGGCTTCCTATAGTAGAAATGATTATAGAGGAATTTTTAAAGAATATGAGGTGAGTGATAACAAATTCATGTTTAGTGGTGATTTGAAAGTTACCGATAGGGTTAATTTTAAGCTGGTTACCACTTACGTTAATACATTTAGTCACAACTCACCTGATCAGAACCAGGATGCATTTGTAACCTATGGTATCCCGCGTCAGTTAGATGTTGAGCGACTAAGCAAAGAGCAAATTGTTGATCCTGAAACAGGCTATTTTTGGTGGTACGTTCAAAACAGACAGGCACAAAATCCTACAGGAGGTATTTTAAGAGATGGATTGGCCAAAAATTACTTCTGGAACCAAACAATGAACTCTTACGACAACACACGAGAGCACTTTATCAACTCTGCAACCTTAAGTCTAAAATTGGCTAAAGGACTTAGCCTGGAGACACTTGGTGGTTTCGATTTGGTTACAAATCATGGGGAGACAAAAGAAAGAGTTACCCGGCCCTTAATTGAAAGTCAAAGTGGAAAATATGAGGTAAAGAATGATAAAACTACCAGTATAAATGCTCAGTCGTTGTTGCACTACGAGACACACTTGACTAAGGACGTTGAATTAAATGCATTTGTCGGGGGGATAATTCAAACAAATACTACAGAAACTGTCCGCAGATTTACACGTGGATTTATTGCCAGAGACTGGTTCTCACTTAACAACAGTAAAATTGATGAATTTTATAATTTAGATGATAGGGCATACACCAGGGGCAAAGACAAATTGGTTGCATTAGTAGCGTCTGCACAATTTAGCTATAAGGATTGGTTATATGTCGAATTGCAGGGGCGCAGGGACGGAGCATCTATTTTGCCCCCAAAAAACAATTCTTATTATTATCCAGGTGTAAGTACTTCATTTATTTATTCAGATGCGCTTAAAATGCCAGAGTGGCTTAGTTATGGTAAATTTAGAGCTTCCTGGGCAGATGTAGGCAGGCCGGGACCTAGATACTTTTCAAATATTGTTTATGGCTTAGGTAATTATGGAGGAGTCATTACCAACAGTCCTATGGAAGATCTTCCTCCGGTTGACCTTAAGCCAGAAAGAAAAAGAGAGTTTGAAGTTGGTCTGGAAAATAGGTTTTTTAATAATCGTCTGGGCTTTGAATTTAACGTTTACCATGCCATTACCTATAACCAGATTATGGGTTTGTCTATGGCGCAGGCAACTGGCGTAAATTCAATTAAGATTAATGCCGGTGAAATTACCAATACGGGTTTTGAGTTAAATTTATATGGTACACCTATAAAAACGACAGATTTTAGCTGGAATGTGGTATTTAATGCCAGTCAGTCAAAACCCATGGTTAAAAAATTGGATAAAGACATCCAGGAACAAAACTTATGGGGTGCACAAGGAGCTACAGTGGTCGCCCACCTCAATCAGCCCTATGGTCAGATCATCGTAAATGCTTTTGCAACGGATCCTGTAAGTGGTAAAAGAATTGTCGGCGCTGATGGTTACTACTACAACGATCCTACAAAAAAAGAAGTTTTAGGTACAGTAATCCCCACTGCTGTGGGTGGGTTAAATAACTCCTTCTCTTATAAGGGAATATCACTTGATTTCAATATTGACTATTCATTTGGCAGTACACTGGTTTCTATAACCAATATGTATATGGTAGGTAATGGTTCTGCTAAAAACACATTAGAAGGTCGGGATGAAGCCCATGGCGGACTACCGTTCTATGTAAACAATGGCGGGACTTTTGTTCGTTTACCTAGTCACAGTTCCCCCCTTCCTGCCGACTCAAGATACCCGTTTATCATGCACAACGGTGTAATTCTCGATGGCGTTAAAGCAGATGGGTCACCAAATGATGTACTGCTGACAGCGGAAGATAAATATTCGTACTATTGGAGAAATTTCATGGATGTTCAACCCGATATTGTTTACAAAAACAATTATATCAAATTAAGAAACGTAAACATTGGTTATACTTTACCTGCCAGGGTTACCAGCAAAATGAACATACAAAAACTGACCGTTTCTCTTTATGCAAATAATCTGGCCTACCTTTATAAAACGATGCCAAATGTTGATGCAGAAGCTATTAATGGTACCAATGCATTTTATGAGAACAATGCATGGCCTGCGGTAAGAAGTTTTGGAGCAAGTGTTAGGGCCTCGTTCTAAGGGCAAAATAAACAATTAGGATTTGTCATAATAACTAAAAAGTATTCTAATGAAAAATATATATATCAAACACATAATGAGGAACTCTGTGATGATGGCAGCTATTGTCTGCTGTACATTCACCTCATGTAAAAAATCGCTGGAAGGCGAATACCTTAATCCCGATGGTTTTACAAACCCCACCCCCGAAGGTTTTTACTCTAATGTGCAACAACAGCTTGGGGTATTTCGTACAAGTTATGGTGAATATTTTCACAATTTTGAGGCATTCAACATGAGGTTAGGAACCGGAGGGGTTGTCAATGCTGGTGCTGCAAATACATTTGGCTGGGGGTATGCCCCTTATGGAGATATTTATAATAGGTTAAGGTCTATCAGGGCGATGAATGATGCTATAGCAAAATTACCTGCAGATCAGCAAAAAGAGTATGAGGTGTTTGTATGGACGGGTAATGTAATCAAAGATTATTTATTTTATCAGCTTACTGATGCTTATAATGATGTTCCATATACTGAGGCCATGAAAGCCCAGGATAATCTGTTTCTTCCTAAATTTGATAAACAACAGTTTATTTACACCTCCATTTTAGCTGATCTAAAAGATGTTTCCGGTAAACTTAAAAACTATCAAATCGGTGGAAGTGCGATACAGAAGTTAATTTTACAAAATGATATCTGGTTTGCAGGAGATATCATAAAGTGGCGCACTTTTATCAATAGCTTAAGATTACGCTTGGGTATGCGTATTTCTATAGCAGATCCTCAGCTGGCGAAAGCTACAATACAGGAGGTTTTACAGGATGGGGTTTATGCAAAAAACAGAGCGGGCTCTATTACATTAGTTGACAAACAGACAGACAGGGCTATGGAGTTTTTGATCACCCGTGCCTTAGACGAATTAAGGGGAAGAGGAGGGGGCTATCTATGGCTTCCGCAAAATATGATGAAAGTGTTGAGAAAAACAGGGCAACCAGATGACCCCCGTATCCCGGTTTTATTTCAGCCGGATAAAGACGGAAATTATACGCCTATGCCTGCCGAAGCAAATGATATCACTCCGGCTTTCAGAGAAAGAATAGACCTCACAGATCTGAGTAAAACTTTCCCTTCTTTATACAACAGATCTACTTTTGAGCGAAATGTAGGGATGCCTGCTTTGATATTGACGTCATCGGAGGTACACTTTATTATGGCCGAGGCAGGTCTTCGCTGGCCCGATCTCGGAATTTCAGTAACAGACGAGTTCCGGGCAGGAATACAGGAATCCATAGATATCTATTATGAAATAAACGCAGGAAATAAAGATACAGGATATAATGGTTTTATTGCTGCTTCTATGCCCGTTAAACCACTACAGGCAATTATCGATGTGTTTTTAACTGCAAAAGTTACGGAATTCAATACGGCAAACGCCACTGAGAAACTGGGACTGATTTATGACCAGAGATATGTACATTTCAATATGCTGAAGCCTTATGAACTATGGGCAGATACCAGAAGGCTTACCAAAGAGCTTGGTGCAAGGGTTAAAAAAGGTGCAAGCAATTTCTTAGTCATGGAAAGAACCGTATATCCTACTACTGAAGAAACAAACAACGGAGAAAATTTTCAGGCCGTTAGAGCTTCAAACAACTACACTAGCCCCGTATGGTGGACAGGTAGATAAAAGCATTGCTTGATGCAAAAAAAAGATGGCCGCTGTTAGTTAGCTAACACGGCCATTTTCATGGAAATCGTAATTTGCCCACTGATAATCGTAAATCAATCTTATCTTTGTTGAAAACAATAAATAATGCTGCAAGTTAACTATATCCGCGAAAACAGAGATAAAGTTTTAGCAGGCTTAAACCTGAGGAACTTTAAACAACCAGAACTGGTTGATGAAATTATTAAAACTGATGAAGAAAGAAGACAATCGCAAACTTCATTAGATAATCTCTCTGCTATTGCAAATTCGAGCGCAAAACAGATTGGTGAGTTGATGCGTACGGGAAAAAGGGATGAGGCCGAAGTATTAAAGGCAGAAACTTCTGCGAATAAAGAGCAGATTAAAAACCTGTCTGATGAACTAGCTGCTGCCGAGCAGAAATTGCATAACCTGATTGTACAGTTGCCAAACCTCCCTCATCATTTGGTTAAGGCAGGAAGTACACCTGAAGAGAATGAAATAGTTTACACTCATGGTGATGCCGCCGAAATGACGGCTACAGCTTTGCCGCATTGGGAGCTGACAACTAAATATGATATTATCGATTTTGAGTTAGGGACTAAAATTGCCGGCGCAGGATTTCCTGTATATAAAGGTAAAGGAGCGCGTTTACAACGTGCCCTGATCAATTTCTTCCTGGATCATTCAACGGCTGCGGGCTATCGTGAAATGCAGGTGCCGCACCTGGTTAACGAGGCCTCTGGTTTCGGAACAGGACAGTTGCCTGATAAGGAAGGACAAATGTATCATGTAGGTATAGATAACCTTTACCTGATTCCAACGGCCGAAGTTCCTGTGACCAATCTTTATAGGGATGTGATTTTAAAAGAGGAGGAATTACCGGTTAAAAATACAGGTTATACACCATGTTTCCGTCGCGAGGCGGGTTCTTACGGTGCACATGTACGCGGTTTGAACAGGTTACATCAATTTGATAAAGTAGAGATTGTACAGATTGTTCATCCTGATCAATCTTATCAGATTTTGGAAGAAATGAGTGCTTATGTACAGACTTTGCTGCAAAAGCTTGGTTTACATTACCGTGTATTGAGACTGTGTGCAGGTGATATGGGCTTTACTGCGGCCATGACTTACGATATGGAGGTTTGGAGTGCGGCACAACAACGCTGGTTGGAAGTATCTTCTGTGTCTAACTTTGAAACTTATCAGAGTAACAGGCTGAAATTACGGTTTAAAGGGGCGACAGGTAAAACTCAATTGGCGCACACTTTAAATGGAAGTGCACTGGCTTTGCCACGTATTGTTGCAGCTATTTTAGAGAACAATCAAACTGATAAAGGGATTAAAATTCCTGAAGCACTGGTTCCGTATACAGGCTTCGAGTATATTGATTAAAAGCGTACGGTTCATGGAAGTTACAAGCTTCCTACAGACCGGAAGACCATAAAGATACACTACATGCGGATGATGATCAATGATGCGCTTTGTGTTAAGATGATATAAAACAAAAGCTTCCCCTAGAGGAAGCTTTTTTGTTTCTAACACAGGTAGATGTTAGGGCTAGTTAATAATGATATTTATAGGTTAGTTAATAATTCTATAGAATCAGGATTAGCAATAATATGATGATGATAATGGCACCTACTGAGAGGTAAACGCCACCACCCATTGCACGGGCCTGTGATTTTAACTCTCTAAGTTCTTTGCGTAGTTCTTTTTTCTCGGCCCTGGATAAATCTGATTTATCCATTTTTTTGATTTCTTCAACGCGGTTTGTGATTCTTTCCAGCTGAACTTTCTGTTCTGCGGTCATTTCAGTCTTTACCTTATTGTTTTCAGCCGCACTAACTGTATTCGCACTTATTCCAAGTGTAAAGATTAAGATTAGTGAGTAAATTAACTTCTTCATAATGTTTTGTTTTTAGTTATACGCTATTACCAGGAGCTAAATAAGATGGTAAGGTGTAAATAACAAAAAACCTACCAAAATTAATTGATAGGTTTTCATCGTATTTTAAATAAATACTGTATACTCTACAGGTCAGAATTGTGTTTTCCTGATCTCAAATTCAGAATTAGAATCCTTTGATTTCAAACACTACATTTATCTGGTAGTTTAATTTTATCTTTTTAAAATCAATCTCAGGGGCAGCTCCACCAGCCATATCCGCACTTTCCGACTTCATCATTACGTTTGCATACATTGGTCTGCCAAAAGACTCATTGTTGATTTCCTGGATATCTATAGCGCTACCTAATTTATCACCCAATGCCTGAACCAGGTAAGTCGCTTTTTCTTTTGCAGCTAAAAGGGCTTTAATTTTCAGCTCTTTTTTTAAGCTCTCAATTTTAGAATAATCGTAACTCTCGATATTGGTATAAGCTACTCCTTTAGGGTCTACATCACCAATGATCGCATTCCATTTGTTCAGGTCGGATACTTTTAAACGGTACTGTTTACTAGCCAGGTAATCCGGGTTTTTCTTTTTCTCAGCAGCAGCAGTATAGCTTGATAGGTTATTGATCGTTAAGTTGTCTTTATCCAGGCCAGCTTTCTGCACTGCGCTAAACAATTCATTCTCTAACGAAGTAATGTCTACCTTTTTCTTGCTATTGCCATCTTTAAGATATTCTTTTAAAGAGATGCTGATGTAAATGATATCAGGTGTAATTTCAGTTTCGGCAGATCCGCTAACATTGATCTTCTTGCGTAAATCTACTTGTTGTGCCATAGCGCTTATACTAAATAAAGCAACAATGGCAAGGCTTAATAACTTTTTCATAAGTGTGATATTTTATTTGTGTATTTGATATATAGATGAACCTTTGATGCAGATTCCATACATATATTTCAAAATAAACTCAATTAATCTTCAACCATCTCATTATTAGGGCCTATTTCTTCCGTTACTTCTTCTTTAAAGTAAGTTTTCTGGAACACCAGGATCAATATTACGCCGACAGAAATTGCCGCATCCGCAATATTGAATACAGGTCTGAAAAAGATAAAATCTTCTCCTCCCCATATCGGTACCCATTTAGGAAAAACACCTTGTACCAGCGGGAAGTAGAACATGTCTACCACACGACCGTGAAACAAGGTAGCATACCCATATATTTTACCATACAGAACCGAGTCAATAATATTTCCAAGTGCACCTGCAAAAATCAGGGCCACATTCAATATCAATCCCCTGTGGTATTTTCTCTGGATCAGGTAGTGCAATCCATAACCAATTCCGGCAACGGCGATGATCCTGAACAACGATAAAGCCAGCTTACCAAATTCGCCACCAAACTCTAATCCAAATGCCATCCCGTTATTTTCGGTGAAGTGGATAATGAACCAGTTGCCAATGATTTTGAATTCCTGGCCCAGGTACATATTGGTTTTTATCCAGGTTTTTAACAACTGATCAGCCAGTAAAACAAAGAAAATAATTAATAAAGGTTTTGTATAGCCTTTCATTACGACTGCTTCAGTTTAGCTTCCATACTTAAAGTTGCATGAGGAACTGCACGTAAACGTTCTTTTTGGATCAGTTTACCGGTTTCCCTGCAAATGCCATAAGTTTTGTTTTCGATGCGTACCAAAGCTGCTTCTAAATTTTCGATGAACTTTTTCTGACGGGCTGCCAGTTGGTTCAATTGCTCTTTCTCTAAAGTTGCGGAACCGTCTTCCAAGGTTTTATAGGTTCCGGAAGTATCTTCCGTTCCATTAGAGTTAGGGCTGCTTAATGAGTTGGTAAGGTCAAGAAATTCTTGTCTTGCCATTCTCAATTTCTCCAGGATTAATTCTTTAAATTCCTGTAATTCAACGTCAGAATACCTTGTTTTTTCTTTTTCCATAATAAAATTATTGTTGTGCAATCAAGATTTGTAGTTCAACATCATCGATTACTATTTTGTTTCCGTGGTCTAAAGTTTCTGTTAAGTTAATGTTATCTGCCAGAATTTCCGAGCAAATGTATGTTTTATTTTGTGCTACCGCTTCAGTTATCAGATTATGATTTTGTAAAGTAACCGTAATCCTGTCTGTCACCTCATAATTCAATTCTTTTCTTAAGTTTTGAATTCTGTTGATCAGCTCACGTGATAAGCCTTCTTGTTTTAGCGCATCGGTAATCGATACATCAAGTGCTACCGTTAAGCTGCCCATATTGGTTACCTGCCATCCCGGAATGTCTTCCGCAATGATTTCCACATCGCTCAGCTCAATAACATAATCCGTGCCGCTAACGCTAAAATTGCCGGTACTTTCAAATTTTGCCAGTTCTTCGGATCCCATATTGCTCACCGCTTCGGCTACCAGCTTCATGTCTTTACCTACTTTTGGTCCCAGGGTTTTAAAGTTAGGCTTGATTTTTTTCTTGATAAAGCCCGCAGTATCAGTAATGTACTCTATTGCCTTAACATTGGTTTCTGATAAGATCAGTTCTTTAACCAGCTCTACTCTTTCTGCAAATTTGTTGTCCAGAACCGGGATTAAAATTTTAGCTAAAGGCTGACGAACATTAATTCCTGTCTTTTTACGCAGCGATAAAACCATTGATGAAATGTCCTGTGCAAGGTGCATTCTCTCGTTCAGCTCGGTGTCTATTAATTTTGTATCGATCGCCTCGTTCCAGTTGGTTAAGTGGATAGATTCAAAATGGTTAGATGGGTCATCGTTTGTTAAATTCTTAAATAACCAGTCGGAGAAGAAAGGGGCTACCGGCGACATGATCCTTGATACACTCATTAAGCAGGTGTATAAAGTTTCGTAGGCAGCTTTCTTATCCTTCGTCATCTCACCTTTCCAGAAACGGCGGCGTGATAAACGGATGTACCAGTTGCTCAGGTGTTCATCCACAAAGGTCTGTATTGCCCTGGTAGCTCTGGTAGGCTCGTAAGTATTATAGCTTTCATCCACTTCCGCGATCAGGGTTTGCAGTAGGGAAAGGATCCAGCGGTCCAGTTCACTACGGTCTTCCACAGGTGTCATGTCATCCGTGTTGATCCTGAACTTATCAATGTTGGCATAGAGTGCAAAGAAAGCATAAGTATTGTAGAGTGTACCAAAGAACTTGCGGCGAATCTCTGCGATACCCTCACTATCAAACTTCAGGTTGTCCCATGGGTTCGCATTTGAAATCATGTACCAGCGTGTGGCATCAGGACCAAACTCATCCAGTGTGATAAAAGGATCAACGGCATTGCCTAGACGTTTAGACATCTTTTGTCCGTTTTTGTCCAGTACCAGGCCATTTGAAACCACATTTTTATAAGCCACTTTGTCAAATACCAGTGTGCCTATTGCATGCAGGGTATAAAACCATCCACGTGTTTGGTCAACACCTTCAGCGATAAAGTCGGCCGGAAAATCTGTACCGCCATCAACCTTATCTTTGTTTTCAAAAGGATAATGCCATTGTGCGTAAGGCATAGCCCCAGAATCAAACCATACATCAATCAGATCGCTTTCGCGCTTCATTGGTTTTCCTGATGGAGAAACTAAAACAATTTCATCCACCACATTTTTATGCAAATCTACCAGGTCGTAGTTTTCTTCCGACATGTTTCCGATTTGAAAACCTTTGAAAGGGTTTTCCTTTTGGAAGCCTGCTTCAATTGATTTTTCTATGGCATGATATAGTTCTTCCACAGAACCAATAAGTACTTCTTCTTTTTTGTCTTCAGTTCTCCATATTGGCAATGGAATTCCCCAATATCTCGATCTTGAAAGGTTCCAGTCGTTGGCATTTTTAAGCCAGTTTCCGAACCTGCCTTCTCCTGTTGATTTTGGTTTCCAGTTGATGGTTTCATTCAGGTCAAACATCCTGTCTTTTACATCGGTTACTTTAATGAACCAGGAATCAAGCGGATAATATAAAAGAGGCTCGTCAGTTCTCCAACTGTGCGGATAACTGTGTACGTATTTTTCTACTTTGAAGGCTTTATTCTCTTCTTTTAAGCGGATGGCAATTTCAACATCAACTGATTTTTCCGGAGCTTCGCCAGCATTGTAATATTCGTTTTTTACATATTTGCCAGCAAGGTCGCCCAGGTGCGAAGTGAATTTCCCTTGTAAATCTACCAACGGTACAGGTATGCCATTTGCGTCCAGTACCAGCATAGGAGGTACTTCAGGTACAGCTTCCTTAGCTACCCTGGCATCATCGGCACCAAAAGTAGGCGCGGTATGTACAATACCCGTTCCGTCTTCGGTGGTTACAAAGTCGCCCGCAATTACCCTGAATGCATTTTCGGGATGCTGATAAGGCAGTACATAAGGTAGCAGTTGCTCGTATTTAATGTTAACTAAATCTGTTCCTTTGCATGTTGCTAATACCTGGTAAGGTATTTTTTTATCTCCTGCCGCGAAGTTTGTGAAATCTTCTTCGGCAGTACTTTCAAAATAAACTTTGTTGAATTGTTTTCCAACCAGGTTTTTCGCTAAAATTACGTTCACCGGAAGGAAAGTATACTGGTTAAAAGTTTTGACTAAAACATAGTCTATTTTAGGGCCAACGGTTAATGCTGTATTGGAAGGCAACGTCCATGGTGTTGTTGTCCAGGCCATCAAATGAATATCGCCAAATCCCTTTAAAAAAACAGGCAAGGTTTCATCTATTGCTTTAAACTGTGCAACAATTGTTGTATCGGTCACATCGCGGTAAGCACCTGGCTGATTCACCTCATGAGAGCTTAATCCTGTTCCTGCTTTTGGAGAATAAGGCTGTATGGTATAACCTTTGTACAGCAGGCCTTTGTCGTAAATTTGTTTCAGGAGCCACCATACGGATTCCATGTATTTCGATTTGTAGGTTACATACGGATCGCTCATGTCTACCCAATAACCCATTTTCTCGGTCAGGTCGTTCCATACATCAGTGTAACGCATTACCGTTCTTTTGCAGGCTTCATTGTATTCTTCGATGGAGATGGTTTTGCCAATATCTTCTTTGGTAATTCCCAATTCTTTTTCGGTTCCCAGCTCAACTGGTAAACCATGTGTATCCCAGCCTGCTTTACGCTTTACCTGGTAGCCTTTAAGGGTTTTGTACCTGCAAAAAATATCTTTAATAGCCCTTGCCATTACATGGTGAATACCAGGCATTCCATTTGCCGAGGGCGGTCCTTCATAGAAGGTGAACGGATTTGATTCAGGGCGGCTGGAAACGCTTTTTTCAAAGATATTTTCCGCTTTCCAAAAATCAAGTATCTCTTTACCTATTTTAGCTAGTTCTAGTTGTTTAAATTCCCTATACATCAATCAAGTATCTCCAAAAATTAAGGTTGCAAAGTTAAGGTTTTAGAATGAAACTTCGAATAGTTCTTTATCTTCATTTGTAATGTTTTTATGTAGGTTTCCCCAGTCAGACATTGCCCTGAGCATAGGCTTCATCGTTTGGCCGAGTTCTGTTAGCTCATACTCTACTCTCGGCGGAACTACCGGATAAACAGTACGTTTTACAATACCGTCTGATTCCAGCTCCCGCAGTTGGGCAATGAGCATTCTTTCTGAAATGTTTTCAATTGAATTTTTGAGATCGCTATAACGCATTTTTTGGTGCGACAGTCTGCATAGTATGGCAGGTTTCCATCTGCCACCTAATATGGATAAAGAATAGGCCATGCCACAGCTGTCATTGATCTGCTTTTCGTTAAAAGCATTGGTAGAGTTCTCTTTTCTCATTTCTTACGTTTTTGTTAGTACCTAACAATTTAGTGTATACTGACAAATGTAGTAATCAGGCTTTACTTTTGATCATCATTTAGAAAAAAATAGATATGAAACGTTTAGAAAACAAAGTAGCAATAGTAACAGGTGGCGGTCGTGGTATGGGTGCCGCGATTACAAAAAGATTGGCCGCCGAAGGTGCCAGTGTAGTACTAACCTATTCAAAATCCCGCGGGCAGGCAGAAAATATTGCCGCAGGGATCAATGCATCCGGAGGCCGGGCATTAGCTGTTGAAGCAGATAGTGCAGATCCGCAGGCGGTAGTGAATGCTGTTGATAAAACCGTTGCTGAATTTGGTAAAGTGGATATTCTGGTGAATAATGCAGGAATCTATATCGGTAAGGCTTTTGAGGAACACACACTTGCCGACTACGAACAAATTATGGGGATTAATGTGAGGGCAGTTTATGCAGCATCTCTTGCTGCGGTGAAGCACATTCCGGCAGGTGGACGGATCATTACCATAGGCAGCAACATGGCCGAAAATGCCATGGGACCGGAAACTACACTTTATACCATGAGTAAGTCTGCACTGACCGGATTTACGAGGGGACTGGCCAGGGACCTCGGAAAAAAAGACATTACGGTAAACCTGGTTCAGCCGGGACCTATCAATACAGATATGAACCCATCTGATACCGATCTGGCAGATTTTTTAAGAAGCAGGATGGCTTTATCTGAATATGGTACAGGAGATGATATTGCAGGCCTGGTGGCTTTCCTGGCAAGTGCCGAAGGTAAATTTATTACCGGCACCGCAATTACAATTGATGGAGGGTTGAATGCTTAGTTCTTGAAAAAAATGACTTGAATTGCATAATTGCACTCTTTATTTAATATTTCTATTTGCATAGATTTGAGTTAAAATAATTTAAATCTAAAAAGATGATTGAAACTAAAGGATATGCAGCACAGGATGAGAATACTCCATTAGCACCCTGGACTTTTAACAGACGTGAGGTGGGGCCACATGATGTGCAATTTGATATATTGTATTGTGGTGTTTGTCACTCCGATCTGCATCAGATTAAAAATGACTGGTTCCCCGGGATATTTCCAATGGTGCCTGGTCATGAGATTGTAGGCCGTGTGGTCAAGGTAGGAGATCATGTAACTAAGTTTAAGATAGGTGATTTAGCAGGTACTGGTTGTATGGTAGATTCCTGTCAGGTATGCGAAAATTGCAAGCAGGACTTGGAACAATATTGTCTGGAAGGGAGTACCCAAACCTATAACGGGATGGAACGTGACGGTTCTATGCCAACTTATGGTGGTTATTCCAATACCATTGTGGTTAGAGAAGAATTTGTATTACATGTTTCGGATAAACTGGACCTTGCGGCCGTAGCTCCTTTGTTGTGTGCGGGAATTACAACCTATTCTCCATTAAGACACTGGAAAGTTGGTAAAGGACATAAACTGGCGGTACTAGGCTTAGGTGGTTTGGGACACATGGCTGTTAAGTTCGGCGTTGCCTTTGGTGCGGAAGTTACCGTATTGAGTACTTCGCCAAATAAAGAAGCTGATGCTAAAAAATTAGGTGCCCACAATTTTGTGGTGACTACAGATCCAGATCAGCTGAAGGCTGCCATAGGTTCTTTCGACTTCATTCTGGATACCGTATCTGCCCCTCACGATTTTAACCTGTACCTATCATTATTAAGGACCAACGGTACGATGATCTGTGTAGGTGTGCCACCAGAACCGGCACAAGTAGCTGCATTTAGCTTACTTGGTGGTCGTAAAAGTTTAGCAGGATCTGGTATCGGAGGTATTGCCGAAACTCAGGAAATGCTGGACTTCTGTGCGGATAACAATATTGTTTCTGATATCGAAATGATTGATATTAAGGATATTCAGTCGGCCTATGATCGTATGGTGAAAGGTGATGTACGTTATCGTTTTGTAATCGATATGGCAACATTGAAATAATAAAACATTGAAATAGCATAATTATGTTTGAATAACACAAGAAGCCGCAAAATTTGCGGCTTCTTGTGTTTAGCTTACACCATACGACGGGATATTTGGTACCTGGATTACTAATTGTATATATTTACAATGGATCAATCCTAATTTATCATGAAGTCTGCCGGGCCTATTCTGTATTATCCTCTAGGAGACAGTGCCATTGTGATCGAACTTGGGCATTCGATTTCGGAAAAAACACAGCAGGATATTGCCTCAATAGGTCGTTTCCTGGAAGAATATTCTTTTGAAGGTTTTATAGAATATGTACCCGCCTTTACTACTGTAACCATATTTTATGATCCACTGGTTACTGACTATGAAACTGTAGGGGCTTTATTGAAAGAGATGTTGGAGGAAATCGGTGAGGAAGATACCGGGGATGCCGCAGTAATTGTCGATATCCCTGTTTTGTATGGAGGCCTGCAGGGACCTGATCTTTCTTTTGTGGCCGCCCATGCCGGACTTTCCGAAATGGAAGTTATTGCTTTGCATACTTCGGCGCCGTACCTGGTATACATGATTGGCTTTGCGCCGGGGTTCCCTTATCTTGGAGGCTTAAATGAAAAAATCGCCACACCACGAAAAGAAACACCAGCTCATAAAATTCCAGCGGGATCTGTAGGTATTGCGGGGGCGCAAACGGGGATATATCCTATTGAAACCCCTGGGGGCTGGCAGATCATCGGCCAGACACCACTAAAATTGTTTGATGTGGAAAGGAACCCACCTGCATTATTAAAGGCTGGTAATAAGTTAAGGTTTGTTGCAATTACAGAAGAGGAATTTGAGGAAATGAAAAGAGTGGCAGATGGGGATTAAGGTGATAAAAGGCGGAATGCTGACAACGGTTCAGGACCTTGGCAGAACGGGGTATCGTAAGGATGGTATTATAGTAAGTGGTGCTATGGATACCCTTGCACTTGAAATCGGTAATTTGTTGCTTGGAAATCAAGTTGCCGAGGCAGGCCTGGAATGTACATTACTTGGGCCTAAGTTGCTTTTTGAAAAGGATCAACTGGTAGCGGTTACCGGTGGAAACCTGAGTCCCGCAGTTGATGGCCGGCCTGTCAAAATGTGGCGCCCCTTGTTTATACCTAAAGGTGCCACGCTAAGTTTTGGAGGAGCGCTGAAAGGTTGCCGAAGCTATGTGACTGTTTTTGGTGGCTTTAATTTACCTGAAGTACTGGGCAGCTACGCTACATATTTGAAAGCGGGCTTTGGAGGTTATAGGGGAAGGGCTTTAAAAAACGAAGATGAACTGTCATTTAAAAAAATATACAAACATACCGGAGATACTTTTAACTGGTCGGTAGATTTGAAGTTATATCCTGATCTGGACGACCGCGAAATAAGGGTAATGAAAGGGCCGGAATTTGATTTGTTTACCAGCCAAAGTACGTCTGGTTTATTTAATGGTGATTATATGATCAGCAAAGCGGCTGATAGGATGGGCTATCGGTTGGAGGGGCCATCATTGGCGGTGCGTAAACCTGAAGAAATGCTTTCTTCGGCGGTAACGTTTGGTACGGTACAGGTAACACCAGATGGGGGAGCTATCCTCTTAATGGCCGATCACCAGACTACGGGGGGGTACCCACGGATATTACAGGTTATTACGGCCGATTTAACGAAGTTGGCACAAATGCAGAGCGGTCAGCAGGTCCGATTTAAATTGGTTACTTTAGAGGAAGGACGTTTTGCTTTACAGCAACGGGAAAAGCAGCTTAAACAACTAAAACAAACCATAACATTTAAAAATAATAGCTTATGAATAGCAGGGAGTTTATTGTAGATCTGAACTGTGATATGGGCGAAAGTTACGGCGCTTATCAGATTGGTAATGACGAAGCCATCTTTCCATACATTACTTCTGCGAATGTCGCCTGCGGCTTTCATGCTGGCGATGCCGCGGTGATGAAAAAAACGGTAAAGCTGGCTTTGAAATATAATGTCGCCATAGGTGCACATCCTGGTCTACCCGATCTGCAGGGATTTGGGAGAAGAGAAATGGCTGTTAGCCCCGAAGAAGCGTATGATATGGTCGTTTACCAAATTGGCGCGTTGACCGCCTTTGTGAATTCGGAAGGTGGAATATTACGACATGTGAAACCCCATGGGGCGCTTTATAATATGGCAGCAGCAAATACGAACCTGGCAGGGGCGATTGCCGAGGCTGTTTACAAGGTAAATCCTACATTGGTATTGTATGGCTTATCCGGAAGTGAGTTAGTAAAAGCCGGAGCTAGAATCGGCTTGCGTGTAGCTAATGAAGTCTTTGCCGACCGGACTTACCAGGATAACGGAGCCTTAACGTCCAGAAGATTTGAAAATGCGTTGATTGATGACGAGGACCAGGCGATGGTACAATCCTTACGAATGGTCAAAGAAGGCCTGGTGACCACCACGAATGGTCTTGATATCGCGATTAAGGCCGATACGATATGTTTGCATGGCGATGGGGCACATGCCGCCACCTTTGCAGCGAAAATCCATACCCTGTTTAAAGAAGAAAATATTGGCCTGCAGGCACCCTGATCTATGACAAAAAAAATAAACTGGAGCGTATTAACCGGTGCCGCATTTCTGATGGCAACTTCGGCTATCGGACCGGGTTTTTTAACCCAAACAACAGTATTTACCCAATCTTTGGGGGCGAGCTTTGGTTTTGTCATCCTCACTTCTATATTGATTGACATTGCAGTACAATTAAACATCTGGCGTGTTATTGCGGTGTCGGAAAAACGTGCCCAGGATATTGCTAATCTGTTATTGCCAGGTTTGGGTACCTTCATTTCATTGCTGATCATTTTAGGTGGCCTGGCCTTCAATATCGGGAATGTCGCCGGAGCGGGTTTGGGATTAAATGCCTTATTGGGAATTCCTGTAACCACCGGTGCTGTAATATCTGCTGCTTTAGCTATAGCCATTTTTATGATTAAAGAGGCCGGCAAAGCAATGGACAGGTTTGCACAATTGATGGGGGCAATTATGATTATAGTGATCATTTATATTGCGATAACCTCTGCCCCTCCGGTTGCTGAAGCGGCATTAAGAACAATTGTGCCTTTGAAAATAGATTTGATGACGATTGTTACGCTTGTAGGTGGAACGGTTGGCGGCTATATTACTTTTTCAGGCGGACATCGGTTGCTGGATGCGGGGATTAAGGGTAAGGAGTCTTTGGGACAGGTAAGTACAAGTGCTGTAATGGGTATTTCCGTAGCCTCATTGGTGAGGATCTTTTTATTTTTAGCTTCTCTTGGCATAATCAGCAAAGGTCTGCTCATAGATACAGGAAATCCTACTGGATCAATATTTCAACTTGCGGCAGGGAATATTGGATACAGATTGTTTGGCCTTGTGATGTTTTCGGCAGCAATTACGTCGGTTATCGGCTCCGCCTATACTTCTGTTTCCTTTATTAAATCCTTTAGTCCGGCCATTGCCAGGAATGAAAATAAACTCATCATCGCTTTTATCCTGGTGTCGACCATGATTTTTATTCTGGTAGGAAAACCAGTGAACCTCTTGATTATGGCAGGCGTTGTAAATGGCTTTATCTTACCAGTTACGCTGGCTACTATTCTGTTTGCTGCATATAAAACGAGAATCATAGGGGATTACAAGCACCCCTGGTGGCTTACTGCATTTGGTGGATTGGTTGTGCTCATCATGACTTATATGAGTGTAAATGTGCTGATCAATTATTTTAACGCATAGGCAACGTAACTGTCTCCTTTTTTTGTGCCAAGTTTTGTACCGCCGCATGCGATTACTATATATTGTTTCCCATTTACCTCGTAAGTGCTCGGTGTAGCAAAGCCTGCTGCCGGAAGTTCTGTTTCCCAGAGCAAGGCACCTGTCTTCTTGTCAAAAGCCCTGAACATGCCGTCTTTTGTTGCGGCGATAAACAGCAGGCCGCCGGCGGTAATTACTGGTCCACCATAGTTTTCCGTCCCTGTTTGCGGAATTCCTTTGGCCGTTAATTCTTTAAACTCTCCCAACGTTTTTTGCCATAGATGCTTGCCCGAGTTCAAATCTATTGCGGTTAATGTGCCCCAGGGAGGGCTGATTGCAGGGTATCCGTTGCTATCGAGAAATTTATTGTAACCATCAAACCTATACGGTCCTCTAGGTCCTTCCTCTTCTTTTTTTGCAGTTGTTGATGGGGCTTCGGTTTTTTCTTCCTGGAAAAGAAAATCTATGATGTTTTGTTTCCCGGAAGCCGAAAGGTTACTAAAGCCGGGCATCATACCACGGCCAGTGGTAATTAATTTGGATATTTCTTTTCTGCTTACACGATCTTTTATGTGGACCAGAGAAGGAAAGCCACTGGCAGGATTTCCTTTTAGTTCCGGACCATGACAGGTGATGCAGGTATTGTTATATAGCAGGTGACCTGGTGTGAGATCGGATTGCGGATTGTTTAGGGGGCTGGGACTTAAGCTGAAAAGCCAGGCCATTTCATTTGAGTTTACGTACATGATACCATCCGGATCAACAGCAGCACCGCCCCATTCTGCACCTCCATCTGCTCCTGGTAGTAAAATGGTAGGGGTAAGTCCGAGCGGCTGGAACAACCCCTTTTTTGATTTTTTGAAAGTTTGCAGTAGTTCCGATCGGTTCTCTGCGATTTGGCTGATGTCTTTTTCAGTGATGGATTGCCGGGCAAAAGGTGCAGGTACCCGTGGAATAGGCTGTGTAGGCCAGGCTTTTTCTCCGGGAAGATCTGATGCCGGGAAGGGGAGTTCATCAATGGGGAAAAGTGGTCGGCCGTTTTCACGGTCAAAAAGAAATACCAGTCCGCTTTTTGTTACCTGGGCCACAGCATCTATTTTTTTGCCTTTATGGGTTACGGTCAATAGATTTGGAGGGGCTGGCAAGTCTTTATCCCATATATCATGATGTACGGTTTGGAAATGCCAGATGTACTTACCTGTTCGCACATTTAATGCAATAAGGCAATTGGCAAAGAGGTTTTCTCCATGTCTGTTACCTCCGTAAAAATCGAATGCTGCCGAACCTGTTGGAATGTAGATGATCTCGCGATTGCGATCAATGGCCATGCCGGCCCAGTTGTTTACGGCCCCGGTTTCCTGGTTGCTTTTTAAATATTCCGGCCAGGTGCTTGAACCAGGTTCGCCCCGTTCCGGGATAGTTTTAAATACCCAGGCCAGTTTTCCCGTTTTTACGTTAAATGCCTGGATATAGCCCATTGCCGCGCCATACCCTTCGCCCACACGAGTGGGCATAACAATCAGGTTTTCAAAAAGAGTGCCCGGAGTTGTGGAACCAACAAATTTATCTCCGGTATCAGGGCCCAGACCAGCTTTCAGACTAACTTTTCCGGTATCTCCAAACGACTTGATCAGCTCTCCTGTTTCGGCATTTAAGGCATATAGGAAGGAGCTGTAGGCATACAGGATTCGTTTATCATTGCCCTCCTGCCAATAGGTAACGCCCCGGTTCACATTCTCCGTACCTTCACCGGCCTGTGTATATTTCCATTTTAGCTTTCCCGTAGCGGCATCTAAAGCGAATACCTGGTTAGTTGCTGTTACCCCAAATAGAATTCCATTTACTATAATGGGATTACATTGTACCTGTCCTGAATCACCAGATTTATATTCCCAGGCTTTTTCCAACTTTGAAACATTCTGCGTGTTGATCTGGTTGAGTGAAGAATAATGGTTACGGTCTCCTCCACCCAGGTATTCTGTCCACTGATTGTGATCGGTAACGTTCTTTTGCTGGCAGCTATAAAAGGTACCCAGTGCGATAATTGCTAATCCTGCGGCGAGGTAATACTTCATTAGTTATTGGTTTGTGTGTGGTTAACTATTAACTAAGTCCGTTCAGGACGGGGTATCCCTTATGGCCATCAGAAAAATAGAGTATTTATTAAAATTATGCTGTATGGTGTAAAATGTTTCTTTGTGGTTAATCCGGAGGGTTTTGAGTAAATTTACCTAATAACATTATGATTGAGATTTATGTCAGATATTATATCAATTACACAGGAGAAGATACATAGCCAGATACATACCATTAGAGGGAAGCAAGTAATGATGGATAGGGATTTGGCCATATTGTATGGAGTGGAAACAAAGAGGTTGAATGAGCAGGTAAAAAGGAATCCTGATAGATTTCCAACCGATGATTTTATGTTCGAGCTGAGTAAGGAGGAGTTTGAAAACTTGAAGTCGCAATTTGCGACTTCAAGTTGGGGAGGGCTCAGAAAGCTTCCAATGGTATTTGGTGAACAGGGTATTGCAATGCTCTCAGCAGTGCTTCATAGCAAAACCGCCATTAAGATAAGCGTTCAAATCATGGCTGCTTTTGTTGAAATGCGTAAGTTTTTGAAAGAGAATGCTGAGGTTTTTATGCGGCTCGAAAACGTGGAGCACAAACAATCTATGTTGCAACACGATACAGAGAAGAAGTTTGAACAGGTTTTTAATGCTTTACAGAACCAAGATTCAAGGCCGCAACAAGGAGTGTTTTATGAGGGGCAGGTGTTTGACGCTTATATATTTATTTCAGATTTGATCAGATCTGCGAAGCATTCAATAGTGCTGATTGATAACTACGTTGATGATACTGTACTCAGTTTGTTTACTAAGCGGGCTAAGGGAGTTTCATTTACCATCTACACCAGGGATATCAGTAAACAATTGGCCCTGGATAAAAAGAAACACGACCAGCAGTATGCCCCTGTCATCATCAAACAATTTAAAAAATCACATGATCGTTTTCTTATTCTTGATGGCACTAATGTTTACCATGTTGGCGCTTCTCTAAAGGATTTGGGAATGAAATGGTTCGCGTTTTCTAAAATGGAGATGAGTGCTTCTGAGATTTTGAAGAAGCTTTATTGATAGATTGGTTTGGTTTTTGTTAAATAACAATAAATTAACTTAATACCTGTGCGTTATGATAAAAGTACTGAAACTTCAAAAAGCTGTATACCTCATTATCTTAGGCATTATAGGATTAATTGCTTTCAAAATTATGGAGGCAAATAAAATAGAATCAGGTATATATGTACTCAAATTTTCCGGTCTGCTTTTCTTAGCCGGTGCTGTTTGGTTTGTATACCCAATTCTATTCGCTAAAAAGGTGAACGATACAGAAGTACAGCTCGATCCTGAAAAACATGAAGAAGCGCTAAATTCCGTTACAACAAACCAGCCATAAAAGGGTCGGTGGTTGAATCTTTGCCGGTTTCCACATGTCCTGCGTAATGCCTGATAAATTCAGGTGCATTGCTTAGCTTTATTGTAAAGTCATACCAGGATGCGCTATTTTTCAAATCCAGTATAAGCTTTGATTTCTGTCTGGCTTCCAGGATAATGGTCTTTTGCGAAATGCCTTTATAAACTTCATCTGTTATTTCTAAAGTAATTTTCTGATCACCAGTGTTCTCCATAATCAACTCTATATTCCCGGTCGGCTTTTTAGTTAAAAGACCGCTGCTTTCATATAAACAATCGATGTTCAATGAAGGATCATCTTTGCCCCCTTTAAAATGACGGAAAAATCCATTGGGAGCAGTAACCTTAAGATCATACTGCTGATTGGCGAAGTGGTCGAGCTTTATGGCATCATTAATTTTATCTCCTGAAGTTACTGCGTAGTTCCATGATTTACCTGCTTTCCCTTTGTAAATAGCTGAAGTGTATAGACAAAAAGGTGCACCGAAAGGGACTGTTTTTTGTCCGAAATTTCCTTTTCCTGATTCAAAAGACAATTCGATATTTTCTCTTTTTACATCCAGGTTGCAGTTCGCAAATAACTGATAAGGTAATGCGCAAGCTGGTCTTGTACCTTTCTCCTGTTTCGGCATTGCGACAGGGGATAAGGCCGAAAACGAAGGGTAGGAATTGATCTTTTCTATTTCCTGAGCGGTTAAGGGATCGGGTTTTACCTGGGCAGGTTTGTTTCTGGCATTGGTGATGTTGATTAAAACATCTTTTTTGTTTAATAACGCTGGTACACCGGATTGATTTCCTGTGGCGGGACGGAAAACAGAAGTTAAATCGCCACAAATGGCACGCCTCCAGGTGCTAATGTTCTTGCTTTTGATTGTTTTGCCTGTTTTTTTAGTTAAAAAGTGCTCTAAAAACATGAGACATGAGGTATGGTCAAATACCTGGGAGTTTACATAACCACCTTTACTCCATGGGGAGGCAATTAACATAGGTACTCTATACCCTAAGCCAATCGGACTGTCTTTTTTTAACTCATAATCTGCTGCGACATCAATTTTGGCGGAAACCTTACCGGTATCTGCAAAATTAGGCTTAGGCACAACATAGGGAGGCATGTGATCAAAATATCCATCGTTCTCATCATAGGTAAGGATGAAAATGGTCTTTTTCCATACCTCCGGATTTTTGGTGAGGATATCTATCGCCTCCGAAACGTACCAGGTACCATATAGGGGAGAACTGGTATGATCAGAGAACTTCTCAGGAGCGACTAACCAGGAGACAGTAGGTAGCTTGCCATTGTCTACATCAGACCGGAACTGATAAAATATATCATTTTTTGGAATGTTAATGGTTTGCTGCTGCCCGTTGTCATCGGTAAATGAAAAAGGGGTTAATTCCAGATAATTTTCAGGAGAGCTGATGTTTGTGGCAAAAGCCTTATCTATCAGGTTCTTCTCTCTGGAAGATAGTTTGTCGTATTTCGCCCTTACCTGTTCCGCACTTAAAGGCGGCTTTACGGTATGGTCTCCGTTCTTTCTAAAATAAGCAGAAAGTTTAACATTATAACGTTTTACATACTCAATAGCATTGTCGCCATAATTACCCAGCCAGTTGTCTACGCCCTCACCTTTTAGGTCCGAAGTCCACAACTCGTTCTGGTATATTTTCCAGCTGATTTCGTTGTCTTCCAGCAGTTCAGGGAAAGTATCCCAGTCTACAAATACGTTATCGCGCGATTCTGCCTGCGAATTATTTACGGCCGCAATCGAATGCCCATTTTGTTCTGGTCGGATGGTCCCGGACCAAAAGAACAGCCTGTTTGGCGTAGTACCTGTTAGTGAAGAACAAAAATGATGGTCACAAATGGTAAATGCATCAGCCATAGCGTAATAAAAAGGGACATCGCTACGGTCGTAATAGCCTAGCGACATGGCACTTTTCACCGGTACCCATTTGTCGTAACGCCCATTGTTACGTGCTGCTACCTGATCATTCCAGGAATGTGGAAGCCCGCCCTGCCAGGTAATTTTAGTCTTATTGATGTCTACATGAAAAGGCGCGTACGTATTGCCTTTTTCATCTTTTTGCAGCCAGACTTTATTTTGATCTGCCTGGGTAAAAGCCCTTGGGTCGTTAAACCCACGAACCCCTTTAAGCCGACCAAACATGTGATCAAATGAACGGTTTTCCTGCATCAAAAAAACAATATGCTCGGCATCCTGGAAGGTACTTCCAGGATCTGCGCTAATCGCCATTGCCTTTTGAATGGACATCGGTATTACATTGGGCAGGCCTGCTGCACCTGATAGTATTGCTGCTTTTTTTAGAAAGTCTCTTCTTGAACTCATTTGGTTTACCTTCGTGTGTGTAAACCAAACCTAGATATTTTTTTTATAAGTTCAAAGCTTTCCAGATGACATCATAAACCTGAGTAGCTTTTATATTTCCAGGATTTATAACATCATCGGCAATTAGTACAGGATGAAATTCGCTGGGTGTGTTCACGCTCCCATGCGAGCCTTTTATCAGGGTTGCATCTAAAGGGATTACATCCATAATATACCTGAAGCCTGCTTTTTTTCGCAGCAATTTATAGGCAGCCCTCGGTTTTGACGACATAAACATCTCAACAGGGTCATAGCCCGGTTTTTTATGTATGTCTACACACCGGGCATAATCCGGTGCTTTTGAATCGTCCAGCCAGAAATAATAAGTAAACCAGCTTTGAGGTTCGGCAACCACTACAAAATCTCCCGCCCGATTGTGGTCAAGACCATGGGCCTTTTTGCCTTCCTTATCTAAGACTAATGCGATACCGGGTGTGTTGTCAAGAATGCTTTTTACTTGTGTGGTAACGGCCGGATCATTAATATATACATGGGCAATCTGATGATCGGCAACAACAAAGGCTTTTGAAGCACCTGCGTCTAATAGTTCAAGACCACGTTCCACACGGATTTGTAAGAGTCCTGCATCCCTGAAAGCCCTGTTTAAGTGAACAGGATTGTTTACCGGTGTAATACCATATTCTGAAAGTATAATGATATTGGCATTTTTGCTTTCATAAAAGCTGATGAGGTCTTTTAGTACATGGTCTATCTGATTGAGCTCTTTACCTATATGATTGAAATCATGTCCGAATTTTTGTAGGCAGTAATCCAAGTGGGGGAGATAGACCAATGTTAATGTGGGGTTGTAAAGTTCATCGGTTAACATGGAGGCATCGGCAATCCATCTGGAAGATTTGATGTTTGCGCCCGGTCCCCAGAATTGAAATAACGGAAATTGCCCTAACTTGTCCTGTAAAAGGTCCCGTAGCTCCGCTGGTCCTGAATAACAATCAGGCATTTTTCTGCCATCTGCCAGATAATTAGGGCGTGGCGTTACCGAATAATCGGCATTAGAGTACATGTTATACCACCAGAACATATTGGAGCAGGTAAAATCAGGGTTTTCCTTTTTTGCACGGTCCCAGATCTTTTCGGCCTGTACCAGCTTGTTTGACTGCTTCCAGAATTTAATTTCAGCATCTGTTTCATCATACCACCCGTTACCTACTATACCATGTTCTGTAGGTTGCTTTCCTGTTAAATAAGTGGATTGCACTGCTGTAGTCACTGCCGGTAACATGGGCGTAATGGTATTCAGTTTCTTGTTTTTAATGTATTGCGCTAGAAAAGGGGTATGTTTCCCAATCAGGTTTGAGGACAATCCTACAACATCAATAACTACAGTTTTCTTCATCTTAAAAGCTTTGTATTTAGGCAAGGGTATCGATTACCCAGTTTAGCTCATTGCTGATCGATTGGGCAATCGGTAATTTCATTTGTTCGGGTAAAACTTCCCAGGTATAGGTTTCAACTTCCAGGTGATTGGTAAAGGGCTTCGCTTTTTGTAGTCCAAGCAAGGTGACAATATCATCTTGAGTAGATTGCAGCAAGCCGATTTCTTTAACTGAAATGGGTACATGGAAATGGGAGCGCCATTGCACCACCTTTTCATCCTCATCAGCTTCCAATGCCGGGGGAAGATCTGGGTAGCGTATTAAGCCCCCATCTTCTTTTAACGCAACTACCTGATGCAAGTATGTCGGTTCATTGAATGTGGCGAAGTTTGTTTTTATTAAGGATTTCTCTAGTTCTGTTCCGTTTAAATTTGCTTTTAAAGCAGCGCTGATCTGGATTTTTCCGACACCGATGCCTTTTTGTTCTAACTCCAGCAAAACAGCTTTATGGTCTTCATAGCCAATGGCGAAGTGACAGATATCGTAACAAAGACAAACGTGTTTTTTTAAAAGATTTTCTGCGTCAGTATGGGATAGGTTAAATTGTTCCGCAATCACAGGAATTCCCAACATTAATAAATCATGCTCAAACCAATCGATAAATTCCCTGCCGGTTTCTAATATGCCGTCAGGTTCAGGTTCAATATCCAGGTGAAGTAACTGTCCGGTTTCGTTACCGATCCCTATCAATACTTTAACCACCTCAAGGATGTTCAGTGTGGCCGTTTGTTTTGCCGTATCAAAATCTGCTGCATTTTTAAACCAGTGCCTGTAGCTTAGTGGTGAAGTTGAAATCCCACCATCCATACCTGTCGGCAATAGTGATTTAAGAATATGGAATAGCCTGATGGTATAATCTTTTCGTTCGGGTGTAGTCCAATCGGGTGCATGTACATTTTCCTTAACAATTGCGTGGTGGAAATCTCCGTAAGGGAAGCCGTTCATCGTAAAAACATAAGCGCCATTTTGTTGCAGCCATTGTTTAAACTCTGTTAAGTAGCCTGGATTGCCCAATTGCATACTGGCTTCGTGAGATAGCCTTAAGCCTAAACCCATTGGTTGACCGGGAGAAACACTTTGTTTAATTTCCGGGAAGTTCTGCTTTAAGGCATTGAAGTCTTCTGTCCAGTTTTTACCCGCATGAATGTTTGTACAATAAGTTAAATGTCCTGTGTTTACTTTCATGTTAGTTGTTATTGGCGTTTACCGTTGTGTACGCTTTAACGAAGTCCGTAATATACCCGCTTGCTTTAATCAATAGCTGATGATCCATCTCGTGTACTTCTTTTCCGGTGCCAAGATCGGTTAACAGCGTGATGGTAAGTTTTCCTCCAAGATGTTCCTGGAATTCTGTCAGGCCTTTTAGAACGGGCGATTGTAAGTCGCGGATTTCTATAGTGGGATCTGTGATCTCAAAAGAAAGCTGAAGCAGTACATTGAGGATCCTTTGTAACTTGTCTGCTGTAAGTAGGCCAGTTAAAAATGAATAAGTACTGTCGACTGCAATCCCCATTGCCACAGCCTCGCCGTGTAAAATGCGAAAGCCACTGAGCTGTTCCTGCTTATGGGCACTCCAATGGCCGAAATCAAGTGGCCGGGCTGATCCGCTTTCAAAGGGATCAGCACCTCCGATATGCTCCAGGTGAAGTTTTGCGCAGTGCTTAATCAGGTAGTTCATGCTATCGGCTTCTCTGTTTGCCAATGCGTTAGTATGGGCTTCAATCCAGTAAAAGAAGTCGGGATCTTTGATCAACGCTACTTTTATCGCCTCGGAAATTCCGGAGCGGTAATCCCTGTCACTTAATGTGTTTAAAAAGGCATCATCATTAAATACGGCTATTGGTGGTGCGAAAGTGCCCAGGAAGTTTTTTTTACCCTTATAGTTTATTCCGTTTTTAACGCCAATTCCCGAATCGTTTTGTGAAAGTACAGTTGTGGGAATGCGGATGTGTTTGATACCACGATGTGACACTGCTGCGGCATAACCGACCAGATCAAGTATAGCCCCGCCGCCGATAGCGGCAATGTAAGAATGCCTGTCTATTCCGTAGGTATCTACGGCATCAATGATCTTGTCGAATAATGCGGTATCGTTCTTGGCGGCCTCTCCACCGGGGATAACCATTATATCAGCAATGAGTTGTACTTCTTTATGTAATTTGAAATAGGTAGTGATCTCATTGATCAGGCTTGGGTGCGTGATGGCAACACCCTCATCTATTACAAAATAGATTTTCTGGCCCCCTGCCGCTCTTCCTTTAAAAAAGTTGGCGAGTGTGGGGTTTTCTATATGGAAAAGGGTATTTGTAAAGTATATTTTATAGTCAAATTTTACACTAAAAGACTGTTCTAAATAACTCATAATCGTAATGACTAAGTAACGGCAAAGGCTTTGCCTAATAAGATGGATACCGGTAATAAGATAACAATAAATATAGCAATGGGAAGTACTCCGAAGGCTGCTGCCCATGCGGCATTCATTAGTATCAGGGCAATAACACCTGATTTAACGGCTTTGCCGATGTACTTACCTATAGGTTCCTGAATGGCTATTAACAAAGGTGTAAAGATCATCAGTGCAAAGGGAACAATGAAAATAAGCGAAGGCATTAAATTACCTTTTATTTGCGCCACTGTTAAAATTGCGGAAATGACTATAAGGTACAGAAAGGCTGCGAAATAGAGGATCCTTTTACTGCCCCCATGAACTTCTCCCCTGCTGATCATAGTAATAGCACCAATGTAAATGATGGGTACAACCGCTAAAAACCACCAATGCTGAATTTCTGAAGGAATGATACTGATGCCGAGCAGTAAATTTAAACCACGACAAAGCCCCATGTTAACCGGGCCGAAAATAGCATTGTGTTTTAGAAATCTGTTGTATATCAGGCAGCATATCATAATGGCTACAGCCAGGTATTGTGAATTGGGGTTATAAAGTCCTGCCGAAAATATACCGATAAAGAAAAATACCCCTCCAAATATTGTGGCTGCTTTTTTTGAAACAAGGCCACTTGGTATTGGGCGCTCCGGACGTTCTTTAGCATCCAGTTCGGCATCAAATACATCATTCAGGATGATTCCCCCACTGTAAAGGCCTATCGTTGACAGACAAAGAAGAAATATAGGGAGCGTTTGCAGGTTGTCCCATCCGATACTTCCGGGAGCGGATTGAATAAAATAACCCGCGATGGCCATTCCTGCCAATACATCAGCTACGGCTGTAACTACATTGGCCGGACGCATTAACCTCAGGTACCCTAATAATTTGTTCATGCTATAATTATGAAATGATGATCGAATTTTTGTCTATTCTTGGCTGCTGCCCACCACGTAATATGGAGTTGCTTGCAAATTTCTGACTTTGATCAATGTCCTTGATTTTAATAAAATCCTGTTCGTCAATTTGTCCGCTTTGTGCGAAGGCGGTAATCGCATTGCGATAGGTAACCAGTTCAATATCCTTTAAACTGATGCCTGATCTTTTCATTAAAGCTGCAGTTTTGGGAATGGCCAACGGATCACTGATACCCCAGTCGGCGGCAGAGTTGATCATGATTCTTTCCGGGCCATATTGTTTAACCACTTCTACCATGCGTTCATTACCCATTTTTGTAAAAGGATAGATAGTGAAAGCTGCCCAGAAACCCCTGTCCAGCACTTCCTTTACGGTTTCCTCATTGTTATGGTCTACAATAACCATATGCGGCGCAAGGCCTTGTTCAATGGCAATGTCCATACTACGTTGTGTACCTTTTTTCTTGTCGCGGTGCGGGGTATGGATTTGTACTGGTAATGCGGCCTCCTTTGCCAGGTCCAGTTGTAACCGGTAATATTTTTCTTCTGCCGCAGTCTGGTCATCAAAGCCAATTTCGCCAATACCTACTACGCCTTCTTTAAAAATAAACTGTGGCAGGATTTCCATAACCTGTTCCGCCAGCTTTTCATTATTGGCCTCTCGGGAATTTAATCCAATGGTGCAATAATGTTTGATACCGAATTGCGATGACCTGAACCTTTCCCAACCAATCAGGCTACTATAATAATCTGTAAAGCTGTCTACCCCTGTACGAGGTTGGCCAAGCCAAAAAGCAGGTTCTATAAGTGCTACGATACCGGCATCGGCCATTGCCTGGTAATCATCCGTAGTACGTGAGGTCATGTGTACATGAGGATCGAAAAACTTCATTCCACTGATGTCGTTTAAGTCAAGGACGGTGGTTATTTTCTCTCCCTTGTTCCTTTCTTCAAAATTTTCATTACAGCACATAATTCATTTATTTATGGGTTCATTTGTTGTGTCAATTGATAAATCTCTGGTGCTACCGTTCTGTTGGCGGCCAGGCGCTCTTGTATATAATCTTCCAGGGTAGCAATGAGCGCTTCATTTACCCGTTCGTTTAAGCCTACAATCAGGCTGACATCCTTCTCTGTAAAGAAGGCTTTCAATACAAGCTGGTTCCAGGCCGACTGGGACAGAAACTTAGCTGGATATGGATTATGATACATAATTGCTTCCAGTACTGTTCCGATATTGCTCCTGATACCTTCCTCACATCTGCTTATCCATTCTTCGGGATAAGTGTAAAGCGGCAGCGCTGAGTAAAGTGCAATTTGTTCATTCATTTCTGCAGCAGCAAACAGGCTGTTAATTTTCTTAACGTAAGTTTCCCTGTTATCTGATGGCAATTGCATCAATAGCCAAACTCTTGATAGTTTATCTAAGGTCCAGTTGTCGATTAGGAAACCAGGAAGTAGTTTGCTGATTTGCTGTGTTTCCTGATCCTGTATTTCTATTGTTTTCTTTGTGGCTATCCTGGGAAGATGCGCAAAACACAGGTGCAACTGAACGGATTTGTCTTCCGCGACAATCAGTGCAATTTTTTGCAACAGCCATTCCATAGCTTCGGGACTAAGATTTCCCTGGAGGATTTTTAAAAAAACACCATTCAGTTTTTTTAAACCGTTTATGTCTATTAAAAGCATATTTTGTCTAATTAACTGCTACAAAATAGTTAATAGCGAGTGCACCGCTAATGATCAACAGCCCGAAAAATTCCCTGGTTTTTTCGATATAAGGTTTTGTGGCCTGCATACTTTCAACAAGGCTCGGGCGTTTGTAGCGCACGATCCAATCACGCACCCCATCTTTCGCGAAAAATAAAATAACAGCGTAAACCAGGTAGAAAGATATGGCCGCAAGGTATACTACAGGATAAAAATAATTAAATACAGCCAGTCCGCAGCAAATGGATGCGATCATATAAATTGGGACCCAAAGCCATGAATCACCATCATTCAGGTTTACATAAGCGAATAAAATAAAGGCAATGCAAAAAATGGAGTTTAGAATACTCAGTAACATAACAATGAAGATTATATTTGTGTGTGTTTATTTACTAAATACAAATAAACATATTATTAAACCGATTTAGCAAGATCAAAGCTTATTTTAGACTTTTTATTGACGACATTAATCATTTCTGGTGGAGAACGATATCAATGCCCAAACACATAATCATACTTTAGAGAACTTTAATATTTCTGCATTAACCATATCAGATATCTTGAAGCACAATAAAGTAAGTACGGATACAGGGGCAAAAGGTTTTTATGAACTTTCACCTGCGGAGATTACTATAAATTTCGCTGTTTTTGCCGATACTTCTGATTCGATGAATAATCAAATGATCACTGTTGTTCAAACAGCTGATCGAGTGATGCTTTCATGTACCTGCATGTCGACCGTAAAAGGGTTATGTGAATACCAGGCAAGGGTATTGTATAATGTTATGGACCGGCAGCCACTTCGCCTGTTTTTTGATGCCCCATTACGATATAAAAAGTTAAAAGAGTTTGCAATTGATTACGGGCTGGAGAATGAAAGGAACCTGGATGAACATTTCCGGATAGACTATGTTAATGGTGTCCTGAATATAAGCCCTAAAGTAAAGGAACTGTTCCCTATCAATAAAAAGACAAAACAGGAACTGGGCGATGCTTTGCTGCCTGCAAAAGAATGGCCGATGCCTGTTTCTGGAGGGCTGATTAAAAAGGATGCTAAAACGATAGTGGTATTTAGCCAGCATCGTTTTTACAGTCATTTGACGGTATCCCTATATGAAGGGCAGGAAAGCAGGGATGGAAAAATAAAGAATCCTTTAAAAAATATTGATCCTTCAGATCTGATCTGGATTTCGGAGAACAGTAGTGAGCTGAAGTTTCTGAACGGGATATTAAAGTTCCAGAACAATTATAATGGAGAAGCATCAGAATCTGACCTGGAAGGTTTAAAGGCGCTGGCCAGGAACCCTTTGGGGCTTGATGTGTATATGCACGACACAAAATTGTCGCCTAATATATCGGCTACTTCCATTGTAAAGGTTAAACTTAAGATATTAGGAATTGATCTGATCTTATCTGTTAGTGAAAAAGGTGATTTCTATGAGGTTTCGGGGAACCTCATGTTGGAAGGCCAGTCGCTGGCGATAGAAAACCTGGTTATCAAACATCATTACTTTATTCAGCTGGACAGTAACCTTTACCTGATTGACAATCCTGATTTTTTACGGGTAATAGATTTCTTTAAAAAGCATTACGATAAGATGCTGATCCATAAAACCAAGTTTGATGATTTTTATGAAACCATACTTTCAAGGTTGGAAGAAAAGGTAAAGATTAATTATTCGTATTTAAAACCGGCCACGAAAACCCAGATCGAGGAAAAGGGATTTGACCTGGAAAATGAACAGCTCATCTATTTATCAGAGTCGGAAGATTTTGTACTGATTACACCTGTAATGCGTTACAGCAATACTGAAATTCCCATCCTTTCGAGGAAGCAGATTATTGCGAAGGATAAATATGGGAATACGTTTACCCTAAGGCGTAATGAGGAGGAAGAACTACAGTTTGTCTCTAACATAGTAAAGCAACATCCATTTTTTGAAGAACAGGTAAACGGAGAAATGAAGATGGATTGTTTCTACATGCACCGCAAACATTTCCTGGATATCGGATGGTTTTTGGATGCTTTTGAAGCCTGGCGCAGTAAGGGTATTACTATTATGGGCTTTAATAAGCTAAATAATAATAACCTGAGCCAGTATAAAGTTGACATTTCTATTAAAGTGATCAGCGGAATCGACTGGTTTGAAACGGTAGCAAAGGTAGAATATAACGGCGAGGCCATTTCTTTAAAACACCTGCATAAATCTATTCGCAATAAGAATAAGTTTATAAGGCTTGATGATGGAACAATGGGGATTTTGCCGGATGAATGGGTGGAGAAGTTTACGAGCTATTTTAATGCCGGTGAAATTGCTGAGGAGCGTATTCATACCCATAAGATCAATTACAATATGATTGCGGAATTGTATGAGGAACAGCTTTTTGACGAGACAGTAAAAGACCAGCTGGCAATTTACCGGAAGAAACTTTCTGGGCCTGATCAGATTACACCCGTAAAAATACCAGAGAGCTTAAATGCAGAGTTGAGAGGCTACCAGTATGATGGGGTAAACTGGCTTAATTTTCTGGATGATTTTAATTTTGGAGCCTGTTTGGCCGACGATATGGGCTTGGGTAAAACGATACAAATTATCGCTTTTATATTGACCCAGAGAGAGAAGTCTACGCATAACACCAATCTCGTGGTGGTTCCGGCTTCATTAATCTTTAACTGGCAGGCGGAGGTTGCAAAGTTCGCTCCTTCCATTAAAGTGCGTACCATTTATGGGGCTGATAGGTTAAAGGATGTTCATGAATTTGATCAATACGAGATTGTACTCACTTCTTACGGAACTTTATTAGCCGATATCCGCTTTTTAAAAGCATATCGGTTCAATTATGTTTTCTTGGATGAATCGCAGAACATTAAAAATCCGGATTCGCAGCGTTATAAAGCGGTAAGACTTTTGCAATCACGCAATAAAGTGGCTTTGACAGGTACACCAATAGAAAACAATACATTTGATTTGTACGGACAGCTTTCTTTTGCTTGTCCGGGCTTACTGGGTAGTAAACAACAATTTAAGGAGTTATATTCTGTACCCATTGATCAGTTTAAAGAGACCAGGCGTGCAAAGGAATTACAACAGCGGATTAGTCCCTTTATTCTGCGGAGAACAAAAGAGCAGGTGGCAAAAGAATTACCGGATAAAACAGAGATGGTGATCTATTGCGAAATGGGAAAAGAGCAGCGGGAAGTTTATGAAGCTGCGGTACAGGATGTGAAAGACTATATTCAGGGTACTGCCGAGGACGAGCTAAAGAAGAGTAGCATGCACATTTTACAGGGAATTACGAGATTGCGACAAATCTGCAATTCAGCGGCGCTATTGAAAGATGATAAGTTTTATGGGAATGCCTCTTCTAAAATGGAAGCGTTGTTAGAGCAGATAGAAACTAAGGCGCCTAATCATAAAATTCTTGTTTTCTCTCAGTTTGTAGGTATGTTGGATCTGATCAGGGCATCGCTAAACGAAAAGGGCATCGCACATGAATACCTGACCGGGCAAACCAGGAACAGGGCCGGGGTAGTTGCTTCTTTTCAGGATAACCCTGAAGTACGTGTGTTCCTGATCAGCTTAAAAGCAGGTGGGGTAGGACTGAACTTAACCCGCGCCGACTATGTTTATATTGTTGACCCATGGTGGAACCCTGCGGTAGAGAACCAGGCGATAGATCGGACTTATCGTATTGGGCAGGAAAAAAATGTAGTGGCGGTAAGGTTAATTTGTCCGGATACCATTGAAGAGAAGATCATGAAGTTGCAGGACACGAAGAAAGATCTTGCCGGGGATTTGATCAAGACAGAGACTTCTATTTATAAGACACTTTCTAAAAAGGATTTGCTTGGGCTTTTTTAATGTGAAAAGTTACCATTCTCTTCATCGCGGGAACCTTTTGCCCGCTTCGCTAAAAAGGCAAAATTTTCCTATGCGCTTCAGAGAAGGTAACTTTTCAAAAGCAGGATGCATAATTAGGAGTTCATAATTTATAATTACTTATGAAAGCTTCTTTTTATATCCATGGGAGGACTAATTATTGCTGGGCATCGGCATAAGATGTGCCTATTCTGATCTTCTTAACAAAATGTGTTGCCTGTGATGCATCTCCACCGTATACACCCCATTTCGGATCACAATAGTCTACATCCAGGGTTCTGCAATATAGTCGCTGACTACCATTTGAAAGAGTTTGTTTAACACCATTGTACCAGAATTCAATATAACCTACAGCAGGATTTCTGGATACCTTCATGCGGATGACGAATTTAAGCCAGGTATTTACAGAGAGTGCTGTGGACCATGGAACAGTAGCCACATGGTTGTCGTCAAAATGCTGCAGTTCCAGGTTTCCTGATTTTGTTCTCAGCATTAATGGATGGTTTTGCAGAGATCCGGCTGTTGGGTATGATTTCCATTGAAATATGGCTTCCGTTTTTAAAGTAACCGGCATATAAATCTTGCTGGTCCATCCAATGTATATTTCGTCTCCATCCAGGGCTTCATAGTTTTCTGCACCATGGCCTTCTGTCCGGTGGCTATTTGCAGGCTTAAGAAATTTCCAGCAAAGTGTACCTGTCTCGTCATTTACTGTGGTTACAGTTCCACTTCCTTCAATGTTAATGTCTTTCCATACATTGGCCGAACCATTGGATGCATCTCCGTTAAAGAGTACTGACATGATCTGTACCCCGCCGGATGCTGTCTTTTTCAGCTGCAAGGATTCTTTTTGTTCATCAACTGGAATTTCTGCAGTTGTTTGTTTTTTACAGCCATACTGTAATACGGCGGCACAGGCAAGTGCCAGGGTTACTGACTTAATCTTTTTCATAAAATTTATATTTGGTTAATTGTATCTAAATTAGGTTGTTATGTTTGCTTGTTTTTCTGTCACATTAGCCAATCAATCAACAGAATTAGCATCAACTTAAACGCTGCCAATATGGTTTACAGATCTGCTTGTTAGGTATACCAGACTTTGATAAATGAAATCGATATTGGGTTGCCAAAAGATTAAACCATTTATGAAATTAAAATATAGCTCTATTATTTACCTGTTCGCAATTCCTTTATTGGTAATTGCCAGTTGTAAAAAAAGTTCCAGAACGCCCACGGAGGAACCAAAGAAGGAAAATCCGGTTAAAGAAAATGAATTTTGTAAATCATGTAAACTGGTGAAGTCTGCAGCTGAATTGACAGCTTTAAATCCTGCGCCGGGCGATACCATAATGATGGCATCGGGAGATTGGATAAACCAAAAGATAACTTTTAAAGGAACTGGAACTTCACAGAAACCAATAGTCCTTATTGCGGAAAAAGCCGGATTGGTAATTTTGAAAGGTACATCATCATTAAGCATTGACGGAAGCTGGCTGGTTGTAGATGGCTTAAATTTTAGGAATGGCGATTTGAGTATCTCTAAACTGAATATAGTTGATTTTTCAGCTGCATCAAGGAATTGCAGATTAACAAATACCTCAATTGTAGATTATAATCCTGCGGATCAGTCGATAGATTATAGATGGATTTCGCTCAACGGTAAAAACCACCGTGTTGATCATTGCTACATTAAAGGTAAGGCCCATTTAGGCCCTACAGTTGTGATATGGGGAGCAAACGATGCACTCAATCATAGAATTGACCACAATTATTTTGGATCCAGACCGGAACTGGGTTCTAATGGAGGGGAGACCATAAGGGTAGGAACAAGTACTTATTATTTAAGTGAGAGTTTAAATACAATAGAAGAGAATATATTTGATAAATGTAACGGAGAGACGGAGATCATCTCAAATAAGATGAGCCGGAATACAATCAGAAATAATTTCTTTTTTGAAAGTACAGGAACACTTTGCCTCAGACACGGCAATAATTCAGAAGTATATGGGAATTATCTGATTGGCAATAATGTTAAAGATGCGGGAGGGATAAGAATTGTTGGTGAAAGCCATTTAGTCTATAACAATTACTTGCAAGGTATTGCTACTACAGGGCAGACTTGTGCGATCTCCTTGTTAGATGGGGTACTTAATTCGGAACCAAGTGGTTATTTCCAAGTGAAAAATGTTAAAGTTGTTGGGAATACAATTGTAAATTGTGCCCAGGGATTTGATATTGGCGCAGGAAAAGGCGGGAATAACCGTACTGTACCACCCGCAAATTGTGTGATTGCAAATAATGTGGCGCAGCTAAAAACGGGATCCTCTTTGATCAGGTTTACTGACGCCCCCGAAAACTTTATATACGAAGGGAACATGGGCTTCGGGATGGGGACTGTCACAGGGTTGCCCGCAGGATTTTTAATTGGGGATACGAAGCTGGTTTTGAATGAATTTATGACCTATACTGCGGCGGCTAATAGTCCGGTAGTGGCTGCGTTTGTAGGTACATATAACTTTTTTCAATCAGCTGATGCAGGTGCCAATAAACTTGATGATCTTCATAAAAAATTGCTTAAAGCTAAAGATATTGGCCCTTTATGGGTTACGGGCCTGGGCGATCAGTTAATTATAAAAGAATAATTATAAAGCGTTCTGCCAATATAGTTGACTGCTTGGCTAATCGGAGAAATTAAAAACCGGAAACTTATTAGTCAATTGCATAAACCAAATATGTTTTAAATTAAACAGTATCTAAGTGTTGTTATAATTAACACCGGGACGAGACTTAAGGGAGGGTTTCGTTTTTTTAATATTGAACCAAATATATCCGATATGAACAAAAATTCTACTAGAAAAATTTCCTGTAACACGAAAGTGTTGAGGTTAAAATGGGGGCGGCCGAAGCTATTTATGCTTATTGCAATGCTACAACTGCTTGCCGTTGCAACCTATGGCCAGGCAATTAAAATAACAGGAACGGTAACCGATAGTAAGGGGGAAGCTTTACCAGGGGTAAGTGTTAAAGTGAAGGGAACTACTATTGCCGTGTCTACGACAAATAGCGGGAAATATTCTATTGGTGTTCCGGCCAAAAGTTCAGTGCTTGTATTTACTTACATAGGTTCAAAAGCTAAAGAAGAAACTGTAGGGAACAGAAAGGCAATTGATGTTAAGCTGGAGGATGATGCCAACAGTTTAAATGAAGTTGTGGTAAGCACTGGCTACGGTGGTACAGCCAGAAAAAAGGATTTAACAAGTGCTACTGCAACGGTAACGGCGGCGCAGATAGAGGAAAGGCAGCCTTTAAATTTGTTTGATGCTCTACAAGGACAGGCTGCCGGGGTATTCGTTGTAAATGATAATGGTGAGCCTGGGGCGGAGGGGAGAATTACTGTTCGTGGTCCTTCTACTTTTTCTTCTGATGGTAATGGGACAAATCCCCTGTATGTTATTGATGGGGTGATTACTCCAGATGCTTCAATTCTAAATCCAAACGACATTTTGAACATTGAGATTTTAAAAGATGCAGCGTCGTCTTCTATCTATGGATCAAGAGCTGCAAATGGTGTAATCCTGATTACCACTAAACGTGGACAGGAGGGCAAAGCACGTTTTGATGTTCAATATGTTTTTACCATGGGTAAGCTTGCCCATAAGATTCAGGCCCCTAATGCGGATGATATACGGTACTATAGAAAATTACAAGCAGGGTTTACTACTGGTACCCAAGGTACATTTACAGATTCTTTAAATCCAAGTTTTAATACTGACAATGATCTGCAAGACCTGTTACTGGGGAATACCGGTAAAAAACATGATGTAAGGGTTACGTTAAGTGGCGGACAAAAAGGTATGACTTATTCGGGTAGTTTTAATTATCTTGATGATCAGGGAATCGCATTAAATTCATACAGTAAGCGTATACAATCCAGAATAAATTTTGATTATCAGGCATTGCCTAAGCTAAAGTATAGCGCTAATATGTCTTTTTACCGACAAACGGGTAATTTTACGCTCATTGGTAACTCTGTGCGCCCGGTATTTGACAGGGCCGGGTTTCTAAGGGTTTTTTACCCAGATGGTACCTTAACGAGTTATCTGCAGTCGAAACGAAATCCGGTCGCCAACGCGCTGTTGGAAGACAACACCCGAGAGGACTACAAAATCCAGTTTGTAAATACCTTAAACTATACCATAACAAAAGATCTGATATTTACAGCAGCTTTAAACACGCAATTGGATGACGGGAAAACAATTTATTTCCAACCTAGATTTTTATCATCGAACGGTACTGAGAACGTGATCAGAAACGGGTTTACAAATCGGTTTTATTACGAACTTCAGACCTATTTAAATTATTCAAAAACGATCGGTAATCATACTTTTAAGGCCCTGGCCGGTTTTTCGAGGGACAGACGTAAAAATGATGAAGTAGCGTTGGAAGGTAAAGGTGTTATTGTGGAGAATACCAGGACGATTACTGGTTCAAACATTGTCGATTTAAGCAGACAAAGGGTAAATGCTTCAGCGGCATCCACTGCTTCTGGCATCGCAAGGTTAGAATACAATTATAAATCAAAATACATTTTGCAGGGGGTTATGAGGCAGGATGCATCATCCAGATTTGGTCTTGAAAACAGAGCAGGTACTTTCTTTGCGGGCTCTGCCGCCTGGCGTTTTACCGACGAGAAGTTTATGGCCTGGACTAAAAAGTTTTTAGATGATGGAAAGCTTAGGTTCAGTTATGGTAGTGCAGGTAATGATCCTATCGCCGACTACGAGTCTATAGCACGCATAGAAGTAGGACAGAATACTTATAATGGTGAAGCAGGGGCTGCAACCCTCCCGAACCTTGAGAATCCTGATATCAAATGGGAAAATACTGTGAGTAGAAACTGGGGAGCAGATCTAACCTTTTTAAAAGGACGTGTTGGACTTAGCGTTGATTATTATATTAAAACCACCAATGATTTGTTGTATGATAGACAGCTACCGAAGGAAACAGGTTACAATACTGTAAAGATCAATGTTGGGAACATAGAGAACAGAGGTTTCGAACTTGCATTAAACGGAACCCCTATTTCAGGAAAAAACTTCAAATGGGCTGTGAATGCAAATGCGACGTTCGAAAAAGGCAAAATAACGAAATTATATGATGGACAAGAGTTTATTGCAGGCAATAAACACCTCATCAGTGAGGGTGGAAGAGTAGGTGATTTCTACGGATGGAAGAACCTTGGTGTGTACCAATATGATGCATCAAATGCTTATGCGCCTGATGGCAGGAGGTTAACACCGATTAATGTTACGGTAACGACTACCGGTGCTACCGGGCGTGCCGCAACTTCAACAGCTGAGCGCTATGAGTTGGATGGACAACCTTATGCAGGGCAGATTTTGAAAAAGAGCTCAAACAATGCCGTTTTATTGGGTGGCGATACCGAATGGGCAGATATAAATAATGATGGTGTGATCAATGACGGGGACCGTCATGTGATCGGTAATGCCCAGCCAGATGCTTACCTAGGTTTTGTAAATAACTTTACTTACAAGAACTATTCCCTGTCCTTTATTATCAATACAACCATTGGTGGACAGGTATATAATTCCTTTAAACAAGGTTTGACAAATTTTGCGAATGCGAACGGACCGTCGTTGCCGGAAGCAATTTATGGTGCATGGACAAAACAAGGAGATATTGCGACTTATCCATATTATCCTGATAAAGATATCCGGGGAAGTCAGCGACTAAACGGTAACAGTTACTTTCTTGAAGATGCCAGCTTTGTAAGATTGTCGAGTGCCAGGTTTACTTATCGCCTGGATTCGAAAGTTGCAAACAAGTTCCTCGCCAGGTCAGTTTCAGCCTATATATACGGCGTAAATTTATTAACTTATACAAACTATACAGGATACGATCCTGAGTTCAGTTCTCCTGGTCTTACTCCGGGAGATGATACCGGCAGGTATCCAAAGCGCAGAGAGATTGGCTTTGGTCTTAATATCGGATTTTAATTTAAGAACTATTCACATGAAGAAGATATATAGTATAGCAATTCTGGGTTTGATATTAACCTTTGGGAGTTGTAAAAAAATGGTTGATGAACAACCACTATCGCAAGGGCTGCAAAAGGATTTTTTTAAAAGCCGGTTTGATGCCGAGGCCGCAATGGCGGGGATGTATGGAGAATTTCAGGCGACCATGATTAAAGGCGACGGAAGTCAGTCTGAAAACAGGATCACCTGGTGGGGAGAAGCAAGATCGGATAATTTTGAAAGAAGGGTGACCTATGCGCAGGCAGCTCAAAATGAAATAGATTTTAATGGTTTGAGTGCCAACAATACCTTTTCGGACTGGTCATTTTTATACAGCACTATTGGAAGGGCGAACTTAATGATTAAAAGACTGCCGGAAATTAAACTATACGCTTTAGCGGGTACACCGAATGAGCTCCCCTTGGCAACAGAAACAAGCTATATCGCACAGTGTTATGCGATGAGGGCCCTTTGTTATTTTTGGATCGCAAGGATATGGGGCGATGCACCTATTCGTACCGAGCCTTATCAGAGCCTCAAAGATAATCCTGAGCAGGCAAGGGATCCACAGGAGAAAGTCCTTGATCAAGCAATTGCGGATTTGCAAAAGGCTTATGATATGATGGCAAAGAATGTAAATTCACCTGTATGGACTATTGGTGAAGCGGCAATATGTGCGACTATGGCGGATATTTATATGTGGCGCAAGGATTATCCAAATGCTACAATTTGGTTTAAAAACCTTTTCAAGGCTAAGGGGCCTACTGGGAAAGTATATAACTTAGCGGGCAGTGTAACAACAGGAACCGGTGGGGTTGCTGCAGATTTGCAAACAGGACCAACCTGGAACGCGCAGTTTGCGAGCCCAACAAGTAGTGTAGAAAGTATTTTCAATATTCACTGGGATTATATCAGTAATGGCTGTGCCTGTATGTCTGGGATTTCCCTAACAACAAACAATTCTGTAACCAGGATGGCCGAAGGAATATGGTCCACCTGGAGAACGAACGTAACAGATTTCCGAATCAAACAAACCTTTAATACTGTAGGAACTGCGACTGCTGTTCGTGATGCCCCGATCTGGAAATTTTATCCTGGAACTTTTGTACCGCCTACCACAGTTCCTTTAACCAATTACAATTTTACAGCCGCAATCCCGGCAGTCACAACGTCGACAAATGTATACATTCCGGTGTACCGTTTAAGTGATATGTATTTACTGTATGCTGAAGCTTTAAACCAGTTGGGCGACCAAACTAATTCCCTTAAATATGTAAACTTAATTAGGGTAAGGGCAAACCTGGCGCCGTTGTTGGCTGTTAATTTTCCAGATAAAAGAACATTGGAAACGGCTATTCTTCAGGAAAGACAGTATGAATTGTATGGTGAAGGTAAGCGTTGGTTTGATTTGGTGCGTACAGACCGTGTAATAGAGGTGATGGAGCCGATTGTGAGGGCACGTCAGACACTTGCCGGATCTAGTGTAACCGGATGGGGTACGGATAAACGTAAGTACTACTGGCCGATAAATCGGAGTGTGTTAAATTCGAATCGTTTACTGACTCAGAATGAGCCTTATAATAACTAAAGCGTAAAGAAATGAAAAGACTAAATATATTACTAACCGGCCTTTTTTGTGTTGCACTGAGCAGCTCCTGCTCAATGTTTGGGCTGGATTTGCAGGAAGACTATAAATATGAAAAGAAAACATTAGATCCACATATCAATATGTCTGCCCGGACTTACCTGGAGCAGCGGGGTAAAAATCCAGTGGTTATCAATGATACCACATTTAAATGGATGCAACTTGGCTTGGAATATGCGGGAATAGATCTGAATGAATTTGAGCAATCGGGGCGTACATTTTTGTTTTTGAATAACGCAGCAATCAGGGTACGTACAGCTGCTACGGGTGTAATTACAGCCGGTTTTTGGTTTGACTTCCCGATCTACGAGAAAAACCCAGATGGTAGCCAGATCTTCCTGCCAGATGGGATTACACCTAAAAGTCATCCGGCAAGATCATGGAATGAATATGCAGTTGAGGACGTTCGGAGCCTTTTTCTGTACATGATTTTGAAAGGGGATTATGGATTTAACAATGCAACAACAACGATAGCAACTTTGGAAACCTTATTGCCTCCAGGCTATATCGCCAGTAACAAATCCAGATTAGGATATTTAAATGGAGGAAGGTTCGACCCAGAAGGAAAAATCAATATGGTACTGGTAAATAACCAGGATTCTCCACTTAGGATTAACAATGTCACAAATTGTGTTACCTCAGGCTTAATTGCTACAAACGGGCAGATACATGTGGCAGGGACGACTGTTTTTCCTTTTAGGATTCAAATTAACTAGTCACGTAAAAGAGACCTTATTTCTATATCAAGGGTTATCCGATAAATCTACATTTCTAAAATGATTTTTATTGGATAACCCGTTTTTATTTCGTTCTAAATATGACAACGCTATTCAGATTGCTCTTATTGCTGATTTTATCAGGGGTCGTATCCTGTAAAAAGAAAAGCCTTCAAACAGAAACTAAAACTGGCCCGCCAGTAGTAAATCCACCGGTTGTAAACCCACCTGAAAACACCACCTCACTGGTATATTTAAATTCATCCAATAAATTAGCTTATAATAAATTTGCTAATGAAGGAGAAACGAATAAGGATAATGTTATCCCGGATTTTTCTAATGCCGGCTATAAGGGCGGTGGCGTAATGTTACCAGATGTACCCTTGAAAAAAACTATTGTACCTGTGCAGGGAGATAATAGGCTACATATCCAGAATGCAATTGATGAGGTGAAAAATCTCCCTCAGGACGCGAACGGGTTTAGAGGCGCAGTTTTATTGCAGGCCGGCACTTATGAAGTAGAGGGGACATTGATTATTGATAGGAGTGGTGTGGTGCTTAGAGGAGTGGGACAGGGCTTGACGGGAACAATAATAAAAGCGACGAAGAAAGCGCAACATAATCTAATCGAAGTAAATGGCTCAGGGAGTGGATTAGCAGAGATAGGAGGCACAAGAAAGAAAATAACTACGGATTATGTACCTACAGGTGCAATGAGCTTTGCTGTTGAATCGGCAGCTGGTTTTACGGTAGGGGATCAGATTGCAGTATACCGCGTGCCCAACCAGGCCTGGATCGACGCGCTGGATATGGCCCAGTATGGCTGGACACCTGCAGGGTACGATATTAATTTTGAACGTAAAATTACTGCTATCAACGGTAATACTGTCACTATTAATGCCCCTGTAGTAGACCCCATGCAGGCAAAATATGGAGGTGGATACATCTTTAAAACTAATATAACAGGTAGAATAAGTAATTCCGGAATAGAGAACATCAGATTGGTTTCTTCTTATTTGAATAATGATGATGAGCTACATGGCTGGAATGGCATAGAAATGAACCGGACAGAACACTGTTGGGTAAAGCAGGTGACAGCTCAATATTTTGGCTATGCTTGTGTATCGCTCAGTAACATGTCGGTATACAATACCATTGAGGAGTGTGCTATGGTTGATCCGAAATCAGAAACTACTGGTGGTAGAAAGTATTCTTTTAACCTTGAAGGAGGCTCATCCTTTAACCTTTTTCAACGTTGCTATACCAATGGCGGCCGGCATGATTATGTAACAGGATCAACAGTTCCTGGGCCTAATGTTTTTCTGGACAGCTATTCTACAAATACCAAAGCAGATATCGGCCCCCATCATCGCTGGGCTACGGGGGTATTGTTTGATAACATAGAGGGTGGACAAATTATTGTTCAGAACCGAAAGGCAATGGGTACAGGGCATGGTTGGGCAGGTGCACAAACTATGTTCTGGAACTGTAAATCCCCAAGTTATGAAATTAAGGTCGAAAGCCCTAAAGGAGGGATGAACTGGGGAATAGGTTGTACCGGGGCCAAAAAGAATGGTGCCGGTTACTGGGAAAGCTGGGGAGCCAATGTATTACCAAGAAGCCTCTATATTGCGCAGTTGAATGATCGTTTGGGTGGTGCGGCTGTTAATAATGTTACAACAGTGGGGCAACGCAATGGACCTATTTATGAATTACTCCGTGTATGGGCCGGAGAAGGAAAGCTTAGTGCCCGGTAATTCAAGAGGCCCGAATAGAAAATAAAAGCCCGGTACAAAAGTTTAGGATAATACCTTTTGTACCGGGCTTAAGATTTTGTTATTTATAGATGAACTATTGTTTTTTATTTCTTTCTGCCTTTAGCATTTCTGTTCCCGCAAGTAAAAAGGCGCCTAAGCCATGCGTATCATTTAATTCAGTCGGACGGGTATAATAAAACTTAAGTGCTTCATCCATGTTCGTACCTATACAAACATCCTGCATCTGCCCATCAGCAGTGATTTTAGTGATTAGGCCTTTCCATCCTTCATCTGCTATGGTCATGTACTTTGCATTGATCCACCCTTCATTTACAGCATGTGCCACTGTGTAAATGTACATGGCGGTAACAGAAGTCTCCAGGTAAGAATCAGGCTTATCCAGCAGTTGATGCCATAAGCCAGTTTGATCCTGATAGCGGGCAAAACCCGAAATCTGACGTAGCAGTAACTTAATGAGCTCAGGCCTTTTAGGATGATTGGCAGGAAGTTGATCCAGCAATTGCGCTTGCGCAACAGCGAGCCAGCCATTAGCGCGTCCCCAATGTCCAACACCCTGCATGTCTACATCCTCGTAATAATTATGAAAAAAAAGTCCTGTTCTATTATCGTAAAGATATTTATTAAAGTTTTCAACTTGCTTAATCCCATCGTCAAAGTATTTGGTGTCGCCGGTCGACCTACCCATCCTGGCCAGTAAAGGTACACTCATAAACAAATCATCAGCCCACATGGTTCTGTAACGGGGATTAGGTCTGCACAATGTGCCATCAGATAAGCGTAATTGCTTGTTTGTGATGTAGTCAGCAGCTCTTTGTAAATAAGCTTTGTACGCAGGTTTATTGGCTAGTGCATTTACATCCCATAGTCCTGCTCCCATGGCCCCGCAAGCATCCAGGTTCGTGATGTTAAAAATGGCGCCAAATTCTGTTTTAGGGTTTTTTGCTTTGTAGAGGGTTTCAAAATAACCCAGGTTCCCGAAAATAAAATCAAAGTTGCGCAAAGAGTATTCGGAATATTTTTTATCCTTCAGTACATCTGCCATTTGCATCATCCCGATCGTCAATACGCCATTTACATACATCCATTTATTAAATTTACTGGCTACTTTAATATCTGGCGAGGAGGTTAGTCCTTTTGTAGATTCGTATGTTTCATTGGTTTTGGTATTTACGAATTTGAAAGTGGTATTTTGAATAATGTTGTCTGCTACCTTGCGGACAACAGCCTCGGTATTACTTTGCTGTGAAAAAACACAGTTTGAACCCAATAGGGCAACCAGGAGAAATGAATATTTCATGATTATTTTTTTGTGTTTTTAATCCGAATGGCTTTTACTTCTGCTACAGAAATGCCAGCAGCCTTATTGCCAAAGCTGTTTCTAACAAAGGAAAGTACATCGGCAACCTCCTGATCGCTAAGGAAATTATGGGCCGGCATCACATTGGTATAAGTTTCTCCATCAATTTCTTCGCCGGTAGCAAGTCCGTTAAGGATTACATTGATCAGCCGGGTTTTATCACCCAGTACATAAGATGTCTTAGTTAGCGGAGGGTTCATATTAGGAACACCAGCTCCATCCGCCATATGGCAGGCCAGGCAATACTGGTTGTATATTTTCTTTCCGTTCGCCATTACCGCCCCTGTAACTGCCTGGGGCTTTGCCGCAACAACTTTCTTCCCTTTTGTTTGCGCTAATAATTTAGCTCCACCCACTGTTAGGATCAATAAGATCATTAAGGTGCTTTTCACTATATATGCTCTTTTCACTACCACACACTATTTTTTATTGTAAACAATTCGATAGATGGTTCCTTTAGCATCATCAGTTACATATAGGGAGCCATCTGCTCCTTGTGCCAATCCGCAGGGGCGGTGGTCTGCTTTATTCATTGCTGCTTTTTCTGCAGAGCCGGCAAAGTTGTCCGCAAATACTTCCCAGTCACCTGATGGTTTCCCGTCTTTGAATGGCTGAAATACAACAAAGAAGCCTTTCTGAGGCTCTGGTGCCCGGTTCCACGAACCATGAAAAGCAATAAATGCCCCATTTTTATATTTCTCAGGAAACATATTGCCCGTATAGAACAATAGACCGTTAGGAGCCATATGTGCTGGGTAGGCAACTGCTGGATCGATGTATTTTGCATCGGCTTCTTTCTTCTTGTCACCGCCATATTCCGGAGCTACAATCTTTTTATGTTGAATGCCATCGTAATACATAAATGGCCATCCGGCATTGTCTCCTTTTTTTAATGCATAAAGACATTCTGCGGGTAGTTCTGCTGACTCTTTAGTGTTATAAATTTCGGGCCATGAGCTGTTCAGGTTATCCCGGCCATGTTGCATTACAAAAAGCTGGTTATTCTGCTGGTTCCAATCTAAACCCACAACGTTTCTTAACCCAGTGGCGTAACGTATCCCTTCGCTATAACTTTGGTTTAGCTTGTCTTTCTTAAACTGCCATATTCCGGCTGCAGAGTCTAATAACGGACAGCCGGGAATACCTGCTGAGCGTAACCCCCTGTCCTGCTCCTGGCAGGAGTTTGAAGGAACTCCAATGTTTACATAGAGATTTCCGTCATTATCCAGCACAAGGGATTTAGTTTCATGCTGACGACCCATTTTAAGTCCCTTAACAATCATCTCCGGATTATTAGGGTCAATAACCTCATTTTTATCATTTAGCTTATATCTGTATACTTCCTTGTTGGAAGAAGCATATAGATAGCCGTCTTTTAAGTAAATTCCGGTACCGCCATAGTTTCCAAAGCCCCCGGTAATTTGTGCCCGGCCATCGCTATTCTCTTTTAGTACAATAATTCCTTTCTCTTCTTTTACTCTAGCAAGTTTCACATAAATAATGCCTTGAGGCGTAACCACAATGTGTCGGGCTTTTGCACCGATATCAGCTACTTTTAAAGCGCCGAACCCTTCAGGAAGCTTTAAGCCTACGTTATCGGCATCAGGCTTAGGGCCTGACGTGATGTTTTTAAAAGCATACAGGCTAAAAAAAGCGAGTACGACTAATAATGCGGGAATGTATAGTATCTTTTTCATAATCTTTTTTACCGTAGTAAAGCGGTTGCACACCATAAAATGGGGGCTTGGCCGTGTAAATCTCCAACGTTTCTTTTACGATCTAAATAATACTGAAGGTCATTTTTCTTGTTCGTACCTTCGCAAACTTCTGTAATATCGTTATTTTCATTGATATAAGTGATCAGTTTAAGCCATGCTTTACGGGCTGCCTTACCATATATTTCCTTGTCCAGCCATCCATTTTTTACGCCTGTAATGAAAGCAAAGGTGAACATTCCGGTGGCAGAAGTTTCTGGCCAGGACTCTGGTTTATCGATCAATTGGCGCCACATTCCTTCCTGGGTCTGATAGTTTAAGAGGGAAGCCATCATGTCTTTATATCCCTTCATAATTCTTTCATAGTTAGGATTGGTTTTTGGTACGGACCTTAATAGTTCTGCCATACCAACTGCCATCCAGCCGTCCCCACGTCCCCAATAATATGGAACATCAGGGGCATGATAGAATAATCCATTGGGCTTTTGCAATTGGTCGAGGTAAAATACCATTTCTTTTGCCGCACGATCGATGTATTTTTGATCACCTGTAGCCCTGTAAGCCTGTGCCTGTAAAGCGGTGATCATAAACATATCGTCTATCCATAAGCGGGTTTGCCAGGTATATCCCTGGTCATAAAATCCCTGGGATTCCTTTACAACCCTGGGCCCTTCAGGTGGTCCCCATTGTTTATCGGCAATAGCAATCCCCATATCTAAATACCGTTTGTCCTTGGTTTGAATATATAACTCTAATGGTACTGATCCAAATACACTATAGTCTACATGATCGGGTATCGGGATCATTTTAGCTTCTTCGCCAAACAATGGCTCAAAGCGTTTTTGCAGTTTTTCCGCTAGCTGTTTATTTTTGCTTTCTTTAGCGAAAGTCAGTGCACCATACCAGGTACACGTCTCAGGATAAGTGATGACTTTTGGTGGGGTAGTCCTGTTGAAATTGGTATGCGGGGTAACATTAAAATGTTCAGCTACTTTTGCTCCAATTTCTTTTGGAGAGCTGCCTTTTGGCCAGTTCTTTAAATCGGCGTCTTTAGATTGGGCATGAAGGTCCCCATATCCGGTAAGCGTGACCGTGGATGCTATCCACACTAAACCTAAAATAGATTTTTTGTTCATAATTATAGTTTGGTACAATAGAATTGTTAGCTTATTTGGTTCATTTAATATTAAAGTTAGTCTTTATTTAAAGCTTTAAAAATGGCTTAACTATCACTGCAGGCCGCATCCCGGTATTTTGAGGTGTAATTATGTGTTAATGGTAAAATAGCTGATAACCTGGCTAAATTAACACAGCATTTTTTAACCGATATTGAAGGTAATTAAAATGTTAAACCCGAAAATTGAATTAATTATGTAATTTAAACCACTAATGGTTAACCTTAAATCAATAGTATATGAAGAAGTATTTTGGACTGGCTTTTATAATGGCCTTATCTATCAGTATAAAAGCCCAGCATAGTCTTGAAAAGATATGGGAGACAGATAGTGTCGTTAATTTGCCGGAATCTGTATTGCCCGATATAAAAAATAAGATACTTTATGTTTCTGTTATGGGTAATAATCCCAACGATAAGGATGGTATAGGTGGGGTGGCTAAAATCGGGCTGGATGGGAAAGTGATCGACCTGAACTGGATTACCGGACTGAATGCGCCAAAGGGCCTGACAAGGATCGGAAACCTGATGTATGCCGCCGACTTAACGGACGTTGTAGTCATTGATATTGCAAAGGGAAAAGTAACCTTGAAGATACCGATTGACAGCGCGAAATTTTTAAATGATATTACAGTAAGCGATAAGGGAATAGTATATGTTTCTGATACAAGGACAAAACGTATTCACAAGGTAGAGAAAAACATAGCCTCTTTATACATGGAAAATGTCAATAGTGTAAATGGCTTAAAAGCAATTGGAAATGACCTGTATATTGCAGGAGGTAAAACCATATGGAAGGCTGACGCGCAAAAGAAGCTAACGGCAATTGCTGAATTGCCTTACGGCGGTGATGGCTTAGAGCCTATAGGGAACGGAGACTTTTTATTTACCAGCTGGGGCGGGTATGTTTACTATGTTTATGCTGATGGAAAATACGATTTGTTATTGGATACACATCTTGAAAAAAAGAATACGGCTGACCTTGGATACGATCCTGTTAAAAGTATTTTATACATTCCTACCTTTTACAAAAAAACGGTGATGGCTTATCAATTGAAATAAAACGAAAGTGGTTTTTTAGTATTTGAAAGCTTTTTTTGTTTTTTTTAACATAAATTTTATAATAAATGATCTAAAACGTAATTTAAAAACTTGAAATTAGAAACCTAATTAAACACACCAGGTTAACACACAAGTTGGAAATTATGGAATCACGAAGAGAATTTATCAGGAAGTCGCTGTTATTATCCGGTGCGGCAGGGCTTTCTACTATGTTGCCCGCATCTATACAACGTGCACTCGCTATTGACCCCAGTTTAGGAAGCAATTTTTTTGATGCGGAGCACATTGTGGTCCTAATGCAGGAGAACAGGTCGTTTGACCATTGCTTTGGCACTTTACAGGGGGTAAGAGGTTTTAACGATCCGAGGGCTGTAACGCTGCCCGATCAGAAACCTGTGTGGATGCAGACTAACGCTGTTGGTGAAACCTATGCGCCGTTCCGTTTAAATATAAAAGATTCTAAGGTAACCTGGATTGGTTCTTTGCCACATTCAAGGGCTAGTCAGGTAGACGCGTATAATAATGGGAAGTACGATCAATGGCTGACCGCAAAGAAATCAGGTAATAAAAAGTATACTGGTATGCCGCTCACTTTAGGGCATTATGAACGGGAAGACCTGCCGTTTAATTATGCTATGGCCGATGCTTTTACCATATGCGATCAAAATTTTTGTTCTGGTATGACCAGCACTACACCTAACCGTTCTTTCTTCTGGACAGGCAAGATCAGTTATGATCTGGATGGCTTACAGAAGGTGAATATCAGGAATGATGATTTCAGTTATGGGAAGCTGCCCTGGCAGACTTTTCCTGAATTGCTGCAGGAAAATAAAGTAGCCTGGAAATTCTATCAGAACGACCTGAGCTGCGGGGGTGGCTATAAGGGTGAAGAACGTGCCTGGTTGGGTAATTTCGGATGTAACCTGTTGGAGTTTTTTGCTGCGTATAATGTTAAGTTCTCTGCACGGTACGTAGAAAACTTGCAGAAACTGGTAGATACCTTGCCCGATGAGATCAATAAATTACAGGAAGCTAGTCCATCCAGCGAAGCTGCCGCTAAAAAAATAAAAACAGATCTGAAAAATAAGATGGAGGCATTGGATAATGCTGCCTCTGAATTAAAAAAATGGAGCCGGGAAGCTTATAATAAGCTTTCAGATCAGCAAAAAGACTTATTTAAAAGTGCTTTTGTGATCAATTCAGGTGACCCGGGTTACAGAGAGATTACAACACTCAGTTATCAGGACGGGCAGGCGAAAAGAGAAGTAACGGTTCCGAAAGGAGATATTTTACATCAGTTCAGGACGGATGTAAACACCGGGAAACTGCCTGCGGTATCCTGGCTGGCAGGGCCACAAAATTTCTCTGATCACCCAAGCGCACCCTGGTATGGTGCCTGGTATGTTTCGGAGGTACTGGATATCCTGACCAAGGATCCGGAGGTATGGAAAAAAACTATTTTTATTACTACTTATGATGAAAATGACGGCTACTTTGATCATGTGCCGCCATTTTCTATTCCTGATGCTAAAGTCCCTGGAACGGGGCTTGTCTCAAAAGGAATAGATACAGAGATAGAGCATGTAAGGCTGGCAAATGAGTTGAAACAGGGCATTCCTGAAAAGGCCGCCCGGGAAGCGCCTATTGGTTTGGGCTTTCGCGTGCCCATGCTGATCGCTTCGCCATGGAGCAGAGGTGGTAAGGTCTGTTCTGAGGTTTTTGATCATACATCAACCCTTCAGTTTTTGGAAGTGTTTTTCAGTAAAAAACTGAATAAGGAAATCAGAATAAATAATATTAGTGACTGGCGTAGAACGATTTGTGGAGACCTGACTTCCGTATTTACGCCTTTCAACGGTGAAAAGATGGATAAAATCAACTTCCTGGATCGCAATAATACTGTTGAAACCATTTATAACGCAAAGTTTAAGGGAGATCCCTCAGGATTTAAGAAAATAACTGATGCTGATATTGCTGCATTCAAGTCTAATCCAAGAACTAGCGGGGTTATGTCGGCGCAGGAAAAAGGTATCAGGGCGTCTTGTGCTTTACCTTATGAGCTTTACGCCGATGGTAAATTGCAACAAGATAAAAAGAGCTTTGAAATAAAGTTGAGTGCTGGAAAGGATGTTTTCGGAGATAAAGCTGTGGGTGCCCCATTTACAGTTTACGCACCTGTAAAATTTAAAGATACCACAGGTGATGAGGTTTGTAGAAATTGGTCCTTTGCGGTGAAGGCCGGGGATACGCTTACTTATAGTTGGCCGGTCGAACGTTTTGAGAATGGTAAATATCACCTTAACGTAAATGGTCCCAACGGATATTTTAGAACGTTTATCGGCACCGAGAATAACCCGTCTATTGCTATATTATGTGCGTATGAAAGCGGACGTTCTGCTGGAAAACTAACTGGTAATGTATTGTTTAAGATAAGGAATACCGGAGCCAAAGCGTACGGAATAGTTATAAAAGATATGGGGTATAAAAAGGCTGATATGACCAAGAAAATAGCGGCCGGAGCTACTGAAGAAATAGTATTGGATTTAAAGCAAACACATGGCTGGTATGATTTTAGTTTGTTTGTAGAAGGTACGGATAATTTTGAACAACGGTATGCCGGTAGGGTTGAGACAGGTGCGGCGAGTTTTAGTGATCCGGTAATGGGTGGAATTGTTTAGAATATTTACCAATGATAAATAAGAATGTTTAAATTGGTAAATATTCTAAAAGAGATCAGTTATGGCTAAAGAACATCAATATCAAGCGACACTTACATGGGCGGGCAATAAAGGCTCGGGAACAATGGACTACAGGTCTTACGACAGAAGTTATATTATTTCTATTGACAATAAGCCTGATATACTTGGATCATCTGACTCCGCATTTCTTGGTGATAAAACAAAACATAACCCCGAGGACCTTTTACTGGCATCCTTATCATCCTGTCATATGTTATGGTACCTGCACCTTTGTTCTCAAAATGAGATCATTGTAATGGATTACAAAGATACCCCGGTCGGTAAAATGATAGAGAACGCAGATGGAAGCGGGCATTTTACTGAGGTGGTATTGCACCCCGTTGTTATCATCACAGATGTATCGCAGATTGAAAAGGCGAATGCATTGCATAATGACGCACATAAAATGTGTTTTATCGCTAACTCTTGTAACTTCCCGATTAGCCATGAACCGAAATGTATTGTAGAACGCAGTTAAGCGTTCTACAAATAGTTTACTTTAAGGGGATCGGTGCCAGGCCCGACATCGGAAACCAGCCAGAAATTACCATTAGCTCCCGCTGTTGTAGTCTTTCCATTTAGACAACTCCATTGATATTCATAATTATTTTTGAATGTATATGTTGTGTCGTAAAACTTATGATAGGTAACCAATTTTGGCTTGTAAAATCGTATTTTCATTTAATTATTTATTTGATTTATGCTTAGAAATATTAGTGGATTAGTTGTTCCTGGACTCATGATCGCAATCGGTTTTAGTTTTTCCAATGTTGCCCAGGGACAAAAGAAGGTTGAGGCGGCAGCAAATTACCGTACTTATTGTGCTAGCTGTCACGGTGAGAAAATGGATATGTTTGTGGACCGTCAGTGGAAATTTGGCAATAAAAAAGAAGACCTTTTTAAAACTGTAAAGCTGGGGAGGCCGAACGAGGGAATGCCTGCGTTTGGAGAAAGCCTGGCCGACAAGGAAATTAATGCGCTTGCAGATTATATTCTGAATGGTATAAAGAATGTAGATAAATATAAAGCGAATGATCAGCCGATCTCTGATGTGTTTAAAACGGAGGAGATGACCATAAAGCTCGAACCAGTTGTGGAGGGATTAGACATTCCATGGGGCATGGCTTTTCTGCCTGGGAGCGAAATGTTGGTGACAGATAGAAATGGTAAGTTTTATAAAGTTAAAGCAGATAAATCTTTGCAATTGATAAAAGGTGCTCCAGAAGTGTTGGCAAAGGGGCAGGGCGGACTAATGGATGTGATACTTGATCCTGATTTCCAGATAAATAAACTGGTGTATCTTTCCTATTCTAAGTTCAAGAATGAAGGTGGGGCCGTTTTGGCTACAACTGCAATTATGCGCGCAAAGCTGGAGGGTGATGAGTTGACACAACAAAAGGATATTTTTGTAGCTAAGCCATATTCAAAAACACAGCATCACTACGGATCAAGGATGCAGTTCGGAAAAGATGGATATTTGTATTTTTCTGTGGGCGAGCGCGGAAACGAAAAAGAAAACCCACAAGAGATTAAAGGGAATGACCTAGGTAAAGTACATCGGATTAAAAGTGATGGTGGTATTCCTGCTGATAATCCTTTTGTAAATACTCCTGGTGCGGAGGCTTCGATCTATTCGTATGGGCATAGAAATCCTCAGGGCATGACGCTTCATCCGGTAACGGGGAAAATATGGACTAACGAACATGGACCACGTGGGGGCGATGAAATCAATATAGAAGAAGCGGGTAAAAACTATGGCTGGCCTGTAATTACATACGGTATCAATTATAATGGCAAACCGATTAGCAACCTTACAGCTAAAGCCGGGATGGTGCAACCTGTTCATTATTGGATTCCATCTATTGGCCCAAGCGGAATCGCATTTGTAACCGGTAATAAATACAAAAATTGGGAAGGTAATTTACTTTCAGGCTCCTTAAGGTTTAAGTTTCTGCAGCGTTCAGTACTTAAAGGGAATAAAGTAGTTAAGGAAGAAATCCTGTTTAAAAATATAGGTCGGGTAAGGGATGTAAGAATGGCACCAGACGGTTTTATTTACATCGCCGTTGAATCGCCTGGAAGGATCTACAGGCTGTTGCCGATGTAAAGGATTGTCTGTTACACAACTTACTTTGTATATTTGCGGAAACATCAATCGGTTAACATCATGAACAGGTTTCTAAAAAGTTTCGGCTATGCATTTTCAGGGCTCAGCTATGCTTTTAAAACCCAGTTCAATTTTAAAGTACATATTGTTGCCCTGGTTGTAGTCAGCTGCGCTGGCTGGTATTTTAAACTGTCGGGAGCTGAATGGCTTTGGATTGTTATGGCTTCTGGTATGGTATTAATGGCAGAGTTGTTAAATACTGGCCTGGAGGTACTCGTTGATCTTGTTTCCCCCGATATACATCCTAAAGCTAAAATTATTAAAGATGTGGCAGCTGCTGCGGTGTTGGTGACGGCATTTACCGCTGTGGTTATTGGTTTGGTGATCTTTCTTCCAAAAATATTTGATTATGCTGCATAAAACCAGGGGCATTGTCTTGAAAACAACCCTCTATAGTGAAAGCAGCGTTGTCGTCCAGATTTTCACAGAGAAGTTTGGCATCCAGTCCTACATGGTTAACGGCGTAAAAAAGCCAAAGGCAAAAATAAGCATGAATATGCTGCAAGCCCTGCACCTGGTAGATATGGTGGTTTACCATAAAGTAAATGTGGGTATACAACGGATCGCTGAATTAAGACCTGCCCCGGTTTTCAGAAGTATACCGTACGACATTATTAAAAGCACCATTGTACAGTTTTTAAACGAGGTCTTATATAAAAGTATCAGACAACAGACTACGGATGAATATTTGTTTGATTTTATATTCAGTGCACTATGCTGGTTTGATGAGACTGAAGAACCGAACGTTAACTTCCACCTGGCTTTTTTACTGAAACTTTCCCGTTTCCTTGGATTTGCACCAAGTACACAAACAAAAAGTGACCAGAGTTATTTTGATTTACAGGAAGGAGAGTTCAGGTCATCCATTCCTGTGCATGCCTATTTTCTTGATAAATATGATGCGTCGTTGTTCATTTCTCTGTTTTCTTTGCCTTTTGAAAAAATAAATGAAATAAATATTGAAAACCATACCAGGCGGTCTATCCTGGATAAAATACTGGTTTACTATACTTTACATACAGCTTCTTTTGGCGATATCCGATCTCATCAGGTTTTAGAAGATGTTCTTTCTTAAAAAAGAACATCTTTTTTTGCAAAAATGATTTTAGGGTGTATATTTGCAATCCCAAATCGAAGGGATCTTCGAACTGGTTTTACAGTTGGCTCAACTGGTTTAAAAAAACAAAAGAGCATGACAACTAAGGGAAATTAGCTCAGCTGGTTCAGAGCACCTCGTTTACACCGAGGGGGTCGGGGGTTCGAACCCCTCATTTCCCACCATAAAAAACGCCTGTCAGGCGCTAAATGACAAGACCGAAGGGAAATTAGCTCAGCTGGTTCAGAGCACCTCGTTTACACCGAGGGGGTCGGGGGTTCGAACCCCTCATTTCCCACCAAACAAAGCCTATCAATTAAACCTGATAGGCTTTGTTGTTTGGGTTTACCCTTGGATAATTTTTAAATCAATGTCTACAGAAAAAGATATCCTTCACCCACGAAATAAACATCGATCCAGGTACGATTTCCCTGAACTTATAAAAAGTTTGCCGGAGTTATTTCCCTTTGTTGCTATAAATTCGCACGGCGGGGAATCTATCGATTTTTCCGATCCGGTGGCAGTAAAAATGTTAAACAAAGCCTTGTTAAAACATTTCTATGGAATTGCGACATGGGATATTCCCGCAAATTACCTTTGTCCACCGATACCTGGCAGGGCAGATTATATCCATTACCTGGCAGATCTGTTGGCGCAAAGTAACGATGGGATTGTGCCCAAAGGGAAATTCATAACGGGACTGGATATTGGTATTGGGGCAAATTGTATTTACCCCATTATAGGACATCAGGAGTATGGTTGGGGTTTTGTTGGATCGGATGTAGATCTCGGTGCAATTAAGACGGCCAAAGCTATTATATCCGCTAACCCGCAATTGGTAAATGCGGTCAGCTGCAGGCAGCAAAGTAATAAACAGCATATTTTCAAAGACCTGGTTAAACCAGGTGAGACATTTGATTTCAGTATGTGCAATCCTCCCTTTCACGCTTCGGCTTCAGAAGCTGAATCAGGTTCGCGGAGAAAACTGCAAAATCTCGGTAAACACCGGGGGAAGGAAACCGTACTTAACTTTGGCGGACAAAGTTCTGAGTTATGGTATGAGGGGGGTGAGGTTACTTTTATCAGAAAAATGATTGAAGAAAGTACAGATATTCCTGATCAGTGTTTATGGTTTAGCAGCCTGGTTTCTAAAAGTGCAAACCTGCCATTTATCTATAGTGCTTTACAAAATGCTGGCATAGCTGAAGTAAAAACCATCGAGATGGCACAAGGACAAAAGGTTAGTCGTTTTGTAGCCTGGACATTTATGGATAGGGTTGAGCAACGAAACTGGGCCGAAAAGCGTTGGCGCACTAAATAAGTATCTTTAAAAGATGCTCACATTTGCTTTTTTGTTTTTGAAAGATCCAATTACTTCTCCCGTAACAAAGTGTTTGAAATAGAGGGTGTCACTTTCCTTAAATCGCTTTTTTACCATGCAGTACAGGTGTAAACACTTGATCCAATTTAATGCGGTCGCTTTATCCTTCCAAATTTCGGGGTAAACATAAACCTCGTTTCCTTCAATTCTTACCAGGTTCTTTTGTTCCAGTTCATTTACATTCGCAATGATTTTCGCTGTTTGGGCAGCAAGGTTAGCATTGTTCTGTATTTTCTTTTTAGCGTAAATCATCCTTGGTTACTTAATCCTGCAAAGTAAGTTAATCCTGTAAAATAAGTTAATTCTACAACGCATGTTAATACTACAAAGTAAAGTACTTAATTCACAAAAAAGAAATATCTGTTTGATGGCCTCGCGCTGTATGGACTTTCAATATTCTCTTCCTGGAAAAAACATTCCGGACATGCAGATGCAGACAGAAAACAGGTATTTCTTTTTTGAAGGACATTCTTTATGCGTTTAATCCAGCAATAACGGTTCGTCATCATCGTCAGTAAGGCTTAGCTGTATACTATCGGTACCAGCAATACCTTCAATCGAACCACGGATATGTGCGGCATTCAACATCACTTTTTCCAGCTGTTTTTCCCTGGCTTTCCACAGCTTCTCCATAGCATCCCGTTCTCTTTGTATAGATAATTTCATACTCATAAAACCTTCCCTTATGGCCTTCCACTGCTCAGAAAATTCATTGCTGGTCAAGTAGTCGTACAACATGTGCATTTTGTCGCCCCGGTTCTCCTGAGATTTAGTCGCACTGAAAAGTTTAACGATGCCATCCCTTAAAATATAGGAAACAGCTTTTACCTCATCAAAAGAACATATCCAAACCCCGTCTTTTTCTCCGAAGGAATCCATTCCCTTAGGATAGGCCTGGGTTACAATAACTGCTACATCAACACCCATACTCCGCATATCTTTTTTTAGCTTCTCAATCCATTCCATCGAAAAGTCTTTAGTACGCTTACTCTCGTAAATGATTTTGCCACAGTCCTGGCCAAACTGGTTGCGTACATGGTGCACGCAATCGGCACCCCTAACACCTTTCCCAACCTCAGTTACCAGGTCGAACGGAAAAGCATTACGCAAGAGTTCCTCTAGAATAAGTTCCTGTACCTCTCCCTGTAGTTGCATTGATCCCTGTTCTGCCTTGCGTTTCATTTCTTCAGCAAGTTTCTTCTGATCATCCAGCTGTTTTTCAAGCTCTTTTACCCTTAACTGGTGTTCTGTATCTTTTAAACTGGTCTTCTCCGCTTCCTGTTTACGGATCTGCTCGACCATCTCTCCACGTTGTTCCTGTAACTTTCGCTGGATCTCCAGCTCCATCTCCGCCTCTTTCTCCTTCATCGCCTGTTCTTTCTTTAGAAAGTCCAGTTCCTTTGAACGCGCAAGTTTTAGCTTCTCTTCACTTTCCTTATTTGCGTTATCCAGCATTTGAAGTTTATTCTCAAAGTCGGAGCTAATGCTTTTGCGTAAATTTTCTTCCAGGGCCTTTTGCAACTGCTTCTTTTCAGTCTCCATACGCTCTTCAAAAAGCTGCGCCTGTTGTTTCTTTTGTAGTTCGAATGCCTGCTCCTGCTGTTTTTGTTGCTGGGCAAACTCGTTTAGCTTCTTGCTGTATTCCTCATCCTTTTGTTTGGTAAAAGAGACCATCTTTTCACGTAGGTCTTTTTTATACTCTTCTGCCATTACCTCCTCAATAGGGAAGGTATGCGAACAATTAGGACATTTTATCTCTGTAGACATATTCTTTGTTGGAAAATTTAAAAGGAATCTTACAAATTTAACATTATCTCTTTACAAAGAGGCTTTCGGCAAATTTCATGGAAACACTTCTGGGTTCTTCGTTTTCAATTTGAATGTTTAATGAACCGTCAAAGTCTATTACTTCCAAAACTTTAATTTTTGTGCCTATAGTGATTTCTAGTTTCTCCAGGTATTGCAGGAATACTGCGGAGGTATCTTTAACCGCAACGACCTCACAGGTTTCAGGGGCGTTAATTTCAGCTAGCAAGACTTTATCAATTACCGGAATGTCACCATTGGCCTTAGGAATAGGATCGCCATGCGGATCAAAATCCGGGAAATCGAGAAATTCTTCCAGTTTATTAACTAGTTTTTCCGATTGAATATGTTCCAGTTGCTCGGCTACCTCGTGCACTTCATCCCAACTGAAATCTAACTTTTCATATAAAAAAGTTTCCCATAGCCTATGTTTTCGTAAAATCGAAACTCCTTTTTTTCTACCCAGTTCTGTCAACAGGATCTTACCGTATTTTTGGTAAGTAACCAATTCCTTCTCCTTCAGTTTTTTAAGCATATCGGTAGCTGTAGCTGGTTTTACACCCAGATATGCCGCCATTTCGTTCGTGCCGGCTTCCGGCCGTTCTTCATTCTGGAAGCTCAGCATCAGCAATGCTTTTAAATAGTTTTCTTCGGTATAAGATAGCATGTACAAATATAAAATAATAAATATCAAATTCTATTTGTTAGATTAATCTAACTTTTATAGTTTTGTGAAGTTAATTATAAAATTAGATAAATGAAAAACCTCATTACAGCCGTTACCTTTATTGTTTTTGTTTTTTGTTCCCTTATCGCTTCTGCTCAAAAAGCAAGTATTCAAGGAAAAGTACTTGCCAAAGGTCTGCCCTTGGCCGATGTCAGTATTGGTTTGACTGGTACTTCTGAACTCACAAAAACAGATAGTGCCGGCAATTACACGTTTAACAGCATTGCCGCAGGGAACTATAAAGTAGAAGCAAGAGCTGTAGGATTTAGAAAAATGTTCAAATCTACTATAGTAAAGCAAGGGGAAGGGGTAGAACTGAATTTTGACCTTACTCATTTTGAAAATGACCTGAATGAGGTGGTGGTGACGGGAACGTTAAAAGAAGTAAGACGGCTCGAAAGTCCAGTTCCTGTGGAAGTGTATACACAAGCCTATTTTAGAAAAAATCCAACACCGAGTATTTTTGAGGCCTTACAAAATGTAAATGGTGTTAGGCCACAATTAAACTGCAATATTTGTAATACCGGCGATATTCATATCAATGGACTGGAAGGTCCTTATACTATGATCCTTATCGATGGAATGCCAATTGTAAGTAGCCTATCGAGTGTTTACGGCCTGTCGGGAATACCGAATTCCCTTGTAGAGCAAATTGAGATTGTAAAAGGGCCAGCTTCCTCATTGTATGGTAGTGAAGCTGTTGGCGGACTAATTAATATCATTACCAAAAAGCCACAAAATGCGCCATTATTTTCTGCGGATATTTTCAGCACAAGTTATAGCGAAGTCAATACAGATCTTGGATTTAAGTTTAAGGCAGGAAGTAAGATTGATGTATTAACTGGTGTCAACTATTTTAAATATGGCAATCCCGTAGATCATAATCATGATAATTTTACGGATGTTACGCTGCAAGACCGTATCTCTGTGTTTCAAAAGTGGAATTTTAAAAGGAAAGATAACAGGGTATTTACTTTAGGTGGCAGGTATGTTTATGAAGACCGCTGGGGCGGAGAAATGCAATGGAACAAATCATATAGGGGCGGGGACCAGGTTTATGGCGAGAGCATTTATACCAATAGATGGGAGTTAATCGGGAATTACCAATTGCCTGTAAAGGAGAAGCTATTTTTTGCTTTTTCTTACAATGAACATGATCAGGATAGCCGTTACGGAACAACATCATATATTGCCGAACAGAAGATTGGCTTCGGGCAGTTAACCTGGGATAAACAACTGGGTAAGCATGATCTGTTGTTCGGCGCAGCTTTGCGGTATACTTTTTATGACGACAATACACCTGCCACTACGGGATTGAACCAGGATTTAAAAAGAAACACATGGCTACCCGGAGTTTTTGTACAGGATGAAATTACTTTGGCGCCGGACCATAAGTTTCTGGCAGGTTTCAGGTATGATTACAATTCTGTTCATGGCAATATATTTACACCAAGGGTGGCTTATAAATGGAGCATTAACGAAAATAACATCCTGCGCCTAAATGCCGGAACAGGTTTCAGGGTAGTGAACATTTTTACGGAAGATCATGCGGCCTTAACCGGGGCGAGAACGGTGAAGGTGACGGGCAAACTTAAGCCGGAAAAAACATACAATGTTAACCTGAACTTTTTAAAAAAGATGTATAGTGCAAACGGAACGTTCTTTGGGATAGAGGCATCAGCCTTTTATACTTATTTTAACAATAGGATTATTGGTGATTTTGATACCAATCCTAATGAAATTATTTATGATAACCTCGATGGTTATGCCGTAAGTAAAGGTTTTAGTGCTAATATGGACCTGACCTTAACAAACGGACTGAAGTTTATTTTTGGCGGTACTTACCAGGATGTGGCTACTTACGAGAACGGGCTGAAAAAGCAGCAAATTCTTACCGAAAAGTTTTCAGGTAACTGGGCGGCATCTTATAAAGTTAACCCGCTTAATTTAACGATCGATTATACAGGTAATATTTACAGCCCTATGCGTTTGCCCTTGTTGAGTGATACAGATCCGCGGAGGGAATATTCACCTGTATGGAGTATTCAGAACATACAGCTTACTTTTGGGGGCTTTAAAAATATCGAAATTTATGGCGGTATAAAAAACCTGCTAAATTGGACACCGAACAAGGGCAATCCATTTATCATCGCGAGGACCAACGATCCTTTTGATAAAAATGTAGAACACAATGCAAACGGAAGCATTAAGGTAACGCCAGAGAATCCATATGGCTTGACTTTTGATCCCACCTATGTGTATGGGCCGAATCAAAACATCAGAGGTTTCTTAGGTGTTAGATTGACAATTAAATGATGTGTTTCTTTGCGGTAAATCAATTAACTTTATGGCATGATTTACCGCACAACGTATCAGGCCGCAAGAATTATTGCCCCAAAAGTAGAGGCAATCTTTGCGCAGCATCTTGCCACGGCCAGTGAAAACGGTGAAGAAGACCTGGCGCCTTTACCAACAGCCAATGTTGTGGAGGCGGTTATCGACGCAACATTCTGGGCGAGCCTGCGAAAAGAAGAAGGGCATTCCCCTAAAATATCACTGGCTTTTCTGCCGCCCGAACAAGCGGGTAATCCTCTGCTTTTTAAACAACGCCTGCCTTTAAACCCAGGTACATTAACTAAAATCGCCCCGGGTGTAGAGCGTGCTGGTATTCATTTAGGCGTGTGGATTGAAGAAGGTGAATTGTACGTATGGGGTACTACGGTAAGTATTCCTAATTTCTGTTTTGTGGTTGATGTTTCTGAGCCGGCATTGCTGGTGATTAAACACCGAAGGATTTATGGCTTCGGAAAATTTACAAACATTGCGGTGCTTAAAGGGGATCAGGTGAAAATGGTAGATAGCGATCATACCAATTTACCCGATTGTCCGCCAATGCTTTTATCCTTACTCGACCTAACTGCTCCATCCTATTGGAACGATTCGGTAAACGTGTTGATTCAGCTGGCAGTTTCCATGCGTGCCCACGGTCGTGGTGGAACATTGCTTGTCGTACCAAATGCAACTAATAATTGGCTTCAGTCAATCATAAAACCTATTCAATACGGAATACAACCTTCATTTACGGGTTTATCCAAACTGCTACAGCAGGACAGAAAAGAAGCGAGTCAGATTTTCTGGCAAACTGCCCTAAAACGTGAAGTTGAACATTTAGCCGGACTAACAGCTGTTGATGGTGCCACTGTGATCAGCAATGAATACGAACTGTTGGCTTTTGGCGCTAAGATTGGAAGAGCTAAAGGAAAAGAAAATATAGATGAACTGGCATTCTCTGAGCCTATACTTGGTGGTGCCGCAGTAGTGATGCATCCTGCCAAAGTTGGAGGGACCAGGCATCTGTCTGCAGCTCAGTTTGTACACGACCAACGCGATGCAACAGCACTTGTCGCCTCACAGGACGGGCATTTTACCATATACAATTGGTCTCCACAACAAAGTCGCGTTCAGGCTTACCGTATCGATACCCTGCTACTTTAAAAAAAGATTTTACTAAGAAAAAATAATGGCGCCAACGATAACGCCGACTATAAGAATGAGCATTACAATGCGATCTGCATTAATCCATTCTTTCCTGCTCAATGGCTGCTCTGCTCTTTCTTCTTTTCGCCTGGCAAAAACCTGAAGAATCGGATTAAGTTTGATTAACATAGGTAGATGTATTTTGATAGATGTACTTAACAAATAGCAAATTGTGAGCCACAATAATTAGAAATGTATAATTGTTAATAAAATCATTTTTTCTTCTTTTTTGTTAATTTTCTTGTCTAAATCGCAAAATCAATAGTAAATTATTGTACTGATTATCAGATGTCTATGTATTTTTGTGATCTTTTTATAGTACTATGTATTGCATATTACTATATAAAACATATAACTTTGTATTATGATAGCAGAAAATACGCAAACGCAAATGCGAAAGGGCATACTTGAATACTGTGTGCTGCTTATAATATCAAGAGGAGAAATTTATGCTTCAGATATTATCGCCGAATTAAAACAGGCAAAACTTCTTGTGGTAGAAGGAACACTTTACCCCTTGCTAACCCGCTTAAAGAACAACGGTTTGCTCAGTTACAATTGGGTTGAATCTACTTCGGGGCCACCACGTAAGTATTATATGCTTACCGAAGCTGGTAAAGGAATTTTAAAGCAATTGGATACCACCTGGGAAGAACTTTCCTATGCGATTAATACATCCAGGAAGGTAGCAGATAAAGAATCAAAAGAACAGACTAATCAAACTGAGTCATGAAGAAAACACACAATATTAATATAGGTAATGCCATCGTTCATATAGAGGAGGATGCCTATGAAATGCTCACCGTTTATCTAAACGAGGTGAAGCAGCATTTTTCCAAAAGTGCTGATGATTTTGAGATTGTAACAGACATAGAAAATAGAATTGCGGAGATGTTTGCCGAGGCCTTGGCCACACAGCAAAAGCAAGTCATCAATATTGAAGACGTTCAGTCCGTAATCGGACAGATGGGTTCAGTAAAAGATTTTGAAGTCTTAGAAGATGTGGAGGACGGAGCATATACTGCCTCGGCACAGTATGATCCCATTAAAAAATTATATAGAGATACAGATCAGGCCATGATTGCCGGGGTTTGTTCTGGATTGGGCCACTACCTTGCTATTGAGACAAAATGGATCAGGTTATTTGCATTTCTAAGTATTTTTATTTTCGGTGGAGGTATATTGGTTTATATCATTTTCTGGATTATGGTGCCCAAGGCGAAGACCAGAATTGAGAAAATGGAAATGCGGGGAGAGGAGACCAACCTCAAAGGCTTCGCAAATAGTTATTTGCATCCATTTGCTGAACAGTCGCGCGGCTTTATTGCAGGCTTTATTCAGGCTATAGGCGAATTTGTGCAAGGTACTGGAAAGGTGATCTTCAAATTTATAGTCGGGGCAATCATTGTTTTTGCATCTCTCTTTTTATTGGGGACCATTGTTGCACTTGCCGCCTTTCTGGGTTTTTGGAATTCGGACGTACACAATTACTTCCCGATTAGCATGGTCAACGAGGAGTACATGTTTGCAATGGCAATTTCGGCTTTTATCATCCTGATTATTCCATTGCTCGGCCTTATCCTGTTTTCGATCCGTATTGGGTTTAACGGAAGACCTGTTAACAAAGTGCTTTCCTATGGACTATTGTTAATTTGGCTGGGTGGCGTAGTAACGGAAATATATCATGTAGCGAAGATTTTTACTGAATTTAAGGAGGGTGCCGAATTTGCACAGGTAACTCCTTTGGCAACCTATCCGGTTTATTCACTGAAGATCAATACAGCACGGTTTTTTACTAAAGAAGATAGCCTTAACTACCGTATCGATCCTACGCATTACAAAGGCAGGAAGATATTGAATAACCTGGATGACGATTACAATACACCAAGAAGCATCAGCTTTAGAATGGAGAAAAGTTTAGATGGGAAGGTCTCTTTAAACACAAACTTTAAATCCAGGGGTAAAACTTTCGAAGTAGCGTTGAAAAATGCCCAGAACATTCATTATGATTTTTTACAAGAGGGCGCATCTTTAATTTTTAACCCGGTTTTGAATATTCCAAAGATGGCTAACTGGCGCGGACAGGAGGTCGAACTTACTTTAAATATTCCGGTTGGAACAGAGATCCAGATTAGTAATGAATTTAACAGATATCTGAAGGGTTATGGGTATTGGGATTGTGATCATGAAGAGGGAGCTCAATATACCTCATGGATCATGACAGAAACAGGTGCTAAATGTAAATTTGAAAAGGTGAAAAAAGAAGAATAAACAAAGAAGGGGCTCCAATGAGCCCCTTCTTTGTTTCTCATCCTGAATTTATTTAACCGTATAGCGGTAAACAAAGCGGCCAACATTACCATTCTTATCTATACCTTCAATTACAGCTTTATAAGTTCCTTTACCATCAGCATTATAATATTCCAACGATAAACCGCCCGTAGCATTTGTAACTACTTTAGGGTTCCAATAAATGGTAGTCCTTAAATCGTTAAAATTATAGGTTGCTGCGGCATTCACATATTTAGGAGAATAAAATTCACGTTGTTTGCTAAAGCCCTTAGGACTAAATTTAAGCATGCTTGGATCAGGGATCAGTTTTTTAAACTCTTCCATGCTCATTTTTGTCCCCTTAGGTATTTTTTTGGTGTTGATAACCAATACGCCATTGGTATTATACATTCTGTTCACCGTACCCAACTCGTCTTTGGTAAATACTTCAACATTCTCCACGTCGTTAGATTGTACACTTGCAAGGCCAAAATAATCTATTGGCATTCCATTTAAGAAGATCTGTACCGGAACCCTACTACCTTGTTGATAATCTCTGTTTACATAAAAGTTATTTTCATAGAAGATAAGGCCTGTGGCCATCGTTTGTAAACACATGGTCAGCATATTACAGTCTTTAAAGCGTTCGCCTTCTATTAAAGTGCCGGAAATAGAACTGAGACCAGACAATGCCGGGTAATCCGCATGGCTAGGTCTTTTGGCTTTGGCACCCTCAATTTTTACCTCCTTAAGCTGACGTAAGTAGCTATACTGTCTTTTGCTGTTATTCAAGTATGCAGACATGGTACTGTCTATGTTCGTAACTTCTTCAGCAGGATATGGATTTTTACTGAGCTGTGGAGCTGGTTGTCCATCCAGTATAATCATCAGGTTATTTCCGTTAGGATTATATTTTGCATTGATCACCACTTCTGATGAATCAGGGATGTTAAGGTTCTGAAATGCAAAAATTCCTGAGGGACTACTTAATGTTTCCACCCCGATCCTGGTACCTGGAACAGTTAAGCGAAGGTTCCCTTTACGCACGGGCATACCTGTGCGATCCCTTAAAGTTCCTGTCAAGCTCATGCCTTGTTCTGGTAAAAAAGTAACCGGAGGGAGTTTTCCGGCCAGGATTTCTTTATAAGCATAACGGCGGAAGCCCTGGGTGAGCATTAATACATCTAAATCTGCTAATTTCTTAGCATTGGTCTTGTTGAAATAATAATTGGGTTTTTCTATATAGCCCTTTAAGTCTGACGTAAGGAGCAATGAACTTAGAATAGTGATTTCGGAATTTTCATCAACAGGAACCTTTGTTTCATCTGTTATTGCTATAGAAAAATCACCCTCGGCAAACTGAGCGCCATTTTTGGCATTTACAGCAAGTTTAACCTTCTGACGCGGCTTATAAGCAGGCAAATCAGATTTTAGGGAAAGTTTCACACCATTTGGCTCGTAATTAAAAGCAAGCCTTTCACTTATCGGTTCACCGGTCTCGTTAAATAGAGTGATTTGTACAATGCCCGCGGGGAATTTTTCCTTAGGGATCTTTGCTGCCGTTAACTGGGTGTTTAACTTAGTTTTTGCAGCATAATAAATAACGGCACCATTGGTGGCCACTATAAACATATTTTTGTTTTTATTGGCTTCAAAATAAGCATCGTTAGCAATGATCTTTAAATTGAAGTTGGTAGAATCTGTGTTGTTTACCTGTGCTACAATACCCGATGAAACCGATTTTGGCAGGTCAAAACTTTTAACAGAACCATCGCTAAAAGTTACATTTGCCTTATAGGTTTTTCCTTCCTCGGCATTCAGGTAGAAAGAACCCATACCAAGATGGGTAGAGCTGAAGTCGATTAACTTATTACCCCCATTATCCACCACGGATCCCTTTAAATCTACTCCCGCACCATTTTCTTTCAGCGCCTTAAAGCCTATCCTTGACGCAATTCCGGTAATGATGTCTCCGCCCTCAGGAAAGAACTGAACGTCGTAACCAGCAGCGGTACTTGGTTTAAACCGGAAAGAAGAAGTCAATATATCTTTATCCGTCAGGCTAATCTCTGTGATCAATTCCCCGTTCTTGATTTTATCGCTTTTTCTGGGATCTATTTTTATTCTTAAAAAACCATTCTGATCTGTAGTTCCTTTCCCTTTGGTAACTATATCATAGTTAGATAATACCTTCCAGTTTACGGTTTTACCCGCCTGCACTACGTTATCACGATTTTTAAATTGAATAACTGCGTCTATAACCTGCGTTTTGTCGGTTTCCGTAGTTTTATAGCTGAAGTGTGTGTTTAATTGCTTTTCAATAGCTTCTCCGATTGGAATGTTTTTGCTAAAGAAATAGTCATCACTAAAGTTCAGCATCCACATGGTGTAAGCCTTGATATAGTAGTTCCCCTGTTGATAATTGGTAGGACTGAGTGGGATATTTCCGGCAGCCACACCTCCAACTACCGGGAGTTTTATGGTTTGTACCAGAGAATCTTTACTGTTAATGACATCCACATACACAATTTTGCTCAATTGTGAAGGCAGATTTTGTTCCATGGTTAAATAAGCCTTAAACCACATGGTATCAGCAACGCTGTAATAAGGTTTGTCGAAATGCAGGTAAACTTTTTCTACCGGACGCTCGTCCGTCAGTTTTTTAGTCTTCTTTAAAATATTATCTAAAACGACACTGTCCTGTTGTGCAAAGGCCGAAATATGAGCCGCTGTTGTGAATAATAGCAGTGCGATTGCAAAGTTTATAAATCTCATCAAAATGTTTATATACAATTAATATTGCTAATATATTCATTTATGAAAGGAATATATTAGCAACATTGCATCTTTAACATTTTTTGACAGTTCTTTACTTAAATTCGATGATAAAATCCTGTAAAGGTGTACGTACTTTTTTCAGGTTCAACAACCAGTCCCCTGCTTCATCTCTGTAGCCAAGTGGCATGATGGTGGTACTACGCAATCCATGTGCTTTTAAACCTAATAATTCATCAAGTTTTTCCGGCTCGAACCCTTCCATTGGTGTTGCGTCAACTTTTAAAATAGCAGCTTCGGCAAGTGCAACACCAAAACCGATGTATGCTTGTTTTGCAGCATGGTGGAAGTTTTCCTCAGCTGTTTTGTTTGTGTATAATCCGATCAGTCTGTTTACATAATCTTCAGTAGCTGAATCAGGCACACCACGTTCTGCATTGGTACGTGCAAATACCGATCTGATCCGTTCTTCAGTATAGTTGTCCCATGCGGCAAAGATCAATACGTGTGATGCATCTGTAATTTGTTCCTGCCCGAAAGCTACAGTTTTGATTTTTTCTTTTAATTCAGGATTTGTTACCACAATAATTTTAAATGGTTGTAAGCCAGATGATGTAGGTGCAAGACGGGCTGCAGCAAGAATTTGATCAACTTTGTCCTGGGCCACTGGCTCACCATTCATTTTTTTTGTGGCATAACGCCAATTAAGTGCTTCTATTAAGCTCATATTCTATTATTTAAGTCTTTATTTAAAATTTATGACTGCATCTTTCATGAAAAAAATAACAGTGTTAGCAAATATATGTATGTTATTCTTTCGCTTCGTAACAATCTTAAGTTTTTGACTTTTAAATGAAAAATTATTTTTTTATTATGCATGCATAGTTATATATTAGCTAAAACATAGCGCCGTCAGGAATTGTTAATTATTCTACTGACAATTTTTAAATCAAAACCGAATATGAAATCATTAGGAGTTTTATAGAATTCACGAAAACTTCATCATCCCATTACTACCTTAAAAAAACAATCACTAACCTTATGAAAAAGATCTTACTAAGTTTTTTACTGGCTGTTCCCGTTCTCGGATTCTCCCAGTCGTTCCAGGTAAACCTTCAAGGACAAAAGCAAACCGCTATGGGCGGCGCAGGAGCAGGGCTTGCTCTTGATGAGGCCGCGGTATTTTTCAATCCCGGAGCCGTTTCCTTCCTTGAAAAGAATGGTGTACAGGCCGGGGCACATGGCATCTGGCTTAAAACGGCTTTCAATCAGGCCGGATCGCCTAATACAGAATACAATAAAAATAAAATTCCGACACCCCTTGCTGCTTATGCTGTTTTCGGTTCGCCAGAAAACCGCTTAAGGTTCGGTATCGGTGTATATACCCCATTCGGGGGTGCCATGCATTGGAACGAGGACTGGACAGGTAGGTATACGGTTACTTCGCTTGATCTGCAGGCGATTTATATACAACCTACTTTGAGTTTAAAAGTAACCGATAATATTGGTATTGGTGGCGGCCTTGTTTACGCTTTAGGTAAGGTTGATCTTAGAAAAGCAGTTCCTTATACCAATAACGGGGTGCAGACTACCGCGCAATTGAAAGGTGATTCTAAGGATTTTGGCTGGAATGCCGGTATTTTTATCAAAACAGTTTCGGGCGTGTCTATCGGTGTTACGCATCGTTCGCAGGTAACTGCGAAAGTGGAAAATGGCGATGCTAATTTCTTTAATGCACCTGCATCAGTACAACCTTTGTTGCCTACCAAGTTTAATGCAACACTACCGTTGCCTGCAACCAGTACAATAGGTTTTGGCTTTTATCCTTCAGCAAAAACTACCATTGCACTTGATGTGAACTGGGTATGGTGGCACGCTTACAAAGACCTTAATTTTTATTATAACCAGGGCGATCCTACTTTGTCGGCACGTAATTATCATGATGCCGCTACTTTCAGGGTGGGTATACAAAATAAAACTACTTCTTTTTTAACCCTTAGAGCTGGTGCCGGCTATGCTTTGTCTCCGGTTGGTGATGGATATGTTACGCCCGAGGTACCTGATGCAAATAGAATATTATTGAGTGCCGGTATTGGTTTAAAACCTTCTGAACGTTTCGGTATCGACTTCTCTTTCTTGTACGAGAATGTAAAATCAAGAACAGAGACCAATATCGAATCCAACCTTAGCGGGACTTTTAAAACAGTGGCTTATATCCCTGGTATGGCTTTATCTTATAAATTTTAATTTCCAAACAGCAAAATTATGAAATCAACATATTTTTATAAAGGTGCGCTGGCACTGGCCATCCTCGGATTGGTATCCTGTAAACCTAAAGTCGAAACTTTTACTCCAAGTAAAGGAACAGCAGATTTTACACGCTATATTGCTTTGGGAAATTCACTGACAGCCGGTTTTTCGGATGGTGGACTGTCCCTTGAAGGACAGCAGAGTTCTTACCCACAGCTGATCGGAACACAGATGAAAGCAGTTGGTGGTGGTAGTTTTACTACACCATTTTTCCCTGCTGATAAATTTAACGGATCAGGATACCTCAAACTGACCGCATTAACTAATGGGGTGCCAACCATTGTTCCTGAAACTTCAAACCTGGCCGTCCGCGGACAGGCAGGTACCATGGTGCTATATACCAGGTATACCGGCGATATTGAAAACTTTGGTGTACCCGGAATTAAACTGATCCATGCCAACATCGCCGGATATGGAACATTAAACAATTATTTTGAACGTTTGCTAACGGATGCTACCGTGGGGACCACCAGCTATATGCAGCTTGCAACCGCAAAACCCTGGACATTCTTTAGCTGCTGGCTGGGCAATAATGACATTCTGAGTTATGCAAGCGCTGGGGCAGCTTCTGATGCACCTACGGCTAAGGCTACTTTTTCAGGTGCTTATACAACAGTAATTGATGAATTGACAAAAAAAGGGGCGAAGGGTGTGGTAGCTACCATCCCAGATGTAACAAAGACGGCTTATTTCAATACCGTTACTTTAAAAACATTACTTGCCGCAATTAATGCCACCCCTACAGGGGCGAATGTAAAAGATATTTATATCCAGCCCGGAACCGGTGCTCCCCGGGCAGCCACCGCTGAAGATCTGTTTACTTTACCGCTAAGTTCTGCCGGTGTAATGGGCAAGCCTAATGGAGCTGGTATTCCTTATGGTTTACATCCGCTAAATCCAGTGGAAAGTAAATACGTGCTGGACAAAGCAGAAATTCTTACCGTTAACGATTTTGTGGTGTCATATAACAATGCCATTAAAAGTATCGCCAATGCAAAAGGGCTTGCCATTATGGATGGTTATACCTTGCTGAATGAATACAGTGCTGGAAAATTCGCGAATGGTATACCTGTAAGCGGTGCGTTTATCAAAGGAAACCTTTTCTCTTTAGATGGGATCCATTTAACCCCACTGGGTTATGCGATAACAGCTAATGCTTTTATCGCTGCAATCAATGCCAAATATGGTTCAAGTATTCCTGTTGTTGATATTTCAAAATACAGAGGTGTAAAATTACCCTAGTCCCGTTTTATAGAAATGGAACCCCCTTAGGCTATTTAGTTTAAGGGGATTTTTTGTAGCAACTGTAAAGTAAAACACGGACAAGACCAAATGTTAAGCTATATCAGAACTGGATGTGCTGTATGCCCTGGTCGTGCCTTGATCCTGGCTTGCTCGTCGTTTCTTCGGCAAAAAGTGCTTTTTATTCGGCTGTTACGACCGAGGTACGCTTTAGGTACGACTTTTTCCGAAGCTGTTGGTTTGGCTGAGGTAATAGGAGGTAATCGTGATGGTAGATAAAAATTATTATCTTGACCCGTGTTAATGCGTACCTCATGAATAGGAAGAAAAAGAAAAATACGGCGTCAAAAGCATCATCTAATATTAAACAGCAGGAGCTTGCACTTAAGGTAAGGTTTGTAGATAGGATCACGCAATTGTTTGTCTTATACGCAGGGCAGGAAGTGGCTGACAAGATACCAGCTATATACATTGAAAAATTATTTGAATGCCGTTATCCTATATTGAAGGCGAAGGCTGCTGAAGGTTCAATAATTCCCAAAACTAAAATTGTACAATTTAACAAACTGCTGTACAAATTAATGGAGGAGATGCATGTGTTGCTGGATAATGGGAATAAGGTTCCCCTGAATTGGTATATTTCGGAGGGGATTACGCTGATCGATGCAATGTCTAATCTGGCTGAAGATGGCGACTCTTCAAATGAGTTTATTTTCAAACCTTTTGAAGCTTATTTTCCCGATACACCATTCTACATCAAAGTGCAGGACCAGCTTCATGAATTACTTTATGATACCATAAGATTTTTTAGTGATTACAATGACAGTATCCTGCAACTGGATACTTCAACTTCCGCCTGTTTTGAACCATTTTATCCGAGCAATGATATTCTAATCCATGCGTTCAAGCCCGAATCAGTAACTATAACTTTAAAAGACGGTCCGCATAATACCAAGCGGTTGGGATGGGTATTTGCTGATCTAAAATGGAATTATGTGAAAGTTAAAGCTTCGGCATTGGGTTTTGAAACGGGTATCATGGATATCCCTCTTGATGTTTACGTGCAAAAACATGCATTGGAGCGATTAAAGGAACGTATTAACATTACGCCTGGTGTTATGCACGAAATTCTTTTTCTGATTTTTATGCAGGATAAAATAGAACATTGCTGGCATAAAAATGCATGTCTGGTTACTTATAGGGTGTCTGGCGAGAAGGCAGGATATCTGGTGGTAAAATTACATACAGATAAATTAGTGATCCATACCTTTTTATTCCTGACCAATGACGATACGCCTGAGGGTGATAAACTGAAAAGCTTGTTGGAGATTGAGAAAGCCGATAAACAATACATGCATATTGATAACCTCCCGGCATTTAATGCTTACCATATTGATAAAAATGAGCAGGCCAGCCAATTGTTTAAAGATGCCGGATGCGGTTCTCTACTCAAACTAGGCCATTTGCAGGAGTTTTCTGTTAATCAGGTAAAGGATAAGGACCCGGAGTCTATTTTAGAATATCTTGCCGATGCAAAGTATTTTAGGAAAGATGAGACAGGGCAGCGACCCTGATTTTTGGAATAACCCAAGCTGAAAAAATAAGAAGATGTCTTTTGTTGCTCATCTTATTTTTTTAAGATGTATTTTTCAGCTAGATCACCGGTAACCTTGTTCCCGTCCATATCCAGCTGAGTTAATGTGTTTTCGCCGACAAAAAATTGGGCTGGACGATCTTTGAGTCCCTCAAGTACGATGTTCGAGCCCTTTTCATCCCATTTAAAGCGACCAGTTTCTTCGAAAACTTTATCCCCTTTCCCTTTGTACTTTGTTTTGATCACAAAAGTCATGTCTTTGTTTAAGGTTACTTCGGTTTCTATTCCCTCACAATCTGCACATGGGGTCATGCCTTTATAAGTACCTTCCCAGTCTAAAGAATTCTGCGCGTTATGCGTGTCTGTACCGGGAACCTTATCTACAGCAGCAGTGTCAATACCATCAGATACGGCGCTGCTGTCGGCTGGGAACTTTTGTTTGGTCTCTGAATTACAGCCCCATATTAATATGGAAGCAAAGACAAGGGGTAAGATTTGTTTTTTCACGTGATAAGGATATTTGTGTCTATAAGGACAAACAAATACTTAATGCTTTAGTTTGGCTTTAAACACTTTTTCAAGTTTTTCCATTTTAGGCAAAATAACTAACCGGCAATAAGGCTCGTTACTATTTTTATTAAAATAGTCCTGATGATAATTTTCAGCTACGTAGAATGGTTGTGCTTTATTTATTGCCGTAACTACAGGTTTGCCGAAGGCTTTGGTGTCATTTAATTCTTTTTTATACTTTTCTGCAATTTGTTTCTGCTCATCATTATGATAGAAAACAACAGATCGGTATTGGGTACCTACATCAGCACCCTGACGGTTTAAGGTAGTAGGGTCATGACTTTTCCAGAAAACTTCCAACAGCTCATCATATTTGATTTTTGCCGGATCATAACTAACTTCAATGACTTCTGCATGGCCGGTAGTCCCACTACAAACATCTTCATAACTAGGGTTGGCTATTGTACCTCCTTCATATCCCGAACGAACACTGACAACACCATCCAGTTTTTGAAACAGCGCTTCTGAACACCAGAAACATCCCATGCCGAAAGTCGCTTTCTGTAATTTTTTGGATTGTGCATTACTGTTGGCCACGGATAAAAGAACGATGACCATAATTGATAAATACTTCATAACCGTAAACTGAAAATTGAGACTCATCTCCCGACTAAAGTTACGTAACACAATAATGATTAGTTTTTTTATACAGCGGATACGCAACTAACTTTACAATTACCTGATAATCGGCGCATTTAGAAGCTGTAGGTGTTAGTAACTTAAAATATTTATTTGTAGTTGTTTACGTTGTCTGCATTTTCCGATTTAAGGTTTATTAACAATTGTTTCTTAAATTAGATTCTTGTTACCTATAAAATAAAACATTATGTCTACACCTTACATTCCCTGCTTAGATCTGGGTTCATATATTAATGGAACTGAAGCGGAGCGTAAAAAATTCTCAGACGAACTGGGCAGAGCATTTAACGACTCTGGTTTTGTAACCATTACAAACCATGGCGTAAGTCAGGAGTTGATCGACAAGCTTTATCAAAATATACAGGCGGCCTTTAGTCTTTCACCAGAGCAAAAAAAGAAATACGAGAAGGTTGAACTCGCCGGTCAGCGTGGATATACCAGTCCCGGTAAAGAAACAGCAAAAGGAGCAAAAACGGCCGACCTGAAAGAATTCTGGCAAATCGGTCAGGAGGTAATGGACGGAGATCCTATAAAAGAGCAATATCCTGATAATGAATACCTGGAGGAAATCGTTGAATTTAACCCCGTAACAAGAGAGATTTATCAGCGTCTGGAAGCTAATGGGAAACATTTACTAAGGGCAATTGCCACCTATTTAAACCTGCCGATTAATTATTTTGACAAACATGTGCACAATGGTAATTCTATTTTACGTGGTATTCATTATTTTCCTATCGAAAATCCAGATGCTTTGCCGGATGATGCGGTGCGTGCCGGTGCTCACGAAGATATTAACCTGATTACTTTATTAATTGGTGCCAGTGCAGATGGGTTAGAGGTATTGACCAGAAGCAACGAATGGCTACCTATTAAGGCACATCATACCGATATTGTGGTAAATGTGGGAGATATGTTGCAACGTTTGACCAATAATAAGCTTAAATCTACAACACATAGAGTAGTTAACCCTCCGCGTGAGTTGATGAAAACGTCAAGATTTTCTGTACCCTTCTTTTTACATCCAAGAAGCGATATGGACTTAACGAGTCTTCAATCATGTATTGATGCTGAACATCCAAAAGTTTATGAAGATATGACAGCTGGTGAATACCTCGATGAAAGGTTGAGAGAAATCGGGCTAAAAAAATAAAAGGAAAATTTAGCGTCTCCTCGGAGACACTAAATTTTTATGTCAAACTGGGTGCTGAGTGAGGAGGGTAGGGATTGAGCTAGGTTAAGCTAGTTAATGTATGGGGTAAAGCAAAGAAAATTAGGCGATTGTATAAGACTTTTTGCCCTCTTTTAAATTTTTAAGGTGTGCCAGACAGGTAATATTTGCTTGCTGGAGTATTTTCTCGATTCGGCCGATCATGGTAACCAACTCACCATTCGTAACCTCAAACTTGTCATTATATCTCGCATCACTAAATCCCTTCATTAATAACCCTGATAACCTGGCATTTTCCGGAGTTTGTTTAAGCGCTGAAAATGAAGATTCAGGAAGAACATTGTCGACTAGTTTTAACAATCTTCTAAGGCTGTTGCTATTGCTGCGGTAGCCGGTAAGTACTCTTAACATTCCCGAATAGCAATGCTGGAGGCTCTGATGAAGCATGAAAACCGCCAGGTTGTTAGACTGTTTCTCATAATAAAAATTGGCCCCCTTTAAAAAGTTTTCGGAGAGCAGGTACCAGTGGTCCCAAAATTTCTCACGCTTAACAATATGTTTGCTAATGTTCGTTTCTGAAACAGGAACAGTAAAAGGTTCCGCTTCATTGTCATGTAATAGCACCCCTTTTTTATAGAGGGCACTAAAAAAAGAGCTTCCATTTTCTAAAGCAGTATTGATCTCTTTCATCCTATGTACAATAACAGTTACACTGGCAATCGTTTTGACCCCTTCTTCCAACCTTTGCTGTAAAAGAATATCAGGAACCTGTTCCCCGGCCGAAGGTACAATGAGCAGGTAATAGCTGTTTTGTTTTGATGTAACCAAGTGTTCCTCCGGTAAAAAGCAACTTGTGTTTTTCATATCATTTACAATACTGCCAAAACAGATGATCTTTTCTGCACGTATCCTCGAAAGGATAAACCGGGTAATCGTTTTCAGCTCTTTCGATTCAATAGGTACTGTCGCATGTTGAATGACCCTGACGGGTGTTTTTTGCTTCTTCATATTTTAGTTTATATTTATGGGTTTATTCTTTAAGTTTATTACATTAGCAATTACTATAATGTAAACGTGTGTTCTTTTGACTGAAAAACCAAATCAAAAGAACATTTTAATTAAATTATTTTGGAAAGTTCTGATTTACAGTCTAATAAAATTTCTTCTCGTATAAAGGAAGTTCGGGTATCAAAGGGAATGGGTAAAGATGAGTTTTATCGGCCCATTACCCCGCATATCAGTAATTGTATTGCTATTGAAAACGGTACCAGAAAGATCGGGAAACGTTTGTCTGCCGATATAGCTGACTATTACCATATTAATCCCAATTGGCTTCAGACGGGCGAAGGAGAGATGTTTGATGAAAATCTTGCCAATGAAGGACTTTTAGCTATGGCAGGTTCGGGCGTACCATTTTATAATGTAAATCTTTCTGATACATCATTTGAAGGTTTCAGTATGTTAAAAGAGGCCCCCGAATACTATGTAAACTACAGGCCTTTTAATGATTGCGATGCTTATTTGCCGATATATGGCGATAGCATGTATCCTAAATATGCAAGCGGGGAGATTATCGCGGTAAGGGAAATTGTAAATTTTGATATCATTCAATGGGGTGAAGCCTATTTACTTATCGCTGATGAACGTGCCAACAACATTACTACGGTCAAATTATTATTTGAACATGCAAACGCAAAAAAGATCATACTTCGTTCCTCAAACCCTAACTTCAGGGGAGATACGGTACTTGATAAAGAGATGATTAAAAGACTTTTTATTATAAAAGGGAAAGTGACCCGTCATCAATTATAATATGGTTTACTGTGCCTTATCTATAGCCTTATTGATCACATCCTGAATCCTGCCCCTTATTTTCATATTGCTTAGTTTATCCGTAACACTTGGGTAAACCCGGTTAGAAAGAAAAACATACACGAGTCCCCGTGACTGGTCAACCCAGATACAGGTTCCTGTATAGCCCGTATGCCCGTAAGTTTGGGGCGATGCTGTTTCTGAAGGATATTTTTTACTCAGGTCCGGGTCCCATCTGTCGAAACCTAATCCTCTTCTGCTTACATTGGACTGTTTAGCCGTGAACATGTCTACCGTTTGTGGTGTGAAATACTGCTGCCCTCCATAGCTACCCTTATTCAATAGCATTTGATAAATGATGGCGACGTCGTTTGCAGTCGCAAATAATCCGGCATGCCCTGAAACGCCACCTGCAAGTGCAGCACCCTGGTCATGTACATAGCCTTCCAATAATGTTTTTCTGAAATAGGTATCCTGTTCGGTAGGTACTATTTGTTCTTTCGGAAACCTGTTTCTTGGCAAAAAGCCTGCAGTTTGCATACCCAACGGTTTATAAAAGTTCTCCTGAACGTATTGGTCCAGAGGGATTCCCGAAATGCGTTCCGCAATTTCTTTCATCACATACATACTGATGTCGCTGTAAACATAAGTGCCCCTGGTTTTTATTGGAGAACCCAACATTTTTGGCCACATCACATCTTTGAAATAGTTTTTTCTGATGTAGTAATTGTCGGCAACCTTGGTGGGGTAGGCAGCGCTTGAATCCCGACTATAATCTCCGGGTTTTATATAGTCATGGAAAGGAATAAAGGGAATAAATCCCGCCTGGTGTAGCATCACCTCACGTACTTTAATACTGTTCATCGGCGAAGTCCTGGCTTTTGGGATATAAGTGCCGATTGTGGTATCAAGATTTAATTTTTGCTCCTGGACCAGGCGCATAATGGTAGGAGTGGTTGCCGTGGTTTTAGTTAATGAGGCCAGGTCAAAAATATCCGTCAGCTTATCTGGCTGAGTATTGTCATAGGTATGGTTGCCGTAAGCCTTGTTGAATATCACTTTGCCGTCTTTAGCTACCAGGACCACCATTCCCGGTGTAGCCCGTGCCTGGATCGCTTCCATTGCGATGTTGTCAATCTCCTTAAGGTTATCCGTATTAACATTGGCATCTTCCGGCAGGGTATATTTTAAGCGGATCACATTTGTCGTATATCCTGTGCCGAGGGTATATTTCGGCGAAAAATTACTGCTGAGTTTATGGCTGATAGCTATACCGCCAAAGATCATTTGAGGAAGGATTGCTGCCGAAACAGGCGTATTTTGTTCTGTCCAGATGATAGGGGCCTTTATTGCGTCGAGGATGTTTAATGCCCTGCCTTCACCAAAAAGAGCAATGATAACCTGTTTGCTCCGCGCTACACTTAAGATGAAATTGAGATTTCGGGAGTCGTTTACAGCAGATGAGGGTAACGCTATGATTACGGTGTTGAAATACTTCAGGTCATCCTCAAGATCGTTCAATGTAGCCGAACTGGAGTAGTCTGCAGAAGAGAAAAGGTTAATCTTTGTATACTTATTGAGCAGGCTGTCAAAAACCTGTTGATTACTGAAGCCGAGGCTTACTGAAGCAATATTTTTCTTGTCGAGGTTTAATAATGGGACCGTGTTTTCCTGATTGTTCAACAATACGGTATTGTTGGCAATAGTATTTGAAACCATTAATATTTGCTGGTTTTGCTGGTGCTCCTGTGCGCAGGCGCTGCATGTAAATAAAGCAAATAAGCTGATGGTAATGATGCCTGTGAGGTTGTTTTTTTTCATGAACTGGTTTTCTCCGTAATAGCTTTGATCATAAAACGCATTTATAATGTTTTTAATCTGTGATTGCTGAGGTAAATATAATGGTAATTTTATGGTAATATCTGGAAGATATGGCGCAAATATCTAAAAAGATAAGGTAAGATGAGCCGTATTTTGCCTAAATTAGCAACTTTACCGAAGATAGATAGATGTCAGATATTATACAGCTTTTACCCGATAGTGTAGCCAATCAAATTGCCGCAGGCGAGGTGGTACAACGGCCTGCTTCTGCAGTAAAAGAGCTATTGGAAAATGCGATTGATGCGGGAGCAAATAAAATACAGTTAATTGTTAAGGATGCCGGGAAAGCATTGATACAGGTGATCGATAATGGCTCTGGTATGAGTGTTACCGATGCGAGGATGTGCTTTGAACGCCATGCGACCTCAAAAGTCCGTAAAGCTGAAGACTTGTTTGCGATTCGTACTATGGGCTTCAGGGGCGAAGCCATGGCTTCTATCGCCGCTATCGCGCAAGTGGAAATGAAAACCCGGAAGCATGATGAGGAATTAGGAACACTGATCGAGATAGAAGGATCTGTATTTTTGAAACAGGAACCTGTAGCGACTTCTGAAGGAACAAGCATCAGTATTAAAAACCTTTTTTACAATACCCCGGCGAGGCGTAATTTTCTGAAAAGTAACCCGGCCGAAATGCGTCATATCCTTGATGAATTTCAGCGTGTAACATTGGCCCATCCGGCAATTTCTTTCACACTCCACCATGATGGCGTTGAGATTTACCGCTTACCATCTTCCGTATTAAAGCAACGTATTGTTCATTTATTCGGGAATAATTATAACGAGCGACTGATCCCGGTAGAAGAGGAAACCAGCATTATCAACTTAAAAGGATATATTGGAAAACCTGAATATGCTAAAAAAACCAGGGGAGAGCAATTCTTCTTTGTCAATAACCGCTTCATTAAGGATGCCTATCTGAACCATGCGGTTAACAGGGCTTATGAAGAGCTGCTACAGGATGACCATTTTCCGATGTATGTGCTTTTTATAGATATCGATCCGGCAAATATCGATGTGAACGTACATCCTACGAAAACGGAAATCAAATATTTAGATGAGAAGTCTATTTATGCGATCCTGCATTCGGCAGTAAAAAGGTCTTTGGGAAGGTTTAACATCAGTCCGACTATAGATTTCGACCAGGAAACGGGTTTCAGCGGGATGATTACCCATAAATCGCCGGAGGAGATTGTGCCTCCGAGTATTAGTTTTAACCCTGATTTTAATCCTTTCGCAGGAGATAAGCCTGGTGCGACAAGGGAATCTGCTTATGCCAGCTTCCCGAAAAGTTATGGTGGTGGAGGCGGTAACATGTCCCCAAGTACCAAAAACTGGGGCTCGCTATATGAGATTGCCAATCATGCCCCCGCAGAACAATCTGCATTGGAGCTCCCTGTTTCTGAGACTGAGCATCAGTTTAGCCCGGTGCAAAAGCAGCTCATGCAATTACACAACCGCTACATCATCTCTCAGATTAAATCGGGATTGATGTTAATTGACCAGCAGGCGGCACATGAACGAATTTTGTATGAGCGTTTTACTTTGCATCTTGAAGATAGAAAAGGTGCTTCTCAGCAAAGCTTATTCCCGCAAACAGTTACTTTGAGCCCGAATGATTATGAACTGGCGAAGAGTTTACTGGAGGACATAAAAAGTTTAGGCTTTGAAGTAAGGGAATTTGGTAAAAATACGTTAGTAATTGAAGGGATCCCTGTTGATTTAGGAGGAAGTAATATTAACGAAACGCAATTGTTTGAACACCTGATAGAAGGGTTTAAAAACTCGCAGCAAGAGTTAAAACTAGATAAAAGAGATGCGCTGGCCAGAAGTATGGCGAGGAACAGTGCCATTAAAAATGGGACTGCACTTGGGCAAGAGGAGATGAATACACTGATTGAACAGCTTTTCGCTTGTAAAACGCCCAATTTTAGTATTAGTGGCAAACCGGTTATCCAAACGATTGGCCTGGCCGAGCTTGATAAAAAATTTGATAAATAGATAGATGAATAACATTCACATACCACCTGTAGTAAAGAATTTACTGATCATTAATGTGCTCTTCTTTGCGGCAATGTTCATGTTCAGGGATAATCAAGGAAATTATTTACTGGTGGAGAAGCTCTCCGTATTTTATTTTGATTCACCATTTTTTAAAATCTGGCAACCTATAACCTATATGTTCATGCATAGCCCTGATGGATTTGCACACATATTTTTTAATATGTTTGCCCTGTTCATGTTCGGAGGAGTACTTGAATCCAGATGGGGGGCAAAGCGTTTCCTGAATTTTTATTTAATTACTGGTTTAGGTGCCCTGGGCTTACAATGGGCGGTGCAGGCTTTTGAGGTCTACCAGATTGTAGGAACAGCTATGCCGGGCGAAAACTTATTCCATTTAGTTAACTTAACCCCAGCCCAGCAGCAAACGCTTCAAGGCATTTATGCGGGGCCAATGCTTGGTGCTTCGGGAGCGATATTTGGTTTGCTGGTCGCCTTTGGTATGCTTTATCCCAATACGGAACTCTTTATTATGTTTATCCCGGTTCCTATAAAAGCGAAATATATTATCCCGGTATATATTATTTTTGAACTGAGTATGGGGCTGGCGAAGGTTCAGGGAGATTCTGTAGCACATTATGCTCACCTGGGTGGCGCGCTAATCGGTTTTATTTTAGTTAAACTTTGGAGAGATAAAAACAACGATAGATTTTATACTTACTATGAATAATAACTTGTTAAAAGATTTAAAATATAAAGTATTCCAATCGGGCAATCCTGTATTCCTATATATAGGTATCAATGTCCTTATTTTTGTTGCCTTCGCACTGATCAATATCCCGTTCTTTTTGTCTGGAAAAAGCGGAATAATATATGATGAACTGATAAGGGAGTATTTCGGTTTCCCAGCTTCATTGTCAAAATTACCTGTTAGGTTTTATACCATCATTACCTACCAGTTTTTCCATGACGGTATCTGGCATATTTTATTCAATATGCTTTGGCTGTACTGGTTAGGGAATATTTTTCTTGATTTCTTAAAACCACGTCAGTTTCACTTTGTGTTCCTGGCAGGAGGTGTTGTCGGTGCATTGTTTTATTCATTGGCTTATAACATTTTTCCCGTTTTTGCGACGCAATTGCCCGTAGCCACTGTTATAGGCTCCTCGGCAGCAGTAATGGCAGTTATTGTAGCCACAGCCACTTTATTGCCCGATTACAGCATGAGATTAATGTTTTTGGGAGATGTAAAACTGAAATATCTGGCATTGGCTTATATTGTTTTAGACCTGATCGGTATTGCTTCTACCAATGCCGGTGGCAGCTTTGCCCATATTGGCGGTGCGGTGCTGGGCTTTGCCTATATTAAATTGTTAAAGAGCGGGACAGACTGGAGCAGCCTCTTTAAGCGTAAACCTAAGTTGAGGGTGGTTAAAAATGACGGTGGCAAACAGACCACAAGGAAACAAACTGAAAATGTAAATCAGGAGGAAATAGACCGTATATTGGATAAAATTTCTAAAACGGGATACGATAAACTTAATAAACAGGAAAAGGAGACCTTATTTAAGGCAAGTAAAAATTAATGAAAAGAGCTAAGCCTACATTTCTGGATAAATTAGTTCGGTTAATAGCCTTAGGCCTTGTTGTTGCCCTGTTACTCGGCTTTCTGGCGAGTAAGATCGATCCGAGGAGTTTTGAACTTATTGCTTTTTTTGGTTTGGCCTACCCCTATATTCTAGTGCTAAATTTGATGATGATCGTTTGGTGGTGCCTGCGTAAAAGGTGGGCCTTTGCCGGGCTAACTTTAACGGCGGTCCTGTTGAGCTGGAATGTGCTGACGGCTACATTTGGATTTGCTGGAGAAAGCGGTGAAGGACCAAAAGCTGACCAGGGGCTCATCCGTATGATGACTTATAATGTGCATAGCTTTAAGCCTTATGGTCAGAGAAATATAGAGTATGTAAAGCAACAAATGCTCGATCTGATCGCAGCCGAAAATCCAGATATCATTTGCTTTCAGGAGTATTATACGAGGAGAAAAGGAAGTTTTGACATTACAGATAGCCTAAAGAAAATTCTGGATAAGCCCTATTATTATTTTGTTCCCTCCTCAGAAAATGAATACGAAGCTACGGGATTGGCAACTTTTTCCAGATATCCTATAAAAAATAAAGGAGAGATAACATTCCCTTATGGTTGGGGCAATTCAAGTATTTTTGTAGATGTATTGGTAGGAAAACAAACCCTGCGTGTATATAATGTTCACCTGCAGTCCATCTCTTTCGACAAACAGGATTATAATTATCTGGATCAGGTAAAATATAAAATGGAGCCAAAGCTTTATCCCTCTAAACGGATACTTAAAATGCTGAGGAACGCTTTTCGAAAGCGTAGTGAGCAGGTCGACATCATGAAAGCACACATGAAAACCTGCGAAATTCCTTTTATTGTTGCAGGTGATTTTAATGATACCCCCGCATCTTATGCAGTTACTCAAATGACCAAGTCATTAAAAAATACATTTAAAGAACAAGGAACGGGATTTGGGAAAACCTATAATGGTAAGTTTCCTAACTTTCAGATCGACTATATCGCTACTACTAAAACAATTGATGTTTTGAATTATCTCATCATTGAAGCTAAATTGTCAGATCATTTTCCTGTTCGCAGTGACTTAAGATTAAACCCCTAAAATTTTTACCTTTGCACAATGGATAAAGGCTTACACCTGTACAATACCCTTACACGAAAAAAGGAAGTTTTTGAACCGATAAACGCACCACATGTTGGGATGTATGTTTGCGGTCCTACTGTATATAGTGATGTTCATTTAGGCAACTGTCGTACTTTTATTTCCTTTGATTTAATATTCAGATATCTCAAATATTTGGAATATAAGGTGCGCTATGTACGTAATATTACTGATGCCGGACATTTGGAAGGAGACCGTGATGAAGGTGATGATAAATTCGCAAAACGCGCAAAGCTGGAACAGCTGGAGCCAATGGAAATTGTACAGAAATATACACTCGGTTTTCATGATGTATTGAGGATGTTTAACACCCTTCCGCCAAGTATAGAACCTACGGCTACAGGGCACATCACCGAGCAGATTGAAATGATCAAAGTGATCATTGATAATGGCTATGCTTATGAGGTAGATGGAACGATTTACTTTGACGTTGAAAAATATAGTGCTAAATATAACTATACCATATTAACAAACAGAAACCTGGAAGATATGCTGGCCAATACCCGTGAATTGGGCGGACAAGGTGACAAACGTGGCAGGCTTGATTTCGCCCTTTGGATAAAAGCAAAACCCGAAACCATTATGCGCTGGCCTTCTCCCTGGGGTGTGGGCTTTCCAGGCTGGCATATCGAATGTTCGGCCATGAGCGCCAAATACCTGGGAGACGAATTTGATATACATGGTGGAGGTATGGATCTCGCGGCTACACATCATACCAACGAAATTGCACAGTCAGAGGCCTGCAGTCATAAACAGCCTGCCAAATACTGGATGCATACCAATATGCTCACGGTGAACGGAACAAGAATGTCTAAATCTGCCGGCAATGGATTTCTTCCCGGAGAGCTTTTTACAGGTGACCATGACTTGCTTGAACGTGGCTTTAGTCCGATGACTGTTAAGTTTTTTATGCTTCAGGCGCATTACCGCAGTACACTTGATTTTTCAAACGAAGCATTGGATGCTTCTGAAAAAGGTTTCAGACGCTTAATGAATGCCATAAGTTTGCTCGAAAAGCTAAACCCCTCAGCGGATAGCGATTTCGAAATTGAACCTTTGGCAAAGAATTGTGTGAAGGCAATGAACGATGATTTTAATAGTCCTGTAGTTATTGCCGAGCTCTTTGAAGCAGCAAGGATCATCAATACGGTCTATGATGGAAAGGGCAAAATCTCCGCTTCGGAATTGACTAAACTGAAAAAGCTGATGAACGATTTCGTATTCGATATTTTCGGGTTAAAAGACGAAGAGAGTTCTAATATTGAGCTAAATGCGGTGTTGGATATGGTGATTGACATCCGTAAAACAGCGAAGGAAAACAAGGATTATGCTACTTCTGATAAAATACGGCTGGGCCTTCAGAGTATGGGCATCCAGCTGAAGGATAGTAAAGAAGGTACAACCTGGACTAAAGCATAGTATTGTTTAATTGTTAATTACTTTTTAAAAGATAAAAATATTCAAACCCTATATTCGTAACGCAAACTATTTAAATATCATGATGAACAAGTTTCTTTATACAATTATTGCTGCTTCTGTAAGCTTTGGTGCTTATGCACAAAAATCAGACGGAAGTACGAAATCCCTGGTGAAAGCTGAAAAAGAATTCGCTGAAACGCTGGCGAAAAAAGGTGCCAAAACCGCATTTACGACTTTTGCAGCAGCGGATGGCCTGGCTTTCAGACCTAATCCGGTAAATACAAAAACTTATTATGCTTCACAACCGGATAGTAAAGACATTAGCTGGACACCAGTTTATGCCAAGGTTTCGAGAAGCGGGGATTGGGGCTTTACAACAGGTCCATATACAGAAAATGGGGATAAACCTTCTTACGGTCAATATCTGAGCGTATGGAAAGCCAATGGTGGTGGAACCTGGGAGCTTGCGCTTGATCTGGGTACCTCCAGCAATAAACCTTTAAATAAAGTAACACCCGAGTTTATAGAACCCAAAGATTTTTACAAGCCTAAGTTTTTAAATGATAAACAAAGAGCTGCGGGTACTGATATTATCGCGGCTACAGAAAAAACTTTAAATGCTACTTTAAAATCATACGGTATACCGGCATTTGCAGGATTTTTAAACGGAGATGCACGCTTGTTGTTTCCTGGTTACGAGCCGATTATTGGTAAAGACAAGATATTGCCGTTCTTTAATAGTATGATCAGTAAGATCTCATTTAAAACAACAAAAGTAAATAAAGCTGATGGTGGGGATTTGGCCTATACTTATGGCGTTGCAACCATAGATTATAAAGCTGATTTAAGAGAAAGTTTCAATTATGTTTTTATTTATGAGCGCCAGGCGGACCATAACTGGAACATCATTGTACAGGCTTTTTCTCCTGCAGAACGCTAGAGATAAATGATTAATTAAAAGGCAGGCCCCGGTTGATGGAAGCCTGCCTTTTTTTATTTCGGCAATCCGAATATAAGGGTCAGGTCATGTGAGCCCTTGCTGCCAACATTAATAGAGTTTCCAGCATTAAAGCTATAACAATAGCCTATTTTGACTGATTGTTTTCCCTTGTTGACCTGGTACTGGATCATAGGACGTAATATAGACTGAGAAATGCTCTTGTCGTCTGCATTTATGGCAACACTTTGTGATTCCTCAATACGTTGTCTGAAGCCTATTCCAAAACTTATACTATTGTCGAAAGTAAGTATGGCATTCGCATCGATTGATGTAATCCCCCCGAAGTTTTTTATAAAAAGAATACTGGGCTGTACTTGCATGCCACTGTCATATGCCAGATTGGCCCCGGCAATCAGGTACATATTGATTTTTCGGAAAGTAGGGGGCACCTGGTTATAATAGTCATCTTTTTTGGTGTAAAGGGATAAGATATTGTCAAACGATGCACCAACGTAAAATTTATTATTAAACGTTCCCGTAAGTCCAAATCTGGCATCAAGCTTTGAACTGTAAATATTTCGGGCTGCCAGTGGATCATTCTGTGATACAGTGGTGAGGCCGGACAGGTTGATGTCAAACTGCTGAATCCCTAAGCTTACACCTGATGATAATACCGTAGTTGATGATACTGGCAGATGATATACGTAGTTGCCGTACCCCATTGTATAGCTGTCATTTCCGAAAACATTCCGGACTACATTAACGCCAAGACCTGATTTTACCTGGTTTAACGCAATGTTCGCTCCGGCGGAAATGGTATAGGATTTTCCGGATTGCTGCCCCACATCGTTTAACTGGTAATGTAAATTTGCATTAAAGCCCCCTCCAATGCCCGAAAATGCAGGGTTAATATAAGTCTTGTCAAAAATAAACTGACTTCCCTGCATTTCAACTTGCGCAAAGCTGGTGTTGGCACATGCCAACAATCCCAGCAATACATGTATGGATATAATTAATTTTTTCATGGAATAGATCATTGATAAACGATAGTAATAAACCCTTTGTACACAACTTCTTTGTTGTCTTTGTCAGTTGCCCTTAAAATGTAACCGTAAGAGCCCATTGGCAAATTGCCACCGTTCCAGTCGTTCTGATAATTTTGTCTACGGTAAACCTCGTTGTAATTCTTGTTGAAAATTACCAGATTGTTGGTTACATAGAATTCATTTAACCCAACGATCTCAAAGAGGTCGTTAATGCCATCTCCATTGGGCGTGAACAAGGAAGGGATCATTATGTTGGCACTATTGGCCCTTTTATCAATAACATTAAGTGCCAGTGGACTGATCTTGTTGTTCGCAAAGTTGTTGTCATTATTTAGGCCCACAAACCCTTTACCTATCGCCAGCACGCCAACCTTATTGGCTTTAAGCCGGATGTTGAATACTTGCTCTTCCCCGGATTTTAACTGAAGGATATTAGCCTTAAGTGTCCGTTTTATGGGGTCGAATACCATAACATTGTCGGAGCCCACATAGTCGAATGTCGTAGCTAATGTATCCGCTAACAATACATTTACCGCAAGGTCCGGCCCGGCGTTTTTCAACCTGATCTGGTAAGTGAATTCTTCTTCCTTATTTACTTGTGTTTGCTCAAGACTGTTGCTCACATTTACATCAGCTAAGCCTTCCAATACCAATACAACGGGCGATTCTATTGTTCCTTTTATATCATCATCAGTCTGGATAATTGGTTGCTCCACTTTTGCTTCGTATTCTTTTTTATCTTCTTTATCATAAACCTTGATAGTTACAGTTTTGCCGTCATCTGTCTTATCACCGTTTACAGGTAGGAGGCCAACAGTTTCACCATTTGGCAAAGAGGTTTGGTTAACGATGTTTACGAGTTTATTGTCTATATAGATATAGGTCTCATAGCGGTTTACAGCCTGACTGTTGTTTACAATAACGCCCCCCTGGTTAATAACCGAAGTAACCGACATGTTATTTTCGTGGTTTACGGTGTTTACGTTTAGATTGTTGTAAACGCTGCTATTTACAGTAGTACTGTTGTTATTGACAATTATCGGGGCCGCAGGATTATTTACCGGAGGTTGAACAGGAATGCCGGGGTCGCTTTCTTTGACCGGATCGTATGGGATCACAGGAATTTCGAAGCCGTCATTATTGCTGAAAATCCGGTATCCTTTTCCAGGTCTCAGGTATTTCAGACTGCCGTTCCAGGTATGGGTAGTGCTGCTGTACTGCGCAAATTCCTCCTGGCTTACTACTTTTAGGCCCTCAGTTGGATTAAAATTCTTAAAATAATCGTTGATGTCCATGTTAACGGCCATCGGATAACCCACCCAGTTCCAACCTTTAGCCAGTTTAATTTTAGGTGCTGTTTCAATAAAATTCCCCAATAGTCTCAACGTGTCAACCTGCGCCACATGCAACATGTATCCCGAATAGATTTTTATGGTATCCAGATTACCCACCCAACCCATCTTCTCCGAAAATTGGCTATAGGTATTGTTGTCATTAATTGTTTTGATCAGGTCTCCACGCGTCGATTTTAAAGAGTTCAGCACCTTTTTTACATTCATATCCTTGTCCATTACGTTAACCGATATCCAGTTCCATCCTTTTTTTAAAGGGATGCTTTGATAAACCCCTTCAGGATGAAGGACCAGTGGATTCGACAGGTTGCCCAATGCCGCATTGGAAATAAACTCTATCCGCTCCTTTGACTGATACTCAATACCTGGATAAGTGTCCCATAACCGGAAGGTAAGCTGTTCTCCGGCTGCGTTATTCGCGTATGCAGTAAGGTAAGCGACATATTTTCCTGTTTGGCGGTCATACTCTACATTAGCAACACCACGGCATTCGTTTCCTGAGAAAACAGCTATTTTATCCCTGATATCTTTAGAAGTAAGCGTGTCACTCTGATTAACGCTGAATTGAGCTGTAATACCCATGTTGTACTTATACAGCGCCGGATTTACGGTCCAGTTCGGTGGCGTACGCAGCACATTAACGGTTACATGGAGGTATTGTTTCCGGTTATCGATTACTGCAACTACCGTGTCGGTATATACACCAGTATTCAGGTTTTTGTTAATGCTGAAATCCATGTTTACTTCACCAAAGGGAACGATGGAACCCGTTTTTAGCAATGGACTTAACCACTCTGGGTATTTGGTTAAACTGAAGCTTTGCTGACTGGCTGATTTATTTAAAAGTTTAACATTAAAGGAAGCCTGCTGGTTCTCGATCGCATTAATCGTAATGTTAACCGGCGACCAGTGTACGGGGCTGCGGTTGACCACAAATTTCCATAGGATACTGTCCATTGGGTTGCCGTTAATATCCCGAAGGTTTTTAAGTACGGCTTCTAACTCTATGTTTTCGTAGTCGTTAATCGCACTTTCGGGAATAGTCCGTATTTCGATGTTTCTGCCGTCTCCTACAATCCTGGCAGCTATTTCTTTGCCGGTGTCCTTTCTTATCAGCTTAACTTGGACCGGATTTGAGTTGTCTCCATAAATAATATCTTTATTGAAACCTACCCCGATAATATCGGCCAGTGTAAGGATCCCGTTCCTCGGACTTGGGAGCCCAAAATTAACTGCTGATTTTCTGTCTATTTTTCCCGCATATACTGGTGAATAGTTGACGTCAACCCCCTGGCAAATGGCAATAGCACGGATTTCATAGTTTCCGTCCGGTAAGCCGCTAACATCAAAAGCATAACTATAATATTTGTCTATTAACGCACTTTTCGGAACAGTAGCCACCGTAAGCCACTGGGTATTGTCGAAATCTGTGTTTAATTTACGGTATTGAAGTCCCACACTTGTTAAAGGGGAAGCAGCTGAAGCATCATATTTACTGAAGGCCACAAATAGGTTATTGTTGTTCGACTGATTGACCAGCCAGTTATTGCCCGGGGTAAATAAGTCTATTTCACTACACCTGTTCTGAAAATAAGCACTTAATTTGACCTCAGGTTTAGCGATGTTATTTTCGTCAATATCATCAAGTGTGTTGTCGCAGGTAGAAAAGATCGTAATCGCCAGGTTTTCATACGTGCTGGATAAGGGGCCTTTAGAAACTTCAACGGGGAGCTTAAAGTTTTTACCTGTAGGGATCATATAGGTGGCTACACCATTGGTGATGTCCCTTCCTCCCACGAGTACCTTTGCACCGTTCGGATTACTTAACGGATCAAGCTTCAATGCATATTCAACAGTTTCATCGCTTTCGCTTTGATTGGAAATATTGATCTCAAATTTGGCGGTTTGCTCTGCCGGTACATTGCGTTGCTCACTGGTTCCATTTACGGCAATTGAAGGGAGGTGCCTGTACTGGGTGTTGTCTTCATGAGGGCAACTGGATGAGCCTGATACGATTCTAAACACAGGGGTTTGACTAATACGGTCTTCCGCAAGTGCTACAGAATAAAAATCACCTATGTCATTGTCTTCAAGATGATAGGCAACTGTTCTGGAATTTGTTGTACCTGTTTCAGTGCTATTTGCCTTATTGTGCCTGATGGTTAACAATCCGCCGATATCAGTCTCTCTGAAATCGCCATTGGCGTTGTATATACCTGCCCTTACTTCTGAGTTTACATAAATCGACAATTCATCGAATGAACTTTGTAGGGTATCAAGCGTAATGCTGTTATCGTAAATAGCTCCCGCACTAAAGGAAATGTTACCGTTAACAACCCCTGGTACGCCGTTCGGAAGTACCCTCGCTTTGGCCTCCTTACGGGTTTTGTCATTTTTGTTAAGTGCGAACTGCCAGGCTTCTATGTTCGCTTTGTTTTCTAATTGTTCTTTGTTCAACTGTTCAAACGCATCTTTACTAATGGTTTTGTCCCCATTTTCAATGGCACGTCCCGCCTGGTCAAATTTGCTTTTTGACAGACCATATAGTGTTTTTAATTGTGGGATCAATGTGTTTTTAATGTGTTTTTCAGTATATAAAAATGTGGTATTAAAACCGGTATAGTCGGCAGCAAAAGAAGTATCCCTTTTCATGTCCTGCTTAGCCTGGTCGTAGTATAGCATATCCGTAAGTGAATAAACCATATTCATCGATGAGCCCACGTAAACATCTCCATCGTTACCTACCAGGGTTTCCTCACTGGAGGTTGAAAAATCTTCCGTAAACGTGAGTGTGTAATTCGTGGTCTTGCTTTTCGACCGGTCAGCACCCGCCTCTACTTCAGCCTGAATATGGAATGCTGCGCCTGTACTACCGATAAAGGGTAGTGTTACACCGGCACCGATTTTGGAGTCGAGGAATACACCGCCTCCACCACCAATGTTATATTGTGTGGTTTGTGAAGTCGATATAGTCGTTCCCTTGGAAACTGTGGCAAAAGATTTATCCCCAGGTGGGTCGTGAAGTACAAATAACGGTACTTCGGGTGTTTTGGTTACGAATGTAGAATTACGTGCGCGTTCTCCCTGAACGATTGCGGAGATGATCATGCTGGCCTGACGGCCTCCTACCTTGCCAACAATCTGAAATGTTTTTCGATAAGGAAATTCAAGCACGGGTTTGCCTACCTTAATCTGATATTTTAAAACACCGGTTGAGTCCAGTTTAAATTCCTGCCGGTCATCCTTGTCTCCAACACCATCGTATACGAATACAGTTCCGGTATCAAGGGCGCAACTATAAGCAGTACCATCGTATTCATAAAATTCCTGGATCTTAATGTTGGCCAGGTACTTGTCGTTTTGTGCGGCAAGTGGCCAGTATTTACCCTGACTTTTAAAAAAAGCAGAATCCGTAAATACAGGATTGTCATTGTTAACCATCAGCCTGATATTTTTGCGGTAGATGAAGTTAGCCTCAGGGAGCTTGCCTACCCTTGTCGTATCATTTACTATCGTTACTTCCGTTCTTGCCGGGTTGATCTTATCAATGGTTCTATCAGGACGGAATATGGTATCGGCAGGAATTATTTTAATCACTTCTCGTTTACTCACCTGGTTAGCTGTATCCCTTACCGCAAGGTTAATATTTACCTTTCCATAGTTTTGTAAAAAGTATTCTGTTTTATTGGGGTTCGGTGCTAGTTTTTCCATTACATTACTTACTTCAACCTGGAACTCTGTGGCCGGGAAAAGTAAGGTCATGATACCTGGTTGGGTTTGATTTGGATGAGGATTGGCCGAAAAATCATTGGAGCGGATTTTGTAAACCTGGCTGAAAATAAGTGGCGAACCGTCTGCCTTTTTACCTGTTTTCTTTGAATTCAGGTTAATTGATGCCCATTCACCTATTGGGGCATTACAGCTGGCAGCGACGCGAACTTGTAAGGTGTCTTTCTGATGGTCTTCAAAATTGATATTCGCAATAGAAGTATTCATCGTTACGGTTTTTACCTCCTGGGCATTTCCGGCAATTGTAATCTGATGATGCTTGAATTTCACCTGCACCTGATGTGTTCCGCCGTTGATCACGGTAACGCTGTAACTGCCATCGCTTTTACTTCTTACATTTGAATCCGACCCGTTCAGCCATATCTCGGCACCCTCCAGGGGAAGATTGATCTGATTGCTATTGGCATCAGTTATTGCGCTGAAATAAACACTCCCACTAATCGATAGGGAAGCGGTATCTGTAAAGTTGATATTTTTTACATTGCTGTCATCTAGGGTTATTTTACGGGTAAGCGTCTCCGGATCGAATCTCTTTTTATTGTAACCGGGCATTACAGGTGTAAGTACATAATCAGCCTTATCCCTGTAAAAGATATCAGCTATTTCATAATAACCATCGGCATCAGTAGTGCCTGTATAAGTGTAAATCTTCGGAGGTTGACCGGCCTCATCATTGCTTAGCGCAATTTTGGAACTTGCGGTCACGATCACTCCAGGTACTCCGGCATTTGTTTTGCCCTTGATATAACCGCTCAGCTTACCACTTGGCAGGCTTTTTCCTGTGGCAGTACTTGAACGCCAGTTGACGATATCTATAGCCGTTGTTCCATCGGAAGTAAGCCCAAGACTGTAGTTATAAAAAACACCTGGTATAATATCCGTATCCGAATAGGCTTTTGTAGTCTTACTCAGGTCAGTTAGTTCCTGTCCGTTTCGGTAAACAATAATAGATTCGATGCCTTTCATTGTACTTAATGATGGCCAGCTAAGTTTTACCTTTCCATTCTGATCTGTTGTTGCTGTTAAAACATGTGCCGGAGGCGTCACACTAATGGTATTGGATGCAACGGATTCATCTCTCACCCAATCGCCAGGGGCAGAGGGGCCGACAATTGTCTGTACCGTGTAGCTATAATTGGTTCCGGGTGTAATATTCAGGTCTTCATAGTTTAACTGGTTCCCCGGAAGCGTTGCGATAACTACATTGTTCCGTTTCAGTTTGTATTGGATGTATCCGTCAGCGATTGTGCTGCCTTTGCCCCAGTTCAGCTTGATGGAAAAATTAGGGCTGCTGTTGAATTGTCCGGTTAGATTTACAGGTGCTTTTATTTTGATGGTCGAGTAAGAGATGTTTGCATATCCCCAACCAGCAAAGCATCCACTTGCACTGGAACCCCATTCATAAGTAACTGTGACTGTCCCCGATCTGCTTGGGCCTACATCCATAGCAAAAAAACCTGGATTGGGGTCGTCGCCATAATCGTGGGATTGTCCCATAGCTGAAACCTCGTGGTACCTGTTGTTCTGGCATACAGGAGAACTACTGGAATAATGGGGCAAATCGTCTCCCCACTCTACAGCTATGGCATATTCCGAGCCGGGGTTGATGCGGAATTTTCCAGCAATTTTTGAGTCGTCCCTTTGAGCTAATACGGGCAGAGCCAGAAATTGAATGGCACACAACAGTATGAGCTGCTGTATTCGCTTTCTGATCTCAAAACAGACAGTTGTCTGTTGGAGGAGGCGTAATGGTGTCTTCATGCGTTTTATAATAAAGATGATTGATTTTGTTTTTACGATAAAATGTGGTCTATGCGCTGCCCGAAATACCACCACACCGCGAGCATGAGAAAGAGCGCAATCAATGCTATAAGCAAAATGGTGTAAAGTGCTTTTTTAGACTTTTGCATACTATAAAAGTCTTGTTTTGCGTCTTTTAATCCCCGTTTTGGAGGCGGACAAAAAACGGACAAATTTTTAAATGTCTTTTAAAGAAGTGTTTATAGGTATTGTAAACCCATCAAGAAATCATCTACACTTGCGTCTGCCTCAAGGTTTAGCCGGTTTTTTAGGCGCCGTTTGCTCCTGCCTACACTTTCCTTACCTATGCCAAGCATGTTTGCGATTTGATCAGAGTTTAGCCGAAGGTAAATCAGGCTTGCCAGGCGTTCCTCGGCAGGATTGATATTGGGAAGCTTTGTCGTCAATGCAGGGAGAAATAAAGGATAAGCCTTTGCAAATTCGACTTTAAATTTTTCCCATTCTTCATTGGTGATCAGGGTATATTTTAATAGCTGCTCAGTAATGACTAAATCCGGACTGTCCTTAGCCCTATTGGGTAGTGCGGCCTGAAGGTCGTTAATCAGTTGGTCTTTCCGGATGATATGCGCGGTAAATTGTGCTATGCTCTCTCTGGCCTTTTGTACTTCCAGTTCGGCCTCTTTTTGGCGGAGTAAGATCTGCTCTGTCTTAATCTTATCTTTTAAGGTTTTCCGGTTGTAAATAAGGATGCTGATAACCAATAGCAAAAAGATCGCGATGAGAATGAAATTCCTGATCAGTCTTTCCTTAAAAAGTGCGGAATTTATTTTTTCAAGGTTATTTAGCATATTGTCGAAGGATATCCTGGACGATACTGCCGACAACCGCTGTTTGTTGAGCCTGTTATTGAGGCTGTCTTTATGAAAGTGGTATAAATCATTATAAAAAAAAGCACTGTCCGCTTTACCGGTAATCCGGTATGCTTCGGAAAGGCCTTTGGCAGCAATGATGCTATTGTCGGGCCTTGAGCTGATCACAGACCAATGGTAAGCCTTTTTCCAGCCATTTATAGCTTCAGTATACTTTTTTTTATTAAACCAGATCTCTGATAATATATTCTGGGCCATTGCGGCATTGTTCCAGGACTGATCCGCGATGGCAGTCTCTAAATGTTCTTTTATGAGGGGCAGGGCTTGCTCATATTTATTTTGCTTAGCAAGTACATATCCAATGTTCCCCTTTGCAATACCGATCCATAGTCGCTGGACCCTTGGTACTTCGTCAGGTTTTGAATAGAGCGTATCCAGTATTTTTTGATAATAATAAATAGTGCTGTCATGTATGCCAAGCTTTCTGTACGCTGCCCCGATAATATCAAGCTGGAAAATATAGACCCGCGGGTCCCAGCGCTTGATTTCAGTATCCTTTAAGGCAAGGCATCTTACACCGTAATTTATACTCTGCCTGAAATCATTTGTTCCGTATAGCGCGAAGCTAATGTTGAAAAAACGGTTGTGAACGTAAGAAAAATGATTGAACCCAATTTTTTCTTGTAACTCGACCGCCTTAAGGTTATAAAGTAGGTAGTCATTGTTAAGGTTCATTTGTCCCTGAAGGGCATAAATTTCAGCTTTGAGCTGATCGTCATCCAGCTCATGGGCAATTTTAACTGCCTTCATAATGTTTAGACTATCTGCTTTTACAAAAGGGTATCCAAATTCTGTTTTCCCAAGGATTTCATACATGATGGTACGGGCAGATAATCGTTTATCCGGATGTTTTTCCAGATATTTATGAAGCGCTCGTATATCTTTTCGATAGCTTAGCTTGCCTGCGGGCGACTTTAAGTAATCATAACTTCTTTCCGCGACATGCGTCTGTGAGGTATCTGCCAGGCTCCAGGAACTAATCAGCCAGGGTACAACCTGTCGCTGGGCCATACCTTTAATGTTGGATAGAAAAAGTAATACGAGTATGAAGAGTGTCCTTAGTAAAGAGGGCATGCGCTTGGATAGATGTCATTGAATGTATTCTAAATATAGCCGGTTTTTTGTTCATGTCCAATAAATCCTTATTTTATGCCGTTATAGAAAATAAATGAAGAAATTATTGTTAATTATAGGGTTTGCGCTGGTATCAGTTTTCAATACCAATGCTCAGAAGTTTATGCTGATAGGGCATCAGGGAGCCAGGGGAATTATGCCGGAAAATACCATTCCTGGAATGATTAAAGCGTTGGATCTGGATGTAAATGTATTGAATATGGGGGTGGTTATCTCTAAAGATGGAGAGGTAGTGCTTTCTCACGAACCCTATTTTAACAACGAGATCAGTATTCGTCCCGATGGAAAGCCAATTACTTTTAAGGACGAGAAGAAGTACAATATGTTCGAAATGGATTATGAAGAGATCAGGAAGTTTGATGTAGGTACCAAAGTTCATAACCGTTTTCCTGGGCAAATGAAAATGAAAGCATATAAGCCCCTGCTGTCTGAAACGATAGATTCTGTTGAAGCTTACGTGAAGAAAAACAAGCTTGCAAAGCCACTTTATAATATTGAAACCGCATTGATCAGAAAGGGCGATGGTGTGTTTCAGCCCGATGCTTCCGTATTTATTGAAAAAATCATGGAAATCTTAAAGGAAAAAAAGTTGACCAAAAGGGTGATTATACAGTCCCTGGATCTACGTACACTTCAATACTTGCACGAGTATTTCCCCGATATAAAAACTTCATTAATGGTAGATGAGAAGCAGGATTTTGAAGAAGGGATACAGGCTTTAGGGTTTACCCCAGACTATTACAGTCCTTACTACGTACTGGTAGGAAAGGGGTTGGTAGACCGTTGTCATGCCGCAGGTGTGAAGGTTATTCCCTGGACAGTAAATACGGCCAAAGACATGAACTACCTGATTAATCTGGGGGTTGACGGTATTATTACAGACTATCCTAATCAGTATACCAGGGTCATGCAGCAAAATTAATGGTATTGTGAATACATCATTTTACCCGAAAAGCCCGTTTATCCTAGCCCTGGCAGAACAGTCCTGAAGTCCTGAAAATTTAAAATAATCCTTTAATGATGTGTTCTACTGACAAACCTTCTGCTTCTGCACGGTAGTTACGCACTATACGGTGACGGAGGATGGCCTCAGCTACAGCTTGTACATCTTCAATGTCAGGTGCATATTTTCCCGTAATGGCAGCATGGCATTTGGCGCCTATAACCAGGAATTGTGATGCCCTCGGGCCTGCTCCCCAGTTGATATATTTATTTACTTCCTCAGTAGCCAATGGTGTGTTGGGACGGCTCTTGCTCACTAGTTTTACCGCGTATTCAACTACATTGTCTGTTACCGGAATATTCCTTACCAGTTTTTGAAAGTACTGGATCTGGTCTGCATTAATGATCTTGTTAAGTTTAACCTCATTATTGCTTGTCGTGTTCTTTACAATCGTCAGCTCATCTTCAAATGTTGGATAGCCTAAATGCACGTTGAACATAAACCTGTCTAACTGTGCTTCAGGGAGCGGATACGTTCCTTCCTGTTCAATCGGGTTCTGAGTAGCCAGCACAAAGAAAGGGTTCGGCAATACATGCCTTAATCCAGCCGCAGTAACTGCTTTTTCCTGCATGGCCTCCAATAATGCAGCCTGTGTTTTTGGTGGTGTCCTGTTGATTTCGTCAGCAAGAATGATATTTGAGAAGATAGGGCCGTTAATGAATTTAAAGTTCCTGTCTTCCCCTAATATTTCGGCACCTATGATGTCACTTGGCATCAAATCGGGTGTAAACTGAATCCTGTTGAAGTTCAGGTCCAGCACATTTGCTACAGTTTGAACCAGTAAAGTTTTGGCAAGTCCTGGAACCCCAACCAATAAACAATGCCCATTGCTGAAAATAGATATCAGCACCGACTTAATAATTTCGTCCTGCCCGATAACAATCTTTCCTATCTCTGCCTTAATGCTTTTATAGGATTGATGCAGCGCATCAACGGCTTTAATGTCATTGTCAAACTGCATAAGCGTCTTTTTATTTTTTTGCAGATTTAGCCGACCAGATTTTTAACTCATCACAGTCATTATAGTCTTCATCAATACGGATATAAGAGTTTTCTCTTCTTTTCTCAAACCATTCGCTCAAAACCTTATCCGTTTTTTCCTGCTGTGCTTTTTCCTTAAACTTAGCATAATCTTGTTCCAGGTTACCTTTGTGAGGTGGGATCTTATTTTTTAAATAAAGAATCTTATAACCGTCTTTACCACTCTGATCTGTAAACAGGGTAGGAGCAGATATTTCTCCAACTTTCATGGTATCAACAATCAGGAATACTTTAGGGTCTAGTTTGTCTGCAGGGATGAATGTTGTTCTGGCTGTAACGTTGTCCGCATATAGCAACATCCCGCCATTGTATTGAGATTCCTTGTTGTCTGAATATTGTGAGGCTGCAAAAGAAAATGGGATTTTCTTGTTCACCAGGCTTTGATAAATGGTATCGGCCTTAAGCTTAACGCGATCCAGACTAGCCGGTGTGTTTTGTGGGCGGATCAGGATGTGACGTGCCTGTACCTGCTCACCACGACGTTCAATAACCTGTAAAATGTGGAAACCATGTTCTGTTTCAAAAACCGGGGAGATCTCACCAGCCTTTAATTTAAATGCCTGTGCTGTAAATTCTTTTACCATCCTGGTTCTGTCGAAAAAGCCAAGGTCACCACCGTCAGGTGCCGATCCCGGATCTTCAGAATATGACTTAGCAAGGAAAGCGAAATCCTCTCCGCTTTTTACCCTTAAGCGTAAAGCATCAATCTTATCATGGTACTTTTGTTTCTCTGCTTTAGTTAATTTAGGATACATGACAATCTCTCCAATCTCAAATTCCGTAGGAATATCAGGTAAGCTGTCTTTTTTATACCCATCAAAATATTTTTTAACCTCTAGAGGTGTAATGCTTACATCCTGAGTAATTTTCTGCTGCATTTTATTGGAGATCAATTGCTCCTTAATATCAGGTCTGATCTCATCCTTATACTGAAGCACCGAGCGGTTTAAGAATTGCTCCAAACGTTCCTGACCACCGGCTTTCTGGATCTGGTAACGCATACGCTTTTCTACCTCTTCATCGATATTCGACTCCTCTACAACTACTGAGTCAATCTCGGCCTGTTGTTTCAACAGTTTTTGAGCAAGCATCTGCTGCAATATATAACACTTTATCTTTGGATCATCTGTATTTCCAGAGTTAAGATACTGTGCGTACTGCTGGTTTAAATCAGATAACAAAATAATATTGCTCCCCAACACCGCCACTACTTTGTCTATATTCTTTTTTTGTGCCTGGGTATTTAAAAACAAACAGATTAACCCGCTTGCGATCACTAAAAATTTCTTCATTATATATTTGTTCAATTGTATTCGTTTTGCAAATTTAATATTCTCAATAGCTAATGGCTAGTTTACTTATAACTTTGCCAGTTTCTTTATCTCATTTTGGTTAATCTTTACGCTATATTTCTTTCTAAGCGTATCAATCCATTCCTTTTCAATTTGTTCCTGGTCATCTTTGGCTTTGTTCCACACTTTTATTTCCGACACATTAAACATCAAAGCCGCATCCCGGTATTCATTCATAATCATCACATGCGCCTGGCTGGTTTTGGAAGTCCTTTTTTGAGCTTCTAATGCAGACTCATAATTTTTTATTTCCGCAATATACGCAGTATCTGTGTCTAAACCCATTTCCTTGGCATCCAGAACTTTAAGTTTAAAGTTAATGTACTGGTTTAAATAAGTCTCCAAATCCTGAGCAGAAACAGCTGCATTACCCACATGGTTCTTTTTATAAAACCACATAAACTCCTTATTGGTTATAGCTTTTCCATTAATGGTGGCTACATTTTGTGCAAATGCACCTATAATAAAAAAACATAAGATAACAATGCAATAAGCTTTTCTCACAAAAGATATATAGTGTATATTTTTAAGGCATAAAAGTAATAAATAAAGGCACTATAATAAGATATTTAACTAATTTTAACAGAAAAAAGATTCTTAGCAAAATTAACATTAATGGATAGCCAATTAACTGCTGACGGAGCAGCCCTGCGTTTATTTTTTACAGATGATGTTTATTTAGTCAATGAGGCTGATGCACAGTGTGATGCATCGGTATCTGTCGGCAATAATCAGGCTGCAAACCCCATCGGTAATTTAGCAGTTCAACCTAATGCCGTTATACCGGTCATCAAACAAGAAAGTGTTGCCCCGGTGATCGAACCTGCCGCTCCCATTGTTGCGCAAGCTATTGAGTTCAAATATTTGGGTAACAACAAACGTAATATTCTTATTCTCGTTAACGATGAGGAGAACGAAGTAAGTGATGACGCCGGGCGTGAACTGTTGCGTAAAATTGTAAAGTCGGTAAATCTTACCGCAAATGATTTTGCACTGTTAAACTATGCGAAATATAAGGGTACAGGCTTTAAGCAATTGCATGAGCATTTCTCCTGCACACTGGTTTTTGCCTTTGGCGTAACACCTGCACATCTTTCAATGGCAACTGCTCACCCTGAGCATTCAATTGTTCTTGAAGGAGCAGTAAGGATGATTTTTTCTGCGGAACTAAAAACGTTGGATCAAAACCCTGCGGGGAAAAAAGCATTATGGGGAAGTCTTCAAAGCCTTGGATTATAACATGAGAGAACTGGTATTTGCCACCAATAACCAACATAAAACAGAGGAAGTCCGTAACCTGCTGTTGAATGAGTATAAAGTATTAAACCTGACTGATATTGGTTGTACAACTGATATCCCTGAAACCGGGAGTACCTTTGCGGAGAACGCCACATTAAAAAGTAGGTACGTTGCCGATCATTATCATATGGACTGCTTTGCAGATGATAGTGGATTAGAAATAGAAGCTTTAAATCAGGAGCCGGGGATTTTTTCAGCCCGGTATTCGGGTATTAAAAATGATCAGGAAAACCTTAGGCTCGTATTACACAAATTGGAAGGAATAACGAACCGGAAAGCCCGGTTTAGAACAGTCATTTCCTTGATCAGGAGCGGAGAGGTTTTTCTTTTTGAAGGCATCATCAACGGAACGATCATGGAAACACCAACAGGTGAAAAAGGTTTCGGCTATGATCCAATCTTTGAGCCCCTTGGCTACGATCAAACCTTTGCGGAAATGAGCATGGAGCAAAAGAACCAGATTAGCCACAGGGCATTGGCTATGAAAAAGCTGATTACTTTTTTAAAGGAGCAGCCTTAACCGTATCCTGTTTATTTTTTTTAATTGTATCCTGTTTAATCTCTTTAACCGGTTCTGTTTTTGGTTGAACTTCTTTTTGCTGAACCGGATTAGTTGCTGTGCTGTCCTTTGGATTTACAGCTGGGGCAGCTTTAATCACCTCTTTAGCATTTGGATCTTTAGTCGTCTTGTTCGCTGTTCCTGGTTTAATTGCCGGAGCTTTGGCGTCTTTAACAGTTCCGCCCTTTGCAGGGGTACCTGTTTTTTTCGCAGTGGGTTTGGCTTTTGCCCTTCCATTGATGACCTCCTTTTTAGAACGTGGCCTCAGTTCAGGCTTCCAGGTGAAACCGGTCAGGAAAACGTCTTCTTTTAATTCAGGAATAGGTGTTCTTACCCCCTCAGGTTCTCTAATCGTAACAATCCTCGTGATCTCCTTGTTCTTAAACAGAATTTTTATCCTGCTGCTTACCGTTTGGTTCATATCGGTATAAACCTTTTTGTCGTTCTGGTTGAAATAAATGCTCTCCGCATTCCCGTCAACAAACATATTCTGAAGCTTTCCATCCTCAAAGAAGGCAGTAATGAGCCTGCCCTTTATCTGGTTGTATCTGGCCGAGTCCGTATTTACGTTTACCAGGAAGGCATTTTGAAGGACTTGTAGTGTTCTTAATTTTTTGTTTTTCAACTGCAGGTAGATGGTGTCACCCGTTTGCTGCGAACCTTCGGCCCAAAGAATTGGGTTACGGTACCAGCGTAAGGTTGAATCGGCCGCAGTATAGAACAATGAGTCGGCCTTAGCCTGCATATTGGCCTTATAAACCCTTACATCATGGTAAGCCTTAATGATCCTTGTGCGTACCGTGTCCTCCGGATTAAATGGAACAGAGTCCTTAACAGTAGTTTGTTTTCCTGGTATTTTACCGGCCAATTGTTTTGCTCCTGTTGCTGCTGTCTTTATTTTGTCCGTTACAGCTTTCCCTTTTAAGGTAGTATCTGCTTTTCCTTTTAAAGCTGTATCTACTTTCGCTTTTACAAGCGGGGACACAGTTTTCAATATTGGAGCTGCTGTTTTTAATACTTTTGAAGCACTGTCTTTTCCTAACTTTACCAAGGCTTCAGCTTTGGAAGACAATATTGAATCTTTTGGTATTGGAACAGCTTTTTTAAGTAGGTTTATGCTGTCTTTTAAAGTACTATCTTTTAAAAGGCTGTCTTTCCCAAGTGTAATTTTGTCATTTATCAAAGGTTTCTTTGGATCATCTTTCCCAGGCTTTGCATTCTTCTTATCAAGTCTGCTTTGCTTTTTGGGTGATAAAGTTTCTTCAGTTGCAGCAGCTTTAGGCTTGGTCGCACCAACCTTTTTCTCATCTTTATCTTCCTCACCAAGTTCATTGTCTTTTTTGATGACCGGCGATGAAATCAACGTTAAAGATTTTTTAAGGACCATTTGGGTTTCCAGGGTATCGGCCCCCATCCAAAGACTGTCGGGCTGTAGCTTATTGTTTACCATTATAGAGTCTGCTGTACCCAATCCCAAGTATGGATTTTTGGTGACGAGCGTGCGTTCGTCTTTCTTGTAGTAAAAGCCGAGTTGACCGTACATGACGGTTTTATCCGTAGTATCTTTAAACACAATGTTCCTCACTGCTTTCCCATAGCCGGCAATGCCATCATAATACAAACTATCTCCTTTAAGTGATTTGGAACCCATAGTATATAGGTTTTTCTTTCCGAAATAGGCGTATTGGGTTTTTGTATTGTAAGCCCCATTTTCAGTATATAGATTGTCTTCTTTACCTTTTATATTGGTGGGGCCATAAAAATAAGTCCAGTTGGTCAATGTATTATAACGTAACGTGTCCGACTTGATAACACTTTCAGGGGTTACTGCAACTACGTCATAACGGAAGTAAGCATCTCTGTCTCTTGAAAAATAATAGCCGTTTTTACTGGTTACCGTTACGTCTTTACTCACAATTTTTCCACCAGTTATATAGGTTCCTATTTTGGTAGTCATGTTGTAATCAAGAATATTCGTTGTCAGTACCGACTGATTATCGACCATTTTTACGTTTTCTGTTAAATGGGCAAGTTTGGTATTTCCGTTGTAATTTAGGCGGGTGGAATAAATGTTAACTGTATCACCCTGGTTGATGTGTACATTGTTAAAGGCATCAAAAACATTCTCATCTATATAAAGAACGGCGCTGTCACAAGTAAGGATTGAATTTTCATGTACAAAAACTGGATTCCTTAAATAAGAGATGTTCTTTTTTGCGTCGACGTTAGTTTTTGTCCAACTTCTAACAACAATCTTTGTTTTCTGTTGCGCAAGCACAGAGCTGGGGAATAATAATAGGACTAGGAAATAGCGTAATATCTGCACGTTACAAAGTTAGTTTTATAATTTGTTTTTTTAAAGGTTATCAAGCCATCATGCATTTTTATTCATTATTTTTGAAACCATGTTACCCCTGCAAAATTTTAAAGCCTATATTGATCAATATACTCTTTTCACAGAAAAGGATAGAATCCTTCTGGCTGTAAGTGGGGGCAAGGACTCGGTTTTAATGGCGCACCTATTTAAACTCTGCGGATTTGATTTTGGTATAGCACACTGTAATTTTAATTTGCGTGCCGATGAGTCACAAAGGGATGAAACTTTTGTAAAAATGCTGGCTTCAACGCTGGATGTACCTTTTTATGTGACACATTTTAAAACCAAGGACTTCGCCGCGATACATAAAGTGTCTACACAAATGGCAGCGAGAACACTCCGTTATCAGTGGTTTGAAGAAATTAGGTTGCGTGAACAATATGACTTTATCGCTTTGGCCCAGCATCAGGATGATGCAATAGAAACCGTTTTGTTGAACCTAACCCGGGGGACAGGTATTGCCGGGCTCCACGGTATTTTGCCCAAAAGGGAAAAGTTGATCAGGCCCTTGTTATTTCTTTCTGCGACTGAGATTGCGAAACTAATCCATACAAATCAAATAGATTATGTGGAAGACAGTTCCAATCAAAGTACAAATTACGCCCGCAATAAAATAAGATTGAACGTAATTCCGCATCTCAAAGAGATCAATCCTAATCTGGATGAAACTTTTCGGCACAATATTCAGCGGTTCGCCGATACAGAGCTTGTTTTACAGCAGGCGGTAGCGGCATTAAAGGAAAAGATAGTAAAAGAAAAAGAAGGGAAATTTTACTTATCCATACAAGATGTGAAGGCGCTAAACCCGAAACATTTATTGCTTTTCGAATTGCTCAGGCCATTTGGTTTTTCGGAACCAGTAGTTGCCGAACTGCTGGAAGGATTGGACAAACAAAGTGGGACTGCGTTTTTTAGTATATCGCACCGGGTTATTATTGACAGGGGGAACCTGATCATTGATACATTCGAGGATCAGGGCACATCAATTAAGAACCTCCTTATCCATTCAGATCAGGAGGTGATCAGGTTTCTGGAAAGCCAGGTCCTTGTCAGCCAGTCTACCGACCTCAATTTTAAGCGGGACAATAGTTTTGCCTATGTTGATGCCGACAAACTTATTTTTCCGTTGGTGCTGAGAAGCAGGCAGCAGGGGGATAAATTTAAGCCTTTAGGGATGAACAACTTTAAGAAGTTAAGCGATTTCTTTATAGATGAAAAAGTCCCTCTTAGTGATAAGGAACGGGTTCCTGTACTGGTAAACGGAAACGGTGAAATTATATGGATTGCGGGATGGAGGCAAGATGACCGGTATAAATTGACTGAAAGTACAAGGCATGTAACAATTTTTGAACTGCAGCATCTACATATTACAATTCCTAAACAATCTTAAGAGAGGGGAAGGTATGTTGCAATGAAAAAACCAGTAACTTTATTGAAAAAATATACGCATGGTAAACAAGTACGCTTTTTTTGAAAAACAATACATTGGCCGCGATTACATCAGGATCTGTATCAGGCTGGTGATGGCGGCATTCTGTTTTGCGGCCTATGTTTATGAACGTGACCGCGACAATACCCAGGACCTTTTTCTGGTTGTGGGCTTTGGTATTATCGGTGTTTCTATTTTATTGTTATTTCTTATTCAATATAAAATTACCATCGATCAAAAGAAGATCATTATTGATGGCTTATGGTCCGCTAAAAAGGTTGTGATCGACTTAAATTCAATAGTTAAAGTTAGAAAGGATACTTATAGCAGTTACCTATTCAATAATCCGGTATACAATCTGCACCGCAAAGGCAGCATAAGGTTTTATTCTTCGGGTAAGGATGCGATCGTACTGACCGACCGCGACGGACTGGAATATTATATCGGCACACAAAGACCAAACGAGATGTACCTGGTTATTCAACAAGAAATGAAGAGTTAGTTAAATAATTGCAATTGTTTAACATAAAGATCAGTTTAAGTACTGTACTTTGCAGCGTTAAATAATTTCAATGAAACCATCGTGAGCATAGCAATTGTTAATGCAGGCACATGCTCATGATAGCTTCATAAAACTAAGTTGTTTTTATGAAAATAGGTATTGTTTGTTACCCGACTTTTGGTGGTAGTGGCGTAGTAGCTACTGAACTTGGAAAGGCGCTCGCCGATGAAGGTCATCAGGTACACTTTATTACATACAGTCAGCCGGCCAGGCTTGATTTTTTCTCTGCCAATCTTTTTTATCACGAAGTATCTGTAAGGGATTATCCGTTATTTGATTATGCGCCTTATGAATCTGCATTGGCCAGTAAACTGGTAGATGTGGTACGTTTCGAGAAGCTGGATATCCTGCACGTACATTATGCGATACCCCATGCTTCGGCAGCCTTTATGGCTAAACAAATTTTGGAAACTTATGGTATTTATATCCCATTCGTAACCACCCTTCATGGGACTGATATTACGCTGGTTGGAAAAGATCCTACCTATAAACCTGTGGTTACTTTCTCCATCAATAAATCCGATGGTGTAACTACGGTGTCTGAAAGTTTAAAGAAGGATACAGAAGAACATTTTGAAATCACAAACGAGATTAAAGTGATACCTAACTTTATCGATTTTAGCCGCTTTAGTTTGAAACCTAAAGATCACTTTAAAAAGGCTATTGCACCAAATAATGAGCGTATCCTTATCCATACTTCCAATTTCAGAAAGGTAAAACGCACTGCTGATGTGATCCGCATCTTCCAGAAGATCCAGGAAAAGATCCCCTCTAAATTATTGATGGTTGGTGATGGGCCGGAGCGTGCATATGATGAGCAACTTTGCAGGGACCTCGGTATCTGTGAACATGTGCGCTTCCTGGGTAAACAAGATGCTGTTGAAGAGATCCTGTCTGTTTCTGATTTGTTCTTAATGCCCTCAGAATCTGAAAGCTTTGGTTTGGCCGCATTAGAGGCAATGGCCTGTAAAGTTCCCGCCATTACATCGAACTCCGGAGGTTTGCCTGAATTGAATATAGATGGTTTTTCCGGCTTTATGAGTAATGTGGGGGATGTAGAAGATATGGCCAATAAGGCAATACATATTCTGGAGCACGATGATGTGTTGCAACAATTTAAAGAAAATGCATTTGCCAGGGCACAGGACTTCGATTTAAAGAAAATCCTTCCTGATTATGTAGCTTACTATAATAAGGTTATCGCCGAATCAGCCCAATTAAATAAGGTATAAATTGTTTACTTGATCGGTGCGAATACCAGGCACACAGGTGAACCCAACTCAATTCTTTTACCGGTATCCTTTAGGGTGCCGGTTTTTTTATTGCGTTCAAAAATCACCACATTATTGGTGTATTGATGACCTACCAATAAATATTTTCCACTTGGATCAATAACGAAATTGCGCGGACCTTTGCCTAAAGTACTGTCACGTGATACGAAAGTAAGTTTTCCGTTAGCCTGGACTGCAAATGCCGAAATGGTATTGGCGTCGCCACGATTGGTTTCATATAAAAATTTGCCGTCAGGAGATATATGTATATCAGCTGCGTCAATTTTTCCTGAAAAACCTTTATCAGTAGTTTCGGTTTCCTGAATTTTGCTCAGGGTACCGGCTTTGTAAGCAAAGGTAGTAATGCTACCATTAAACTCGTGTGCAAGGTAGGCAAACTTGCCGTTCGGACTGAAAGTAAGGTGTCTTGGCCCACTTCCTGGTGTAGTTTTAACTACGTTTTTCAGTGTAAGGACTTCTTCTTTTGCAGCAGGATTATAGTTGTAGATATAAATCTGATCTTCACCAAGGTCGGTACAGATCACGTATTTCCCGTCCGGACTAAACTGAACCTGGTGTGCATGTGCGGTCTCTTGTCTTTTCAGTGGATCTATACTTTTGCCGGTATGCTGTACCAGTTGTTTTAGCGGAGTTAAAGCGCCATTGTCGGCTATTCCAAAAACAGAAATACTCCCTCCTCCATAATTGGCGGAGAAAGCATGTTGCTCATCAGCAAGTACAAAACAAGGACCCGGACTACCGGTTGCCTGCTTATTTAAAAAACTGAGTTCAGCTTTTAGTCCATCAAACCCAAAAGCGGCAACGGCACTGTTGTTTGGTGCTTCAGCTACCGCGTATACAAATTTGTTGTTTTTACTGACAGCCACATAGCTGGGATTGGTAATGTCTTTGGCTACACTTCTAAGCTTAAATTCAGCAGTGTTAATGTCAAAGTTATAAGTGTAAATCCCCTCGCTTTTACCCGGACTGGTGTAAGTCCCAATGATTAAATTGTAGTCTTTCATTTGTGCAAAATTTTGCAGTGCAAAAAATGTAAGTAATAGAAGCGAGAGGATTTTTTTCATATTATTTTTTATTGAATGAGGTGTTTGATTTGAATCAGCTCATGTTCTTCGAGGAAGCGCCATCTTCCACGTGGAAGATCTTTTTTAGTTAAGTTACCATAAACTACGCGGTCAAGCTTTACTACATCGTATCCTAAATGTTCGAATATACGGCGTACAATCCTGTTTTTCCCACTGTGTATTTGTATACCTACCTCACGCTTTGAGCCTCCGGTCACGTAAGATACAGAATCTGGTTTAATAATACCATCTTCCAACTCTAAACCGAACTGAATTTTATTCAGGTCACCCTGACTTAAACTTTTGCTCAGTTCAACATGATATATTTTAGTGATGCCATTTTTTGGATGGGAAAGTTTATCAGCAAGGTCACCATCATTGGTCATCAACAATAAACCAGTTGTATTGCGGTCTAATCTGCCAACAGGGTAAATACGTTCCCTGCTTGCTTTTTCTACCAATTGCATTACCGTACGACGTTCCTGTGGATCGTCAGTAGTGGTGATGTAATCCTTAGGTTTGTTTAACAAAACGTAAATTTTCTTTTCGCGTTTTAACAATTCACCATTGTAACGGACCTGATCATTCGCCGGATCAATTTTATGACCTAATTCAGAAACCACCTCGCCATTTACCGAAACAACACCAGCAGCAATAAGCTCGTCCGCTTTACGGCGTGAGCAAATACCTGCATTAGAAATGTATCTGTTTAAACGGATCAGGCCATCATCTTTCTGAACAGGGGCATTTTTTCTGCCACGCATAGTAGGTGCCTTTTCAGGGCCTGCCCATGTATTGTTGCGGTCCTGACGGGCTGTGCGGTCAGAGCGGTCAAAAGAACGTTCTCCACGCTCTCCGCGTTCTGTGTTTTCTCTACGATCCGGACGTTCCGAACGATCGAAAGAGCGTTCCGGGCGGGCGCCAGTACCTTTGAACCCGGCTTTTGCGCCATCATCTTCTCTTTTTCTGAAAGGCCTGCTATCGGTACTTCTTGAAGTCTGACTTTTTTTATCATCAAATTTCCGGAATGGTTTATCACCACCAGTACTGAAATTATCTTTCTTTATATAGCTACGTTTGCCTTCTCCGGCCGGGGTCTCTCTCGAATCACCAGCTTTAAAAGTACGTGGTTTAAAATCCCTGCTGTCGTTATCTCTGCTGCCTGGTTTGAAATCCCTGGAGCCTGTTCCTCTCGGCCCGAAGCTTTTATTGTCGCCGTCTCTTCCTCCTCTTGGTTTGAAATCGCTACCTGAACTTCTTGGTTTGAACTCTTTTGAGTCATTTTCAGTTCTTGGTCTATAGCTCTTAGCATCACCATCACGTCCTGCTCTCGGCTTGAAATCTTTTCTGTCTCCTTCTCTGGGTTTAAAGTCCCTGCTGTCTCCGTCCCTTGGTGTTCTCGGCTTAAAATCTTTAGGCCCACCAAACTTTTTGTCTTTTCCCTCTTTATCGTCAAACTTGCTTTTTCCCTTGTATGAAGATTCTGCTCCAGCTGGTCTTTTGCCTGTTGTGCTTCGGTTTCCCGGTTTGGACTTGTCATCCCGACTGTTCCTGTTGTTGTTTTTTATCATGATACGCTTTTATCCACATAATTTATGCGGGCGACAAAATTACGTAAAATTGGTGAAGATAGCAATTTTAACTGTGTTTTCCGCTCATTAACAGGAATTTAGTGCTATTTTTGTCGTAACGTTAGTTTGTTTCCAATACACTGTTGCTGCATAATCCTGGATAAACCATTCGGGTATTCTAGGAGTATTCTAGGAGTTTCCTAGGACTAAGGCTCCTACGTTAGTCCTAGGAAACTCCTTTGAAACACGTTTGAAAGCCCTTTTTTACTTAGAGCGTTACCGAACAGAAACTAAACTATTTCCGATTGGACAGTTGAATGCATGCGCACAATTTATCTTTTGTTCTGAGCATGGTTGATAAATACAAATTAAGGTACTTAGTGTATTGATGTTTTTGTGCATCTGTGAAGGTATAACTTTGGTTTCATGAAGGCGATCGCTACCCGGCAAAACAGTCCTTTTTACACCTTTTGTAATCGTGCTTTAAAGTTGTTTAAACGCCGATTTTTGCAGTTAGTTTTGTAATTAGTTGATAATTAAGTCTATATATCGTACATTTGCAGCGTTTTAAAATTGTTAACCAAAAAAAGGAGGAAAATGATAAAGAAACACATAATAACATGTACGGTAATCATAGGGTTACTGGTTATGGCAAAAGTGTTTGCTTACAACATGCCCCAAGCAGCGAAGAGTATTTCAAAAGAAGAAAAATTAACAAGTACAGATACACTAACATCAAACATTTCAAAGCCATTGTCTCTCATGGCCCAATTAAATTTTGCAGATGAGACATTACCAATCGGCGATGTCAAAGTAGAGCGTAAAATGAAGAAGACGCTTGCTGCACATTACTTCAGTAATTTACAGACCAATAAGCTACACAGAAAAGCAGCAGAATGGTTTCCGATTATCGAACCGATCCTTGCCGCTTACGGCATTCCCGAAGATTTTAAATATATGCCTTTGGTTGAATCAGGATTACATAGTGGCGTTTCTCCAAAGGGAGCAGCAGGTTTTTGGCAGTTTATGCCCGGAACAGCCCGTATGTATGGTTTAAAAGTTAACTCTAGTGTAGATGAGCGTAATAATTTGCGTAAGTCGACTATTGCAGCCGCTAAATATATCAAGGAACTGTATGGTATTTTTGATAGCTGGACGCTGGTTGCGGCAGCCTATAATGTGGGAGATAGCCACATGAAGCGCCAGATTAACAGACAAAACCAGGATAACTATTTCAAAATGAAGTTAAATAACGAAACCGGTGGTTACGTTTACAAATTGATTTCTATGAAACAGATCATGGAACATCCTCTCCGTTATGGTTATACAGCCCCAAGGGCACTGTTAGCATATAATGCAGAAAAAGCTGAAGGTAAAACTTCAGAATAAAATAAGATAAATACTCGCAAATTGGGAAAGCCGTTTAGTTTATACTGAGCGGCTTTTTGTTTTGTAATAAAATTATTATTTTACCGCCTTATGGTATTGTTGAAACTGCGAATAATTGAAATGACGTATTGCCCGGGAGAAACGCTTATTATACGTTTTGAACCGGTAGAAGGAGAGAGACCGAAATATCTGGCGGGGCAGTTTTTAACCCTTGTATTTAATGTGTTCGGAAAGGAGTTGAGGCGATCTTACTCGCTATGTAGTTCGCCTGATATAGATGAGCCGTTATCTATTGCTATAAAAAGGGTGGAGAACGGAGAGATCTCCAGGTTGTTGCACCATAAAACGGCGGTAGGTGATATACTTACCGCAGTGGAACCTAATGGCCGGTTTAATTATGAACCTGAAGAACAGATTTTGCGGACTGTCTTTTTGTTTGGTGCGGGTGTTGGCATTACACCTTTGTTTTCAATCGTTAAAACCGCATTGATCCGGGAGGCGAATACAAAGATTATTCTTGTTTACAGCAACAGATCGGCAGCGCAGACCTTATTTTATACAGAATTGAACCAATGGCAGGAGCGGTATCCCGACCGCTTAAAAATTGTTTACGTTTTTAGTCAGTCTCAAAATCTGTTAATGGCCCGGTTAAACGGTCCGCTTATTGAACGGCTGGTTAAAGAAAATCTGGAGTTTAATAAAGCTGATACTTTGTTGTATACCTGCGGGCCGGTAGATTACATGGATGTATGCAGGATTACGTTGCTCAATTTAGGTTTCGATCAGGGCCAGATCAAAAGAGAAACCTTTGTTTTGCCAGAAGATGAGGTAGACGAAGATGATGAAACAGAGAAAAAGATAAAGCATACCAATACTTATAATGTAGTATTGAATTTTAAGAACAACATTTACCATATCGCTGTTCCTTACAACAAGACTATATTGGATGTTGCGCTTGAAAATAAAATCAGTTTGCCCTATAGCTGCCACGCCGGCATATGTAGTACCTGTACAGCAAATTGTATTAAAGGAGGGGTTGAGATGGATTATAATGAGGTGTTGATGGATGATGAAATTGCGGCGGGAAGGGTACTGGTATGTACTGGGCATCCAACAGAAGATGGTACTACATTAGTCTGGTAAGCAGTAAATGTAGCGATGACAATGCGAATGTAATTTTTAGTTTCACACCGTTATTTTGATAAAATTTTTAGCAATTTTGCAATTGTAGAGAGTTGCAATCTTAAACGTATAGATTCAGTATCTTTTTTTTAATATATATGAGCAAAAATACTGTCGACCTTGGCGAGCAAAAAGATGTAGAAGTGTATGGTGCCAGGGTACATAACCTTAAAAATATTGATATTTCCTTTCCAAGGAATAAACTGGTAGTTATTACTGGTTTAAGTGGCAGCGGTAAGTCTTCTTTGGCTTTCGATACCATTTATGCGGAGGGGCAGCGGAGGTACATGGAAACCTTTAGCGCATATTCCCGTCAGTTTATGGGGGGCATGGAACGCCCGGATGTAGATAAGGTATCCGGTTTGAGTCCGGTTATTGCAATTGAGCAGAAGACCACGAGCAAGAACCCTCGTTCAACGGTGGGTACAATTACAGAGATCTATGACTTTATGCGTTTATTATATGCGCGTACCGCGGATGCGTACTCCTACAATACCGGGGAGAAGATGGAGCGGATGAGTGAAGACCAGATCCTTGAAAATATCTTTAAGAAGTTCGGTAATATGCCTGTAAATATCCTCGCTCCGGTAGTAAAGGGGCGTAAAGGACATTACAGGGAGTTGTTTGAGCAGATTCGCAAGCAAGGTTATGTAAAAGTCCGTATTGATGGGGATATCCAGGACATTACGGCGAAAATGCAGGTCGACCGCTACAAGATCCATGATATAGAGATTGTAGTAGATCGTTTGATTGTAGATCGTACGGATGTAAAACGTTTACAAGACTCGCTGCAAACAGCTATGCGTTTGGGTAAGGGGATTATTAAAATCAGCGACAAGGACAATAATGTTGCCCATTTTAGCCGTTTCCTGATGTGCCCTACTACCGGTATCTCTTACGATGAACCGCAGCCGAATAGCTTTTCTTTCAATTCACCTTATGGGGCTTGTGAAAACTGTGATGGCTTGGGCTATATCTTTGTGGTAGATAGAGAGTCCGTAATGCCAAACCCTAAGCTGAGCATTATGAACGGTGGATTGGCACCGCTAGGTGAATACCGTGATATATGGATGTTCCAGGTTTTAAAGGCCCTGGCTAAAAAATATAATTTCTCCTTATCAACACCGATTGAAAAGTTGGGCGAGGATATAATCAATATCATTTTAAATGGTTCCCATGAATTACTTTCCGTAGCTGTTGAGTACAATAAATGGAATGTACAAAACTATCAGATCACTTTTGACGGCATCGTCAAGTTGCTGGAAGAACAGCAGGAGCGTAAAGGTGAAGGTGCTGTTGATGATATGGAGAATTTCCGGAAACTCAGAACCTGCCCGGTTTGTAATGGCGCACGTTTAAAGAAGGAAAGCCTGCATTTTAAAATAGATGGTAAAAATATCTTTGAGCTTGCCGAAATGGATATCAGTAGCGTTAAAACCTGGTATGTTGGACTGGAGGACAGGTTAAGCGAGCGTCAAAATACAATTGCTAAAGAGATTTTAAAAGAAATCCGGTCGAGGTTGGGTTTTTTAAGTGATGTAGGGCTGAACTATTTGTCACTTGACCGTACCGCACGTACGCTTTCTGGTGGTGAGGCACAAAGGATCAGGTTGGCTACACAGATCGGCTCTCAGCTGATGAATGTGATGTATATCCTGGATGAACCCAGTATTGGGCTTCACCAGCGTGATAATGAGCGTTTAATCGGTGCCTTGAAAAATTTAAGGGATCTTGGAAATACAGTGTTGGTAGTTGAGCACGATAAGGACATGATCCTGGAGGCTGACCATGTGATTGACGTTGGCCCGGCTGCGGGTGTGCATGGTGGACAAATCGTTGCACAAGGTACACCGGCCGATATTCTGAAGTCGGAAACCCTCACTGCGGCTTATCTGAATGGTAAAAAGGGAATTGAAGTTCCTAAGAAACGCAGAAAGGGAACAGGACACAAGCTCTCGATCATTAAAGCGAGTGGTCACAACTTAAAAGATGTATCTGTAGATTTTCCTTTGGGCAAGTTTATCGCCGTAACAGGCGTGTCGGGAAGTGGAAAATCAAGTCTGATTACCGAAACTTTGTATCCGATCTTAAATCATCATTTTTTCAGGGCCAAGAAACATCCTTTACCTTATGAAAAGATAAATGGATTAAAGGAAATAGATAAGGTCATAGAAATTGACCAGGCGCCGATTGGACGTACACCACGTTCTAACCCCTCTACTTATACAGGTGTTTTCTCTGACATCAGGAACTTGTATGTTCAGCTACCTGAAGCGAAGATCCGCGGATATAAACCCGGGCGTTTCTCTTTCAATGTAAAGGGCGGTCGTTGCGAAACTTGTCAGGGTGGCGGCATGAAGGTTATTGAAATGAATTTCCTTCCTGATGTACAGGTGCCTTGTGAAGAGTGCAATGGCAAAAGATATAACAGGGAAACACTGGAAGTACGGTATAGAAGTAAATCTATCAGTGATGTGTTAGATATGAGTATTGAAGAAGCTTGCGACTTTTTTGAGAATATGCCTTCCATTTATAGAAAGATCAAGACACTGAAAGATGTAGGTTTAGGTTATATTACACTGGGACAATCGTCTACCACTCTTTCTGGTGGTGAAGCACAGCGTGTGAAGTTGGCTACCGAGCTTTCCAAAAAAGATACCGGCAGAACATTTTATATTTTGGATGAGCCTACAACTGGCCTGCATTTTGAGGATATAAATGTATTGTTGGGTGTGCTCAATGAGCTGGTGGAGCGTGGAAATACGGTGCTGGTTATTGAACATAACCTGGATGTGGTAAAAGTTGCCGATTGGGTAATTGACCTGGGCGAAGAAGGTGGTGCAGGAGGTGGAAGAATCCTCTTTGAAGGTACCCCTGAAGGCCTGATCCAAAATCCGATCAGCTTAACCGGCAAGTTTCTTAAAAAGGAAATGGGCCTGTAAACGAAAATCGTTATGGCAGTGTTTTTAAGTGATTTTCTGCCTGATTCTGATACTTCAAGCAAATTGCAGGTTGTTGATGAAGGAATGGACAAGCTAAATGCTGAAACAGAAAGCTCTCCTTATACATTAATTGAAGCAGCAGATATACGCGCTATTTTAAAGCCTAGAAAGCCGTTTTCGCATAAAGGGACGTATGGGCATGCTTTGCTCATTGCCGGGGATGCAAAGACTATGGGGGCCGCTTTGCTTTGTGCAAGCGGTTGTATATATGGTGGTGCCGGGTTAACTACTGTATCTGTCCCCGAAACTGGACTAACTGCTTTAAATTCAGTGCTACCGGAGGCTATGTATCTGGAAAGAAGCCATCTGATAAAAGTAAAGTCATTAAAAAAATACAATGCAATTGCCATAGGGCCAGGGCTGGGTAAGTTGTTTGAAGCGGTTTGCATGGTGGAAGAATTGGTTGTTTTAAAAGTACCTTTTATAGCCGATGCCGATGCTTTAAATATCCTGGCAAAACGGGAAGACCTGCTTTTACATATTGCGAAGAATTCTATCCTTACTCCTCATTTAAAAGAGTTTGATACCCTGTTCGGCAAACATAAGAGCTGGTGGGAGCGCTTGCAAACTGCCCGGGCGATGGCAAAAAAGCTAGGATCGGTCATTGTCTTGAAAAATCAATATACTTTTATAATTGATCAACAGGGGGATGTATTAATTAACCCTACGGGTAATCCGGCCATGTCACAGGGAGGTATGGGGGATGTGCTAACGGGTTTAATTACAGCTTATATAGCGCAAGGCTATAGTGCAAAGGCAGCCGCAATTCTGGGTTGTTTCTTTCACGGAAAAGCAGGTGATGAACTGGCGGTAAATCATTACAATGTTACTGCCTCACAGTTGGCAGCACAAGTTCCGGTAACTGTTAAAAGCTTTTTGAATAGTTCTATTAGATAGAAACACCACCCATTACGATCATTTGGTCCATCGTAGGTGAGGCACTTCCGCCGCGTTTTTCAAGTGTAACCGCAAAAGCCTGTGCCCCTGTGATTTCTTTCATTTTTAATAGTACATGATTGCTGTCTGGTTTCGTGTCAAACACGCCCAGGTCTACAGGTTTGCCATTTACCAATGCCCAAAGTTGGTATTGATGGTCCTGATCATTGGCAGGCAACTGCATTTTGGAGTTGTCGAGCATTACGTGTTGACCACTAACATGCCAGTAAACAACCATTTTAGCTTGAGGATCCATTTTTGTCCCTGCAAGTTTAACCCTTTTCCAATCTGGATCGTCAGACATTGCGGAGATCTTTTGCAGATCGCTGTTGCTTTCTTTTAAGTAGCTGGCTTCAGCGGCAAATTTTTGCTTGTCAAGATTTAAAGCGATGATCTCATTTTTTGCGTCACCAAGTTGATTTCGCGTCGAAAATAAGGCAACAACACTAATAACAAGTAAGGCAATACAGGCTACAAGTGCAATGCGGAGTGTTCTTATTTTTGAATCGTAATGACTGGTATTAAGTTGTACGGTATTGCTACTTAAAGGATCAGGGGCTTTCTTAATATGATCTTTCGTCATCACTTCGCGAAGGATCCTGTCTTTTAATCCAGCTGGAGGTTGGATAGCCTGGGACATTGCATATTTCTCCAATGCAATTTCGATAGCTTCAATTTCCTGTTTTACTTCAGGATATCTGGCTGCCATTGCTTCAACTTCAAGTTGCTGTTCAGTAGTTAATAACCCTGCAACATATTCTTCAAGTATGCCTGTTTCGATATATGCTCTTCCTTCTTCCACCTTAATTAAACTTCTTTCTTAATTCCATAATCGCCATTCGGATCCTTGTTTTGATGGTTCCCAATGGTAGATTTAATTCCTCTGCCGCTTCCACATGTGTATATCCCTTAAAATACACCATATCGAGTACTACATTAAACTCGGGCTTAAGTCCATTTACCATGTCCTTTATTCCCAGCGTGTCTGCATTGAAAGTAACCTCTTTTTGTGCGTCGATGAAATCTACGTTATTTTCTATGTTCTGGTTTTTTCCAGCATTTCTAAAGTCTTTTGAGCGTAATTTATCAATAGCTAAATTACGTGCTATGTTTAACATCCACGTAAATAAGCGACCTTTATCAGGATCATAACCTTCTGCGGAGTTCCATATTTTTATAAAAGTTTCCTGCAGCAGGTCTTCAGCGACTTCTGTTTGTTGAATAATCCGGGTGATTACCCCCATCAAAGCACCTGAATACATATCGTATAAGGCATGGATAGCAAGTGTGTCCCGGCTTTTTAGCGCTAGAACTAACTCATTTTCAGGGAGGGATATTTTCTTTGTAGGTGCCAATTGTTTACTAATATACAGAAACAACAACAACAACAAAGAAGTATTTGTTTTTTTGTGAGCTTGTAAAAGGATTTATCTAAAAATCAAACAGGTGTTTTTCAGCATGATACGATGAACGTACAAGCGGTCCGCTTTCTACATATCTCAGTCCTTTTGCCAATCCGATTTCTTTGTATTTAGCAAATTGATCAGGATGGATCCAATCAACCACAGGATGATGGTTTCGCGTAGGCTGCAGGTATTGTCCGAGTGTTAAAATATGTACACCATTCGCTACAAGGTCATCCATTGCTTCGAGAACATCTTCTTCGGTTTCGCCAAGTCCGAGCATAATACCTGTTTTTGTCCTTAAACCGAACTCGGAGATGCGTTTTAGCGCTTCGAGACTTCTGTCGTATTTTGCCTGGATGCGTACTTGTTTGGTTAAACGTTTTACCGTTTCCACGTTGTGCGACATTACTTCTGGGCGTTCTTCTAATACGCGGTATAAGTTATCCCACTGACCTTTAAAGTCTGGAATTAATGTTTCCAATGTGGTTTCTGGACTTTCTCTTCTGATGGCCTGTAAAGTTTCGGCCCATATAATTGAACCTCCGTCTTTCAGGTCGTCCCTGTCAACAGATGTAATTACACAATGCTTCACCTTCATCAGTTTCACAGAATTTGCCACCCTGTTCGGCTCATCCGTATCTACTGCTAAGGGCCTACCCGTAGCAACTGCGCAGAAAGAGCAAGAGCGGGTGCAAATGTTACCGAGAATCATGAAGGTTGCGGTACCTGCTCCCCAGCATTCACCCATATTTGGGCAATTGCCGCTTTCGCAGATGGTATGCAGCTTATGGGTATCCACCAAACTACGTACCTGTGCATACTCTTTACCAACAGGAAGCTTTACTCTAAGCCAATCTGGTTTACGTTGTACTGGGTTTTCTGAAACAACCGGAAGTGCGATCATGCCACAAAGTTAAGCAATAGGTTTGAATTGTTATAAATCCTTCAGCAGATTAGAATCAGAATAAAATCATAAAAATGTGGCTGTATAACTACTTTTTTAAATCAAATAGCTAAAAAAGGGGTTATGTAATGCTTGTTACGAAATAATATTACAAAGGATGGCCGATTATATATAAATACTTAAAAACTATTATATTTTTTTATCTTGCTAAAATTTTAACCAGCTAACCAAATTAAATTATTGTGCGAATAATCCTCTCGTTACTTGTCTGTTTCTTCTGCTTACAATTAAGTGCCCAAAAAAAGAACGAGGCCTATCAGTTACATATCCGTAAAGCAACTTCCCCGGTTAAAATTGATGGTATTGCTGATGAGCAGGCATGGGCCGATGCCGATGTAGCCAATAACTTTTACATGGTGTTACCAATGGATACCAGCTATGCGAAGGTACGTACTGAAGTCCGCATGACTTATGACGCGCAAAATATCTATATGCTGGTGGTTAATTACAATGGTTTGCCCGGACCTTACATGGTAGAGTCGTTGCGCCGGGATTTTTCTTTTCTAAAGAACGATAACTTTCTGATGTTTATGGATCCGTTTGATGATCAGACCAATGGTTTTTCTTTTGGTGCCAATGCTGCGGGCGCACAATGGGATGGTTTGATGTACGATGGGGGGAAGGTAGATTTAAGTTGGGACAATAAATGGCATTCCGTGGTAAAGAATTATCCTGACAAATGGGTTTTCGAGGCAATTATCCCCTTTAAAAGTATCCGCTATAAAAAAGGCATTACCCGATGGGGAATTAATTTTGGTCGTAACGATTTAAAAACTACGGAAAAAAGTAGCTGGGCACCTGTACCAAGGCAGTTTCCTTCTGCATCCTTAGCTTACACCGGTGTATTGGTTTGGGATGTCCCGCCACCAGATCCGGGAACTACGGTATCATTGATCCCGTATTTACTCGGGGGCATCAATAAAGATTATCAGTCGGGTAAACCAGGAAAATGGAGGAGGGACGTTGGGCTTGATGCAAAGGTTGCTGTGACTTCTTCCTTGAACCTTGATCTTACCGTAAATCCTGATTTTTCGCAGGTTGATGTGGATAAGCAGGTGACGAATTTAGATAGGTTTGAGCTTTTCTTTCCTGAGAGAAGACAGTTTTTTCTGGAAAATGGAGATCAGTTCAGCAATTTCGGTTACGCAGGGATCCGCCCTTTTTTCTCCCGGCGGATTGGTTTAGGAGTGCCCATTCAATTTGGGGCACGGCTAAGTGGTAAGCTAAATAAAGACTGGCGTTTGGGGATTATGAATATGCAAACCGAAAAGCAGAACTCAACGTCCTTACCTGCACAGAATTTCACGGTCGCCGCATTACAGCGACGGGTATTTGCCCGGTCTAATGTTGGTTTTCTTTTAATCAATAAGGAATCCCTTAATTACGATCCTGGCCAGGCCGTGGCCGGCGCACCAACTTATTCGCGTTACAATCGTAATTTCGGGATGGAATATAACCTGGCCTCTGCCAATAACTTCTGGACGGGCAAGGCTATTGTGCTGAAGTCCTTTAGCCCTGATAAAAAGGGGCATGACTGGACCCATGCTGCGAATTTGCAATATACCAGCCGTAAATGGAATATCAGCTGGCAGCAGGAATACGTGGGTAAGAACTATACTGCCGAAGTTGGTTATGTTCCCAGACAGGGGTATATTAAATTGATGCCACAGGTTACCCGTCTTTTTTTTCCTAAAAATGGGCCTTTGCTAAGTCATGGTCCCCAAATTACTGCGACCAATTTCTTCGATGAGAAAATGAACCGGACCGATAATGAATTACTGGCTTCTTACGGATTGGTTTTTCGCAGCCGGAATACGCTGAACGTTTGGGCTTCGGGTACTTACATTAAGCTATTAGAACCTTTTAATCCATTGAATAGCGGTACAGATAGTTTAGCGAGGGGTACCGAGCATAACTGGGGCACAGTGGGGGCAGACTATGTGTCTAAGCCGCAAAGCTTATTTACGTATTCATTAAGCGCCCGTTATGGCGGTTATTATGCGGATGGAAAGCGGTTAACGTTGGGAGGGGAATTTGGCTATCGTTTTCAGCCTTATGTAAGTTTGGCCATGAGCGCTAATTATAATAAGCTCAAGCTACCACAACCCTGGGGGAATAATGACTTCTGGTTGGTAGGGCCAAGGGTAGATGTTACGATGACCAATACGTTGTTCTTTACGGGTTTTATGCAGTACAATGAGCAACGCAAAAATGTTAACCTGAATACAAGGTTCCAATGGCGGTACCGCCCTGCCTCTGATCTGTTTATCGTTTACACCGATAATTATTTACCTGAACCTTTCGCTGTAAAGAACAGGGCGCTGGTTGTTAAACTGGTATACTGGCTGAATATTTAATGCCCTTAACAACAGGCCGGATTAACGACCTGTGGTTAAGGGTCTAAGATTGTTATTTCTTTATAAAACGCATAACGACGATATCACCTTGCAGCATAACAAGGGTATTGTCTTGTATATCATAGCCGGTTACTTTTTTAAGCATATCTAGAAATACTTTTTCACCGCCGCCTTCACAATATCTCATGGTCATAGCGCCGGGTTCAGCGATGGTCATATTATTTCCTTTGATAGTTAATTTGGCACTGAACCCATTGCAACTTGTATTGCCGCTTATTTCTTCAGGATTTTCTTTGAAATTAATGGTCGGTTTGGCATTTGGATATAGTCCGTCGAAAGCAATTCTTGGTCCGGTAATGTAATTTAGCTGCCATTCGCCTGTTAATTTTTGTGCAGATTGTTTTGGTTTCATCGTTTTGCAAGCCGTTAAAATGCTCATGCTGATGAGGATAAGATAGATGATTTTTTTCATGGTATTTGAATATATTTGTACTTAAAGTTAACAATTGCCAGCGTAATTTTAAATTATATTCAACAATAGCAGCTTTGCAACGTAATGCTTAATTTTACCGTATGAGCACTTCAAAAATAACTTACAACGGTGGTTTAAGAACCACATCGATACATGAGCGTTCCGGAAATGAAATTATTACAGATGCGCCGGTGGACAATAAAGGCAAGGGCGAGGCTTTCTCTCCAACCGATTTGCTGGCAACTTCATTGGGTAATTGTATGTTAACCATCGTTGGCATCGCGGCCAATGAGCATGGGTTTAATATTGACGGTACAACATGCGACATTACAAAGATTATGGCCGAGAACCCCAGACGGGTTGTAGAGATTGTAGTTGATTTTCAATTTCCGGCAAATGATTACTCAGATAAGGACAAAAAGATCATTGAGCGTTCTGCCAATACCTGCCCTGTGATGTATAGCTTACATCCTGATATCAAAAAAACAGTAACTTTTAATTATTAGGGGTTTATATCCTTTCTGATAGTTTTAACATTAATTTTCTGTTAATAACAGGTGGAAATACCTGTTATTAACACTATTTGTTAAATTAAATTTGGAAAGTAAAAATAAATACTTTTATTTGTAATGTAAACGATTACAATTTTGTTTTCGTTGCGCTAACCAAATTAGTATGAACATGAACCACAATAACGGGGCGTCCTTGCTATGGACTTTAATCAGTAAATCACGACATTCTATTATAAATAAGGGCAAACCTTTTTTTGTCCACAAAATGTAAACGATTACATTTTAATCAATTCACCAAAAACCAAATATAAAATCAGATGATGAGTAAAAATTTCCACCTTAAATGCGATGCATCAATTAAGATAAATTGATCGGCAACACAAGTCTCTCTTTAACGCAATTGCCAATGTTTTAAATCGTGTAACTATCTGGGTTACCGCATTACTTACTTAAAACGAATTACAATGATTTTTTTCAAATCTCCTTCGGGCAGTTATACAAATAGAGGTATAACGTTAATGATTAAACAGAATAATATGCAGTTTTTTATAAAGGGCATAGGGAAACTGACCTTGTTGCTAAGTTTATTGATGGTTACGATGCATTTGCATGCTACGGTTGTTACAGGGCCTGCTCTTGTTAGTAGAACTGCAGTTTCTTTTGCGGATATAAAAGTGAACGGAAAAGTCTCTGATGATATGGGTTTAGGGCTTCCTGGTGTAAGTGTGAAGCTTAAAGGGACAAGTACCGGAACAGTTACAGATGCAAATGGAAACTATAGCTTAACAGTTCCTGAGCAGGGTATTTTGGTATTCAGTTTTACCGGGGCAGTAACTAAAGAGGTTCAGGTGAATAACCAAAAAACCATTAATGTCAAACTGTCCCAGGATGTTAAAACGCTAAATGAAACTGTGGTTGTAGGCTATGGAACCCAGTCTAAGAAAGCCGTAACAGGCTCGGTGGCCTCTATCGGTTACGATAAATTTAAAGATCGTTCGTACACCAACGTCACGCAATCCCTGGCCGGGCAGGTGGCGGGTGTAAATATCAGTCAGGGCCAAGGCGCACCAGGTGTAGCACCCATCATCCGGATCCGGGGTGTAAGCTCCATCACCGCCGGTACCAACCCGCTTTTTGTGGTAGACGGGGTGCCGCTGGAGAATTTTAACCTTAACCTGATTAATTCACAGGACATCGCTTCTGTAGAAGTACTAAAAGACGCTTCCTCTGCTGCTATTTATGGATCAAGAGGTGCCAGTGGGGTTATTCTTGTCACCACCAAAATGGGAAAGTCGGGCAAGACAGACATTAATGTTAACCTTGAATATGGTAGTCAGAAGGTAACACGGATGATCGACATGATGGACGCCCAGCAATGGATCCAATATTACATCATGGCTAAAAACAATTCCTGGACGGATCTCGGGGGCAGCAGAAAAGCATCTGATCCTAATAGTGTGAGGGGAAATGCCTCTACTTATAAAATTCCGGAAGAATTTATTAATAGTCCCGGGCAGTTTGGAACGGGTACAGATTGGCAGGATGTGATGTTCAGGGTTGCCCCGATGAAAAGCGGGCAGCTGTCTGTTTCCGGTGGTACAGATAAAACCCAGTTTCTTTTCTCCGCTTCTTATTTAGATCAGGATGCGGTGCTCGACAACAACTATTATAAGCGTTTATCTTTGCGTTCAAACGTGAAACACCAAGTGTCGAACAAATTTACACTTGGCATGAACCTGAGCTTTACAGGGATTTACGACCGTACAGATGGTACCCAGGGAAAAAGTGATGTTATTGGCTTAGCCCTTCAAAGTGATCCCTTTTTTCCGTTATACAATGAAAATGGAAACCTTGGAATGGCTGATCCAAACTCAATATGGAACCGCTATCTGCAATATAACCCGGTAAATTTATGGCACCCTTATGCCACCACCCGGTTTACCGATAAACAAAATAAAGCCTTCAATACGCTGGCCATTGGTTATGCGGAATATAAAATCCTTGACAACCTGAAATTCCGTACCAGTTTAAACGGAAACCTTGGCAACAACCGTTACAACTATTACCTGATCAAAAACCAGGGATACGGTTTCAATCAATCTTTGACGCCTTCTACAGGAACCGCATCTAGCGGCTATTTGCTCAACTGGTTAAATGAAAATACGCTGAATTACGATCTGAAAGTTAAAGACCATAGTTTCAATGTGCTGGCCGGCTATACCGTTCAAAAACAACACGATGAATTCCAGTCGGCAACGGCAACTAATTTTCCTAATGACATTGTCCATACGCTAAATGCTGGTACAGTAACCTCTGGAACCTCCACGATTTCTGAATGGTCGATGATCAGTTATCTTGCCAGGTTGAATTACAATTACAAGAACAGGTACTTTTTAACCTCCACTATCCGTCGCGATGGCAGTTCCCGCTTTGGGGCCAATAACAAATGGGGGTATTTCCCATCGGTATCCGGTGCATGGATTGCATCTGATGAAAGTTTCCTGTCTAACATAAAACTAATTTCCTTATTGAAACTGAGAGCGAGTTATGGTGTGGCCGGTAACAACCAGATCCCAAATTATGGTTCCAGCAGTTTGCTTGGTCAGGGTAATTACGCCCAGGGGGATGCCCTTTCTAGCGGGCTGATCACGCTCAATATCAATAACAAGGATTTGAAATGGGAAAAAACCAACCAGCTGAACCTGGGGCTTGACCTCGGCATCCTCAGCAATAGGGTTAACATTTCGGCAGAGTACTATAGGTCCATTACTAAAGACATGTTGCTGAATGTGCCTGTACCTGATATTTCTGGATTTGGAACACAGCTCACCAATATCGGTAAGATGAAAAACGCCGGTGTGGAACTGAATATTAACACTAAGAATTTCACAGGTGAATTTAAATGGAGTACCGACTTTAATTTTTCGCACAATAAAAACGAGGTACTACAATTAGGCCCTAACAATGCGCCGATCTATTTTACCGACAATGAAACGACCGTAAAAACGGAGGTTGGACAGCCAATATCGAATTTTTACGGTTACAAGTTCGATGGGGTGTATGTAAACCAGGCACAAATTAACAACAGCGTTCATGAGGCAAGTACTGTTCCCGGCGATCCGATTATACGGGATGTGAACGGCGATGGTAAAATAACAATTGACGACAGAACGGTTATTGGTAACTACCAGCCTAAATTTACCGCAGGTATCATCAACACCTTCTCTTATAAAGGAATAGAGTTGTCCTTCATGTTCCAGGGTTCTTACGGTGGAGAGATCGTGAACCAGAATTACAGGTTCCTGGGTTATTGGAACAGCGGAAGAAACCTCTATGCCAATGTAAATGGTTATTATAAATCGGAAGCCGAGCCCGGAGATGGTGTTAATCCTAGGCCAACGATGGTTCGTAAAGCCTTTCAATCGGCATTCTCTACATTATGGGTAGAAGATGCTTCTTACCTAAGGTTAAAAAATATTAATATTTCTTACGCCCTGCCGGAGAGACTGTTAAAAGGAACATCTATAAAAGGGTTGCGGATATACGCGAATGCGGACAACGTCTATTTGTTCAGTAAGTACACGGGCTATGATCCTGAGAATACCACCTTTAGTGCCACCTCTTATTCTTCCAATGGTACGGCTGCCAATTCGGGTACGGTTTCCTCGGCAACGCCCCCAGGCGCGCTGATCGGACTTGACTATGGCTCTTACCCTGTTCCACGTGTGATTACCGTTGGCTTAAGGGCAAATTTCTAAATAAATGGTTTTATCAATTGAACATAAAATGAATGTCATGAATATCAAACATAAAATCCTGCTGCTGGCCCTGGTGTTGTTATCCGCTTCCGGCTGTAAAAAATCTTTTCTGGAATTGGCACCCGAATCTAATGCAAATGCCGAAACGTTCTACAAAACCAAGGCAGATATGGACCTTGCTGTAAATGCGGCCTATTCCACGCTTTACAATGTATATGATCCTGAAGGGCCGGTATCCTATACTGCTGAAATGATGGGCGACAATACGACACTCTATATCATCGCTGGAAATCAAACAGATAAATTTGCGTTTAAAGATTACAACCTACAAACCAACAATACCCTTGTTTATAGCTTCTGGAGAACCTATTACTCGGCTTTGTACAGCATTAACATTGTTTTGAGTAAACTCGATGCTTCTGAGCTAACGGCGGCAGACAAAGAAAGTGTAAAAGCACAAATGTCTTTTTTGAGGGGATTGTATTACTTCAATATGGTACGTCTTTGGGGCGATATTCCTATCGTAACGACACCCCTTTCGGTAGAAGAAACCTATAAGGTAGTGCGTTCGCCTAAAGCGGATGTGTATAGGTTGATTTTGGACGATCTGACTTTCGCTGCCGAGAAATTGCCACTGACAGCACTTGGAAGGGCTACACAAGGGGCGGCCTTAACCGCCAAAGGAGAAGTTTATCTGACGTTAAATGATAAGGCTAATGCCAGAACGGCTTTAATGTCGGTATATACCAATCCGAATTACAAATTGCAGGGTACTTATGCTGCAGTTTTTGGTCCAACGGTGAAAAACACTAAAGAATCCATTTTCGAAATCCAATATCTTGGTGGGGCCAGCAGTATATCGACCGGTACTTACAGCAAATATTACCGTAATTATTCGCCAAATGTAAACGTATTTGGGTTTAGCGGGATTGGTATGAACCAGGTAACCGACGATTTGTACAATGAATATGAAACGGGAGATCCAAGGCGCGAGCTCAGCATAACCCTGGGTTTTCAGAATGGGGCTGTCTTCCAGGAGCAGAAATACCCGATCAAATGGATCGATCCAACAGCGGTTAAAACGGATAATAACGTGCTGGCCAATAATAATTTTATGGTTTACCGCTTTGCGGATGTCCTGCTGATGCTTTCCGAGGCAACCGACGATCCTAAATACCTCAATGAAGTCAGGACCAGGGTGGGCTTGCCTTTGTTTGGAACGCCAGCTTATCCTTCTGCAAAATATCCTACACTGGCCCTGGCCATTGAACATGAAAGAAGGGTAGAACTCGCCATCGAGTTTCACCGCTGGTTTGACCTGAAAAGAACAGGCCGGGCAGTCGCTGTTTTAAGCGCAAAAGGAAAACCTGTCAACGAGAATAAACTTTTATTGCCGATCCCGGAGACAGTTAGAATGCAAAATGGAATTGTTACACAAAATGACGGATACAAATAAACATCGATAAATTATGAAATCACCTTCCCTTAAATTTTTAATTGTCGCCTTCTTTTTGCCTTACAGTTTTGTAAATGCACAAGACACACTCAGGTATACGGGGAAAACCCTCGTAAATGTTGACTATCATCATGGTCAGCTGCCTCCGGCAGTTGGGGTCCATAATATTCAGGTGTTTAGGGCAGACCGCTCCAATCCTGATAAAGTTAACGGGCTCGACTGGACTTACAGTCATCAGCCCATGCTGGCTTATTGGAACAACAAATTTTACCTCCAGTATCTGAGTAACCCGGTTGGGGAGCATATCCCACCTGGACAAACACTATTGACAACTTCTGCGGACGGAGCAGTATGGGAGACACCCAAGGTAATTTTTCCACCTTATAAAATAGCAGATGGCACCAGGAAAGCAGGCATCGAACAGGTGTCAAAAGGCTTAACATCGGTTATGCACCAGCGTATGAGTTTCTTTGTATCTGGAAAGGGACGTTTGCTGGCCCTGGCCTATTATGGGATTTCTTTTAATCCTAAGGATAGTCCGAATGATGGAAATGGTATTGGTAGGGTAGTGAGGGAAATTTTACCTGACGGGAAATTCGGGCCGATCTACTTTATCAACTATAACCATTTATACACTGAAAAAAACACCAATTATCCGAATTATAAACGTAGCAAGGATAAAGGTTTTGTTGCAGCTTGTAATGAATTGTTGAGCAATACCCTGATGGTACAACAATGGGCCGAAGAATCTGATGATAATGATCCACTGATAAAATTAAAAGGCGACTATAAAGCTTTTAGCTATTACCACCTGCCAGACAACAGGGTTGTAGGGCTTTGGAAAAACGGTTTGACAAGTATCAGTAAGGATGAAGGTAAAAGCTGGGAATACAGGCCGCTTAGGGCACCTAAACTGGTAAATAGTAATGCCAAAATCTGGGGACAATGCACATCGGACGGAAAGTTCGTTACGGTATATAATCCATCGGAATTCAGGTGGCCGCTTGCTGTTTCGGTGAGTAATGACGGGTTAAATTATGAAGATTTATTGCTGGTGCACGGAGACATCACTGCGATGCGTTATGGTGGCTCTTATAAATCTTATGGACCTCAATATGTAAGGGGAATTGAGGAAGGAAACGGCATTCCGCCGGATAAAAAATTGTGGGTTACTTACAGTGTAAACAAGGAAGATATCTGGGTGTCTTCTATTCCGGTGCCCATCAAGGCGAAGGCTGAAAAACAAGCGGATGAAGTGTTCAATACTATGCCTGATGGTAAAGAGCTTAAAGACTGGAATACCTATAGCCCTTTAAGGGCACCGGTAAAAATAGATAAAATGCCGGATGGACATAAAGCCCTCTCTTTAGTTGATTTCGACCCTTTCGATTATGCAAAGGCAGAAAGAATTATTCCAGCCTCCAAAAAGCTAATTGCTACTTTTTCGATTGTTCCTCAGCAAAATGATAAGGGGGTATTGAATGTTGAGTTTCAGGATGCCAAGGGTTCTGCAGGTATCAGGCTTTCGTTTGATGATAAAAATGAGATGAAGCTTAAGGCGGGGTATAGAAATAAGCACCTGATGAATTATACCGCCGGACAACGCTACGATATTGAACTGAAGCTAGATGTGGATACCAGATTGTATTCCGTAACGATAAACGGACAGGCGATGGGAATCAGCGTTTTATTTGCACCATTGGAAAGTGTTTCGCGCATTGTTTTCAAAAGCAGTGATGCAGTACGTTTTCCAAATGCAGATACGCCAACAGATCAGGATTATGATTTGCCCGATGCTGATGGTAAAATTCAACCTGCTGGTTTTTATATTTCTTCACTTCAAACAAAAACCTTTTAATCCAAATAGATTTAATATAAAATTAGAAAAGTAAACGATTACATTTAGGATGTCTATAAAAAATATATTATGTCAAGTCTAAAAAATGTAGCCGATCTGGCGGGTGTTTCTGTGGCCACAGTATCGAGGGTTTTAAACTCCGATGAAGTGGTTAAGTATGAGACTAAGGTGAAGGTGATGAACGCGATAAAGACGCTGAAATATTCACCCAATCGTGTTGCCCAGCGTTTGCGTACAACTAAAAAAAGTAGCAGGTTAATTGGCTTGTTGATTCCCGATATCCAAAATCCTTTTTACGTAGATGTAATCAGGGGGATAGAGGTTTTCGCTTATGCAAATAACGCCGCCGTGGTGATTGGTAACTTCTCTCAGGATGAAAAAAAGGAAAAGTTGTATCTGGATATCTTAAAATCCGAATCGGTGGATGGTTTTATTGTGGCGCCTTCAAATGAAAAGGATATTTATATCAAAGAACTGATAAAAGATGGCTTCCCGGTTGTTTGTATCGATAGGGGGCTTAGCGATATTGAAGTTGACCTGGTGAAAGTTGATAACCAGAAGGGGGCTTTTAATGCGATTGAACATCTAATTAAATTACAGCATAAAAGGATCGGGCACATTACGGGAAATCAGTTGATACCGACAACAATGGAGCGTTTGGCAGGGTATGAGCAGGCATTGAAGCAATACAACATCGAGATAGATCCCGAAATTATCGTAGGCAGGAAATCAGATTATGAAAGTGGCGCTGAGCTGGCTGCACATCTGCTGGACCTGAAAAATCCTCCTACAGCTATTTTTACAGGAAATAACCTACTCACCCTGGGTGCATTAGAAACCATCAATAAAAGAGGCTTAAGAATCCCTGAGGATATAGCGATCGTTGGTTTTGATGATGTATACTGGGCAAACTCATTAAATCCACCACTCACGGCGGTTAGACAGCCGGGATTCGAGATCGGTAAACGTGCAATGGAATTGTTGATCCAAAGGATTCTTTTGCCAGAACGTGAAGTGGCCAGTATCATTTTTAAAACCGAGCTCATGATCAGGAAATCTTGTGGTAGTAAAGAAAAGCGGCCATAATATCAGTAATCAAAAATATATAATATGCATAGTACATCAATAGTAACATTGTTAAATCCCAAACGACTGGTTTTTGGAGCAGATTGTTTTGATCAGTTTATAGCCGATTATCTGGAATTGGGGTTGAAAAGACTCTTTATTTTAAGTTTCGCTGGTCTGGAAGAGCAGCTGGAAAGGAAAATGGAAAAGCTGGTTCCATCGGGGGTAGTGATCAAACAAAATACTTCCATTACCAAAGAACCGTCTTTTACTGATTTTGAAGAAATTCTGAAAGAAGCAAGGGCTTTTAATGCCGATAGTGTTGTGGGCATAGGCGGGGGGAGCATACTTGATGTAGCTAAATTGGTTGCGGCGCAATTGTTAAACACACAAAGCACTACGGCTGTTATTGGAAAAGGGAACCTGGCAGGAAGGGCAACTTATTTAGCTTGCATTCCTACCACATCAGGTACCGGAAGCGAGGTTTCTCCGAATGCAATTTTTGTAGATGCCGAGGGGAATAAAATTGGTGTAATCAGTCCGTTTTTAGTTCCTGATGCAGCTTATATTGATCCGGTACTGACAATTTCTGTCCCGAAACCCATTACCGCTTCAACCGGAATAGACGCCCTTACCCATTGCCTGGAAGCTTATGCGAATAAATTTTCGCATCCGGTAATCGACCTGATTGCCCTGGAAGGGATAAGCCTGGTGGCTAAATACCTGAAAAGGGCATGTGATGACGGGACAGACCTTGAAGCGCGGTCGCAGGTGGCTTTGGGCAGTATGTACGGTGGAATGTGCCTGGGGCCTGTTAATACTGCTGCTGTTCATGCGCTGGCTTACCCGCTTGGGGTAAAATTTCATATCAATCATGGTTTATCTATAGCACTTTTACTTCCCGCAGTGATGGAGTTTACACTTTCTGCCGCTCCGGAACGCTATGCTGCTATAGCGATAGCCCTTGGTGCCGAGCAGAAAAGTACTGCGTTGGAAACGGCAAAAGAAGGTGTACAGCTGCTGAGAAAACTAATCCGGGATTGTGGCTTGCCAGTTTCGCTCGCTGAAGTAAATGTGCCGCTCAGTGCAATTGAGGCTATGGCCGTTGATGCGGTTAAAATAGAACGGCTGCTGAAAAATAACTTAAGGGAAGTTGGATTGGAAGATGCAAAAGAAATTTATGGAGCGGCATTTTAAAGGATGATGATGAAAAAATTTAATGGAGTGGTGGTACCCATGGTAACCCCATTTACGCAGGAGTTTAAAGTTGATGTGGAGGCGGCAGCGAGGATAACGGAACACATGATCAGTTACGGCGCACATCCATTTTTATTAGGCACTACCGGTGAGTCTGTTTCCATCGCAAAGGGAGACCGAACTCAGCTGGTTGCTGCTGTAGTAAAGGCTGCGGCGGGGGCGAAGACGGTTTATGCGGGGATTTCAGGCAATTGCCTTTCAGAGGTAATTGACGAAGCAAAACAGTTCGCAGATCTGGGCGTAGACGCATTGGTTTCGACCATGCCTTCTTATTATCCTGTAGAAAGTGATCAGTTGTTAAAGTATTTTGAAAAACTGGCAGATGAGGTATCCCTGCCGTTGATTATCTATAACATCCCTGCCACTACACATTTGAGCATCCCACTCGATGTGGTAGATCAATTGAGCCAGCACGATAATATCTTGGGATTTAAAGACTCAGAAAAAGGTGAGGAACGGATGATCGATGCCATTTCCAGATGGAAAGACAGACCTGATTTTTCTTACCTCCTGGGCTGGGCATTGAAATCGCAGCAAGCATTGTTTTTAGGTGCAGATGGCATTGTACCAAGTACCGGAAATTTGGCGCCAGGGCTCTATCAATCTATTTTTAATGCGGCAAGAGCAGGAAATAAAGCAGTGGCAACTGCCGCGCAGGCCAAAGCAGATTACCTTTCCGAAATTTATCAGAAGGACCGCATTTTAAGCAAGGCCCTTCCAGTACTTAAAATCATGATGTCTGCCTATGGGCTTTGTGGAACAGCCATGTTGCCACCCCTATACCAGCTGTCGGCTGAAGAGGAAAGGTCAATTGCCCTGAGGATGACAGCGGAGTTTGAGCAATTAATTAATGTAAACTATAGTAATGGAAATGAATAATAAAAGACCTGTTTTAGGTATAACGATGGGAGACCCGGCAAGTATTGGTCCCGAAGTCGCTGTAAAAGCATTGGCCAATGCTTCTGTATATGAAATCTGTAATCCCATATTGATCGGTGATGCAGAGATTTGTAAGGCTGCAATTCGGTTTTGCGGACTGGATTTGGTTGTTCATCCTATAAAGGATGTTAAAGATGCAAAATTTGAGTTTGGCAGTATTGATGTATATGACCTTCAATATGCCAGTACTGAAATTGTAACGGGGCAAAATTCTGTTGCTGCTGGGGCCGCCGCTTTTGATACGGTTGTTAAAGTGATTGATTTGGCTATGAATGGTTTGGTGGATGCTACGGTAACCGGGCCAATCAATAAAGAATCGATTCATTTAGCCGGTCATAAATTTTCAGGGCACACAGAAATTTACGCACATTATACCGATACGAAGAAATACGGCATGTTGCTGGTTGAAGATGAATTGAGGGTGATCCATGTATCTACCCACGTTTCATTGAGACAAGCGTGCGACCTGGTTAAAAAAGAAAGAATATTGGATACCATAGACCTGATCGTTTCTGCTTGTCGGCAATTGGGGATCAGCAATCCAAAAATTGGGGTTGCAGGGTTAAACCCGCACGCTAGTGATGGTGGCCTGTTTGGTGATGAAGAACAGCTGGAAATTATCCCTGCTATTGAGGAAGCAAGGCGAAAAGGATATACGGTGGAAGGGCCGGTGCCTGCAGATACGTTATTTCCTAAAGCCATTGGTGGGGTATATGACGGTATTGTGGCCATGTACCATGATCAGGGGCATATCCCCTTTAAAGTGGTCGGATTTAACTGGGATAAATCATCCAGACAAATGAAAAGTGTAAGAGGGGTAAACATTACGTTAGGACTGCCTATCATCAGAACTTCAGTGGATCATGGCACCGCAATGGAAATTGCAGGAAGAGGAATAGCCAGTGCCGATGCGATGATTTTAGCAATTGAGTATGCAGTTAACATGGTACGTGCCAAATAAAAATAATTATTATGATAGCAGTTATTGCGGATGATTTTACGGGAGCAGCAGAAATTGGGGGGATTGCTTTAAGACTGGGTTGGAATGCTATTATAGACACACGCGTGGTGAAGGATACAGAAACGGATATCCTGATTATCGCAACAAATACAAGATCAATGCCGCCGCAGGAGGCAAGAAAAATTATCCGTGAGCTTACTTTACAACTCCTCGGTCTTCAACCGCAAATCATCTATAAAAAAATAGATTCTGTTTTGCGGGGGAATGTAGGAGAAGAGCTGCTGGAACAGATGGATATTTCCCAAAAAAGAAGGGCTTTATTGATTCCGGCCAATCCTTCCTTAAAGCGTATCATTAACGAAGGGATATACTATTATGAGGGACTTCCTTTAAAACATTCAACTTTTGCCGACAATGTGAAACACCGGATCAGTACTTCCAATGTGATAGAGCTAATGGGTGAACGCTCGGCTAAAAGCACAGTCGTGATCTCAAAAGGTGAACCTATGCCAGATACTGGCCTCATCATTGGCAATACCATTGATGAGACCGATTTGGACCATTGGGCAGGCAGGCTAGACGGGGAAACCGTTATGGCCGGCGGATCCAGCTTTTTCAATGCCCTGCTGAGAAAAATTAAAGTAAATGACCTACCTGCCGACCCTGTTGGGTTTGCTTTTGGAAAGAAAGCAATTTATGTCTGTGGGAGTGCCTTTCCATTGAGTAGAAGTGTGGTAGAGGATGCCCGTAAGGCCGGGCAATATGTATCCTATATGCCCACAAGAATGTTCTGCAATCCGGCAGATCAGGCTGCATACATGGCGCAATGGGAAGGGGACATCATTAAAGGGATTGAGGCATCCGGAGCTGTCATTATCGCGATAAACAATATTGAAGAACCACGGATAGAAAATATTTCATCAGAACTCGGGAAAACAATTGCCACGGTGGTAGGTAATGTAATGCAACGTGTTCAGCTGGACGAGTTGGTGATCGAGGGTGGCTCAACAGCATCTTCAGTTATCAATAAATTGAAATACACAAAATTTCACCCCACACAGGAACTTGCACCCGGAGTTATCCGGATGAAAGTTGAAGAAAATAAAGGATTACACTTAACGATGAAACCTGGCAGCTACAATTGGCCGTCTTCCATATGGAAGTATTCATAAATTTTAATCAGTAAAACTAATAACCATAACCAAGTATGAACTCATCACTGCATGTATTAGATTACATCATTATTGTTGTATTTCTAATAGGAACCCTCGTTTTTGGGCTGGTATTTGCCCGGGGCCAGAAAACCACAAAAAATTACTTCCTCGCAAAAGGGAAAATCCCTTCCTGGGCGATAGGAATGTCACTACTTGCTACGTTAATCAGTAGTGTAACGTTTTTGGCCTATCCCGGAACAGGGTACTCTTCCAACTGGATCTTATTGGTTCAGGGACTGATGGTGCCTGTGGTGTTATTAGGTGTGATCTGGTTTATTGTTCCGCTTTATCGAAAAGTGATCAATTTAAGTACCTATGAATACTTTGAGCAAAGGTTCGGTTCTTTTGCCCGTTATTACAGTTCCCTGGCTTTTGTTTTAAGGCAATTTTCGGGGATGGGGACGGTATTTTTTCTGTTGGCAGTTGCGTTAAATAGCATGATTCATGTCAACACTACCGCGATTATCATGATTGTAGGTGCCATTATTATTATTGTTAACTTACTGGGCGGAATTGAAGCTGTAATCTGGCTCGATGTATTTCAGGGTTTCATGCTTTTTGCCAGTGGTATTATCTGCATCAGTATATTGCTTTTTTCTGTAGATGGCGGGCCCGCGGAAGTATGGAAAGTTGCGACGGCAAACGGAAGGACCGGTTTTGGTCCGTATGAATGGGACCTCACCAAGCTTACTTTTTTGGTGATGGCTATAAATGGTGGTTTTTATGCCATACAGAAATATGCGACAGATCAGACTGTAGTGCAACGTTATTTAACAGCAAAGACAGATAAATCCGCCATCGGGGCCTCGTTGCTCGGAATTTTACTGACCGTTCCTGTATGGATTTTATTTATGTTTATCGGGACAGCGTTATTTGTATTTTACAAACAAAACCCAATTCCGGCTGGTATGCGGGCTGATGCGGTTTTCCCTTATTTTATCATGACAAAGTTGCCAACAGGTGTGATTGGATTGATACTTTCTGCAATGATATCCGCCGCAATTTGCAGTCTAAGTGCAGATTTAAATTCCCTTGCTGCCGTAGGTGTTGAAGATTATTATAAAAAAATAAAACCAGGTAAAACAGACCGTGCATATTTGAGGGCATCTAAATACATTGTCGCATTTTCCGGGCTGATCTCCATCGGCATTGCGATGTTATATTTAAACGCTGGAAATGAGGGTGTCCTTGGTACTGTGTTTACTTTATATGCTATATTTTCCGGCGGTATCGTAGGTATATTTTTATTGGGCTTATTTAGCGCAAGGGCAAACAATCAGGGAATTAATATCGCCATTATAACCTGCATTGTTTTTACCGCATACGCATTCTTAACTTCAACCGAAGTAGGCGTAGGGACGCATAAATCATTGCTGTTAGATTTCGGTAAGTACAACTTTACACATCACAAGCTGATGTTGGGTGTATATAGCCATCTCATTGTTATCATTGTTGGCTATACAGCGAGCTTGTTTTTTCCGAAGCCGGTTCTCGACAAGAATTTGCTTTATAGCGGATGGCTGGCGGTTAGACGAGAAGAAAAAGCTAAAGCAAAGCTGGTCGAAGCCAGCTAATTATTAATGACTTCGGCTACTTCTTCGGCCGAAATGTCACTATGTGAAGCATCTAATATACAATCGCCGTTTTTAATCAATAAGATTTGCGGCGATTCATGATGTACCTGGAAAGTTTCGGCTACCTGCGCAGAAATGTCGCGGTAGCTGATCAAATCCAAAAAGTATAAAGAAGTATCTTCAGGTAAAACAGACCAGTCCATTTCAAAGCGTTTCTTGGCCATTAAGCTAACTGAACAGCGTGTGCTGTGCTTAAATATTAAACTATAACCTTCCTCTTGTTTGATCTGTCCGATCTGTGCCAGATCAGTAATGTTTTTCCACTGCATGATTTTACTAAATTATCCTCACTTACGCTTTCTTATCCTCTTCTTCTTTTACCTTCAGGATACGAACTGTATGCCGGGCAAATTTTATTAGAACAGGCTTCCAGCACAGTTATTGCAAAAAACACGCCAAGCAATAATATTGCAACTCTTTTCATCTTTAATGGTTTTCTTTAATGAAATATTAGTACTAATCTACAGTTTTTAACAAAAGAATCAAAGTTTGTTACACTGTGGCGGTAAGTTCTGCCATTTTTAATGCAGTAATGGCAGCTTCATCACCTTTGTTACCGTGTTTACCACCAGCCCTGTCAATTGCCTGTTGCTGATTGTCTGTGGTTAGTACCCCAAATATAACCGGTTTACTGTGCTTAATGCTAACATTGGCAACGCCATTGGCTACTGCATCGCAAATAAAATCAAAATGCCTGGTCTCGCCTTGTATTACACAACCTAAACAAATCACAGCATCCAGGTCTTTGTGCTTCTGTAAAAGGATTTCGGCTGCTGCAGTCAATTCAAAGCTGCCGGGAACCGGAACCGAGATGATGTTGTCTGCAGGTACACCATGTTTAAGCAGGGTTTCTAATGCACCCTTGTACAAACTGCCGGTAACTTCGGCATTCCATTCTGCAACAGCAATTGCAAATTTATAAGCGCTGCCATTGGGTATCGTTGTATGCGAAAAATCGGAGAGGTTTTTTAATTGAGTTGCCATAATGCAAACTTAAGGAAAAATCATTTAAACTAGTGTAATTTTGGTTTTTGCTAATACGGGGTTCTATCTAACAAAAAGACGTTATGAAAGAGAATAAATACGATAATGATCATTTTTTTTATCAGTACAGTCAAATGTCACGTTCTGTGAACGGATTAAAAGGGGCAGGTGAATGGCATGTGCTAAAAAAGATGTTTCCTGATTTCAAAGGAAAACATGTGCTTGATCTGGGCTGTGGATTTGGCTGGCATTGTAAATATGCTATGGAGCAGGGGGCAGTTGCGGTGCTTGGAATAGACCTTTCTGAAAAGATGCTTGCCGAAGCCAGAAAGATCAACAGTTTACCGGGCATTACATACCGGGGTATGGCGATAGAAGATTTTGATTTTCCGGTGGGGACTTTTGATGTGGTGATCAGCTCATTGGCTTTTCACTACCTGGAAGATTTCGGTAGTATTTGCGACAAGGTGCATTCCTGCCTGTGTGATGGAGGTACGTTTGTTTTCTCGGTAGAACACCCCATCTTCACAGCACAGGGCTTACAAGACTGGTATTATGATCAACATGGGCGCCGGATGCACTGGCCTGTTGATCAATATGCTAACCAGGGTATCCGAAAAGCAAATTTCCTTGGCGAAGAAGTGGTTAAATATCACAAAACGCTAACAACCTATATCGATAGTTTGATTAAATCTGCGTTTGAGCTCACTGGTATTTCCGAACCGGAGCCCGAAAAATCACTTTTAGAAAGCATTCCTGAAATGAAAGATGAATTGCGGAGGCCGATGTTCCTGATCCTGTCTGCTACTAAGAAGTAGTATAAGGACAAAAAAATAGCCCTGTATACATGAACTGTACACAGGGCTATTTAATGCTTTGAAAAAACTATTTATTTAACTTGTACCGATGCGCGTGCAATGTACTCGTCAATCATAGCAGCTTCCTGGCTTTCAGGGTACTGGGTTTTTATTTTCGTATATGCTTCTTCAGCATTTTTAAAGTCTTTAAGGTTCTCATAAACCAATCCTAGTTTTTTAAGGAACATTGGAGAAGTAAATTTGTTGCTTGCTTTATCCGCAGCTTTTTTATAATACGTAGCCGCTTGTTTAAAGTCTTTCAGTTCGCTGTAAGCGTCGCCAAGTAAGCCAAGTGCTAATGGATCTGCTACGGCACTTCCTGTTTCAGAATATTTACCTAAAACTTCAGTCGCCTTTTTATAATCGCCTTTACGCAAATAAATACCTCCAAGGTATAAGTTCGCAAGGTTTGCCGATTTTGTATTTGCATACTCATCTGCAATTTTCTCTAAACCAGGGTATCCGCCTTCACCATTGATGGCTTTGGTTGCCAATGAATCAGCAGCACCAATATATTGTTCTGCTTTGTACATTTTTGCAGATGCTTCTTCAGCCCTGTTTTTAAGATATACGTTCTGATACCAGAAGTATATGCCTATTAATACTACAATTGCACCTGCAATGAACAAAAGGCTTTTTGAATTTTCTTCTAAAAAGGAGCCTTTTCTTACCGGCTGATTTATTTCTTTTTCTGTTGTAGACATTTTATTTAAAAAAATTAAGGATTGCAAAAATACATTTTTACATCAAAGTATCAACCACTTTTAAAAGTATTTAAATAAAATTAATGAACTGAGCGTTAATTAGAACCATGATAAAGGTTAATATTTATGGGAGAGTGCAATAGTTAACAAAAAAACAAATCATAGAATTAACAAAGCTAAACGGTAACTTTGGCTACAGATACTATGTGGTTAAAAAACATTACTCTTCTTAATTTTAAAAACTATACAGATGCAAATGTTAGTTTTTCGAAAACGGTAAATGCATTTGTAGGTGATAATGGGGCCGGTAAAACCAATTTATTGGATGCGGTCCATTACCTGTGCCTGTGCAAAGGATACTTCAATCCTATCGATACGCAGCAGATTAAAAGCGGTCATGATCTTTTTATGATCCAGGGTGATTTTGACCGGCAGGAAAAGAATGAGAAGATCACTTGCGGGGTAAAACGTAATCAGAAAAAACAATTTAAGCGGAATAAAAAAGAATACGATAAACTTGCTAATCACATTGGTTTGTTCCCTTTGGTAATGATCTCACCTTATGATACCAATATTATTATGGATGGGAGTGAGGAGCGGAGACGTTTTATGGACAATGTGATCTCACAAACGGACACACATTATCTGGATGAACTGATTCTTTACAACCGGCACCTGTTGAACCGGAATGCATTGTTTAAGCAGATTGCGATCACAAGGAGTTATGATCCGACTTTACTTGAAATTTATAATGAACAGCTGATTGCATCGGGAACAAAGATTTACCATAAGCGCAAAGAGTTTATGATTGAATTTATCCCTTTGTTTGATAAATATTATCAGTTTTTAACCGATGATAAAGAGCAGGTGAATTTGCAATACCAGAGCCAGCTTCATGATGCTGCGTTTGAACAGCTGTTGTTACAATCTATAGAAAAGGACAAGGTGCTGGAAAGAACTACCATGGGCATCCATAAAGATGATCTGATCTTTACCATATCGGAAATGGCTTTGAAAAAGTTCGGATCGCAGGGACAGCAGAAATCTTTTTTAATTGCGTTAAAATTGGCGCAATATGCTTATCTTCAGAAATATAAAGGATTTAAGCCCTTGTTGTTGCTGGATGATATTTTTGATAAACTGGATGACAGCAGAATGCATAAACTGATGGAGATGGTATCACATCATGATTTTGGACAGATCTTTATTACCGATACGGGGAGAGAACGTGTGCTGGCGGTATTTAATAAAATTGATGTACCTGTAACTTTATTTGAAGTAACTAACGGAGCAATAAACCATGCGTAAACCTAATGACATTACACTAAAAGAGGGCATTGGCAAGTTGCTGAATGTTTATAAGCTTAAAGGAAAGTTTGACGAAACATCGGTGGTGGCACTATGGCCGGACCTGATGGGGAAGGCTATTGCGAACAGGACTACACAGATTTATGTTTCGCAAAAGAAACTGTTTGTAAGGATCGAATCATCAGTCATTAAGAATGAGCTATTAATGGTAAGGACCGGCATCATTCAAAAAATAAATGAACGTGCCGGTTCCGAAGTCATTACAGATCTTGTTTTTCTTTAAACCGGAATTATCCGCCGAAAATTTTACTGATCAGCCATATAATGAGTGCAAGTACCAGTATTACGACAATTGCGCCCGTCCAAAGTCCTGCTTTAAAAATACCTTTTACCAACTCGCAACTCATGAGTGTTGTCGAAAGAAAGGCAATAATTGCTAATGGGAAATATCTTTTGGTTGTCATAGGTTTAAAGTTTTGATGTATTGAATTAACAATAAACCATGACAATGGTTTTAAAATAGGTTATTTTCCGTTTACCTTAAGCAATTCAATTTCAAATATCAGGGTGCTATATGGAGGAATGTCTGCTCCGGCACCACGTTCGCCATAAGCAAGGTTATAAGGGATAAAGAATTTATACTTTGAACCTGTCTGCATCAATTGTACACCTTCTGTCCAGCCTGGAATTACATTGTTTAAAGGTAAAGATAGCGGCTCATTTCTATCGTAGGAACTATCGAACTGTTTGCCATTTAGCAAAGTCCCTCTGTAGTTTACCAATACGGTATCTGTTGCTTTAGGCCTGATACCCGTTCCCCTGTTTATAACCTGGTATTGCAAGCCACTTGCCGTAACCTGTACGCCAGTTTGCAATTTGTTTTTCTCTAAAAAAGATTTGCCTTCCGCAATCGCTGGGGCGTGCTTTTGTTTGCTAACGCTCACAAATAAATTGTTAATAGCTGCTTGCGATTTTTCTTTCGGAATTAATGGGGTTGCATTGCCAAAGGCATCTTTAAGACCTTTAATGAGCAGGTCATAATTTAAACTGTTTAGTCCGTCATTCTTCATGCTAGTCGCCATTGTGTTACCAAATGCATAACTGGCCGAGTCTAAGGTGGATTTAAACACTACTGCGGAGGTTGCTTTTTTTACTGTCGTGGTTGTTTTTTTAACGGTAGTAGTTTTTGCTTTTGTTTGTGCATTGAGGGCTAATGCGCAAAAAGGGAGCATTAAAGTAATAATGGTCTTCTTCATTTGTTCTATTTATTGTGGTTGAAAGGTACAAACTTTATAAAAAAATAAGCACCTTTTTTTGAGGTGCTTATTTATATTATTTTAATTATTCTTTCTGTCGTTGATTGCAGTTTAGTCAATCGTAGTTGATCAATATGCTATATGCGACAGTTTTAAAGTTTTCTTCTTAGAAACGCTCTGCAGCAGTAAAGAAGAAGTCGCCTTCAATTTGCGCGTTCTCATCAGAATCTGAACCGTGAACTGCATTTGCATCAATTGATTTAGCATATTTCTGACGGATAGTACCTTCAGCTGCTTCAGCAGGGTTAGTAGCACCGATTAATTTTCTGAAATCTTCAATAGCATTGTCTTTTTCAAGAATCGCGGCAACGATTGGTCCTGAAGACATAAAGCTTACTAAATCAGTATAAAAAGGACGTTCTTTGTGCACTGCATAAAACTCACCAGCAGTTTCCGGAGTTAGTTTTGTATATTTTAATGCAATGATTTTGAAACCTGCAGCAGTGATATCATTAATGATCGCACCAATATGGCCATTAGCAACTGCATCAGGCTTAATCATGGTAAAAGTTCTGTTTGTACTCATTTTTATTTTAAATTTTTTGCAAAATTACGTTTTCTACTGTTAATATTAAAGGGCTGTTTTATTACCTTTAAAAATGCAGGAAAAAGGCCCGAAATATTATAGGTTCCAATTATCATTAAATTACTAGCTTTGCAGCGAAAGTTATGCTATCTATTTCAGAATTAAAATCGTTACTGGCTACGCCACAGAAAATTGTAATTACTACGCATCATAAGCCAGATGGTGATGCAATGGGCTCATCCCTGGGTTTGTATGCTTACCTGATCCAGAAGGGGCATCATGTTAAGGTGATTACACCTACTGACTATCCTTACTTTTTGCATTGGCTGCCTAATAATGCCGATGTGATTATTTATGCTGATGAGCAGGAACGTTCGGCACAGTTGGTGGCAGAAGCTTCACTTATTTTTTGTCTTGACTTTAATGCGCTGGGCAGGATCAATGAACTTGGGGAACTGGTAAGGGTAGCTGATGCTTATAAAATCATGATCGACCACCATCTGGACCCTGAGGATTTTGATGATTACCGTCATTGGAGCATCAATGCCTGCGCTGCGGCACAATTGGTTTATGATTTTATTGTAAATGAATTAGAGGACGGGGCAATGATGAACAAAGACATCGCCACGTGTTTGTATACAGGGATCATGACTGATTCAGGATCTTTTAGATTTGAGTCTGCCAATGCTTCCGTTTACCGCATCGCAGCTGATTTAATTGACCTGGGAGCAGAACACTGGAGAATTCATCAGCTGGTATACGATAATGCCACTGAAAACCGTTTACGTTTCTTAGGTCATTGTTTAAGCGAAAAGCTGGAGATACTTAGGGAATTCAATACGGCTATTATTAAGGTGACCAAGGAGGAGCTTAAAGCTTACAATATTGCAACTGGTGATACCGAGGGAATTGTAAATTATGCATTGTCGGTAAATGGTATTAAATTGGCTGCATTTATTATTGAAAGAACTGATAAAGTTAAATTATCTTTGCGCTCCACGGGAGATTTTCCTGCGAACGAGATTTGTAAAAAATACTTTAATGGAGGGGGGCATAGAAATGCTGCCGGAGGGTATTCAGATAAGAATTTAGAAGATACTGTGTCGGATTTTAAGGCGCTTTTAACAGAATATAAAAACCAATTGCTACAGTAACCTGTGGTGATAAACTATTGAAAATAAACATATAAAAAATATAATTTAAAAAACCACATGAAGAAAGGTATAGTAATTCTTTTCGCAGCTACACTTGGATTGGCTGCTTGTAACAACTACAAAAAAGGTCCGGGAGGCCTGTCGTACATCATCCACAAAGATGGCGGAGCGGCAAAAATTAAAGAAGGTGATATTGTTAAATTAAACTTTATCCAAAAAAGTGAGAAGGATTCTGTGATGTTCAATACATGGGATATGGATCAGCCCCAGGTTTTCCCTGTTGCTAAAAAAGTATATGCTGGTGATATGAACGATGTGTTAACATTGTTCGGAGAAGGTGATAGTGCAACGTTTAAATTGGACCTGGATACTATGGCGGCACGTTCTGGTCAGCCGAAACCTCCGGGCACAAAAGATAAATATATTGTGTTCACTGTTAAAGTAGAAAAAGTATTGGCTAAAGCAGCTGGTGAAGCTGATTCCACCTTCCAGAAAAAAGCAAGGGATTTCTTTGAAAAAGATTACAAAGCAAGCATTGAGAAAAAGAAAGGTGCCGAAGCTGGTAAAATCAAGAAATATATCGCTGACAATAACCTGAAAACTACTACTACAGCTTCAGGCTTACAGTATGTGATCAGCAAACCAGGTGATGCTGTAAAACCTGCGTTAGGTGATACTATGATGGTTAACTATACTGGTAAATTAACGACTAAAAAATCTGACGGTAAAGAAAATATTTTCGATACCAGTGATGAGAAAGTTGCTAAAGAATCGGGTAAGCACAATGCAATGGCTCAATACGGTCCTCGTCCGATTACATTAGGAAGAGCAATTCCAGGATTTGACGAAGGTTTACAATTGATTGGTAAAGGTGGAAAAATTACTTTAATCATTCCTTCAAACCTTGCTTATGGTGAAGGTGGTATGCCTCAAGGTGGTATCAGCCCTTTTTCTCCACTAGTATTTGAAGTTGAGTTGAACGACATTAAAAAACCTTCTGCAGCTCCTGCAGTAGTGCCAGGTGCAACAGTAACTCCGGTTACACCAGCGCCAACAGCTAAAAAATAACACGCATATTACCCATATTCTGGATAATTGTAAAATAGAAACCCGGTATGCCATGCATACCGGGTTTTTTATTTGTTAAGCTCCGATGGTTTTTATTAACTTCGCCAATGCTTTTAACCGATACCCATACACATCTGTATTACGAAACGGACGAAGAGAAACTAGACGAGCTGATGCAGCGCTGTCTTGACAATCAAATTGAACGCTTGTTTTTGCCCAATGTTGACATTGCGTCCATCGCAAAAATCGACAACATGGTCAAGAAATATCCCAGGAACTGTTTTGCAATGATCGGCTTACATCCTTGTGATGTAAAGGAAGATTATGAAGAAGTTTTGGATGAAATCTGTCAGAGTATGGTCGACAGAGAGATCTATGCCATTGGAGAGATCGGTATCGACCTTCATTGGGATAAAAGTACGCTTGCTTTTCAGCAGGCGGCCTTTCGCGAACAGATTAAATGGGCAAAAGATCTCGACCTGCCAATTGTAATTCATTGCAGGGAAGCTTTTGATGAGATCTTCGAAATTTTAGAAGCAGAAAAGGACGGGCAACTACGAGGAATTTTACATTGTTTTACCGGAAACCTTGAACAGGCCAATAAGGCGATAGCCTTAGGGTTTTATTTAGGTATAGGTGGGGTTGTGACGTATAAAAATGCTGGCTTAGATGAAGTTTTGAAGCATGTGCCCCTGGCTAATCTTGTTTTGGAAACAGATTCACCATACCTTGCGCCTGTACCATTCAGAGGTAAACCAAATGAAAGCAGTTACCTGGTACATATTGCCCAAAAGCTGGCCGACATCTATGAAACCAGCGTAGAAGAGATAGCTTCGGTAACCACTGCGAATTCCATCAGCATTTTTAAGATTTAACAATGACCAAAATACTCATTATATATACGGGCGGCACTATAGGTATGGTAAATGATACCGATACTGGTACCCTGATCCCTTTTAATTTTAAGCAGATCCAGCAAAATGTGCCCGAGCTGGCCCGGCTGAATTATGAACTTGAGGTGCATTCCTTTGATCCGATCATGGACTCCTCAAATATGCATCCTGATATCTGGGCAGAGCTGGCAAAGCTGATCTTTACACGATATGATGAGTTTGATGGGTTTGTAATTTTGCATGGTTCGGATACGATGGCTTTTACGGCTTCGGCCCTGAGCTTTATGCTGCAAAATTTGAGCAAGCCAGTAATTCTTACCGGTTCGCAGTTACCGATTGGTGAGATCCGGACAGACGCAAAGGAGAACCTCATTACCGCATTGGAAATCGCGGCGATGAAAGAAAACGGAAAGGCTAAAGTCCCTGAAGTTTGTATCTACTTTGATTCGCAGTTATTTCGGGGCAACCGCTCAATTAAATACAATTCCGAAAAATTTGAAGCATTCCGCTCCCCAAATTATCCAATATTGGCCGAGGCCGGTGTGCATTTAACTTTTTTCAATAATTATATATTACCGCAGCCTGAAAAAGAGCTGCAGGTGCTGTTGGATTTTAATTCGAACATTGGTGTTTTGAAGATGTACCCTGGTATATCGCAGCAGGCTGTAATGGCCATTACACATTCGCCTGTGGATGCGATTGTCCTGGAGACCTTTGGTTCGGGGAATACGACTACAGCTAGCTGGTTTATCAATTGTTTGCAGGAAGCTGTGAACAATGGTAAGATCATTGTGGATATTTCTCAGTGCCAGCGCGGATCTGTTGAATTGGGTAAGTATGAAACCAGTAAGCAATTGCAGCAGATGGGGGTGGTGAGCGGTTATGATATGACTTTCGAGGCAACGATAACGAAACTGATGTACTTAATGGCCCAGGGGCATGATAATGCTGAAGTTGTTAAGTTGATGGAGCGATCGCTCCGCGGAGAATTAACGGCATAAAGTAAAACTTCTGCGTTTGTTTTTTACGCAGGATTTATAATTTTAAATTTGGGGACAATAAGAAATAATGAAGATAGAGCAAATTTATACAGGGTGTTTAGCAGAAGCTGCCTATTATATAGAGAGTAACGGGGAAGCTGCAATTATTGATCCTCTAAGGGAGGTTGAGCCTTATTTAAAAAAGGCGAAGAAAGACAATGCTGTAATCAAGTATATTTTTGAGACGCATTTTCATGCAGACTTTGTTTCAGGACACATAGACCTGGCGGAGAAATCGGGTGCGGAAATTGTGTACGGGCCAACTGCAAAAACTTCGTTTAAGTCGCATATTGCAACAGATGACGAACAGTTTAAAATTGGTGAGCTAACGATCACGGTACTACATACACCAGGACATACACCTGAATCTACCACATATCTGCTGACAGATAAAGAAGGGAAAGCGCATTGCATCTTTACCGGGGATACTTTATTTATCGGAGATGTTGGACGACCTGATCTGGCGCAGCAGGGGAGTATGACGATGGAAGATATGGCTGCAACTTTATACGATTCCCTACAAAGTAAAATATTGACCTTGCCTGATGATGTGCTTGTTTATCCGGCGCATGGCGCAGGATCTGCCTGTGGCAAGAATATGAGCAAAGAGACCTTTGATACACTTGGTAACCAAAAGAGGACGAACTACGCGCTTAAGGCTGCGTCTAAGGAGCAATTCATAAAAGAGGTTACGGACGGGATCTTACCTCCGCCCCAGTATTTCGCTAAAAATGCGGCGATGAATAAGCATGGTTATGAAAGTGTGGATGATGTTTATGAAAAAGGATTAAAACCGTTAGCTCCCGAGGCGTTTGAAGCCCTGGCAAATTTAACGAGTGCATTGATACTGGACACCAGGGACCCGCAGGTATTTGCGAAAGGGTTTGTACCCTCATCGGTAAACATAGGCTTAAACGGACAGTTTGCGCCTTGGGTAGGGGCATTAATTACCGATCTGAAACAACCATTGCTATTGGTTGTGGAAGAGGGGAAAGAAGAAGAGGCGATTACACGTTTGGCAAGGGTAGGCTATGACAATACAATAGGCTATCTGGCCGGTGGGATTGATGCCTGGAAAACGGAAGGGAAGGATGTAGATACTATTAAATCTATAACCGCTGATGAATTTGAGCAAATAGCTAATAACGATGCGTCAATCAAGGTGCTGGATGTGAGAAAGCCTGGCGAGTATGAATCAGAACATCTGGAATTGACCCTGACCCGTCCACTGGATTACATTAACGACTGGACAACCGAAATTGACCAAAAGGATACTTATTATATTCATTGTGCCGGAGGTTACCGGTCAATGGTTGCTGCCTCTATTCTTAAAGCCAGGGGTGTTGAGCATGTGGTAGATATTGCGGGGGGCTATGGGGCCATAAAAAATACAGGATTAAAACGGACTGATTTTGCCTGTCCTTCTAAAGCGATGAAAGCCTAAAAAAATGCCGGGAATAAACCAGATAAAACTACCTATAGCCGCGGATATCGCTGCCTTTGAAGAGAAGTTTAAAGCATCTATGCATAGTGATGCGCCATTGTTGGATAGGATTACCCATTATATCGTAAAACGTAAAGGAAAACAGATCAGGCCTATGTTCGTTTTTTTTGCGGCCAAGTTATGTGGTGGGATTATTGAGTCTACACATAGAGGTGCTGCGCTTGTAGAGCTGTTACACACTGCTACACTTGTACATGATGATGTGGTTGATAATGCTTATGAGCGTAGGGGCTTTTTCTCCATTAATGCATTATGGAAAAACAAGATCGCCGTTTTAGTTGGCGACTACTTGCTGGCCAAGGGTCTGTTACTTTCTGTAAATAATTCTGAATTTCGTTTATTACAAATCGTTTCTGAGGCTGTAAAGCAAATGAGCGAGGGAGAGTTGTTGCAGATTGAGAAGGTAAGGCGAATGGATATCAGCGAGGAGCTATATTTTGATGTGATCAGGCAAAAGACTGCTTCACTGATTGCCTCCTGCTGCGCTTGTGGTGCTGCTTCGGCGGGTGCTGATGAAGAAACTGTCGAAAAGATGCGCTTGTTTGGTGAGAAGGTCGGCATAGCCTTCCAGATCAAAGATGATACCTTTGATTTTGGGACAGATGATGTGGGGAAGCCACTGGGGATCGATATTAAAGAGAAAAAAGTTACCCTTCCATTAATTTATGCACTTAACAGGTCTGAAAAGGCGGAGAAGAAACGTATCATTAACCTGGTAAAGAACCATAACGAAGAGCCGGCGAAAATACAGGAGATCATCGATTTTGTAAATGCAAAAGACGGGGTCCATTATGCCAATGAAAAAATGATCCAGTATCAGCAGGAAGCATTTGATATTTTGTACAGTTTTGAGCCCGGTGATGCCCGGACCGGACTTGAGCAATTGGTAAGGTATACTACGGAGCGTAAAAAGTAAGCTATTATTAGATAATAGATACTTTTATGCCATGGCTCTCTAAGCCTTTCTTTACCTGCTCGGAAATCCCATCATCTGTGATGATGTGGTCAACTTCTTCAATTCCGCAGATTCTTCCAAAGCCGCGCTTCCCGAATTTAGTGGAATCGGCCAGAACAATGATTTTTTGAGAAGACTCGATCATTTGCCGGTTCAGGTGCGCTTCTGAAGCATTGGTTGTTGTTAAGCCAAATTCAAGATCTATTCCATCTACACCAAGATATAGTTTGCTACAGAAAACATTGCCCAGCACATTGTCTGAATATGGGCCAGCAACAGATGAAGAACTTTTTCTGAGTAAGCCACCAAGCTGAATAATTTCTATGTCGTTATGGCCAAGTAATTCCAGTGCTACATTTAGGGCAGAGGTAATCACGGTTAAATTGCCTTTGGGTTTAATACATCGTGCCATTGCAAGAACCGTTGTTCCCGAAGCGATGATGATGGAGTCGTTGTCTTCGATTAATGAAGCTGCCAATGCGCCTATCCTCATTTTTTCGGCAGACTGTAAATGCTCCTTTTCATTTACCGGTTTGTCTACCGTATAAGGATTGTTCAGTGTAGCCCCTCCATGAGTCCTGTATAGAAGGTTTTTGTCTTCCAGTAGTTTCAGGTCCTTCCGTATGGTTACAGATGAAACATTTAGCTTCTTGCAAAGAGATTGCACGTCTATCGATCCATCCGTTTGGATTTTATTTAAAATATATTGATGTCTTTCGGCTATGTTGATCATTTATCTATATATATGGCAGAAGTAATATAAACATAATTTTTAATTCAAAAATTAGTTCAACAACAAACTTAATGCTAAAAAATAAAATTGGCAATTTGTTTTTTATAGTAAATATCTTTTTTTAGTTTCGTTTTGTTATATTTGATATGGTAAACGAAAGTTTACGAAATGTTGAGGTTTAAAATTGAAAAGAAACGAAATGGTGTTTAATCGCGAATCATTCATAAAACAGGTAGAAGAACAGGAAGATTGGGATGTTATTATTATAGGAGGTGGGGCAACAGGATTGGGTACTGCAGTTGATGCAGCTAGCCGGGGTTATCGTACTTTATTATTGGAACAATCTGATTTTGCGAAAGGAACTTCGAGCCGGAGTACCAAATTGGTACACGGTGGGGTTCGTTACCTGGCGCAGGGTGATATCGCATTGGTGTATGAGGCGCTACATGAACGTGGTTTATTGTTGAAAAATGCACCTCACCTGGTTAAGGACCAGGAGTTCATTATCCCTGTTTATTCCTGGTTCTCTAAATATAAATACCTGATCGGATTGAAACTTTATGATTTGTTGGCCGGGAAAAGTGGGTTTAAGAAATCTTCTTTTTTATCAGCGGCGAAAGTATTGGAGGCGATTCCGGGATTGAAGCCTGATGGATTGATCGGAGGGGTGAGTTATAGTGACGGGCAATTTGATGACGCGAGATTGGCATTGAACCTGGCGCAAACGGCATCAGAATATGGTGGTGTATTATTGAATTATACAAAGGTTACAGGTTTAACAAAAGCCGGTGGAAATGTGAACGGGGTTAGTTTTATTGATACGGAAACGAACAAAAGTTTCAGTTTAAAAGCTAAGGTGGTGATTAATGCAACCGGGGTTTTTGTGGATGAGATCTTAAAGATGGATGTGCCTTCGGGCAGGGCTATTGTACGCCCTAGCCAGGGAGCACATGTTGTGCTTGATGCTTCTTTTTTAAAGGGCGATAGCGCGTTGATGATTCCGAAGACTCCGGACGGAAGGGTTTTGTTTGCTGTGCCCTGGCATGGAAAGGTATTGGTAGGTACTACTGATACCCCGTTAAACGAACATAGTTTAGAACCTAGGCCCCTGGATGAAGAGATCGAATTTATATTGACTACGGCGGGTAAATATCTTACAAAAGAGCCTTCCAGAAATGATGTGCTGGCCGCATTTGCGGGCTTGCGCCCATTGGCGGCCCCGGGTAAGGATACGGATAGTACCAAAGAGATTTCGAGAAGTCATAAGCTGATCATTAGTAAGTCGGGGTTGATTACGATAACAGGTGGTAAGTGGACAACTTATCGCAGGATGGCAATGGATGTGGTGGACAAAGCGATTGAGCTGGGGAAGCTGGCGCCGAAAAAATGTGTGACACAAGACATTAAAATCCACGGTTATGTTGCTGAAATGCAAACAGGGAACCTGGGTTTGTATGGTGCTGATGCGGAGGGTATCCGTAGTTTGATTAATGCCCGCCCTGAACTGGGGGTAGTTATGCAGGCTGGTTTTAAATATGTAAAAGCGGAAGTGGTATGGATGGTGAGGAACGAAATGTCGCGTACTATAGAAGATGTGCTTTCCCGCAGGATGCGTCTATTGTTCCTGGATGCAAAGGGGGCGCTGATGCTGGCCCCGGCCGTTGCAAAAGTAATGGCAGAAGAGTTGGGCAAGGATGAGCAGTGGGTCAATGGACAGGTAGCAGAATTTGCTGGTCTGGTTAAGCAGTATTTGCTGTATACGCCTATGAAAGATGGGTTGGGAATGGCTGGTATTAGGACGGCTGTCTAACTTAATGAATACTTAACATTAATTTAAAACTGTAACCTTGATATTTGCGGCAAATCAAGGAATCGAAATGAAACGAAATGCTGCAAAACAAAAAGAACTAACCAAATATTGAAATGTAATGAGGAAATCTTTCTATATCCTGGCTGATGTGCCATTTCTGATGAATAGGGCATGTACCCTAGATTTCTATTTGGATTATTTTGTTTTGTTTTCGAAAAAAAATAAAAGCAATTAAAAGCGCTGTATAAACAATATAAACTAAAAAGGGGGACTCAAATTAATTATTATGAACAAAAATTCTACTCACTATGGGCAGTTCAAAAAACCGTTTAAATATCTAGCTTATGCCTTGATATTGGTTTTTATGCAACTGCCTCAAATGTTAATGGCGGGCACAGGTCCTGTGGTTGGCAGTTTGTTCCGGCAGGAAACTGTTACTGTAAAAGGAACGGTAAAAGATTCAGGAGATGGACAGCCGTTGCCAGGCGTAACCATTTCTGATAGTCAAAGAAAAGTTTTAGGCGTTACTGATGGAAACGGAATTTTTACTATAAAAGTGGTAAAAGGAACAGAAATTTCTTTCAATATGCTGGGGTATAGTGCCGTTAAACGTACAATCAGTGCTGCAACTAATGCCCTGGTGGTTAACATGGCGGCTTCAAGTTCTGATCTTAATGAGGTGGTGGTTACCGCATTGGGTATTAAAAGGGAACAAAAATCATTGGGTTATGCCACCACTACGGTAGATAGCGCGCAGTTGACCAATGCCATTTCAAGTAACTGGACGGATGCATTATCCGGAAAGGTGGCTGGTTTAAACTTGGTACGGAATAGTGGGCCGGCAGCTTCAAATAAAATTATCCTGCGTGGCGAAAATAACCTTACAGGTGACAATGAGGCACTGATTGTAATTGATGGAGTAGTAGCTTCAAGTAGCTCCAAGCGAACAGCTGCAACTGGAGGCGGTGCGTATGGAACATCTGGTGATATTATGCCTGTAGACTTTGGTAGCGGTTTAAACGATTTGAACCCTGATGACATAGAGAGTGTTACAGTACTAAAAGGGCCTGCTGCTTCGGCGCTGTATGGGCAGAGAGGTGCAAATGGAGCAATAATTATTACCACAAAATCGGCTACTAAAAATAAAAAGACGATGGGCATTACTGTGACCTCAAACAGTGCTTGGGAAGATATTAACCGGGGTCCGGCAAGACAGAATGAATACGGAGCGGGTACAGATGGAACTACCTCCTACCAGTTCGGTACCGGAAGTACGAGCTCTAGTTATGGCCCTGCGTTCTCTGAGAATTACATGTTTTATCAGTATGATCCTGCTACTAAAATAAAAAGCCTTAACAAAACACCTTGGGTGGGTTACGGAGACCCTGTAGATAATTTTTTCGTTACAGGTTTTGAATCAACTCATTCTGTGGCTCTAGACGGTACGTTTAAAAAGGTTGCACTACGTTTGTCGGCCAGTCATGGCAATAATGAATGGATTGTGCCAAATACGGGCCTAGAGAGAACAACTGTTGCATTGAATGCCAACACCAATTTAACTAAAAAGCTGAGTATCAATTTTAAGGCTCAATATAGCAACAGGCACAGCGATAATTTACCAGCTACGGGTTATGGTAACCAGTCTTTGATGTATTGGTTTATTTTTGCACAGCCAAATATCAATACCGATTGGTATAGAGACTATTGGGCTCCGGGTAAAGAGAACCAGGCATTTGTTAACCTGACTACATCTTTTCCTGAAGGTCCTTATGCGATCTCAGAGCAATATTTGAATGGACAAAGGCGTAACGGCTGGTTAGGCAATGTGCAAGCCAACTATAAATTTACAAAGGAATTTAGTTTGATGGTACGGGCCTCGGCCGACCAGAATAAAGATATTCGTGAAACCAGACGCCCCTGGGATACTTCTTCAGGTGGCACGTTTGCGCAAGGTTCATTCCGCGTAGCGAATATCAAGTCTTATGAAATTAATGCCGACTTCATGCTGAAATATGACAAGAAAATCAATAACGATTTTCATGTGACTGCAAGCGCTGGAGGGAGTCAAATGCGTAACGAATACCGTAAATTAGAAAAACGTGCTGATGGCCTTAAAGTTGCGGGCACTTACAGTTTGGATAATAATATCAATCCTTTAGTTTACGTTCCGGATACAGCACGTTATAGGATAAACAGTTTTTACGGCATAGGCTCCCTGGCATATAAAAACTACCTGTTTTTGGATATAACTGCCCGTCAGGATTGGAACAGTACGTTGGCTACATTGACGAGGACAGATAATGTGGGCTTTTTCTATCCATCGGCTAGTCTGGCTTTTGTTGCTTCAGATTTATGGAAGATGCCTAAAGCGGTTAGCTTTGCCAAATTCAGAGCCTCTATTGCACAGGTAGGTAGCGGTAGTACTACGCCTTATCGTACCGCTTACAATTATTTGATTGCTGCGAATGGCGTATATCCGGATAGTGCAATGACGAATCCCACTATTTTGCCAAACCCAAATCTGAAGCCGCTGATTACCACAACCATTGAATTGGGCCTGGATGTGAAGTTGTTTAAAAATCGTTTAAATTTTGACTTGGCAGTATACACTGGCAATACAAAGAACCAGATACTTAGCCGCATCATTGATAGGGCTACAGGTTACAACGTAGGTATTTTTAATGTAGGCCGTGTAGACAATAAAGGTGTTGAGCTGGCCGTGAACGGTACACCGGTAAAAACCAAGAATTTTACCTGGACGTTAAACGGTACTTTTACCGCCAACCGGAATACCATAAAGGAACTTGCAGATAGTGCGGTGGTACTGCGTACCGGTGGGTTTAGCGGCGCAGGACAAATTGTAGCGATGGTAGGCGGAAGTATGGGTGATTTGTATGGAACAGGTTTTCTGCGTTCTCCTGATGGACAGATTATTTTTGACGCAACTACCGGCCTGGCTAAGTCTGATGCCAGTATCAGGTACTTGGGCAATACTTTGCCTAAATACAGATTTAGCTTTGGTACCGGTTTTACGTATAAGCAATTCAGCATGAGTGCTTTGTTTGATGCCCAGTTTGGTGCAGTAGGTCATTCCTTTACTTTTTCCAGAATGGCTTCCATGGGTAAATCAACCAAGACCCTGCCGGGCCGCTATAATGGTATAGTTGGTAACGGAGTGATCGATAATGGCGATGGTACTTATCGTCCAAATGATGTAATTGCTACCGATATTGAGGCTTACTACAATTCTTTATATTACAATCAGGCAGAAGGCGGGATTTTTCGTACCGATTATTTAAAATTCAGAGAGGCCAACTTTACTTATACGTTTAGCAAAAGACTTATACAAGGGATGGGTATTAATAAACTAACATTAGGCGTTTATGGCCGTAATTTGTTTATATGGTCACCTTGGCCAGCATTCGACCCAGAGTTCGGAACTTTGGCCGGATCTGATATTCAACAAGGTTTTGAAACCGGGCAGTTGCCGTCTACCCGAACTTATGGTGTGCGTTTAGTTATGGGCATTTAATTATCACAGAGATGAAAAAGAATAAAAATACAATTGTATATATACTTTTAGCAGGATTGGGCATGTCAGCTTTATCCTGTACAAAAGACTTTGACAAAATAAATACAGATCCGCTGGGTAAAGGGGAAGTAAATGCACACCAGCTGATGGCGCCCACAATGGTGAGCCTAATGTCGACCAATATGTTGCGCAACCGTAACTTCAATAATGAACTGATGCAGGTAACCGTAGATCTTGGCGATGCAGAGGGTAAAACTTTCAGGTATGATATCAGACGTAACGCAGCTGATAACACCTGGAACAGCTGGTATGTAAACTTAACCAATATCAAGGATATGTATAAGATTGCCAGCCAGCCTGAAAAAATAAATAAGTCATATCAAGGAATATCGCTCATTGTTCAAACCTGGATCTATTCGTTGCTGACAGATACTTACGGCGATGTTCCTTATACGGAGGCTAACGATGGACGTGATGGTAATTATCAGCCAGTGTTTGACAAGCAAAAGGATATTTATTTAGGGATGTTTGAGAAGCTGGAACAGGCAAACAATTTACTTAAAGAAGGTACTGCCATTGTAGGCACAAGTGATGCGATCTATAATGGAGATGTAGCGAAATGGCGCCGCCTGGGTAATTCACTATATCTGAGGTTGTTGCTTCGTGTTTCAGGCAAATCCGAAGTGTCATCAGCTGTTCTTGCTAAAATAAAAGAAATGATTGATACCAACCCGGGCAATTATCCGATTATGCAAAACAATCAGCATACGGCTAAATTGTTGTGGACGGGTTCGAATATCAGTGCCCAGGTATATACCTCTCCGTTTATGGCCAGTGTACGTGCTAACGATTTTTATGTGCCGGCAATAGGCGCATTCTTCATCGACAATCTGATCAGTTGGAGCGATCCTCGTATTCTTCCCACATATGGCATTAGTGGAATAAATAGATTTGGGATTAGACCGGGAAATAGTGGTTATGTAGGTGTGCCAAGTGGTTATAGTCCTGGTAGTGAGCCAGCTAAACAATCTGTCTTTTATTCGTCGAGCGATAATGTAGCCATCAATCTGCAAACAGACCGGTATACCGGTATCATCATGAACTGCGCAGAAGTTGATTTTATTTTGGCCGAAGCAGCGGCTAAAGGATGGATAAACGGGGATGCGGGAGCCTATTATGTTAAAGGTGTTGCCGATGCCATCAATTATTGGTTGCCTACTGTTATGCCTGGCGGAGCTACCGATGCGGCTGCAATCGCCTATGTTAATGCTGCCGATATAGAGTGGAACAATGCTTATCCACTGGAAAGTCCTGATGCGAACACGCTAAGCAAAATGTCGCTGATCCATAAGCAAAAGTATTATGCTTTGTTTCTGGTTGATTTTCAACAATGGTTTGAGTACCGCCGCAGTTCGTACCCGATTTTGCCAAAGGGAGCGGGCTTGCTTAACGGAGGGGTGATGCCTGCGCGGTTAAATTATCCAACACTCACGCAATCAACCAATCCAACAAATTATAAAAATGCGGTTGCCATACAGGGACCGGATGAGATCAACACAAAAGTTTGGTGGCAAAAACCTTAAATTTTTTGAAATTGAATAACATAGTTATGAAGAAGATAATAAAAAATTGGTTCATCCTCGCAGTACTTTTCGCTGTGTGCTTAGGATGTAAACGTGACAACGACTATATTTTAGGTACCCCTAGCGAGTTTATCTCAAATTTTGATTTGCGTAAACTTTATAGGGGAGAAGACCTGACACTCACAGTCGAAAATATGAAGGGCGCCAGTCGGGTAACCGGGCAAGTAGTTTCAGATCATTCTGGGAACAATCTACCGCAGGGATTGTTGCTCATTCAAAACAAAAGAACAGTAGGCAATGGCATTGACTCTATCAGGGGGATAGCCATAGATATTGGTACAGCTGCAAAAAATTATGTACCTGGCGACTCCGTACATGTGACCATTGAAGGTGGTACACTAAAGCGGGTAAATGGTATTCTCGAGATTGTCGGCAAAAGTGTGGCTGATGTAACTAAGGTTGCTTCAAACAGACCAATGATGATCAGAAGAGCCTTCGCCAACCTAATCATAAGTCAGCCCGACCTGTATGAGTCGACACTTGTAAATATCTGGAAAGGTACTTTTAATCCGGGGCTTGCACCAACCGATAAATTGGGGGGCAATAGAATCTTAAATGACGGAACAGAGAATGCTGTCCTTCACACTGAAGCCAATGCTACTTTTTCAAACCTGACTCCACCTTACATGGGCGATTACCGGGGAACGGTGTTAAATACCATCGAAAATGGGAATATAATACCACAGCATCGTTTGCGTACAGCTGATGATATTTATGTATTGAGTGCAACGCCGGATGTGCCCGAAATCATCATTACAGGTTTTATTAATGATCCTATAGATAGCGATACCAATGCCGAATATATCCAGTGTAGAGCCACTACCGCTATCAATTTTGCTACTACAAAGTTCAGCATTGTTACGACAAATAATGCCAATGCTTCAGTTCCGATTGGAGCGCCTGTAGATGGCTGGGCAACCGGACAGGTGAGAACCTATAAGTTAGAACTGACTTCAGGAACGGTAGCACGGGGAGAAATCTTCTACGTTGGCGCTTCCAACAAATTGATCAATGGTCCTAACTCCACTTCAATAGCAACAGCAAAATGGATCAGATCTGCAGCTTACAATACAGCTAGTCCGTTCTTCAACTCAACAAATACGACAAGAGGTAATTCTACCACCAACCTGTTGGCCAATAGTGGAAATGCTTTTGGTATGGCCGTTTTCCGTGGCATATCTATAGATAAGACCACAGTTCCTATTGATGTAGTATTTGTACATAACACTGGTAGCTTATACGATGGTGGAAAAGGTTTAGGTTACAGGATTGGAAATACAGACGTTTACGATGTAATAGATCACAACAGCTATAAACCAACTCCTTTTTATATGTCAGGATCAAATACACCACGATTTGCTTATCAGCCTAATGCTGGTGTGGCCGACGGCCAGGGTTATTTCTTTGCCTTGGGTGGTTCGTTCAATTTGACTTTAGGTAAGTGGACCAAAGCAAGAAGCAATGTGCATATCAAATTGACCAAGACTTCTGTTATTGATGAAATTCAGACCACCAATGCAACAGAAATGATTGGGTTGTAGGTCAGTTTATAAAAATATTGAAACCAACGTAAGTTCTGATATGGGGCTTACGTTGGTTATTCTAAAAAGTTATAAAGACAGGTGAGTGTAGTAGTTTAAGCGGATAGCGATGGTCTAAAAAGATACTATTAATGATAATTAACTTAACAAATTTTAATTAGAAAACAGTTATGAAAAATCAAACCTTCAAGTTGTTGTGCACAGTCGCATTTGTTATATTCTCACAATTAACTTTTGCAATTGCTATCAACAAAAACACTACCACTGCACCAAAATTCGAGTATAGTAAGAAATACTATGAATTTAGTAAACTATATTATCCAACCACGAATATTTATATTCAAAATACCGCTGGTTTTACGATTAGTTACCTCTCTGTTACGGGGTCGGACTATTACTGGAATTGGTACTTTCAGGAGCGGACTACGCCATTAACAAATGGCGGCACTGCCCAGTTTGACTTTCTTACCGGCGCAAACACGATTACCCTGACTATGGAAACCTTATCTGGCTCACCAGAGTATTTTGTTGAAGTACGTGATGCTTCAGAAAACGTATTGTTTAACACAGTCAGCAACGCTTCATCATTTACATTTACTTTACCTGAAGGCTTTGATGAATCAGCTGATTATTTAACAGTTCAATTCGGAATCTAGTCATTAAACATGTGCCAGCTAAGGTTTTATAAATTATTGAGATGATGCAGGCCCGGCTGGTATATTTTGATCGATTCGGGATGAAAAATTTGTATTTTTTTTAACCTCAACAAATTAAATCATGAACCTATTAAATTTAAAAACAAAAAAGTTAATCTCTGGCCTTGTGCTAGGTATTGCCATTTTCTTTTCTTCCTTTACATCATCAGCGGCTGTTAAATCCGGTGCAACCCCGGGCAGGATATTTAAAGTAGCGACATGGCTAAATTATCCAAATGCCATCAATGGGCAACAGTCTATGTCTTTTTGCAATGATATTGTCACCGAAACTACAATCATTCCCCAATCGAACATTCAGGATGGAGATGTGATTTGCCAATGCCAGACTTACCGTTTTACATTGCCGTTTAATTGTGCGTCTGTATCATGGGGTTTATACAATGCGTCAATCGTGTATTCTTATTCCAACTACGACAAAGTCATTCAATTTACCAGCAATATTTTTGTTGACGGTTATGCAAATGTCTGGGTTACTGTAATTGATCCGGCAACCGGTGATCCTTATTTCTATGAAATGGCATTTACCCCATGGGTAAGTTGCTGTGAATAAAAAAGATTAACATCATTAATAGTTTTAAGGAAGGGCCCGGTCCCTTCCTTAATTTTTTAATTTAATAAACACACAAGAGTGAACAGAAGATCCTTTATACAATCCATGGGCCTCATTACCGGGGGCGCGTTCATCAGTCTACAAGCCAATGCATTCTCTAAACTGGAAAGAAATAAAACCATTACTGGTACGGTTACAGATGGGAAAAGAGGAGTAGCAAACGTAGTCATCTCTGATGGCTATACTGTTGTGCTTACCGACGCAAAAGGAAAGTATGCCATCACCACAGATGATCAGGCAACCAACATCTTTATGAGTACTCCTGCCGGGTACGAGTTTAAAACGGATTACAATGTGACCCGCCAGTACGAGGCATTAGGAAGCCGCAATCAATATGATTTTAAGTTGAAAGCGCTGAAAAGAAATGACGATAAGCACAATTTCATCATCTGGGCCGATCCCCAGGTTAAAAATAAAAAAGATGTAAAGCAAATGATGGATACCGCTGTGCCTGACGTACAGCAACTGGTGAAATCAATGGGGGCTGATGCGCTGATCCATGGTATTTGTGTGGGAGATATTGTTTGGGACAACCATGCATTATTCCCGGATTATAATCAGGCGGTAGCCGAAATGGGTATTCCTTTTTTTCAGGCCTTAGGTAACCATGATATGGATTACAGAATGGGTGGTGATGAGACATCAGATAAAACATTTAAAGAAGTCTACGGGCCTACCTACTATTCCTTTAACCGTGGTAAAGCACATTATGTAGTATTGGATGATGTACGTTATCTGGGGACAGAACGTGAGTATGATGGTTACATCTCTGAAAATCAATTGTCCTGGTTGGCTAAAGATTTACAGTATGTAGCTAAAGATCAGTTGCTGATCATTAATCTGCATATCCCGGTACATAGTGCCGTAAAAAATAATGCGGATCTATATACCCTGTTGGAGGGGTACAAGAATGTCCATATCATGTCGGGCCATACCCATTATAACCTCAATAAAATTACCAATAACATATATGAACACAATCATGGAACGGTGTGCGGTGCCTGGTGGACAGGCCCAATTTGTGAAGATGGTACCCCACGTGGTTATGGTGTTTATCAGGTTGACGGTACTGAACTGAAATGGTATTACAAATCTACAGGATTTGATAAGACCAAACAGGTTAATGTATACGTAGAAACATTAAACAACCAAAAAAGAGTGATTGCCAATGTCTGGAACTGGGATCCGGAATGGAAGGTAGAATACTTTCTAGACGATAAAGCTATGGGCGCACTCGAGCAAACAAAAGGGTATGATCCGCTGGCTGTACAACTTTATAAAGGTGATAAATTGCCCGTTACGAGATCTTTTGCTGAGCCTAAAAAGATGGACCATTTGTTTATGGCCCATTTTAATCCCGAAGTAAAAAGCGTTAAAGTCATCGCTACAGATCGATTCGGTGAAAAATATACCACCATCGTTAATGCTTAGTTTAATTAAATACCAATATATAAATCAATGAAAAATGTAATTTGTGTAGCCGCTTTGGCTTTATTAGGCTTGTCAGGATGTAAAACCATGCAAAAATCAAATCCAGTTGCTAAAGTAGAATTTCCGGCATTTAGTAGCGAAGCCCACAGGGGAGGAAGAGGTTTGATGCCCGAAAACTCCATCATCGCTATGCGAAATGCCATAGATTTGGGCATTACTACTTTGGAAATGGATACACATATTACTAAAGACGGAAAGGTTGTTGTTACTCATGATGACTACCTGAGCCCGTCATTTATGTTGACCCCAGAAGGAAAGGAGATCCCTAAATCAGATGCCAAGAAATATCCCGTGTTCCAGATGGATTATAGTTTGCTCAAACAATTTGATCTGGGTACAAAGGTCAATCCTGATTTTCCCCAGCAGCAAAAGATAAAAACATACATCCCTTTACTTGCCGATCTGATTGACGATGTGCAGCAGTATAGCAAGGGCAAGAAGCAAATGTTCTATAACATAGAAACCAAATGCAGCGAAAAGGGAGATGGTATTGTAAACCCCGGGCCTGAAGAATTTGTAAAGTTGCTGATGGATGTGATTGAAAAAAAGGGAATTGCCCCATATGTAGTCATACAATCATTCGATAAAAGAACACTGCAGGTATTACATAAAAAATATCCTCAGGTAAGAACTTCTTATTTGGTAAGCAACAAGAAAACATTGGAGCAAAACCTGGAAGACCTGGGATTTAACCCATTTATTTTAAGTCCCGCATACAAAATGGTTGATGCGGATATGGTAAAGAAATGCCACGACAGGAGTATTAAAGTTATTCCCTGGACAGTGAATACGAAGGAAGAAATTCTGGCCCTGAAACAACTAAACGTAGACGGGATCATTTCCGATTATACCAACCTCCTGGTCAACTAGCCTTTAGCTTCCCCAGTCAGATTTAACGCACTCATCAACAAACCAATAACAATTAAACCGCAATACTAACCAACACACATGGGTATTAAATTATTTTCTCCTGCCCCGCATAAAGAACTTTTACCTTTAAGCAGGATAGATCCAGAATATAAGAAACAACGCTTTAAAGTTTTCTTAGGGATCTTTCTGGGCTATGCAGGCTACTATCTTGTACGTAAAAACTTTTCACTGGCCATGCCTGATCTGATTGATCAGGGTTACAGTAAAGCTCAATTGGGCTTCGCTTTGTCAGGGGTGTCTATCGCTTATGGCCTTAGCAAATTTTTAATGGGAAACGTTTCCGATAGGAGCAATGCCCGTAACTTCCTTACAGCAGGGTTGGTGCTTTCGGCCTTTACCATGATTTTTATGGGGATTTTCCCATTTGCGACTTCATCTATAGCGGTGATGTTTACATTGTTGTTTATCAATGGATGGTTTCAGGGAATGGGCTGGCCACCCTGCGGAAGAGTAGTAGTACATTGGTATTCTATAAAGGAACGCGGAACCATGATGTCTATCTGGAATGTTGCCCATAATGTAGGCGGAGGTCTTGTGGGGCCTATTGCGATCCTTGCAATAGAAATTTTTGCCGACTGGCATAGTAAGTTTTACTTTCCGGGATTAATTGCATTGGTCTTTGCCGCTATCGCTTATATTTTAGTCAGGGATACTCCTCAGTCCTGTGGTTTGCCACCTATCGAAGCGTATAAAAACGATTATCCGAAAAACTATTCTGTAGATCATGAAAAAGAACTCTCTGCTAAAGAGATCTTTTTTAAATATGTATTTAATAACCGGGTACTCTGGTACATCGCTTTTGCCAATGCATTTGTATATCTGGTTAGATACGGCATTTTAGACTGGTCGCCTACATTTCTTGAGGAAGCCAAAGGGTTTTCCTTAAAGGAGTCGGGCTGGGCATATTTCTTCTATGAATACGCTGGTATTCCAGGAACATTGCTTTGCGGTTATATCAGCGATAAAGTATTTAAAGGGCGTAGGGCCCCGGCAACCATTATTTATATGGTGTTGGTCCTAATTGCTGTGCTGGTATACTGGAAAAACCCTCCTGGAAATATCTGGATTGATAATGCTGCGTTAATCGCCATCGGTTTCCTGATATATGGTCCGGTAATGCTGATCGGAGTACAGGCATTGGACCTGGTACCTAAAAAGGCTGCAGGTACTGCAGCGGGATTAACCGGCCTTTTTGGCTATATGGGAGGCGCACTATTTGCCAATATCGCGATCGGTTTAGTAGTTGATAAATGGGGATGGGACGGAGGCTTTGAGGTCATCGTTGCCGCTTGTGTCTTATCAATATTCTTTACCGCATTAACCTGGAACAGGGAAAAGAGAAATTTAGCCGCCGCATAAAAAATGTTATTTTAGGTGCACATAAATAGAACATACTGATGAACCGTTCATTTCACAAGATTATAGTAGGATTAAGCCTGATCCTTGTATTTACACTGGGTAAGTTAAATGCCCAGGAAGTTAAATGGGACAGCACTTACAGACCAGGTGCTTATCTTAAAAAGATTGAAGCCTTTACAACAGAAGGTATTACAAAAAAGGATTTTGTCTTTTTAGGGAATAGTATTACTGCCGGCACAGATTGGGCTAAATTACTGGATCTGCCTAATGCAAAGAACAGGGGGATCTCTGGTGACATTACCTTTGGCGTTTTAGAACGGTTGGACCAGGTGATCTCTGCCAGGCCTTCAAAGGTTTTTGTACTGATAGGGATAAATGATGTTTCGAGGAATATTCCGGATAGCATCATTTTAAGAAACTATAAGAAGATCATCAGCAGGATTAAGGCCGGTTCTAAAAAGACTAAAATCTATTTTTACACCTTGTTGCCTGTAAACAGTTCCTTTAATAAGTTCAAAAACCATTATGGTAAAGATGAACACATTTTATGGCTCAATTCGGAGATCAGAAAACTGGCAGATAAAAAGGTGACCATTATTGATCTATACCCTCATTTTCTGGATGCGGAACATCACCTAAAAGCAGAGCTGACAAATGATGGGTTACACCTGAAGCCTGAAGGATACCAGGTTTGGGCCGAAGTGCTCAAAAAAGGTGGCTATTTAAAATAGCACGGTTAATAAGGATTACTTTTTTACATAGATCATTGCGGGCCTGTTCATATATTGATCAGGCCTGTTTATGTAAGGGGTTTCGTTATACGTTTCCTTACCTAACCGTTTAAGGGTTTTGTAGTGAGAAACCAAGGCTGCGCCGAAAGTCGGGCTCTCAATATAATCCAGGTTAAACTCCGCTGCGGTTTGTTTCACAATTGCGCCGATAGCAGGGTAGTGGATATGGCATATTTTAGGGAAAAGATGGTGTTCAACCTGTCTGTTTAAACCACCACATAGAAAGCCGGTCAACTTGCAGTCGACAGCGAAATTGGCCGTAGTTTGCATTTGATGTACGGCCCATGCCTCCTCAATATTGCCTTCTTCGTTCGGAAAGGGGAAGCTGGTGCCCTCTACCACGTGGGCAAGTTGAAATACAAGTCCAAGAACCAGGCCTTGCGCAAATTGCATCACCAAAAAGCCGATTACAAATTGCCACCAGGTAATATTCATTACAATTAACGGAAGAACAATAAACAGGAAATAGTAAATTCCTTTATAAAAAAACAGTTTAAAATATTCTATTCTGGGATGGTTGGCCACATGCTCCCCGATCTTTTTCTGGAAGAATTTTTTATAATCCTTTCTGAATACCCAGGAAAGCATGGCAAAACTATATAATATAAAAGCGTAGTAATGCTGGTAGCGCTGTACTTTATTTACTGTTTCAGACTCCGAGAAACGGATTAATCCAGGTGCAACATCTATATCCTCATCATGCCCCGCAATATTGGTATAAGTATGGTGAACAATGTTATGGCATATATTCCATACATAAGGACTAGCCCCTATGAGGTTAAAGATAAAACTAAAAAACTGGTTTACCCGGGCATTCGATGAATAAGCCTTGTGTATAGCATCGTGGCAAACGTTAAAGCCTACAAAAGCCCCGAACATGCCCAATAATGCACATAAGGCAAGCGTAACCGCTGCATTGAACCCTCCTAAAAGGATCATCAGATAAATTGCCATCATACCCGCCAGGAAGAATATGGTTTTAAACCACATCGCTGGATTTGCATGAATGGAAATGTTGTTGTCAGTAAAATAAGCATCTACCCTTTTCCGCACTGTCACGTAAAATGTCGAGTTACCGACATTCGTGAACTTAACCTTTTTTGTCATAAATTGTTTCCCACGTTCTCCACTGGGTAGTAGTATATCCCTTTGTCGATTTGCTAATGTAACATATTTAACACATACATCATGCCAGTATCATATTATTATTTTGTGTTTTGATATTATTATTTAGTTACGAAATCACGATCAGTTTGGATTTTCATTTATATTTACCGTTGAATTAATGGTTCTCTACCAATCATTATCTAAACAATAGATGGAAAACATCAATATCAAGCAGTTGGCTAAAGCCCTGAACCTGTCCACCTCAACAGTATCAAGGGCTTTCCGGGATAATAGTGATATCAGTAAAGAGACGAAGGAAAGAATACTGGCCAAGGCGAAGGAATTTAACTACCAGCCTAACCATTATGCAAGTAACCTTAGAGAGCAGCGGAGTAAAACGATTGCCGTAATTGTTCCGGAGCTGGCGAATAACTTCTTTTCACAGGCGATACATGGTATTGAAAAGATTGCACGTGATAAAGGTTATCATATCCTGATCTATGCTACGGATGATGTATATGAAAAAGAGGTATCTTTCATCAGGCACCTGCACAATGGCAGGGCCGATGGGATCATTATGTCTGTAACAGGTGAAGCCAATGACCATACCTATCTGAATGAACTGACCCAGAAACGCTTGCCCCTTGTTTTCTTTGATAGGGTTTATGAAGATATTATAACGCCCAGGGTGATCACTAATGATTACGACAGTAGTTTTTCTGCAACAGAACATCTGATTAAACAGGGATGCAAGCACATCGCTTACCTGGTGATCAATAAGAACCTGTCTATAGGTAAGTTTAGGATGCAGGGATATATTGATGCGCTATTGAAACACAATATACCTTATGATGATCGGTATGTTATCGATTGTACAAATAGTTACGCAAAAAATAATGTGATTTTAAAGCAGATGCTAAAGAAGTTAAAGCCTGATGGTGTTTTTACATCAGTAGAAAGACTGGCCTTTGCTACCTACTATGCCTGTTACGATTTAAATATTTCTGTTCCAGAACAATTAAAGGTAGTCGGCTTTTCGAGTTTGGAAATCGCGCCTTTACTGAACCCCTCATTAACCACAGTTACACAGCCTGCGACGAAGATTGGAACTGAAGCTGCAAACCTTTTATTTAAAATGTTGGAGAAGCCAGATTCGGTAAACCCCAATGAGCAGATTGTGCTCAATTCGAAGCTGATAAAAAGGCGTTCTACAGAGCGTAGCTAAGGCGGGTTACCGACGGGATTTAATACCTCTTTCGGCGCTGAAAAAAAGAGCTATAAATAATTGAAATTTCAGGTCAGAAAACGGGGCTTTTTTAAGCCCCGGAAATAGCCTTTTTTGAAAAAAAAATCTGGTGGTTTTCCGATTTTACGCAGAATTTCCCTGAGTTCTTTTAAAGACTGCTGTTAAAAATGTTGAAAACTCCGGGAACGATCCCGGAAACGATCCCGGAAAAAGCACTGAAAAATGATAAGTGTAATAAATACACTTTGTATTGAATTTTTCGTTTGTATTTTCCTGTATTACAGTTGTTTGTGTTTTTTACGAGATGTTTTTTGTAAAATGGCATCACAAATTATTTTACATATTTTTCAGGTTTTGAAGTATAAAATATGGTGTTAAAAAAAAATATGATATAAAATTTTGAATTGTCGTTGGCGACTGTAAATTTACCATAAGTGTTACATACACTTAACGTTAACCAAGTATTACACCTTAAAAACGAGTTCAAATATGAAAGTATTTTACCTAAAAAAGCATTGCCTTTTGGTGCTTTTGGTTCTAACAGCACTAGGCGTAAATGCCCAGACCGCCGCCCTGGTTGGAAAAGTGCTGGACGAGACCGGACTTCCCTTACCGGGAGCATCTGTACAGATCAAAAGTCTCAATAAAAACACCCTTACCAATGCAGATGGAACATACAAAATCGCTGGCTTAAATGATGGCCAGGTGTCACTAACGATTAGTTATGTGGGCTACCAGGCAAAACAGGAATCAGTAAAGATCAATGGCAACACCGTTGCTAACTTTAGTCTGAAGCCAGATGCGCAAAGCTTAAACGAAGTAGTGGTAGTCGGCTATGGTACACAAACACGCCGTGAAGTAACGGGATCTATTTCTAAAGTAACCGGCGACAAGCTTACCGCTCTTCCAACACCAAGTTTCGAGGCTAGTTTGCAGGGACAGGCACCCGGTGTGCAGGTTACACAAGGTAGCGGGCTGGCAGGAAGTGGATCTATAATCAGGATCCGTGGCATTGGTTCGATATCTGCTGGTGGTGATCCGCTTTATGTAGTAGATGGTATCCCAATTGTGTCAGATCCGTTTATAGGTGGTAATCGTGGCGGGATGAACCAGAACCCACTGGCAACCATCAACCCAAATGACATTGAGTCGGTAGAGGTATTGAAAGATGCCGGTGCTGCGGGTATTTATGGTTCTCGTGGTGCAAATGGGGTAATTCTCATCACAACGAAAAGAGGTAAACTCGGTAATCCCGTGTTTTCATTGTCTACTAAGTATGGTTTAACTACCTATGCCAATCGTCCGGAGTTTGTAAATGGACCAGAATGGTTACAGTTACGTCAGGAGGCTTGGACAAATGATGGCAATACTGGTTTGGCAACCTTACCGGGTGGACTTACCTGGGCACAAGCAGAACAAAATAATACAGATTGGTGGGGATTGGTAACACAAACCGGGCACACCAATGACCAGAGCGTTTCTTACAGCCAGGGAACAGAACGGATAAAGGCTTTTGTTTCTGCCAATTATAGCGATAATCAAAGTTTCCTGAAAGGGAATAGCTATAAGCGCTATGGTTTCAGAACAAACATCGATGTAAAAGCTACCAAAACTATTAATGCAAGTATTAATATCGGATATGACAAGGGAACTAACAAAAGGGTAAATGCTGCCTGGGGAGGTGGATTAGGTGAAGCGATGTCTACCGCATTACCGATTTTTCCGGCTTTTAACGCAGATGGGTCCTATTATAGTAACGCTACAAACCCTTTAAGAAATATTGATTTACTGGACTGGAAATCGGTTAATGACAGGATTATCGCTGGTGCTACTTTTGAATATAAACCAGTTAAAAATTTAAGTATTAAAGCTATTGGTAATATAGATAACATGGCCATCAAAGAGGATCAGTTTCAACCAGCAATCCTTAGAAACCAAGCTACTGGTTATGCCAATTCATGGCCGGTAAATGTGTACAATAACACCCTTACTGGTACTGCAAACTACGATCTGGAAATTGGTGAAAAAAATAAATTATCTTTTTTGGCAGGTGTAGAAACCCAAACAACTTATCGTAACCACTATCCGAACGGAATTTATGGTAATGCCAATGGCCCTTTTAATAAAGATCAGCAAAGTTTGGATGAAGCTATAAATAACCTGAAGTCCGGAAAACTGTTTTATGTTGCCGGAGATATGAGGGATACATTTGAATCTTTATTCGCAAGAATTAATTATTCATACGATAATAAATACTATTTACAGGTACTGGCAAGAAGGGACGGTTCTTCTAAATTTGGTCCCGATAATAAATACGGATATTTTCCCGCAGCATCAGCTTCATGGTACATCAGCCAGGAAGATTTTCTGAAGGGGAGTAAGGTTATTTCTAATTTGAAATTACGGAGCAGTTATGGTTTGGTGGGTAGTTCTCAGTTTCCCTCCGGACAATATTTTGCCGGATATGGACCTGGATCAATTTATAATGGTAGCTCAGCTTTAAATCCGCTTAATGTGGCAAATCCTGGTCTGAAATGGGAAGAGGCGCGTAACTTCGATCTTGGATTAGACTTTGGTTTGTTTAATAACAGGATCAGCGGCGAGTTTTCTTACTACCATAAAAAAACTTCAGGAGCCTTACTTAACGGAGGTATTGCTCCATCAGTAGGATTTTTAACCGGATGGGTAAATGTCGGAGAAATTTTAAATGAAGGGGTAGAACTGAGCTTAAATACAATTAACATCCAGACCGAACAGTTTAAATGGGTTACCCGGTTAAATGTATCCAAGAATAGAAATGAAGTATTAAGCCTTGGGCAGTATTCTGCGGATGCTGTACTGGGAGGTACAAATGATACCAGGTTGGCTATCGGTCATCCACTGGGTGTAAACTTCCTGGTGAGGTATAAAGGTGTAGACCCTGCTGACGGATTACCAATCTGGTTAAACAAAGATGGTTATGAAACCAAAACTTTCTCTTTGGATGATCGTGTAATCACCGGACAAGTATTACCTGATTTTGTAGGAGGCCTTACCAATACCTTTTCTTATAAAGGTTTTGAGTTGAATACCATGTTCACATTTGCGATTGGAGGTAACCTGTATGACGGTTCTGCAAAACGCCAGTTGGGAATAGTTACCGATTGGAACATCAGATCTGATATTGGCGATCGCTGGCAAAAACCTGGTGACATCGCGAAGTTTCCACGGTTAACCTTAAATACCAATACCTATCCTGGGTTAGCGAGTGAATGGCAATACAATTCGACGATGTTCCTGTATGACGCTACGTTTGTAAGGTTAAGAGAGGTCACGCTTTCCTATGCCCTACCCGCATCTTTTGCTCAAAAATTACGCTTGCAGAATTTGAAAGTATTCGCTTCGGGAATGAACCTGCTTACTTTTAGTAAATACCCTGGAGGTGATCCGGAGGTTGCGAGGGACTTCGAAAACCCTCAGGATAGAAATATGAGCCCGAACGTAACCTACCTGACTACCCCGCAGCAGAAAAGCGTGACATTCGGTCTGTCAACCTCATTTTAATTGTTTTACTATAATAACTACAAAGATGAAATTCAATTATAAAAATATTATAAAAATGGTTGCTGTACTTGCCATATTGGCGGGGACCGGAACAGGTTGTAAGAAGTTTCTGGACTCACCACCGGCAACTAGTCTTACCGAAGAAGAAGCAATAGCAGATGAACCAGGTTTAAAAACCATTCTTACAGCAGCATATCAGACCGTAGCAGGTGATGCATTGTATGGCGGAAAAATAAAGGTAATGAGCGAGTTGCTGGCTGATCAGTTAGATGGAAGCCAGTTAAGTGGTGACTTCGGTGAAACGTTTCTTAGGAAGTCTTCCATTTTTGGTGACTATAAGAAAAATATGTACGTAGATCTTTACCAGGGGATTTACAGGGCCAACATCGTACTTAAGCATTTGGATAAAGCGAGTCCTGCCAATAAAGACAACATAGAGGGACAGGCATTGTTTATTCGTGCACTTATTCATTTTGAAGCGGTTAAACTTTTTGCCCAGCCGTACGGCTTTACCGCTGATAATTCTCATTTGGGAATTCCATTGAGGATTGTAGCAAGCACTGAATCGAAAAGCAGGTCTACAGTAAAAGAAGTTTATGATCAGATCATCGCCGATTTAAAATCGGCCGAAACAAAGATGCCAGACGTGAACGGGGGCTTTGCAACCAAATGGGCAGCCAAAGGGTTACTTGCCAAAGTATATTTCCAGATGAATGATTTTTCTAACGCTTATAATTACGCCAATCAGGTAATTGCCTCCAATAAATTTACATTAGATCCTACTTATGCCACACGTTTCTCTGAAGGTGCATCTACAGAATCTGTATTTGAGGTTATCTCTACCAGAGGGGTATTTGAAGCCGGCGGGGTTTTAAGGGATAATTTCCGTTCTGATTTTAACCTTCCAACAATAAGGTTTACAAAAGCCACATTTGATTTACTGAATACAACGAATGATGTAAGAAAGACATTTTTAAATGCCGTTAAATACCCAGGATTTTATGCGCTTACAAAGTATAATAAAGACAGGTTTAATATTCCTGTTATCTATTTAACTGAGCTAAAGCTAATCAGGGCAGAGTCTGCTGCTGAAAACAATGCTAACCTTGATGTAGCGGTTAAGGATGTTAATGATATTCTGAACAGGGCTTATGCAGGTACAAAAAGTATCCCGGTAGCTTCGACTTCAGCTTTTATCATTGCCAATGCAAGGTTAGAACGTAACCTGGAATTTGTTGGTGAGGGAATCAGGCTTTCAGAAATTAAACGCATTGGGGCAAGAGGTGGAGAAAATATAGATAAACGTGGATCAGTTTGGAACTGCCCAGGCTTCCTTTTGCAATTCCCTCAGGAAGAGATGGCTGCTAATAATAATTTCCAACGCAATCCGGAAGGCAACTGTTTTTAATTTTAAACATTAAGAAATAAACGTATGAAACGTATTCAATATATTCTATTCTCCATCTGTATCCTATCGATATGGAGCTGCAAGCCTGAAGAGTTTGCACCAATTGGTGAGCCACAAAATGTCGTAAAGTCTATTCAGGGTACCTGGGGTTTAACTAAGGTTACTCAAATTGATCAGGATGCAACAACAAAAGGCTTCCCTTATAAACAACTGGACATTACTTCGGTATATCCGTACACTGATTTGGCACTTGCCTTTTTGGGGGATGCGCAAGGTAACCCGGGTACATTTACCATTACTTCGGGCAATTCGCCTAAAATAGCAGATTTAACATCAGGTAATTGGACGGTAGATGATGCAAAGGCACCGACTATCATTTCACTGAAAAATGGTGCGGTAACCAACAGTTTAACAATAGGCTCTTATATAAGCTTAAAATCAGGAAAGCTGATCATCAAAAAAGGTAAAAAATTGAATGGAAAGGTCATTCTTTCTTACCAGTATGAATTCACTAAAAAGTAACCTGACCATGAAAAAGATATTACTATTATTTATATGCTGTGTAAGTGCACAATGGGCTGCAGCACAGGGGAAAGTTACCTTTAGCCCCTTAACATTTACTGCTGAGGATGAGGTGACCATAACCTTGGATGTGACAGGTACACCACTGGCCGGAGCAAATGACGTTTATATTTGGGCCTTTTCTAATGATGGCGTAGGTGGGGGCAAAGATGCCAGTACCAATGGACAATGGGCCGCTTCATCTGAAGATGGAAAAATGACCAAGACCGGTACAAACATATTCACCTTTAAGTTTACAGCTACCACACTTTTTGGACAGAGCCCTGCAGAGCTGATTAATTTCGGTTTTTTAGGTAAAAGTAAAGATGGGTCTAAACAAACACCGGATTATAAACCATTTAAGTTTGATCCCCTGGTGTTTACGGCCTCACAATTCAGAATGTTTCCGGCGAAATTAGATTATACAGATATGGCTACGGTTTACTTTCACCAGGACCTGGCTACTACTGTTAATCTGCAAAGGATGACGAACGTTAAAGTGAACCTAAGTTTTTACAATGAGGCGGGTGACCCTGTTGGCTCTAAACAAGGTATCGCAACGGTAAAAGAATCAGCTATTTTATTTTCTTATTCCTTTATTCCTGATCGGGTAATTACTATCCCGGCCGGAATTAAGCTGGGCAAGTTTAGCTATCAGTTTACGGGTACCGTAAAAGATGCAAATGGGTTGGACGTGCCAACAAGTGGCCCGGTAACCGAAGTGGTTTATACAGTGTTCAATTAATCTTAAGGCAATGAAGTACAAAATATTATATACACTCCTTGCACTTGTAGCATTTGTGTTTGGATGTAAAAAAACAACTTATGACGAGTCATCGAAAGGTGAAGCATTAGGTGCTTTTACCGCCACGGCACCGGCTAACAACACCATGCTGGTACTCAATTCGGCAACACCAGGGAAAACAATAGTTATCAGCTGGACCGCAGCGAAGCCGGGTGTAAATACAGCGCCTAGTTACAAATGGGTGGCGGCTTTAAAAACGGGTTCAATTGATCAGCCGATCCTTGAATTTCCATCAGATAACGGTGGTAAAGCAACTACGCTTACCTTAACCCAGAAACAACTGGATGATGCATTGAAAGCAAAGGGTATTGCGGATGGCGCTAAAGCAGAATTGACCTGGCGTATAATAGCCGATAATGGTTCCCTAAAAGTGAATGGCGATACCTTTAATATTTCTGTAACCAGGTTTGGCGATGGCGTATCCAACTTTATATTATACGGGCCTGTTTCAAGTGCGGATGTGATCACGATTAATCCGCTTTTAACAGCGCAGTCGCTGAACTTTAAATGGCAAAAATCTTTCGCCGGAAAGGCGGGGGCAAATGCGACCTATAAGGTTAAATTTATCAAACCTGATGGTAGCTTTAGTACTCCGCTGTTTCAATTTACGGCTAATAATAGTGGATTGGATTCAAATCTGAGTGTAAGTTATAAAGATTTTGATGCGGCACTTACTAATGCTGGTTTAACCGATCAATCGGCGATTGCTACTTTAAAGTGGAGCGTTGAGGCTACTTCAGGTACATTTACCAAATTTTCAGATTATACTAACGACATTTCTGTACTTCGGGATGTGAGCCTGTATATGGTTGGTGATGCTTCTGAGTTTGGCTGGGACAATGGTAATCCTACTCATATGTACCGTGACGAAACTAACAGGGGTAATTACATATATACAGGATATTTAAATGCGGGCGACTTTAAGTTTATCACCGTTGTGGGGAGCTGGTCTACACAATATGGTAACAACGGAAGTAACGGAGTGACACTTAAAGCCAAAGATTCTGATCCTGACCCTGGAACTTATAAGGTGACCACCGCAGGATATTATACTATAAAGATCAACATCAATACCTTAACCTTCTCCATTACGCCGTATAGTACAACAGGAGCAACAGTTTATAATTCTATTGGAATCATAGGAGATTTTAATAATTGGGCTGATATTACTGCAATGAGTAAAACGACCTTTAATCCGCACATCTGGACAATTACACAAACTATTGCCGCAAATACAGGATTGAAGTTTAGGATTGCAACGGGATGGGATGTGAACTGGGGCTCGGCATCAACAAATACAGATGGTAAGTACGGTAAAGCCGTAAGAGATGGAAGTAACCTGAATGTGAAACCTGGTACCTATAAGATCCTTTTTAATGATTTGACCGGAGATTATATATTTTATAATAAATAACCTGATAAAGTTTCAGTAACACCTGTCCTAAATAATTAGGACAGGTGTTACTGATCTTAAAACAAATACTCCTTAAACTACAAGCGCGTAACCTGATTTAGCATGAGAAAATTATTTATCATTTTATTTTTTGTTCTTTTAAGTACCTGGGCGAATGCACAAAAACTGGAACGTATAGAACCCATGTTCTGGTGGGCAGGGATGAATAATCCTAAGCTACAATTGCTTGTGCATGGAACAGATATTGCCAGTCTTGATGTACAGATAAATTATCCTGGTGTTAAGCTGGTAAAGATAAATAAGGTAGAGAACCCGAATTACCTTTTTCTGGATTTGGAAATCGCCGCAGATGCGAAAGCGGGGAAATTTCCGATTGAATTTGTAAAAGATGGGAAAAGGAAACTGCAATATATCTATGAACTTAAAAGCAGGGAAAGCGGGCCGTCACGGATACAAGGGGTTACAAATAAAGACCTGATATATTTGTTGATGCCAGACCGTTTTGCCAATGGTGACCCTAAAAATGACGTGGTAAAAGGAATGCGGGAAACTAAGCTGAACCGTGATTCCATGTATTACCGTCATGGTGGCGATATCGAGGGACTCATCAATAAACTCGGTTATCTCAAAGATCTTGGTGTAACGGCGATCTGGATGACCCCCGAAATTGAAAACGATATGCCATTGGTTTCATATCATGGCTATGCCGCAACCGATCATTATAAAATAGATCCGCGCTATGGCACGATGGCACTTTATAAAACTTATGTAGATAAGGCACATGAAAAGGGCTTAAAAATTGTAAAAGACATCGTGCACAATCATATGGGTACAGGACATTGGTTTTACAATGACATGCCGATGAAAGACTGGGTTAACCAATGGCCGGCATATACACAAACCAGCTATCGCGATGAACCAGTAATGGATCCGCATACCGCTCAGGCCGATAAGAAAAAGATGCTGGACGGATGGTTTGTGCCCAGTATGCCCGACTTTAACCAAAGAAACCCGTTTGTACAAAACTACATTACCCAAAATCATATCTGGTGGGTAGAATATGCAGGTATTGACGGATTAAGACTGGATACATATCCTTACAACGATCCGGATTACATGAAAGACTGGGCACAAAAGATTAAAGCGGAGTTTCCAACACTTTCCATTTTTGGTGAAACGCTGGTACATACCGCCGCAGCACAAGCCTTTTTTACAGGTGGCAATACTGTAAACCGTGGTTTTGATACAGAATTGCCCGGCATTACAGATGCAGTACTTAAAAATGCTATTTATGAAGCGTTGAACGGTAAACCGGGTTGGACAGACGGTGTATTCAGGTTGTACTCTACCGTAGCACAGGATTTTCTTTATCAGGATGCAGACCATAACGTCATTTTTATGGATAACCATGACATGAGCCGTTTTTATTCAATGGTAAATGAAGATATAGATAAGTACAAATCAGGAATGGCCTTGCTGTTAACCATGCGTGGTATTCCACAATTGTATTACGGTACAGAAATACTGATGAAGAACTACTCCAATCCAGATGGCTTGGTACGTTCAGATTTCCCAGGTGGATGGGCAACAGATAAAACTGATAAGTTCACAGCTGCAGGACGCACGGCAAAGGAAAATGATGCCTTCAATTTTGTAAAGACACTGGCAAATTACCGTAAAAATAATCCTGCTTTACAAACAGGTAAGCTAATGCAGTTTGTTCCTGAAAATGGCATTTATACTTATTTCAGGTATCAACCTGAAGGAGCAGGACAGGGTAAAACTGTGATGATCATTGTAAATGCTGATGATACCGCAAAGAACCTGGAAACTTCAAGGTTTGCAGAGCGTATGGCAAATGCATCATCGGCAACAAATGTGATTACCGCTGAAAAACTAAATACACTAAAAACGATTGCTGTACCCGCAAAAACGACATTGGTACTTGAACTGAATTAAATGAACAATATAACACAAAATATGGCCTGCATATTTGACCTTGATGGGGTTTTGGTAGATACTGCCGTATACCATTATCAGGCATGGAAGCAGCTGGCAAACTCCTTAGGATTTGATTTTACACATGCGCAAAATGAGCAATTAAAGGGGGTGAACCGCATGCGCTCATTGGATATGATCCTTAAATGGGGAGGAATAGAGAAGTCGGAAGCAGAAAGAGAAACATTGGCCTCACTTAAGAACTCCTGGTATGTAGCCATGATCAGCAAAATGACTACTGATGAAGTGTTGCCAGGATCATTAAAGTTATTAGAAGATTTGAAGGCAGAGGGGATTAAGGTTGCATTGGGATCTGCCAGTAAAAATTCCGCACTTATTCTGGAACGTACCGGCCTGACCCATTTTTTTGATGCCATTGTAGATGGTAATGCGGTAACGACCTCTAAACCCGATCCGGAAGTATTTCTGAAAGCGGCTGAATTACTTGGTGCGGCAAATAAAGACTGTATAGTTTTTGAAGATGCCCTGGCGGGGGTACAGGCGGCAATTGCTGCCGGAATGCATATTGTAGGAGTCGGTGAACCCGATAATTTGCCTGGGGCAGAACTTGTGGTTAAAGACCTCTCAGAAATAACAATTGCCGAACTCTCGGCCTTGAAAAATCAGGAAACTGAAAAAAGATAGAAAAAGGATAACGTATGCGAACCTGGCAACTGGTGCCGGATAACTAATAACCGACAACTAATAACTGGCAACTGGTAAGCGCACAAGAGCAGTATAAAGATGAAGAATTACATAAAAGCAGACGAGTGGAATATTATTGAGGAAGGTTTTGATCCTCATTTAAATAAAATATCAGAAAGTTTGTTCAGTATTGGCAATGGACGAATGGGCCAGCGTGCGAATTTTGAAGAAGCATATTCTGGTGAAACCCTGCAGGGTAATTATGTGGCTGGCGTGTATTACCCAGACAAAACCCGTGTAGGATGGTGGAAAAATGGTTACCCGGAATATTTCGCCAAAGTATTGAATGCCGCCAACTGGATTGGTATTGACATCAATATTGATGCTGAGGTACTGGATCTCTTTACCTGTAAAGTAACCGGTTTTAAACGGGTATTGAACATGAAGGAAGGGACGTTAAGCCGGACATTTACCGCTGAACTAAAAAGTGGTAAAATTGTTCAGGTTGAAGCCATCCGTTTCTGCAGCATCGCTGATGATGAGCTGGCAGCTTTACATTATAAAATTACGGCTGTTAACTTTGAAGGAAATGTGGGCATTACCTCATTTATTGATGGCGATGTGAAAAATCAGGATGCCAATTATGATGAAAAGTTTTGGAACGAGGTAAAACAACTACAGGAAAATGATACAGATTTCCTGGTATTACGCACCAAAAAGACTGAATTTGATGTTTGTACAGCAAGCCATACGACTATAATTTATAATGGTGAAAAGCAAAATTTACAACCTGTCTCAAAAGAAAAGTATGTTGGGCAAACCCTGACAATTAGTTTGAAACAGGGAACTGCCGTTGATATTTATAAAATTGCGGCAAATCTTTCTTCGCAGAATTATGATAAGGTGGAATTACTTTCCGCGACTAAACTGAAAATAGAAAAAGCGCAGGTACAAGGTTTTGAGCAGTTGTTAAAAGCGCAAGCCGAAGCATGGAAGGCTAAATGGCATGGTGGTGATATGGTTATTGAAGGAGATGTCAAAGCACAGCAGGCCATTCGCTTCAATATCTTCCAGCTCAATCAAACTTATACGGGTAAGGATGCACGGTTAAATATCGGCCCTAAAGGCTTTACCGGCGAAAAATACGGAGGTTCTACTTATTGGGATACGGAAGCTTATTGTATTCCTTTTTATTTATCTACAGCTCCCGAAGTTGTTGCCGAAAACCTGTTGGTGTACCGTTATAAACAACTGGATAAAGCAATTGAAAATGCCGGGAAGCTAGGCTTTAAAGACGGCGCAGCTTTATACCCGATGGTAACCATGAACGGTGAAGAATGCCACAACGAATGGGAAATTACATTTGAAGAGATTCATAGAAATGGTGCTATAGCCTTTGCAATCTTTAACTATATCCGTTATACCGGTAAAGAAAGTTATCTGGCACAATATGGCCTGGAAGTACTTATTGGTATTGCCCGTTTTTGGAAACAAAGGGTAAACTGGAGTGCAGATAAACAGAAGTATGTGATGCTGGGCGTTACTGGGCCTAACGAATATGAGAACAATATTAATAACAACTGGTATACCAATAAGCTGGCTGCATGGTGCTTAAAATATGCGATTGAAGCGGCGGCTATCGTTAAACGTCAGGATCCGGGGCAGTATAATGTAATCCTTGAAAAAACAAAGCTTAAGGAAGTTGCCGAGTTTGGGGATTGGACGGCCGTTGCCGATCAGATGTATTATCCTTATGATGAGAAAGCCGGGGTATTTCTTCAGCAGGATGGTTTTATGGATAAGGAGCAGGTCCTGGTTAAAGATTTACCTGCAGAAGAACGCCCTTTGAATCAAAAATGGAGCTGGGACAGGATATTACGTTCCTGCTATATCAAGCAGGCAGATGTATTACAGGGGATGTACTTTTTTGAAGATGAATATGAATTGGAAACCCTGAGAAAGAACTTCAATTTCTATGAAAGCAGAACGGTTCACGAAAGTTCTTTATCACCATGTGTACACAGCATATTGGCCGCAAAGTTAAACGATGAGGAAAAAGCATATGAGTTTTACCTGCGCACCGCACGTTTGGACCTGGATGATTACAACAACGATACGGAAGATGGATTGCACATCACTTCGATGGCAGGTACCTGGATGAGTATTGTAGAAGGCTTTGCCGGTATGCGGGTACGAAACGGACAGTTGGGTTTTAGTCCTTTTCTACCTAAGGCATGGGATTCCTTCTCATTTAACATTGGTTTCAGGGATGCGCAGTTAAAAGTGCAGATCACATCTGCCCAGATCAGGATCGTAAATAATTCCGCTCAAACATTGGAAATTAGTATATTTAATCGGCCTTATGCTGTCCCCCAGGGAGAAAAGGTGATTACTTACAACGAACAATTGGTATGACAACGCTCCTAAGAATTCTCATTTTGATTGTATTAACTATTGTTGCCGACCTGGGCGTTGGCCAGGCGCAAAGCAAACCGATAATTTACCAATTGTTGCCACGTTTATTTGGCAATAAACAAACCAGCAACATTACTTATGGTACCATTGAACAGAATGGCAGCGGTAAGTTTAATGACATCAACTTAAAGGCCCTTGACGGTATCAAAGAGCTTGGTGTTACGCATGTCTGGTATACCGGTGTTATCGCTCATGCAAGTATGACTGATTATAGTGCCTTTGGGATTAAAGCCGATGATGCCGATGTGGTAAAAGGCAGGGCAGGCTCACCATATGCCATCAGGGATTATTACGATGTAGATCCAGACCTGGCAGTTGATGTAAAAACCAGGATGAAGGAATTTGAAGCATTGATAACCCGTACCCATAAAAAAGGAATGAAGGTGATTATTGATTTTGTGCCCAACCATGTCGCCAGAAATTATCATTCCCGAATGAAGCCGAAGGGAGTGGAAGACTTTGGTGTGAAAGACGATATGACAAAAGGCTTTAGCCCTGTTAATGATTACTATTATATTCCGGGCGAGCATTTCGTTGTACCCGGACAGATCGTAAAGAATGATCCCCTAAAAGAATTAAAGGATTTGAAATTTGCAGAAATGCCAGCTAAAGCCACAGGGAACAATGTATTCTCTAAGGCACCTGCAGAAAATGACTGGTACGAAACGGTGAAGCTAAACTATGGGGTAGATTATGTAAACGGAGAAAAAAAATATTTTGATCCTAAGCCTCCCGTATGGTTGAAAATGCGGGATATCTTACTGTACTGGGGTGCAAAAGGGGTAGATGGCTTCCGCTGCGATATGGCGGAAATGGTGCCCGTAGAATTTTGGGAATGGGTGGTCCCTGAAGTGAAAGCTAAATACCCTTCCCTGATATTTATTGGAGAGGCATACAATTCGGCCGTGTATTCGACATATTTAAATAAAGGACATTTTGATTATTTATATGATAAAGTAGGGCTGTACGATGGTCTTAAAAGACTGATCAGGAATGAACCCAATGCAGATGTCAAAGAGATTGCCCGGGTTTGGCAGCAGGAAACAGCTGGTTTTGGCGACCGTATGCTGCGGTTCCTCGAAAATCATGATGAAGAGCGGATTGCTTCTAATGGCTTTGCCGGGGATCCTTTGCTGGCACTTCCGGCCATGGTCGTATCCGCTACCTTATCGGGCGGTCCCGTGATGTTGTATTTTGGTCAGGAGGTCGGCGAGCCTGCTAAAGGTATAGAAGGTTTTGGGGGTGATGATAACCGTACCAGTATATTTGATTATTGGGGAGTTCCTGAACATCAGAAGTGGATGAACAATGGCGCATTCGATGGTGGTTTATTGACAAAGGAACAAAAGGATTTGCGGACGTATTATCAAAAGTTGATGCAAATTGTTTCGGCCTCCGATGCGATAAAAAACGGCCAGATTTATGAAATGCCGGTATCCGGTAATATGAACAACAGGATGTACGGCTATATCCGCTACACAGAAAAACAACGTTTGCTGATTATCGTAAATTTTGATCGCACACAAACTTTAGAAACGAGCGTCAATCTGCCTGAAGAAATCTTAAAAATAAAAGCTTCAGTGCGAGTTACCGAATTGCTGACCGATAGAAAGTTAAACATTCCTCCAGGTATCAGCATCCCGGTAAAAGTGGCGCCTGTTTCTGCACAGATTATAGAATTTTAAAACAAATAAATGAGCTTAAAAACATTAACCGAAAACCCGAAGCTAAGTTTAGTTCAGATCATCAATATGAGCGTCGGCTTTTTCGGCATTCAGTTTGGCTGGGATTTGCAGCGGGCCAATATGGGACGTATCTATGAGAACCTGGGTGCCAATCCGGATCAGGTTCCCTTATTGTTTTTAGCAGCCCCTTTAACCGGCTTGCTTGTTCAGCCCATCATTGGCTACCTGAGTGATCGCACCTGGCACCCACGATGGGGCAGAAGAAGGCCTTATTTCATGGTCGGGGCAATCATCAGCTCTATCGCCCTGGTATTTATGCCGCATAGCAGTGCGTTGTGGATGGCTGCGGGTTTGTTATGGATTTTAGATGTTGCAGGTAATGTAGCTATGGAGCCTTTCAGGGCATTTGTGACGGATAAATTGCCCGACTCCCAGGTAAACAGGGGGTTTATTATGCAGAGCATGATGATCGGACTGGGCGGAAGTATCGCTTCTGCGCTGCCCTGGCTAATGAACAATGTTTTTCACTTAAGCAATACAGCTGCTCAGGGTAATATCCCCGAAAATGTAAAGTTCTCTTTTTATATAGGGGCATTCTTCTTCCTTGCTGCGGTCTTATACACTGTTTTTACCACAAAAGAATATCCGCCTGCAGACGTAGATTTTAAAGAAAAGGTGCTGGAGAGTAATAAAGGTTTTGGTGCAGGGGCAAGAGAAATCTGGCACTCCCTCATGAATATGCCTAAGAGAATGCAGATTGTTTCGCTGGTTCAGTTTTTTACCTGGCCTGGATTATTCTTAATGTGGTTTTATTATACAACGGCAGTGGCCGTAAATGTATTTGGTGGTAAAGATGCCAGCGATCCGGTATATGCACATGGCGCTGATTTCGGTAGTTTAACGCTGGCATATTACAGTGTCATTACCTTTCTGTTTGCATTGGTGTTGCCTAAAATAGCCGATAAACTGGGACGTAAAACCACTCATGCATTGTGCTTATTATGCGGGGCTTTCGGCTTGATCAGTGTTGCATGGGTACATGATAAAAATATGCTTTATCTATGTATGACGGGAGTAGGGATAGCCTGGGCCAGTATTCTGTCCATGCCCTATGCCATGCTTAGTGGCTCCTTGCCCAAAGATAAGATTGGGATTTACATGGGGATATTTAACTTCTTTATCGTGTTGCCGGAAATCATCGCCTCGCTTGGCTTTGGCTGGCTGATGCGGGAAGTGCTGCATAACGACAGGCTTTTGGCGGTACAGCTGGGTGGAGGATTAATGATTATTGCCGCTGTTATTTGTTATATTTTTATTAAAGAACGGCGAAAGACAGACCAGGCTTTAGCGGATAAACTTGCTATAGAAGGAAGAGATCAATAAAACTTAAAACGATAAGCTAATGAAAAGATTTTACCTGTTGGTACTGATTTTATCGGTATTGGCCACTGCATGCAAAAAAGGAAAGGTTACACCGGAGCCAGAAACCCCCGTAACCCCGGTCACACCGGGACCTCCGGTTGATCCTGTTCCGGGATTGCCCGCCGCGGCAAAAGATGGTGTTGTATTTATCAATACTGGTACATCGGCAATCATTACCTTATACGCACCATACAAAAAATCAGTAGCCTTAATTGGAGAGTTTAAGAACTGGGAGGCGATAGCGATGAAAAATACGGCGGATGGGAATATATGGTGGGTACAGATAGATAACCTGAACCCCAATACGGAATATGCCTATCAGTTTCTGGTAGATGAAACGCTGAAAATTGCGGATCCATATTGCGAAAAGATACTCGATCCTGCTAATGACAGTTATATTGACAACTCAACTTATCCCGGATTAAAGACTTATCCGACTGGAAAAACTACTGGAATTGTGAGTGTAATGCAGGGGATTCAACCTATTTACAGCTGGAAGAATACGGCAGGGTTTATAAGGCCTGCAAAAAACAACCTGGTAATTTATGAACTATTGGTAAGGGATTTTACAGCTGAACATAATTATGCGTCTACACTGCAAAAACTCGACTACCTGGTTGCCCTTGGAATTAATGCCATTGAGTTAATGCCGGTGAACGAGTTTGAAGGAAACCTGAGCTGGGGCTATAACCCCTCATTTTATTTTGCCCCGGATAAATATTACGGTACAAAGGTGGCGCTTCAGAACTTTATTGACGAGTGCCATGGTAAAGGGGTTGCCGTTATTATGGATATGGTGCTGAACCACTCTTTTGGACAGTCGCCCATGGTACAGCTTTATTTTGACCAGCCTTCGGGTAAACCTTTGGCTATCAGTCCGTGGTTTAATACCAGATCTGACACTCATCCTTTTAATGTGGGATACGACTTTAACCATGAAAGTGCGGCCACAAAAACCTTTGCCAAAAATGTAATGAAATTTTGGATGCAGCAGTATAAAATTGATGGTTTCCGTTTCGATCTGTCTAAAGGTTTTACACAAAAAGTATCAACCGATGACGCCTCCTTTAGTGCGTACGATGCAAGCCGGGTAGCTATATGGAAAGATTACAACAACTATATAAAGGGTATTGACGCCAATAACTTTTACGTGATACTGGAACATTTTGCCGATGCTACCGAAGAGAAGGTCCTGGCGGATGATGGCATGATGCTTTGGAACGGCCTCAATGTAAACATGAACGAAGCTACTATGGGCTGGCTGGCCAACTCCGATTTCTCCTGGGCATTTTTCGCCAGGCACGGTTTTGCCCGGTCAGAGAACCTGATCAATTTTATTGAAAGCCATGATGAAGAACGGACGATGTATAAGAACCTGAATTTTGGTAATGTATCGGGTACTTACAATGTGAAAAATCTTACCGTGGCCTTGAAACGTGAGGAGATGGCTGCAGCTTTTCTGTTTGCTGTTCCCGGGCCTAAAATGATCTGGCAGTTTGAAGAACTGGGTTATGATGTTAGCATTAATTATGATGGGAGGACAGCGAATAAGCCCATCCGCTGGGAATATTTTCAGCAGTCGGACCGCAAAGCCTTATACGATGCTTATGCGAAATTTATTAGCCTGAAAAAGAAAAACGGTATTTTTAATGCTACCGATGCCACCTATAGTTTAACGGGGGGAATAAAATATATCAAGCTTACCGAAGGTGCAAATACAGTAATGGTGGTAGGTAATTTTGACGTGACGAATAAAGACGCAAGCATAGATTTCGGTACTTCGGGGATATGGTATGATGTGTTGACCGGCGGAACAATAACCATAGGTAGTGCAGGCTACACTAAAACGCTGGCGCCGGGCGAATACCACATCTATAGCCGGACGCCGCTGAACGGAGGATGAAATAAATAACGTTTTTAAAATAAAATGTCTATTTTTACAGCCCGATTATGGAACAGATAAAAACATCATTTGATTTTGAAAAGCCTATTGCTGAACTGGAACAGCAAATTGAAAAGGTTAAACAAGTTGCCGATAAAACCAAAGTAGATATGTCTGCTACCTTAACAGAGCTTGAAGAAAAGCTGAGTGTTACTCAGCAAACATTATATAGCAACCTTACAGGTTGGCAAAAAGTTCAAATGTCCCGTCATGCTGAAAGGCCGCAGACCCTTGATTATATCAGTATGATCTGCGATGATTTCATCGAAATGCATGGCGACAGAACAGTTAAGGATGATAAGGCAATTATTGGAGGTTTTGCAACGATAGCTGGCGAAACGGTAATGATTATTGGACATCAGAAGGGTAAGAATACAAAAGAGCGGCAATACCGTAATTTTGGTATGGCTAATCCTGAAGGTTACCGCAAAGCCCTGCGCTTAATGCGTTTGGCCGAGAAGTTCAATAAACCGGTAATCTCCTTTATTGATACCATGGGTGCTTACCCGGGGCTTGAAGCTGAGGAACGTGGACAAGGTGAGGCCATCGCGAGAAATTTACTGGAAATGTCAGTATTGAAAGTTCCTATCATTTGCTTTGTAGTAGGTGAGGGTGCATCAGGTGGTGCATTGGGAATTGGTATCGGTGATAAAGTATATATGTTGGAGCATACCTGGTATTCTGTGATCTCTCCTGAATCCTGCTCGTCTATATTATGGCGTAGCTGGGATTACAAAGAGCGTGCGGCAGAATGCTTAAAACTAACCTCTGATGATATGTTTAAGAATAAACTTATCGACGGGATTATTAAAGAGCCGCTAGGTGGCGCACACCAGAACCCTGAATTGATGGCGCAGACTATAAAAACACAGATCTTAGCAGATCTTAAAGTGCTTAAGAAAGAGAAAACAGAAAAGATGATCGCCGCCAGAATTGATAAATTCTGTGCAATGGGCGTTGTCAATGAAAATTAAAACTCGCATTCTGTTCTCCGGCTGCATTAATTCTCGCTGAAGAAGCTCGAATAAAGCTAGGCCGGTTCATCAGAATACTCGTTTTAATCTAAACAAAGAGGCCTGCAATTTCAAAATTGCAGGCCTCTTTGTTTTATTCTTTTTGTTCCTCGCAGCATTAACAACGCTAGCTTTCGTTTTAGTCACTAGCCAGGTTTTAATACTTGGCTATATCTTGTGCCTATCCATATTTAATGCCCGCCCATATTAGTGCTTAACTATATTTAGAGCATCACTGGTTTTAATACCTGGCTATATCTGGTACCTACCTATATTTAATACCTCCTTATATCAGTGCTTAACTATATTTAGTGCCTCGCTATGGTTTTGGTAACGGGCTACTATGGTTTTAGTAATCCGTTACCAGGTTTTAGTACAAACACTGTTGATGAGCAGAAAACGAGTGTTCTGATGAACCGGCCTAGCGTTTGTTTGCCCTTTTTCTGGGCAAATTAATGCAGCCGGAGAACAGAATGCGAGTTTTCCCTTTACTGTTGTGGGAAATATTCCGAGAACCTTGATTCCAGTCCCTGGAATTGAGTATTTAAACTTTCACTCAGTTTTGTTTGCTGATGCTGTGTCGCCGTTTTAGACATTTGGTTCAGGAATGATAGTCCCAGCTGAACATTTTGTCCGCCAATAAATTTGCGCTTACTTGCCGAAACATCTGCCAGATAAGTAAGTTCCTTCTGGATATAAGCTGCGGATTTCTCTATCAAAGCATTTGCTCTTTTAACATCACCCAACAAGTAAAGGTTCTCGGCCATAAAGTATGTACCCATCATTGAGCGCATGCCGTAGAATCTCTCCGGCATTACCTCAAAATAGCGGTTCACAACTTTCTTTGCTTCCTCTGCTTTATTCTCTCTGATCAAGCCAGAGATGGTATTGTTAAATATGTTTGTGAATATGGAGATATCATCCGAAGATTGAGGATCAAGATATTTTGCAGTTTTGATATTGCCCCAAACAAATTTGTCCATTACGTTTTTATAAAGAACAGGTGTATTGATCAGTTCAGGTCTGTTTGCCGAAGTATCTGCTTTTAACGGAAGCAGACGTAATGCAAGGCCTTCATTATATAGATAATTATCCAAACCATTGTATTGATCTGATGGTACTGTACTTGCGAAATAGATTGGTCTTTTCCAGTTATTGTGCACCAGTATATCAAAGAATGCCAGTGTACCTTTGGTCACATAATTTTTATTGAAGGTCCATTCCAGTGCCGGTGCAATTTTACTTGAATCAGCAGTACTTACTACACCATTTTTAAGCACATCAGCTTTATTTACCGTAAGCTTAAAGTTCTTTGTAGGAATAAAGTTTTCCCTGCTGCCATCTTGTAACGGCAGTTTATCTTCAGGGTCTTCAGATAAAAGAATCGCAACGATATTGCTTAATTCTACAGCACCTGCAATTTTATAATCCTGGTAGTACATTACATCTCTAACACCTTGTACATATTGAGAAGGTTTCATTGATATAGGTAACGGTGCCGATTCATTGGTTATGCGTTTCAGCCCATTGATGTACCAATCGGTATCAAATAAACTTAAGTTAACCAGTTTGATATCTGGCCTTACATTTTCTACTTCCTGTGCATACCAGAGTGGGTAAGTATCATTATCACCATAGGTAAATAGAATGGCATTTGGTGCGCAGGATTGCAGGTAGTCGACCGCAATATCATGTGCTACCATTTTGCTCGACCTATCGTGATCGTCCCATCCCTGTGCGGCCATAATAACCGGAGCAGCCAATAGTCCTGTCGCAGTAGCCAATATCGCACCATTTGTAGGTGTAAGTTTTTTAGATAACCACTCACGAATTGCCAGTACTCCGAGGCCTATCCAAATGGCAAATGCATAGAATGAACCCGCATAAGCATAATCTCTTTCTCTTGGCTCCATCGGCTTCTGGTTCAGGTAAAGCACAATCGCCAAACCGGTAAAGAAGAACAATAAAGCTACAATACCTGCGTCTTTCTGATTACGCTTGAAATGCCAGATAGCGCCCAATAAACCAAGGATTAGCGGAAGGAAGAAGAAACGGTTATAAGCATTGCTGTCTACAATTGAAGGAGGCAGGTTTTTCTGATTGCCTAGCATCATGGCGTCAATTGGTTTAACACCACTTAACCATTGCCCTTCATATAAGCTTCCTTGTCCCTGATCATCATTCTGACGGCCAACGAAATTCCACATGAAGTAGCGCATATACATCTGACCGACCTGATATCTAAACAGGAAGCCTATGTTATCGAACAGGCCCGGAAAATGACTGTCGTCAAAGCCCATCATATCTTTATAATAACCTACGTGCCGGGCATCATCGCTATACATCCTTGGGAAAGGTGTTGTTCTGTCATATTCATAGTCGGTCTTTTTACCAGCTACTTCATATTTTTCATCACCTTTTCTATATAGCGTTTTACCTTGTGTAAGGTTAACTTTTTGTGAGTTGTAGTTCGGGCCAAATAACAATGGTCTGTCACCATATTGCTCTCTGTTCAAATAACTAAGGAATGAAAAAGCGTTTTCAGGATCACTGTTGTTCAGGTTCGGATTGGCTTTGGCACGTATAACGATCATGGCAAATGAGCAATAACCGAAAATGATAAGCACAGTTGAAAGTAATGCCAGGTTCAATACTCTTTTCTGGTGTTTGATAGAATAACGGATTCCCCATACCAGTCCAGCTATTACAAGAATAGCAAAGAAGACCACACCAGAGCCAAAACCCATTCCTAAGGTATTCACAAAGAACAAATCGAAATATGCGCCAAATGAAACCAGGTATTGTATAATTCCATATTGGATAATGGCTAATATAAGTATGCCAATCACACCGGTTTTAACAATACCGGCGGTGGTTGGTTTTTCAGTTTTCTTGAAGTAATATACAAATGCAATCGCAGGTATGGTAAGTAGGTTCAGTAAGTGGATACCTATTGACAGACCCATAATGTAAGCGATAAATAACAACCACCTGTCGGCACCTGGTTCGTTTGCATTTGCTTCCCATTTTAAAATACCCCAAAAAACTATAGCGGTAAACAAAGAAGATAATGCGTATACTTCAGACTCCACAGCCGAGAACCAGAAACTATCAGAAAAAGTATAGGCCAGTGCACCAACTGCTCCAGCACCCATAATGGCGATAAGGTTTCCTTTGGAGATTTCCTCGTTTTCTTTGATCAGTAATTTTTTAGCTAACGCGGTGATGGTCCAGAATAGGAACAGGATAGTAGCTCCGCTGGCGATAGCAGAACCCACATTCATAAAGTAAGCGATTTTCTGTGTATCACCAAAAGCGAATAATGAGAAGAAGCGCTGAATCATTAAAAATAACGGTGCACCGGGCTGGTGTACAACCTGCATTTTAAAAGCAGATGCGATAAACTCACCACAGTCCCAAAAACTTACGGATGGCTCTAAGGTTAATATGTACGTTACAGTGGCAATAAGGAAGCAAAGCCAGCCGGTAAGATTATTAATTTTTGAATAATTCATTTCTTTATTGAATAGTTAATGTTTGCCAAAAGGCGATTAAAACGCAGCCGAAAATAAAGAATAAGATTGATAGTAGCACAATGTTGTAAGGAGTTTAACATTTTTTATCAATAGGAATAGTGCTGACAATGATTATGCCGGGGTGATCATGATAGTGTCCATTCCTGAAATGACTTGATAAATATTGATATAACATTGGTAAAAACAAGAGTTAAGCTACCCTTAAGCTAGGGTTGGGCTACGGTTGCCCTACCATCGGGGTACGGCAACCGTAGCCCAACGGTAGAACAATAGTAGGGCAAGGGTAGCTGTGTTCAGTCTTTTATCAGTAGTTTACCAGTAGATATACAGTAATTATTCTAGCTGACGGTACCTAGTCTTAACTTGTCTTAATACTGATATAACTGACAAATGGTCGGATATGGGTTTCGCTTTACAGTTGGGGTTAGTAATTATATGGTTTTATGAGTTTGGACTGATTATACCCGGCCTTTTGTCCGATGCTGAAAAGACTTTGTGCCCTATACAGGGCTAGCACATGACTACCCTATATTTTTTTTCAGATTAATGTTAAAATCAAATTCCTCATTTTTAAGGGATTATTCTGAAATCGTGAAAGACCGCCGAAAATATTTCACATTTTTTTGCGTCACCTCTTGCAAAAAAGAAAAATCTGCGTACATTTGCATTCCATTTCAAAGCAACCCTTTCTCGAAAGAAGCTTTAAAAAGGGAAGATTGCCCGATAGTATAAAGGTAGTACAACGGTTTTTGGTACCGTTTGTCTAGGTTCGAATCCTGGTCGGGCAACAAAACAATATTCGGATTGTGGGTTTATTTCACAATCCGATTTTTTTTAACCAGCATTGATACACCTTTAATCATGCCATTGCAATTTAACCCAGTTAAACTTTTTGCCGGAACAGGTACAAAAGAATTAGCAAAAAGAATTGCCGAACAATACGGCAAACCACTTGGCGATGTAACTCTAAACAAGTTCAGCGACGGTGAGTTTCAGCCTTCTTACGATGAAACTGTACGTGGTTGTGATGTGTTTATTATTCAGTCTACCTACCAGCCTTCAGATAATCTAATGGAATTGTTGTTAATGGTTGATGCCGCTAAAAGGGCTTCGGCACATTATATTACAGCAGTTGTTCCTTATTATGGATTGGCCAGACAGGATAGAAAGGATAAGCCCAGGGTTGCAATAGGTGCGAAGTTAGTGGCTAATCTTTTGAAGTCGGCAGGTATACATAGAATTATGACTATGGACTTGCATGCTGCGCAGATCCAGGGATTTTTTGATATCCCGGTTGATCACTTAGATGGTTCTGTGATTTTTGTTCCTTATATTAAAAGTCTGGGACTTGAAAATCTAATCATTGCCTCACCGGATATGGGCGGATCTTATCGTGCACGTACCTTTGCTAAATTTTTCAATGCAGAGGTTGTGATTTGCGATAAGAGACGTAAACGTGCAAATGAAATAGAATCTATGTCAATCATAGGCGATGTGGTTGGACAGGACGTGGTGTTAATTGATGACATTTGTGATACTGCAGGTACTTTAGCTAAGGCTGCTGCATTGATTATGGAAAAAGGTGCCAACAGTGTAAGAGCTGTATGTACACACCCTGTATTGTCTGGAAAAGCATATGAAACTATAGAAAATTCAATGCTGACCGAACTGATTGTTACGGATACGATTCCGTTGAAACAGGAAAGTGCAAAGATAAGGGTACTGAGTACTGCTCCGTTGTTTGCAAAAGCAATTGCCAATGTAAATGAGCATGGTTCAATCAGTGACCTGTTTAATGTTTAAGAATAATTAAATAAATTAAAATAAATAAAAATGAAAACAATCGCAATTAGCGGTTCTCCAAGAGAGAACGTAGGGAAACGCGATGCTAAAGAGCTTCGCTATGAAGGTAAAGTTCCTGCAGTATTGTATGGTGGTAAAGAGCAAGTTCACTTTGCTTTGTTGATCACTGATTTAAAGGATGCTATTTACACTCCAGAAGCTAACTTTGTTGAAATTGACGTTAACGGTAGTAAAGTAAAAGCTATCATTAAAGAATTACAATTTCATCCGTTAACAGACGTGTTATTACACGTTGATTTTCTTCAGTTATTTGATGACAAAGAAATCATGATGGAAATCCCTGTTAAATTGACCGGTACTTCTCCAGGTGTTAAAATGGGTGGTAAATTGGTTCAGAAATTACGTAAACTTCGCGTTAAAGCATTGCCGAAAGACATGCCTCAAACAGTTGAAGTGAGCATTAGTAAAATGGAAGTAGGTAACTTATTCCGTGTACGTGATCTTGCAAAAGGTAACTATACAATTACCAACACTGGTGAAGACACTATCGTTTCTGTAGGTATGTCAAGAGCTTTAAAACAAGCAGAACAAGCAGCGGGTAAAAAATAATTTTTGCTTAGCAGATGAATATAAAAAGCAGTACCAATTTGGTGCTGCTTTTTTTGTAATAGAAATTTACCATTATATTTGAAGCAATGAAGTACTTAATTGTTGGTTTAGGGAATATAGGTCCTGAATATGCGCATACCCGCCATAATATTGGTTTTATGATTGCTGATGAGCTGGTAAAAGATTTGGATGGGACATTTTCCAATACCCGTCTTGCTTATTACGCTGAAGTCGGTTTTAAAGGACGTAAGCTCCATGTGATCAAACCCACTACTTATATGAACCTAAGCGGTAAGGCTGTAAACTATTACATGCAGGAATTGCGTATTCCAATTGAAAATGTATTGGTTATCGTGGATGATCTGGCACTTCCATTGGGTAAACTGCGTTTGAAATTGCAAGGTAGCAGTGCCGGTCACAATGGTTTAAAAAGTATAGAAGGCCTTTGTGGCGGACAAGGTTATCCCCGTTTACGGTTTGGTATCAGTGATAATTTTGGCAGGGGACAACAGGCCGATTATGTCCTTGCTCCTTTTGATAAAGATGAACTGCCAGAATTACCCGGATTAATTGATAAAAGTGTAGAACTGATTAAAAGCTTTGTGACCATTGGGCCGGCCAAAACTATGACTGCTTTTAACCAGTAGTATATTCCTGTATTTTTTTGTGAAGAATTGCTGGTTCAAATGGCTTACTGATCACATCGTTGGCGCCGGCAGCTATTGCGGTCTCTTTATCGGTATCCATTACGGCCGCTGAAAAAGTGATGATCGGGATATTTTCTTTGCCACTTGCATAACCCTCCCGGATTAATTTTATAGCTTCCAGTCCGTTCATAACCGGCATAAAAGTATCCATGAGTATAAGATCGTAATCATTTTCTCTCAGCTTTTCTATCGCTTCTTTTCCATTTTCAACCACATCCATTTCTATCTGCCAGCTTTGTAGGATTTTAATGATTAGAAATTTATTGATGGGGTTGTCCTCGGCAACCAGAATTTTCGTATTGCTGAAGGGGAGGAGCTTTTCCTCAACAGGTTTTTTAGCGATTTCCATTTCTTTATATATTTGGTACCAGTTGGTAAAACTAAATGTACTGCCCACAAATTCTTCACTGAACACTTCCAATATTCCACCCTTAAGCTTTGCGAGGTTCTTTACAATGGAAAGGCCCAGTCCTGTACCGCCGAACTTAATGGTAGTTTGCTCATCGGCCTGCTCAAAAGTTTCAAAAATCTTATCGATGTTCTCTTTTGCTATGCCTATGCCTGAATCAATAACAGAGAATTTGAGTTGCACGTTATTCCCTTTTCTATCCAGTACCTCAACCTTTAAAGTAACACCTCCATGATGGGTAAACTTAATGGCATTGCCAATGAGGTTCATCAGGATCTGATTTAGACGAAGAGAATCAGCAAGGACCGACCCAGGTAATTCGGGGTCGAGGATTAAGTTCAGGTCAAGCTTCTTCTCAACAGAGGGTATACGCAACAGGTCAACAACAGCAGTACATATTTTAGTAATTTCTGTGGGTGTACGGTTGATCTTAAATTTGCCGGATTCTATTTTTGATAGATCAAGGACATCGTTAATCACACCAAGTAACGAATTGGAAGAGATTTCGAGTAGATTGACCATTTCCCGCTGTTCATCATCGAGGGCGGTTTTCTTTAAAAGCTGTGCAATACCGATGATACCATTGATGGGGGTACGGATTTCATGGCTCATATTGGCAAGAAAATTCTCTTTGATCCGCTTACCTTGTTCGGCTAGTTCTTTCGCTTTAATCAGCTCTTTTTGATAAGCCTCAAGCTCCTTGTTCTTTTTTTTGATCTCCCGTTGATTTCTGACGAACTGTATAAAAGAATCAACTTTGGCGGAGGTAACAAAAGGATCAAGGGGTTTATAAAGATAATCAACGGCACCTGTGTTTAGTCCTTTAACGGCATATTTAGTTTCCTTGGAGATAGCTGTAACAAATATGATGAGTATTTCTTTCGTTCTGGGATTACTTTTCAGGATTTCTACAAGCTCAAAACCATCCATTTCGGGCATCTGAACATCAACCATCGCAATTGCAATATCCATTTCCCAGGAGAGCCTCAGTGCTTCGTTGGGGTTAGTGGTTGTAATGATGTTAATATCCTCTCTTTGAAGTAGGGCTTCAAGCGCAATAATATTTTCGGGTCTATCATCAACAATTAATATGTTAATTTTTTCCATGCTTTTCATTCTTAATTTATGCGGTATAAAACGCTACGCTATTTTCTGATAAATATTATTCTTTTTGTCTACTATTTTAAAGCGCCCTAATTCTGTACTTCTTAATGTTTCTTTTGAACCTAAACATAAAAAACCAAAATTAGCTAAACTATTATAAAATAGTTCAATTACTCTTTTTTGCAATTCGGTATTAAAGTAAATAAGGACGTTACGACAGGAAATTACCTGGAATTCGTTGAAAACGCCATCGGATGCCAAATTATGAACAGAAAAAAGAATATTTTTTTTCAGGGAATGATTGATTGATGCTGCATCATATCTGGCCGTGTAATAATTGGATAAGGTATTTGCAGTTCCTGTCTTCTGAAAGTTTTCCGAGTATTGTTTCATCTTTTGCAGATTATAAATCCCGTTTTTTGCAGCTTCCAATACATCGGCATTAATATCTGTACCATAGAAAAAACAGCGTTCATATAAATGCTCCTCTGAAAATAATATGGCAAAGGAATAAAGCTCTTCGCCCGTAGAGCACCCCGCATTCCATACTTTTATACGTTGATAAGATTTTAGATAAGGAATGATGTTGGTGGATACCGATTTATAGAACGATGGGTCCCTGAACATCTCTGTAACGTTTACGGTTACTTCAATTAGAAATGATTCGAAGTAATCTGCATCGTTGGTTAAGAGTGTGCGTAAATCGAACATACTGAGACGTTGTAGTTCCATAATCCGGGTAACCCTTCGCTTTAAGGAGGCAGCGGAATAATCGCCAAAATCAAATCCATGTACGTTTTTGATGAATGCGACCAGGCTATCCAGTTCTTCGTACGTTATGGTGTCGTTTTCTTTGTGCATATTAACTTAACCAGACCCTTAACATTGAAAGTAATTTATCCATATCCACTGGTTTAGATATATAGTCGTTTGCACCGGCCTCAATACATTTTTCTTTATCGTTTTTCATTGCTTTGGCCGTTAGTGCGATAATAGGTAATTTTGCAAATTCCTTTTTAGCCCTTATGGCCCTCATGGCCTCATAACCGTCCATTTCAGGCATCATGATGTCCATCAAAACCAGGTCGATCTGGTTCTGCTCTTCCAGTCTTTCGATGGCCTCACGACCATTATTGGCGATTACAATCTTCAGATCGTAAGCTTGCAACGCACTTGATAACGCAAATATATTTCGCATATCGTCATCGGTGATCAATATCGTTTTATCTTTCAGGACTTTCTCCATGGTAGAGGAGGCTTTACCGACATTGCTGGTGTTAAGCGAAGGTGAAGTTACAGGTACCGGACCGTCATTTTTTAGTTTGTTCATAAAGAGACTGACTTCATCCATGAGGCGGTCGTTGGACTTGTTCGACTTGAGTACCATCGCTTCTGTATACTTCATAATGTGCGCCATTTTTTCCTGATCCAGTTCCATGGCCGTATTGATGATCACAGGAATATGTGCTAATCCAGGCATTGCCTTGATGGTATCTAACAATTCAAAACCTGAAATGTCGGGGAGTTTAAGGTCAAGAATGATGCAATCAAAACTGTTTTCTTCAAGAATGGTCAATGCTTCCTTGCCCGTAAATGCTTGTTTTACATCAACACCTCTATCTGTTAATTGTTGCGTAAGCATGGCACTTTGCAGTTCCTGATCTTCAATAACAAGTACCGTATTCAGATTATACTTCAAATGTGCGGCACTCAGTAATTCGAATGCTTCATCCAGTTGTTCTTTTTCTATAGGTTTTTTGAGAAAGCCGATCGCACCTTCTTTCCTTGCTTTTGCTGCTTTTTCATTTCCTGCAGACATCATGTGTACAGGGATGTGTTTTGTTCTGGGATCGGATTTAAGCTTTTTGAGAATGGTCCATCCATCCATAACGGGTAGCATAATATCCAGTACAATGGCATCGGGCAGTTCCGAAAAAGCCATTTCAAGAGCAACATCGCCACTATGTGCAAGAATGGGTTTAAAACCTTTTTCTATGGCATAATCGTTAAGTACATCGGCAAAAACCAGATCGTCTTCTACGATCAGTAGTTTTTGTGCACCATTATGATTGGGTAGGATCAATATCGGATCTGGAGCAATAGGCTTAACGGGTGTTTCTTCAATCCTGGGTAAAATATCATGATGTTCCTGTTGAGCGGCATTGTTTTTTTCTGGAACGAAGAAGGTAAATGTACTGCCCTGTCCCTGTATGCTCTCCACCTGGATCTCTCCACCTAATATATGGGCAAGTTCTTTACTTATTGATAAGCCCAGTCCTGTGCCCCCATATTTTCTGCTTGTTGATCCATCTGCCTGTTGGAAGGCTTCGAATATTAATTTTTGTTTGTCTGCAGGAATCCCTATTCCCGAGTCTTTAACCTTTATAGCTATAATATGCGCTTCGGATGTTTTTAGCTGATTAGAGAAAAATGTGGTTCCAGGCTTTGTATTGCTGATTTCCAATGTGATTTCTCCATGCTCTGGAGTAAATTTAAAAGCATTTGAAAGTAGGTTTTTAACAATTTGCTCTAATCTGGCCTGATCTGTCAGGATGTGCTTAGGCAATTCGGGATCAAGAACCGTATTGAAATTGATTTTTTTGCTTTTGGCCAATTCTGAGAACAAAGCTTCCATACCCTGTTTAATGGTAGCGGGCTTCAAAGGCAATATTGAAAGATCTATTTTTCCTGATTCAATTTTAGATAAATCAAGGATATCGTTGATCAGGGTAAGCAGATCTGTACCTGCATTATGGATTACACCTGCATATTTAACTTGATCTTCATTCAGGTTTTCGGGACGGTTTTCTTTTAAAATACGTGCCAGGATAAGAATACTATTTAATGGCGTTCTTAGTTCATGACTCATATTTGCCAGGAACTCGGATTTGTATTTACTTGAAATTTCAAGTTCCTCGGCCTTCAGGCCCATGGCTTCTTTGGCCTGGTTTATAGCTATGTTGCGTTCTTCCAGTTGCTGGGCTTTTTCTTCCAGTTCGGCGTTAGTCTGACGCAGTTCTTCCTGCTGTACCCTCAGTTCTTCTTCGGAGGCTTGTAGCTGGTCTGATTTATAAACCAACTCTTCGTTGGTGGTACGTAACTCTTCCTGCTGACTTTCCAGTTCTTCGGCCTGTTGCTGGGTCTGCTCAAATAAAGCCCTTAGTTTGACACGGGCGACAGCACTATTTACACCAACACCTATGCTCTCAGTTATGGTGTTGAGGAATAATAAGGCAGATTCATTAGGTTTCTCCGTTAAGCCAAGTTCGATTACGGCAAGCGTTTGGTCTTCGAATACAATTGGAATAATATAAATGCAAGCTGGCAGTGCTTCTCCTAAACCTGAATGTATCTTAATGTAGTCCGACGGTATATGTTCTAATAATTTCGGTTGTTTTTCGGCTGCCGCTTGTCCTATCAGGCCTTCTCCGAAGTGGTATTCATGGCGGGTATTTTTTGAATTCTGCCAGGCATATCCACCCTCAAACTTTATGGTATTTTTATGCTGGTTTACGATAAAGAAGCCACCTGTGGGCGCCTTAATATAATTACAAATCCGGGTAATGATGTTTGTTGCCAGTTCATCTATTTCCTGCTCACCGCGCATGGCCTCATTGATTGCGGTTGCACCGGATAGCAACCAGTTTTTCTGTTCGTTTTGGGCGGATATTTTCTCCAGTTCAAGATTTGAATCCCTGATCTGGGCTTCTGTTTCTTTTTGCTGATCAAATGTTTTTCTGATGTAAGACAATAGAAACAAGATGAGAAAGAATATAACAACTGAACTCAATACAACAACAACTTCGCTGCGAAGGCTACTTTTGTTAATATCCCCTTTTCTTGTTACGAGAAGGTCTTTTTCTGTGTCAATGATCTTTCCACTAAGTTCGAGGATTTTATTTTTGAAGAACTGCCCGGGACCAAACATCACGCGTTCTCCAGCAGCGGTTTGTCCTTTGGTTTCGTAAATACGCAGGACCTCTTTCATCTCCTCCACCTTCTCATGGGCATAGAAGTCAAGTGAATCAATAAGGACTTCCTGTGCTGAAGTTTCGCTAATTGCCCTCTTTAGCTCCTGGATTGCGGGAAGAATCTTTGAGGAATTCTTTTTGTAAGGGCTAAGGTATTCGGGCTTACCAGAGATAATAAAACCTCTTATACCAGTTTCAGAATTAAGTACATGGAATTCAATGTCTTTTATAACGCTAATGACGTCATAGGTATGGCCCTGCCATTTTGTGTCGTTATTTAGCTTGTCGATGCTGAAGTAAGAAGTTACCGCAGAAACAAGAACAAACAGTAGAGAAACAGTGAAGCCTGTTAGCACCTGTTGCTTAAAAGTCAGTTTAAACATATTGTGGGATGATATTTAAAATCAATAGCTATTATACAATATTAGCGATTATATTTAATTCGCCGATTGCTGATATCTGATTTGTTTTTAAATTAACCTAATTCCTGTAAAAACTGCGTATAAGTAGCACCAATAGGGATTGATGTCTCTTCGATCCAAACCTGTGCACGATCAAATTTAGTGACCTTTTCTTTTGAAATGATGAAAGCACGATGTATCCTGATGAATTTTTTAGTGGGCAATAGTTGCAACATCTCATTGAGAGGAACCCTTGTGCTCAGCAGCCGATCGTTGTTCAGGTGAATTTGTGTGTAATTCCCCGATGCTTCAATGTAAAGGATGTCGGTGATTAATACTTTTATTTGCTCATAGCCGTCTTTAACAAAGATGTAGGCCGTTTGTTGCAGCTCTCCTGAGTTGTTTCGGAGGATGTAAAGTTCCTGAGCTTTATTACAGGCCTTTAAGAAGCGAGGAAGGGAAAAAGGTTTTAACAGATAATCAATGGCATCAAGTTCAAAGCTTTTTACAGCATGTTCGGAATAAGCGGTAGTAAAGATTACCATTGGGGGTGTGCCCAGACTATTCAAAAAGTCAATCCCATTAATATCGGGCATTTTTATATCCAGAAAAATAAGGTCTGTTTTATTGTTCTGAAGGAAAGTTATGGCATCAAATGCATTGGTAAAGGTTTCAACGAGTTCAATAAAAGGAACTTTGGAGGCGTGCGACCGCACTACATCCAAAGCTATGGGCTCATCATCTATCGCTATGGCAATCATTTTTTAAAGCTAGTCATTTTCTGAAAGCTGAAGTGTAAGGTGTATGAAAAATTCTTTAGCATTTTGCCTGATGATGAGTTCATGTTGACCGGGATATAATAAGTCTAACCTTTGTTTTACATTTTGGAGGCCTATTCCACTTTGCAGTTTTTCGGGGTCGTTATCCTGCTTCAAATGAATGCTATTGTGTACATCGAAATACAACGTATTTCCGCTCGTTTGTAAAGTGATTTTAATATGCGAAGGAGATTGGAGACTAATGCCATGTTTAAAAGCATTTTCAACAAAGGGGATAAGTAACATTGGTGAAATAAACAAGGTATTTATCTGCTCGTCGATCTGGGTTTCTATCGTTATATCCGGAGAAATTGAAGTCCTTAATTTTTGCAAGGCAATGTAATTGTTCAAATAATCCACATCTTTTGAAAGTGTGATTTTATCTTCGATATTCTCCTGTAGCATAAAGCGCATCATATCTCCCAGCTTTTGAATACCTTCTCCTGTGCGTTCCGCTTTTTCCTGCAAGGCGGTGCCATATAAGGTATTTAATGCATTGAAGAGGAAGTGTGGATTGATCTGGGATTTTAAGAAGTTGAGGTTGGCATCAGCTTTTCCAAGTTCTGTTTTTAGGGTAATGATCTCTTCTGTTTTTAAGGTATTTCTATCTTTATAGATCCTCCATGCAATTGGAGTAACTAATATGAGTTGTGTTAAAAAATTGCCAAGTAATACAACTAGCAAGTTTGCTTCTTTATTTCCACCGGACAGCAACTGTTTTATGGAAATGTTGATGTTAAAGGAAGTAATGTAAGTGGTATTGAAATGACCATTGTCATAGACTGTTAATGGTATAGTGATCGCTGCGAGGATTGCCGTGGATAATATGGCCATGGAGAGCATTGAAAAGAAGTAACGCGTTCGTTTCCATACTCTTTTTGATGCCTTTGGTATACTGTAGTAAATTGCATATAAATATAATGTTATCACAACAGGTATGACCAAAAGCAAGTACAGCTTAAGAAGTGAATACGCATATAAGAAAAATAGAGCAGAGGTAATAATAATCCAGATACTGGTGAGGAAGCCGGTTTCAAAGTAAATCTCATTTTTATTTCGGTTACCTGTGAATAAAATAAACATGATTTTAACGGCGAGTAAAATCGCCCAGAAGATATTTATGATACCCAGTATAATACTGATAGACAGGAAAGCGAAGACAAGCAACACTCCCTTTTGCGCGGGTTCGTCTTTTTTATTTAGTTCGGGGGTTACATAGAAACAGAGTAAAATGTAGTTGATATAAATAACAAGAAAGTTGAAAAAATTAGGCAGAAAATTATCGGAGATACTACTGATCAGCGACCTGGGGATCATATAAGGATCTTGGTGAAATGGGCTTATTGCTGTATTGATAAGAGAAAACAGGAAGGCGATTGCGATACAAGCCGTGACGATCAGTAGTTCTAGTCTCGCGATTTCTTTTGAGTTCATATGGATTATATTTTAAAGCAGTAGATTTCGTTTATGATGCAATAATACAAAGCCTATTGTTTTGAAATTTTAAAATGTGACGAAACCCTTTAAAAAAGTGATGAATTAAATTCTAATTTTGCGAACATGATCGTATACGGAATCCCAAATTGCAATACTGTTAAGAAGGCCAGGGTATGGCTTGATGAAAATGGTTTTAATCCAGAATTTCATGATTTTAAAAAGAAAGGCATTACCGCCGCGAAATTAAATCAATGGTGTGATACTTTTGGATGGGAAGTTGTTTTAAATAAAAAGGGAACTACCTGGAGAAATTTAAGTCCTGATGTTCAACAGCGCGTAAAAGACCAGGCAAGTGCCGTGGCTGTTTTACTTGAAAATAACAGCGCCATAAAACGTCCAGTTGTTGAGGTAGATGGGAAGCCGGTACTGATCAGCTTTAATGAAGCCGAATACGCGGCTATACTTAAATAGACTGCTATACTTAATAATATGCGCAACAAACTTTTCCTGTTAAAGTTTGTTAAATCATATATTTACCTATCTAAACTGCCTTATCTTTGATTATGCTTAAACAGTTTTTTTTGCTCCTGATTATCATTGTGCCATTTAAAATAATGGCTCAAAGTTCAGTTTCGGGAACAATATATGATTATGATAACAGAACTTTCCCGCTACAAAGCGTAAAGGTCCGTAATTTGAGTAATAGCCAAGTAGTCCTGACAAAGGCGGCGGGGCAGTTTACACTTCCTGCGAAGGTGGGGGATTTGGTTGAATTTTCTTCCGTGGGTTATCACACAGATACTTTATTCCTGATTAACCTTGAACCTAAAATTATATTTCTTCCGGGTAACTCAACTACATTAAGGGAAGTTGAAATTGTAAGCGCGAAAGTTAACTCTTCGATTCTGGAAAGGGATCCATTAGCTAAATCTCCCACACGCCTTGCTACTGATGGACTTAGGGGCAAGGGCAATAACGACCGTGCCGGGGGATTGTTATTTAATCTTGGCTACGGAAAATATAAAAGGCAACAGGAAAAAATAAGGTTACTGGAAGAAAGGGACCGTTATCAGGCGGAGATCAACAGTATTTTTACTGAAGAGTATGTTTCAGACCTGGTAAAACTTAAAGGTGACGATTTGAGAAACTTCATGTCCCTTTACAGACCTCCTGAGGAATTGGTAAAGAGCGAACGACCTTTTAACTATGCCTATTATACGGTGAAGTCTTATCATGCCTGGTTAAAGCTGAGTCCTGAGGAAAGAAGGATATCGTCTATGCCTAAGCTAAAGGCTAACTAATAAAACCGTTACACTATAGGAGATCAGATTTCATTTTATACCTTTATTAAATTGTAACTATCAATTTAATATGATTCATAAACCGACTTTATTATGGGCTGTGCTAAGCCTATGGTGTTTAACCGCTTTTGCGCAACAGGTAAACCTTCCTGCTAGTAAGTATGATCCCCATGCGGCGTTTGGCCCTTTGTTTTATACAAAGAATGGTAATGAGTACCGCTCTGCAAATGGCGCCCCGGGGCCTAAATACTGGCAAAATCGTGCAGATTATAGCATTTCGGCCAATTTGGACGAAGTAAAAAATACGGTGTCGGGAACGGTTACCATTACCTATAAAAATAATAGTCCGGACCGTTTGCCTTTTTTATGGCTACAGCTGGATCAAAATCTTTTTTCAAGTGATTCAAGAGGAAATTCTTTAATAGCCGCCGGTAGTCGCTATGGATCAAGAGGTGAAAAGCTGGAAGGAGGATACAAAATTGATGGTATTGCTGTATCACAAAAGTTGAAGCCTGTAAAATTTACTACGCTAACTGAAGATACACGAATGCAGATTCGTTTAGATGCTCCTATGGAAGCAAACGGGGATATCATTACCATTAAAATGAACTTCTCTTTTGTGATCCCTGTGAACGGTTCGGATAGAATGGGACACCTGGTGACAAAAAATGGTGAGATCTATACGATTGCACAATGGTTTCCGAGAATGAGTGTTTATGATGATATCTTAGGTTGGAATACTTTACCTTATTGGGGTGCCGGAGAGTTCTACTGTGAATATGGTGATGTGGATTTTTCAGTGACGGCACCAGCCAGTCATATTGTAATGGGCTCTGGTGAATTGTTAAATCCGCAGGAAGTATTTACCCCAGAGCAGCTCAGACGCTGGAACCTGGCAAAGGGGAGTGATAAAACAATCGCTGTGCGTGCTGAATCAGAGGTAACTGATCCTAAGTCGAGACCGGCAAAGGAGAAACTTACCTGGAGATTTAAGATCAAGAATACACGTGACGTGGCATGGGCATCTTCAAAAGCATTTGTGCTGGATGCTGCCCGTATCAATTTACCTAGCGGTAAGAAATCACTTGCGGTTTCAGCTCACCCTGTTGAAAGTAATGGTAAGGATGGTTATGGTAGGGGAGCGGAGTATGTAAAAGCTTCGGTGGAACATTATTCTGCTAAGTGGTTTGAATATCCTTATCCTATGGCCGTAAATGTAGCCAGCAATGTTGGAGGTATGGAATATCCGGGGATCGTATTTTGCGGTTGGAACGCTAAAGGTGCCAGTGCATGGGGCGTGATTGACCATGAATTTGGTCATACCTGGTTTCCGATGATTGTTGGTAGTAATGAACGTAAGTTTGGCTGGATGGATGAAGGCTTTAATACTTTTATCAATGGACTGTCGTCTGCAGCATTTAACAATGGTGAATACAAAGATCTGCCCAATGATATGCACATGATTGCTAAACGGGCATTGCAACAGGACCTGGAGTATATCATGCTTAGTCCGGATGCCATGAAAGAAGCAAACATTGGCATAAACCTATATTATAAACCGGGCTGGGGACTTGATATTTTAAGAGATGAAATACTGGGTGCCGACAGGTTTGACTATGCTTTTAGAAATTACATTGCCCAATGGGCTTATAAACATCCTACTCCGGATGATTTTTTCCGATCAATGGAAAATGCGGCAGGAGAAGATCTTTCCTGGTTTTGGAGGGGTTGGTTCCTGGAAAACTGGAAAATGGACCAGGCTATTGCCGCCGTGAAAGAGGTTAAAGATAATGGGGGCACAACAGGGTATAATATTGTTGTAGCGAACCTGGAGCAAATGCCGATGCCTATTATCCTGGAAATTAAAACAAAAAGTGGTAAAACGGATATTGTTAAAATTCCTGTAGATGTTTGGATGAGGAATAAGTCGTGGACGGTTTATTATCCGACAATTGAAGAGGTTATTTCTGTAGTTTTAGATCCTATGCATGTTTTGCCGGATGTTGATGATAGCAACAATTCCTGGAGCAAGAATTAAGTAAGAAAAGAAAAACAAGCCCTTCTATCACAGTCTGGAATCTTTTACCGATGAAGAATCGGCAAAACCTCCCTAGGCCTGTTCACAGAAGGACTTATTTTTCTTTTAGCAGGTGTGTTAGCGAAGCTGTTTATTTATCATGTGTTGTTTGCATGGTAAACGAACAGCTTCGCTATTTGATATGCATCATGCTTTGAAGCAAAATTTGCCTTCTGCGAACAGGCATAGGAAGATTTTGCCTTCTTAGCGCAGCGGGCAAAAGATTCCAGACTGTGAACAGAATGGCTAATTTTGACCATTACTTAAAGAAGCTTGCCTTCAATTTTTCGGCATCTATAATGGCTTCAGGCTCTTCCAGTTTAATTACCCATCCTTTTTGTTTAAGCAGTGCGATTTCCTCTTTGGCAACAGAAAGGTCTTTCCCTTTAATGCTTTTGTGGAAAACGATAGGCGCCTTTGGCTCAACATTCGCAGTTGTACTGGTTAATATTTCCAGTCTGAACTTAGGCCAGATTTGTATATCACCGAGTTGTGCCGAATAGATTTTTTTAGTGGAGTTTGGGCTAACCGTTCCAGCAAATTCTCCTTTAAAAGTATCTTGTTTTTCAGTAGTGAGGCTGGCTAATAACTGATAAGAGGTTTCGTTGACCAGATGAAAGTGTGCCACCGAACTGCTGTGCTGATCGGCGACAAGGGCTAGATAAACCCCATCTTTTTTAAACTCTGCCTGAGGTGTAACTACATTTGGCTTGTTGTTTACGATATCGTTATCATGAACATCACCATGTACAAGCGTTACTTTGGATGCGAGGACAGGTATTTCAAAGTCATTGGAGTCTGTTACACCAATGGTGTCTTTATCAATGATCCTTGTGATATATCCTTCTATGTTTTCGTCTACAAAACGAACAAAATCACCTAGTTTTAAATCCATATTTGTTGTGATTGTTTTTATTATTATTGTGTAATACCGGTCCGGTTGATTAGAAATGTTTGATCCGAACCTTGAAGTTGATATACAAATCTAGTTATTCTTATTATTTTTGCACTATGGCGGAAAAAGAACAGGCGAATAATCCATTACATGGTAAGACACTGGAATTTATATTGAAGCAATTGGTATGGCATTATGGATGGGAGGAACTTGGGCAGTTGATACGCATTGCCTGTTTCAATAATAATCCGACTATGAATTCGAGTTTAAGGTTTTTGCGTAAGACCGATTGGGCGAGAAAGAAGGTAGAGAAGTTGTATCTAAATACATTTCACTGATTTGGTATTTGACTGATCCGGTATTTGCCGGGGTCCAATATTTGGGCCAGGCAGATTTTGTAGCCTCAGGAATGCTCCTTATGCCATAAAACCTTGTATTTTTTTATAGAATAAAAAGGTAGTTGATTATGCCTTTGTATTTTAAGGGATTAATTTTTTGTTAACCCCTTGATTTATAAAATGTATTGTCTTACCTTTGCAGTCCCTTATTGAGGGGTAAAGTTTTTAAACATAAATAGAAAAACAAAAAAAGAACAATGCCAACCATTCAACAATTAGTTAGAAAAGGTAGAGTAGCACTGGAGTTCAAGAGTAAGTCTCCGGCGTTGGACAGCTGTCCACAGCGAAGAGGTGTATGTACACGTGTATATACCACTACCCCTAAAAAACCAAACTCAGCAATGCGTAAAGTAGCGCGTGTACGTTTAACCAATGGTAAAGAGGTTAATGCTTACATCCCTGGAGAAGGTCACAACCTACAGGAGCACTCAATCGTATTGATCCGTGGTGGTCGTGTTAAAGATTTGCCAGGTGTACGTTATCACATCATCCGTGGAGCATTAGATACTTCAGGTGTTGCTGGTCGTAACCAACGTCGTTCTAAATACGGAACAAAACGTCCTAAGCCAGGACAAGTAGCTGCGGCACCAACAAAAGGTAAAAAGAAATAATTAGGAGGAAAACAAAATGAGAAAGTCAAAACCAAAAAAGAGAATCATTCTTCCTGATCCAAAATTTAACGATGTTCAGGTGACCCGTTTCGTAAACAACATGATGTTTGACGGAAAAAAATCTATCGCTTATTCAATTTTTTACGATGCTGTAGAATTGGCAGAGAAAAAAGCTGGTGAGAACGGATTAGAAGTATGGAAACGTGCTTTAACTAATGTTATGCCTGCAGTAGAGGTTAAGTCACGCCGTGTTGGTGGTGCTAACTTCCAGGTACCTACAGAGGTTAGACCTGACCGTAAGATTGCTTTAGGCATGAAATGGTTAATTTCATATGCACGTAAACGTGGTGAAAAAACAATGAAAGAGAAATTAGCAGGTGAAATTGTTTCAGCGGCTAAAGGTGAAGGTGCAGCAGTTAAGAAAAAAGAAGACACGCATAAAATGGCAGAAGCCAACAAAGCGTTCTCTCACTTCCGTTTCTAATATTTGAAATTATTATAATGTCAAGAGATTTAAGATTTACTAGAAATATCGGGATCGCGGCTCACATTGATGCGGGTAAAACCACAACTACTGAGCGTATCCTTTATTATGCTGGGGTAAACCACAAGATTGGTGAGGTGCACGAAGGTGCATCGACCATGGACTGGATGGTACAAGAAGCTGAACGTGGGATAACCATCACGTCTGCTGCTACTACTGTTTTCTGGCCTTACCGCGGTAACAAATATCAGGTAAACGTTATCGATACTCCTGGACACGTGGATTTTACCGTAGAGGTAAACCGTTCATTGCGTGTACTTGATGGATTGGTATTTTTGTTTTCAGCTGTTGATGGTGTTGAGCCTCAATCTGAAACCAACTGGCGTTTAGCTAACAACTATGCAGTTCCACGTATCGGTTTCGTTAACAAAATGGACCGTTCAGGAGCTGACTTCTTAAAAGTTGTTAAGCAGGTAAAAGATATGTTGGGCAGTCATGCTGTTCCATTGCAATTGCCTATCGGTGCTGAAGATAACTTTACTGGTGTTGTTGATTTGATCAATAACCGTGGTATTGTTTGGAATGAGCACGATAAAGGTATGACTTTTACTGAAGTGCCTATTCCTGCCGATATGGTTGAGGAAGTTGCACAATGGAGAGAAAACTTATTAGAAGCTGTTGCTGATTATGATGAGTCATTAATGGAGAAATTCTTTGATGATCCTAATTCAATCACTGAGCGTGAGATTCTTGATGCATTGCGTAAAGCAACTTTAGATGCGAAAATCGTTCCTATGGTATGTGGTTCATCTTTCAAAAACAAAGGTGTTCAAACCATGCTGGACCTGGTAATGGAATTATTGCCTTCGCCAATGGATGTAGATGGTATCACTGGTACCAACCCTGAAACTGGTGCTGAAGTAACCCGTCAGCCAGATATCAACGAGCCTTTTGCAGCTTTAGCTTTTAAAATTGCAACAGATCCTTTCGTTGGCCGTTTATGTTTTATCCGTGTTTATTCGGGTAACTTAGAAGCAGGTTCATACGTTTATAACGCGCGTTCTGAAAACAAAGAGCGTATTTCCCGTATCTTCCAGATGCATGCTAACAAGCAAAACCCAATCCCTAACGTAGGTGCTGGTGATATTGCTGCTGTAGTAGGATTTAAAGATATCAAAACAGGTGATACACTTTGTGACGAGAAAAACCCGATCATTCTTGAGTCTATGGATTTCCCTGAGCCGGTTATCGGTTTAGCGATTGAGCCAAAAACCCAGGCTGACGTTGATAAATTAGGTATTGGTCTTGGTAAATTAGCTGAAGAGGATCCTACATTTAGAGTTCAGACAGATCAGGAAACTGGTCAGACTGTAATCTCTGGTATGGGTGAGCTTCACTTAGATATTTTGATCGACCGTTTAAGACGTGAGTTTAAAGTTGAGGTTAACCAAGGTGCACCACAAGTTGCATACAAAGAGGCGATCAATGGAACAGTTCAACATCGTGAGACTTATAAAAAACAATCGGGTGGTCGTGGTAAATTCGCGGATATCCAGGTTGTTATCTCTCCAATTGATGCTGACTGGGAAAAAGGAGGTTTACAGTTTGTAAACGAAATCACTGGTGGTTCAATCCCTCGTGAGTTTATTCCTTCTGTTGAGAAAGGATTTGCTGCATCTATGTCTAACGGAGTATTGGCTGGTTATCCACTACCAGACATGAAAGTTCGTTTAATAGACGGATCATTCCACGCTGTCGATTCAGATGCTTTATCATTTGAGCTTGCAGCTAAAATGGCATACCGTGAGGCATTGCCTAAGTGTAGCCCAGTATTGATGGAGCCTATCATGAAAATCGAGATCCTTACCCCTGAAGAAAATATGGGTGATGTTATCGGTGATATGAACCGTCGTCGTGGTCAGCTTTTAGGTATGGATACACGTAATGGTTCTCAGGTAATTAAAGCAACTGTACCTCTTTCTGAGATGTTTGGTTATGTAACCCAGTTACGTACCATTACTTCTGGCCGTGCAACTTCTACTATGGAGTTTGATCACTACGAACCAGCTCCTAAGAACGTTCAGGATGAAGTAATTGCTAAATCAAAAGGTAGAATCAAATCTGCAGAATAATAAATTGGTAGCCGGTTATTAATAGCTCTAACCGGCTGCTTTAATACATATATATTATGAGCCAAAGAATCAGAATTAAATTAAAATCTTACGATTACAACTTGGTAGATAAATCTGCTGAGAAAATCGTAAAAACTGTTAAGCCTACGGGTGCAGTGGTTAGCGGACCGATTCCGTTGCCTACAGAAAAGAAAATCTTCACTGTTTTGCGTTCACCACACGTGAACAAAAAAGCACGTGAGCAGTTTCAATTATGTGCTTACAAGCGTTTGTTAGATATTTATAGCTCTAACTCAAAAACAGTTGATGCATTAATGAAACTTGAATTACCTAGCGGTGTTGAAGTAGAAATTAAAGTATAACTATATTTTAGAATTAAAAATAAGGCCTTCCCGATTATTTCGGGAAGGCCTTATTTTTTTAACGGGTTTTGTTTAATTACCCCCGGTTTTTTAATTCGTCAAGTTTATTCCGTTCATCCTGTAGCTCTCTGGCAAGTTTTTTCTCTTTATCATTTGCCTTGGTTTTGTAAGCCTGGTACTCCTGTGCAATTTCTTCATATAAAGTGCTGCGATATTTTGCTTCATGAATATGCTTGGCCGATCTTAAGATCACTATGGTAAGGGCGGCGGCCAGGGCGATGATTAAAGTCCATACAATCGTGTTATAACTTGATTTTGTAAATGATATGCCCAGGAAGCTGATTTCATTTACTTTGGCGTTTGAGCTGGCCAGCGAATTCTCATTTCCACTGATTTGCGCTTTTAAGCTAGTTATGTTGTTTTCCTGTTCTTTGATTTTCTTTGTTGTATTCGCAAGCTGTCTGCGTCCCGTTGCCAGTGAATCATTTACGTTTTTAAAAAAAACGTTAAGTCTGGCAGGGTTGATCAGTTTATAGCCATTTATGGTTTTGGATTTTGAAAGCATGAGCTGATACTGACCTTTTAGGCTGGGGTCAACTATTTTTGTAGAATCTGTTGCTAACTGGCCCTGGGCACTGAGAGCGTTGACGCTCAGTATTAAAGCCGAAATAATAGGGAGTATGAGTTTTTTCATAATATGGGATATTGTTTCTGTCTAATTTAACAATGATATTTTAATTTTATTGTGTTTTGGTTGTAGATAGTATATTTGCAGCAATGTCGGTATTACTATTTACAATTATAGTTTTGGTGGGGGCTTTTCTGGCTGGACTAGTGGGCTCCCTTACTGGATTGGGTGGTGGGGTGATAATTATTCCCTTATTGACATTGGCCCTGGGGGTTGATATTCATTATGCGATTGGCGCCTCTATTATTTCGGTAATCGCGACATCATCGGGCTCTGCTGCTGCATATGTTAAGGAGGGGATCACGAACATCAGGATAGGTATGTTTTTGGAGGTTGCTACCACCATTAGTGCCATTATTGGGGCAGTGGTTACTGTTTATATTAATCCGGGTTATATCGCTGTTATTTTTGGTTTGATCCTTTTGTTTTCGGCAGCAATGATGGTACGGCAGAAGGTAGATCGTTCAGATAATGACACTTCGGGCAAACTGGCTGTTTTTTTAAAACTAAATGGTACCTATCCTACTGCTGATGGGGTAAAGAAGTATGCGGTACATAATGTTATAGGTGGGTTTTTAATGATGTTTATTGCAGGGATTATATCAGGCTTACTTGGAATTGGCTCTGGCGCATTAAAGGTAATTGCGATGGATAACATTATGAGAATTCCTTTTAAGGTATCTACCACTACTAGTAATTTCATGATGGGGGTGACTGCGGCCGCGAGTGCGATTGTTTACCTTCACCGTGGACAGATTGATCCGGGCATAGCGATGCCGGTAACTGTGGGCGTACTGCTTGGTGCAACTATAGGTTCGAAGATTTTGGTTAAAACTAAGACGGATAAGCTGAAAGTAGTGTTTGCTGTTGTGGTTACTTTTTTAGCGCTGCAAATGATTTATAATGGTTTATCTGGTAGATTATGAGCAAAGAGAACAAGAATTTTTTCGCTGATAAAGATATACAGGTTATCCTGGGTACCTTATTGCGGGTAGGGGTGATTTCTTCTATGACCGTAGTGTTTATAGGAGGGCTTATTTATCTGTTTTTTAACCATTCGAATTTGATTGACTATGCTAAGTTTGATTCGGGTAAATCGGGATTGTCATCTATAGGGGCGATTTTTTCAGGATTAAAGGCTATGGATGGTGCTGCAATTATACAGTTCGGTACCTTATTATTGATTTTTACACCGATTGCGAGGGTCGTTTTTTCGATCTTTAGCTTCCTTATAGAGCGTGATTATCTATATGTTTTGATTGGTTTAGTGGTTTTATCCATTATCTTATATAGTTTAAGTGATAAGTTAGTTGGCTAAAACTTGCTTTAATTACGTGCTACCCAATTAAAATAAATTTTTAGCATTTATTTGAAAAAATAATTAGCTAACTATTTGAAAATTAAGATTTCTTTCTTATTTTTGCCCTCCCTTAAGTGGGATGTGTATCCACCTTGAACGAAGCCCTACTGCTTCGATGGGTGTTAAATTAAAAAAAGAAAATGTCAGGTATTATTGGAAAAAAAGTAGGAATGACCAGCATATTCGACGCGGATGGTAAGAATATACCATGTACTGTGATCGAAGCTGGACCTTGTGTAGTTACACAGGTAAAGACCGAAGAGAAAGACGGTTACGTTTCAGTTCAGTTAGGTTTCGACGAAGCCAAAGAAAAGAACACTACCATGCCTCTTAAAGGCCACTTTGCGAAAGCAAGCACTACCCCAAAACGTAAACTGGTTGAATTTGAGCCGTTTGAAGAGTCACTTAACTTAGGTGATACTGTAACGGTTAGCATTTTCAACGAAGGTGATTTTGTGGATGTAGTTGGTACGTCAAAAGGTAAAGGATTCCAGGGTGTTGTAAAACGTCATGGTTTCGGTGGTGTTGGTGGACAAACTCACGGACAGCACAACAGGATGCGTGCTCCAGGTTCATTGGGTGCGGCTTCGTATCCTTCTCGTGTATTTAAAGGTATGCGTATGGCGGGTAGAATGGGTGGTGACAGAGTAAAAGTTCAGAACTTACAAGTTTTGAAAGTTTATGCTGATCAAAACCTTGTTGTAGTTAGTGGTTCCATTCCAGGAGCTAAGGGTTCTTACGTAATCTTAGATAAGTAAGCAGATGGAAGTTAAAGTATTAAACATTTCAGGAAAAGAGACAGGTGCCAAGGTGCAACTTCCTGAGTCGGTATTTGGCATAACGCCTGTTGACCACGCAATTTATTTAGATGTAAAACAGTATTTGGCTAATCAACGTCAAGGTACTCACAAATCTAAACAACGTAATGAGATTGCTGGTTCAACCCGTAAACTATATAAACAAAAAGGTACTGGTGGTGCTCGTGCCGGAAGTATTAAATCTCCATTGTTCAATGGCGGTGGTCGTGTATTTGGCCCTCAGCCACGTGACTATAGTTTCAAATTGAACAAAAAATTAAAATCATTAGCACGTAAGTCTGCTTTATCATACAAAGCTCAGGACAACAACGTTGTGGTTTTAGAAGATTTTACTTTTGATACAATTAAAACTAAAAACTATATCAATTTGGTTAGCGCATTAAACTTGACTAACGAAAAGACATTGTTGGTTTTACCTACACAAAATAACAATATCTATTTATCAAGCAGAAACATTCAGAAAGTGAAAGTAATTACTGCAGATCAGTTGAATACTTATGATGTATTAAACTGTGGCAAACTTTTGTTAACTGCGGATTCTGTTAAAACAATCGAGGAGGCATTTGCCAAGTAATATGGAATTTTTAAAGAAACCAATATTAACAGAGAAAGCTTCTGCATTAACAGAAAAGTCTAACCGCTTTACTTTTAAAGTAGAACACAAAGCAAATAAATTGCAGATTAAGTCAGCCATAGAAAAAATGTACGGCGTTAACATTTTAGCCATTAATACAATGGTTGTAAATGGTAAAGTTAAGTCTAGAAATACTAAAGGCGGATTAGTTACGGGACGTACCCCGAAATACAAGAAAGCTATTGTAACCCTGGCAGCAGGTGAAACAATTGATTATTACTCGAATATTTAATAAGAATTGAATAATTTATAACTATGGGCTTAAGAAAATTTAAACCAGTCACTCCGGGAACCCGCTTTAGAGTAGGTGCCAGCTTTACGGAGATTACAGCAACCAAGCCCGAAAAATCATTGGTTGTATCTTCTAAGAAGTCGGGAGGACGTAACAATACAGGAAAGATGACTATGCGCTACATGGGTGGTGGTCACAAAAAATCTTATCGTTTAATTGATTTTAAACGTGAGAAATTTGATATTCCTGCAACAGTAGCTACTGTTGAATACGATCCAAACCGTACTGCACGTATCGCATTATTACATTATGCGGATGGTGAGAAGCGTTATATTATTGCACCGGAAGGATTGCAAGTTGGGCAAAAGGTATTGTCAGGTGATACTGCAACTCCAGAAGTTGGAAATACTTTGAAATTGAGTAACATCCCATTGGGATCTATCATCCACAATGTGGAGATTCACCCAGGTCGTGGTGCTCAGTTAGCACGTAGCGCTGGTGCTTATGCACAATTAGCTGCTCGTGATGGTAAATATGCTACATTGAAAATGCCTTCAGGTGAAGTAAGATCTATCTTAGTTACTTGTTCAGCAACAATCGGAGCTGTTTCCAATTCAGACCATGCAAATGAAGTGTTGGGTAAAGCTGGTCGTAACCGTTGGTTAGGCCGTCGTCCAAGAACACGTCCGGTAGCGATGAACCCGGTAGATCACCCTATGGGTGGTGGTGAGGGTCGCTCATCAGGAGGTCAGCCTCGCTCAAGGAACGGTGTATATTCTAAAGGATATAAAACTCGTTCACTTAAAAAATACTCAAATCGTTTCATCATAGAGAAAAGGAAGAAATAATGGCTCGTTCGATTAAAAAAGGACCTTATATTGACCATAACGTAGAGAAGAAAGTAGTCTCTATGAATGATTCAGGCAAGAAGTCTGTAATTAAAACTTGGTCTCGCAGATCAATGATCTCACCAGATTTTGTGGGTCATACATTTGCAGTACATAACGGTAATAAATTTATACCGGTATACGTAACAGAAAACATGGTTGGTCACAAGCTGGGAGAGTTTGCTCCAACCAGAACATTTAGGGGTCACTCTGAAAAGAAAAAATAATTAAGAGATGGAAGCAGTAGCGAAATTAAACAATTGTCCAACCTCACCGCGTAAGATGCGTTTGGTTGTAGATCTTATCAGAGGTGAGCGTGTTGAGAAAGCTTTACATATTTTAAAGTTTACCAATAAAGATGCAGCAATAAGAGTTGAGAAACTATTATTATCAGCTATCAAAAACTGGGAAACTAAGAATGAAGGTTCTCGCCCTGAAGAAAACCAGTTATACGTGAAAACGATAATGGTAGGCGGTGGTCGTCAGTTAAAAAGATTAAGACCAGCTCCTCAAGGACGTGGTTACAGAATTCGTAAGCGTTCAAACCATGTAACTTTGGTAGTAGATAGTAAAAACGTTGAAACTCAAACTAATTAACAGAAATGGGACAAAAAGCACATCCAATAGGTAACAGGTTAGGAATCATCAAAGGTTGGGATTCTAACTGGTTCGGTGGCAACAACTATGCTGATAAATTAGTTGAGGACGAAAAAATAAGAAAATACCTTTCTGCACGTATCGCAAAAGGCGGTGTAGCTAAAGTTGTAATTGAGCGTACGTTAAAACGTATCACAGTTACAATCCACACAGCTCGTCCGGGTATTGTGATTGGTAAAGCAGGAGCTGAGGTTGATAAGATCAAAGAAGAGTTGAAGAAATTGACTAAAAAGGAAATTCAAATCAACATTTTTGAAATTAAACGTCCTGAGCTTGATGCACAATTAGTAGCAGAAGGTGTTGCAAAACAATTAGAAGCAAGGATTTCATTCCGTAGAGCAATGAAGTCTACTATCGCATCAACTATGCGTATGGGTGCTGAAGGTATCAAAATTATGACCTCTGGTCGTTTAGGTGGTGCTGAGATGGCCCGTAGCGAACAGTATAAAGAAGGAAGAATTCCTTTGCATACTTTCCGTGCAGACATTGACTATGCATTAGCAGAAGCTTTGACTACTTATGGTAAAATAGGTGTTAAAGTATGGATCTGTAAAGGTGAGGTTTACGGAAAACGTGACCTTTCTCCAAACATCGGTGCAACGAACAATGCTCCAGGTAAACCTGGTGGCAGACCTGAAGGTGCATTTGGTGGCAGGGACAGAGATAACCGTGGCGGTGGCGACAGAAGAAACGATAACCGCGGTGGTGGTAATCGTGGCGGAAGAGGCCCTGGTCAAGGCGGTCCTGGTGCAGGAAATAATAGAGGTGGAAATACTCAAAACAGAGGTCCTCGTAAATAATTAGTTAACAAATCGTTTAACGATAATATTAAAATAAAATGTTACAGCCAAAAAGAACGAAGTTCAGAAAGATGCAGAAGGGCAGAATGAAAGGTTTAGCAACTCGTGGTGCTGAATTATCATTCGGATCTTTTGGGATCAAATCTTTAGAGTCGACCTGGATTACCAGTCGCCAGATAGAGGCAGCCCGTATCGCGGTAACTCGTTTCATGAAACGTGAAGGTCAGGTATGGATTAGAATATTCCCGGACAAACCGGTAACTAAGAAACCAGCTGAGGTACGTATGGGTAAAGGTAAAGGTGCTCCTGAATATTGGGTAGCCGTAGTTAGACCTGGACGCATCATTTTTGAAGCAGAAGGAGTTCCTTTAGAAGTTGCTAAAGAAGCTATGCGTTTAGCTGCTCAGAAATTACCGATCCAAACAAAATTTGTAGTACGTAGAGATTACGTAGAAGCATAATTAGTGTAGGGTTGAATGTTGTAAGTAACTTGTTATTACAACCTCTGGACCCGCAAAATAAAAATTAATAAAATGAAGAACTCAGAAATTACAGGGCTTTCAAAAGAAGAGCTAGTAGCCAGGATTGCAGAAGAGACAGAAAACTTAGTAAAGTTAAAGTTTGCGCATACAATTTCGGCTATAGAGAACCCAAGCCGCATTAGCAAGGTTAGGAGAAATATTGCCCGATTAAATACTGAAGTGACTAAGCGTAAAGCGGAGTCTGCTACTGAAACTAAATAACTTTAGAGTCGAAATGGAAAGACAATTAAGAAAAACAAGAACCGGGTTGGTGGTAAGCAACAAGATGGATAAATCTATTGTTGTAGCGGTAGAGCGTAAAGTGAAACACCCGATCTATGGTAAGTTTGTTAAGAAAACTACCAAATTTATGGCTCATGACGAGAAAAACGATTGCGGTATTGGTGATACAGTACTGATCATGGAGACTCGTCCGCTGAGTAAAAACAAGAACTGGAGATTAGTGGAAATTTTAGAAAGGGCTAAATAACATGGTACAACAGGAATCAAGATTAAACGTAGCCGACAATAGCGGCGCAAAAGAAGTATTGGTTATCCGTGTACTTGGTGGTACTGGAAAGCGTTATGCTTCTATTGGTGACAAAATCGTTGTTACCGTTAAAAGTGCATTACCTTCTGGAAACATTAAGAAAGGAACAGTTTCTAAAGCAGTTGTTGTAAGAACAAAGAAAGAGATCAGACGTAAGGATGGTTCTTATATCCGTTTCGACGACAATGCAGCAGTATTATTGAATGCACAAGATGAGCCGCGCGGTACACGTATTTTTGGCCCGGTAGCAAGAGAACTGCGTGAAAAACAATTCATGAAAATTGTATCATTAGCACCGGAGGTATTATAAAATGAAAAATAAAGTAACTACACCAAAAGTAAAAATCCGTAAGGGAGATTTAGTAAAGGTTATAGCCGGCGATTCAAAAGGTCAGCAAGGAACAGTGCTTTCAGTATTAATTTCTAAAAGCAGAATTCTTGTAGAAGGTGTTAACCTTGTATCAAAACATACAAAACCAAATGCTGCTACCCCTAATGGTGGTATCATTAAAAAAGAGGCTGCTCTTCATATTTCTAACGTAGCGCTGATTGATCCTAAAACAGGTGCAACTACGCGCGTTGGCAGAAAGCTTAATGCTGATGGGAAATTAGTTAGGGTATCTAAAAAATCAGGAGAGGAGATCAAATAATGGCTTACGTACCAAGATTAAAAAGTAAATATAAAGAGGAAATTGTAACTGCACTTAAAGATAAGTTCAATTACAAAAGCGTTATGCAGGTTCCTAAGTTAGAGAAAATCTCTATCAACCAGGGTGTTGGTCGTTTCTCTGTAACTGACAAAAAGATTATGGACAGTTCTATTTTAGAAATGACTACAATCGCAGGTCAGCAGGCAGTAGGCGCAAAATCTAAAAAAGATATCTCAAACTTTAAATTGCGTAAAGGTATGCCGGTAGGTGTACGTGTTACTTTACGTGACAATAACATGTATGAGTTTTTAGATCGTTTAATTTCCGTAGCTTTACCACGTATCCGTGATTTCAAAGGTATCAATGATAAAGGTTTTGATGGAAAAGGCAATTACACTTTAGGTGTAACTGAGCAAATCATCTTCCCTGAGATTAACATCGACAAAATCAGCAAGATTTTAGGTATGGATATTACATTTGTAACATCTGCTGCTACTGATGTTGAAGCATTGGAACTTTTAAAGCAATTTGGATTACCATTTAAAAATCAAAAAACAGAGCAATAATGGCAAAAGAAGGTGTAAAAGCTCGCGAAATTAAGCGCCAAAAATTGGTTGCTAAGTATGCTGAGAAACGTGCAGAACTTAAAGCTGCAGGTGATTACGAAGGATTAGATAAATTACCAAAAAACTCATCGGCTGTACGTTTGCACAACCGTTGTAAGTTAACTGGTCGTCCTCGTGGATACATGCGTACTTTCGGTATATCAAGGGTATTGTTCCGCGATATGGCTTTAGCAGGAAAAATTCCTGGAGTAAGAAAAGCAAGCTGGTAAATTTGTTTTGAGTTACGGGTTTCGAGTTACGGGTTTTGAGTTACAAGGTTAAGGCATATACCCGAAACTCATAACTTTACAACTCACAACTAATAACCCATAACTCACAACTACTACTAACTAAAATTTTAACCGATGGCAGGTCGCTCCGAATAGGTCGGAAAGGAAACCACTATCACAACTATATAAAGATGAATACAGATCCAATAGCAGATTATCTTACAAGAGTAAGAAATGCCATTAAGGCAAATCACAGAATTGTAGAGATTCCTGCATCAAACCTGAAAAAGGAAATTACTAAAGTACTTTTTGACAAAGGTTACATTGCTAACTACAAATTTGAAGACACTACGGTTCAGGGAGTAATCAAAATCGCTTTGAAGTACAATGCGATCACTAAGATTCCTGCAATCCGCACGTTAACACGTATTAGCAAACCAGGTTTAAGGCAATATGCCGGCGTAGAGAATATGCCAAGAGTATTAAACGGTTTAGGTATCGCAATTTTATCTACATCGAAGGGTGTTATGACTGATAAAGAAGCTGCCAAACTAAACATTGGTGGCGAAGTTTTGTGTCACGTTTATTAATTAAAGGAGGATAGCAAAATGTCAAGAGTAGGAAAAGCCCCAATTAATGTACCTGCAGGTGTAACAATTACTGTATCTAAAGATAACGTAGTAACTGTTAAAGGCCCTAAGGGAGAATTAACTCAAGCAGTAGATTCAGATATCACTGTAAGTCAGGAAGACGGCGTATTAACCGTACAACGTCCATCAGAACAAAAAAGACACAAAGCATTACATGGTTTATACCGTGCTTTGATCAATAATATGGTTGTTGGTGTAACAGAAGGTTATAAAATTTCTCAGGAACTTGTAGGTGTTGGTTACCGTGCTACAAACACAGGCAACACTTTAGACTTAGTTCTTGGTTATTCCCACCACTATGTTTTCCAATTACCGGAAGAGATTAAGGTTACAACAACCTCGGAAAAAGGTCAGACTCCTAAAATCATTTTAGAGAGTATTGACAAACAATTGATAGGACAAGTAGCTGCGAAAATCCGTTCGTTACGTGCACCAGAGCCATATAAAGGTAAAGGTATCAAGTTTGTTGGCGAAGTGTTAAGAAGAAAAGCAGGTAAATCAGCTTCTAAAAAATAATCATCATGGCAGGGAAAAAATTATCTCGTAGAGATCGTATAAAAAAAGGAATCAGAAAAAGATTAACAGGTTCTGAAGGCCGTCCACGTTTATCGGTTTATAGAAGCAATAAAGGGATTTATGCTCAAGTTATTAACGACGTAACCGGTATCACAATTGTATCAGCTTCATCTTTATCTAAAGATTTTTCAGGTACAGGCAATAAATCTGAGCAATCAGTGGCTGTAGGTAAATTAGTAGCTGAAAAAGCTATCGCAGCAGGTATTAAACAAGTTGTTTTCGATAGAAATGGCTATTTGTACCATGGTCGCGTTAAATCGTTGGCAGAAGGTGCCCGCGAAGCTGGTTTAGAATTTTAATCTGAAAATTAGATAAGAATGTCAACTATCAATATAAAAAGAGTTAAGACTAGCGAGATCGAATTAAAAGATCGTTTAGTTAGCATACAACGCGTAGCCAAAGTAACCAAAGGTGGTCGTACTTTCAGCTTCTCAGCCATTGTGGTTGTTGGAGATGAGAACGGAATCGTAGGTTACGGATTGGGTAAAGCAAAAGAGGTAACAGAAGCAATTGCAAAAGGCATCGATGATGCTAAAAAGAACTTGGTAAAAGTTCCTTTGTTAAACGGTACTGTTCCTCACGAGCAAATCGGTAAATTTTCTGGAGGTTTTGTATTAATTAAACCTGCAGCTGTAGGTACCGGAGTAATTGCTGGTGGTGCGATGCGTGCTGTATTAGAGAGTGCTGGTGTACATAACGTACTTGCAAAATCAAAAGGTTCATCAAATCCTCACAACGTGGTAAAAGCAACTGTAGATGCTTTAACTAAAATGCGTGATGCTTACACTGTTGCTCAGCAACGTGGTGTTGATTTAAATAAAGTTTTTAACGGATAATATTATGGCTAAGATCAAAATAACCCAGATAAAAAGCATTATCGACAGAAGCGAGCGCCAAAAGAGAACGATGCAGGCTTTAGGTTTATCAAAAATGAACCAGAGCGTTGAAGTGGAAGTTAATCCTGCCATTATTGGAATGGTAAGAAAAGTGAACCACTTAATCGCAATAGAGAGCATATAAATTATTAAAAGGTTGTTAATGTAGTTAATATAATTACATTTGCAACCTTTGTATATTGTTTAACCGTTGACCCTGATTAGTGAAAGCGAAGGGCAACACAATAAGTTTCAAAATGAACTTAAGTAATTTAAAACCTGCAGCAGGTTCTACTAAAAATAGTAAAAGGATTGGTCGTGGTACCGGTTCTGGTCGTGGTGGTACTTCCACTCGTGGTCACAAAGGTGCTGGATCCCGCTCTGGTCACAAAACCAAAATCGGTTTTGAAGGTGGTCAGATGCCTTTACAGCGTCGCGTGCCTAAGGTTGGTTTCAAACCAATCAACCGTGTTGAATACGTAGGTGTAAACTTAGACGTATTGCAAGGTTTGGCAGAAAAGTTTAACTTAACAAGCATAGATTTTGCTATCTTGCAAGAGCATGGTTTAGCGTCTAAAAACGACTTAGTTAAAGTTTTAGGTCGTGGTGAAGTTAAATCTAAGTTAGAAGTTAAAGCACATGCTTTTTCTGCAACCGCACAAAAAGCTATTGAGGCTGTTGGAGGCTCAATCGAAAAATTGTAATTAATGAAGAAGCTGTTTACTACTTTAAGTAATATTTGGAAAATTCAAGAATTGAAAGAGCGTATACTTTATACGCTCATGATTCTTTTAGTTTATAGGTTTGTATCTCATGCGGTATTACCGGGTGTAGATGCGACACTTTTAGGCGATAATACAAAGTCAGGCATTTTAGGTCTGTTAGATATGTTTGCCGGGGGATCATTTTCCCGTGTATCTATATTGGCCCTGGGTGTTATGCCTTATATTTCTGCCTCTATTGTAGTTCAGCTATTAGGTATCGCCGTTCCTTCTTTTCAAAAAATGCAAAAGGAGGGTGAGAGCGGAAGAAAGAAACTTAATCAGATTACTCGCTATTTAACTGTAGCCATTACCGCTGTTCAGGCGATTGGTTATGTTAAAACACAGGTTCCTGCTGAGGCTATTATCATTGATCATACTTTATTCTTTGTTATGGCAACCTTTGTTTTGTCGGCAGGTACATTATTTGTAATGTGGCTTGGTGAGAAAATTACAGACAAAGGTATAGGAAATGGTATCTCACTAATCATTATGGTTGGTATTATTGCCCGTTTACCTATTGCATTGTACCAGGAAGTAAGTTCAAGAGTTGTTGGTGAAGGTGGTGGTGCTATCGCACTTGTACTGGAAATTGTAGCATTGTTTGCTGTTGTGATGTTTACCATCATGATTGTTCAGGGTGTTAGAAAAGTACCTGTACAGTATGCGAAACGCATTGTTGGCAACAGACAATTTGGTGGGGTAAGACAGTACATTCCTTTAAAAGTGAATGCTGCCGGTGTTATGCCGATCATTTTTGCCCAGGCACTGATGTTTATTCCTGCTACATTAACAGGTTTCTTCCCTTCATTGCAAAATACCTGGTTGATTCAATTTAGTGATTATACTTCATTGGCATATAGTTTAACATTTGCGTTTTTAATTATCGCATTTACGTTCTTCTATACTGCGATCACTGTGAACCCAACTCAAATGTCTGATGACATGAAGAAGAACGGAGGATTCATTCCTGGTATTAAACCTGGGTTAGCTACATCGTCATTTATTGATGATGTGATTTCAAAGATTACTTTTCCTGGAGCAGTTTTTCTGGCTATCATAGCAATTCTTCCTTCTATAGCGGTTAAATTCGGAATCAAATCTGAGTTTGCGCATTTCTATGGAGGTACATCTTTATTGATTCTTGTAGGTGTTGTTTTGGATACATTACAGCAGATTGAAAGTTATTTGTTAATGCGTCATTATGATGGATTAATGAAAACAGGTAGGGTTACGGGCCGTACAGGAATTCCTGCTGCGACTGGTAGTAATGCTGTGATTTAATAGTTAGAATGTCTAAGATCTATTATAAATCAAAAGAAGAAGTAGAACTAATAAGAGAAAGTTCTTTACTGGTATCAAAAACTTTGGCTGAAGTGGCCAAAGTTATTGGTCCCGGGGTTACAACAAAACAGTTGAATGATTTAGCGGAGACGTTTATTAGAGATCATGGGGCAATCCCGGCATTTTTAAATTATAATGGGTTTCCATATTCATTATGTATTTCTCCGAATGAGCAGGTTGTTCATGGATTTCCGGGCGACTATGTAATTAAAGAAGGAGACTTGATCTCGGTTGATTGTGGTGTAATTAAGAATAATTTTTTTGGGGACTCTGCTTATACTTTTTCGATAGGAGAGATTGATGCTGAACGGAAAAAGTTAGTAGAGGTTACGCAGGAGTGCTTAAAACTTGCAATAGAAAAAGCTGTTGTTGGCTCGAGGATAGGTGATGTAGGCTTTGCTGTGCAAGCTTATGCGGAAGCAAATGGATTTGGAGTTGTGAGAGAGTTAGTTGGTCATGGAGTTGGTGTTAAATTGCACGAGAAACCGGAAGTACCTAATTATGGTAAACGGGGAATTGGGATTAAACTGGAAGAGGGAATGGTGATTGCGATAGAGCCTATGATCAACGCAGGTACAGCAGGTGTTAAATTTTGGTCAGATGGCTGGACAGTAACCAGTAAGGACAATAAGCCATCCGCTCATTTTGAGCACACTGTTGCAGTAAAAAAGGGTAATGCAGATGTTTTATCAACCTTTTCATTCATTGAAGAAGTTTTAAAAGAAAAAAAGTAAATAATTAAATTTTTTTATTTAATTTTGCATCCCTGTTTAATAGCAGCTAATTAAGTAAAAATCAATATTATATGGCTAAACAAGCCTCAATTGAACAAGACGGTGTAATAAGAGAAGCACTATCAAATGCTATGTTCCGGGTAGAACTGGAGAATGGCCATGAGATTATCGCTCATATCTCTGGAAAAATGAGGATGCATTATATCAAAATTTTACCAGGGGACAAAGTCAAATTAGAGATGTCGCCTTACGATTTATCAAAGGGCAGGATTACTTATAGATATAAATAAAATGAAAGTTAGGTCATCAATTAAAAAACGTAGTGCGGATTGCAAGGTTATTCGTCGTAAAGGTAAACTTTACGTTATCAACAAGAAAAACCCTAAATTTAAGCAGCGTCAAGGTTAATTAAATTTTAGATTTAAGATTTACGAAAGTAGATTGCGTGGGTTGAGACGATTGTCTTTTAAACGTGAATCGTAAATCGAAAGGTCGTAAATCAAAATCGCTAAATACAAATATGGCAAGGATATCAGGTATAGATTTACCAAGAAACAAAAGAGGTGAGATCGGGCTAACCTACATCTTCGGAGTAGGCAGAGCAACTGCGCAACGTATATTAACGGAGGCAGGTATAGATTTTAACAAGAAAGTACAGGATTGGTCTGATGATGAGTTATCAGCAATTCGTACCATTATCAACGACGGTGTTAAAGTAGAAGGTGCTTTACGTTCAGAAGTTCAATTGAACATTAAGCGTTTAATGGACATCGGTTGTTACCGTGGTTTACGTCACAGAAAAGGTTTGCCTGTACGTGGTCAACGTACTAAGAACAACTCTCGTACACGTAAAGGCAAGAGAAAAACAGTTGCAAACAAGAAAAAAGCTACTAAATAAAATTAGTACTGAATAATAATTATGGCTAAGAGTAAAAAAGTTACCAAAAAGCGTATTGTTGTTATTGAGCCTGTTGGTCAGGCGCACATCAATGCTACTTTTAACAATATCATTGTTACCTTAACAAATAACAATGGTCAAACTATTTCATGGTCTTCTGCAGGTAAAATGGGATTCAAAGGTTCTAAAAAGAACACTCCATATGCAGCAGGTCAAGCCGCATCTGATTGCGGTAAAGTAGCATTTGACTTAGGTCTGCGTAAAGTAGAAGTATTTGTTAAAGGTCCTGGTTCTGGTCGTGAATCTGCAATTAGAACATTGCAAGTTTCAGGAATCGAAGTAACCTCTATCAAAGATATTACGCCGCTTCCACACAATGGATGTCGTCCTCCTAAGAAGAGAAGAGTTTAATTTATTAATTTTTAAAGCTAAGAGTCTGCAGCGTAAGGTTGCATGATACTTTAAAACAAAAAGCAATGGCAAGATATACAGGACCAAAGTCCAAAATCGCCCGTAAGTTCAGAGAGCCAATTTTCGGCCCTGATAAAGTACTAGACAGAAAAAACTACCCTCCTGGGCAACATGGTGCTTCAAAAAGAAGAGGTAAGCAGTCTGAGTACGCTGTACAGTTAATGGAAAAACAAAAAGTAAAATATACTTATGGCGTATTAGAGCGTCAGTTCCGTAACTTATTTACCAAAGCGTCTTCACGTGGTGGTATTACAGGTGATAATTTATTACAATTATTAGAAGCTCGTTTAGATAACACAGTTTACAGATTAGGTATTGCTACAACACGTTCAGCTGCACGCCAGTTAGTTAGCCATAAACACGTAACAGTTAACGGTGAAGTAGTTAATATTCCATCTTATCAATTGAAAGCTGGTGATGTTATCGCAGTACGCGAAAAATCTAAAACTTTGGAAGCTATTACAAATTCAGTAGCTGGAAGGGTAATCAATAAATTCAATTGGTTAGATTGGAACGCTAGTGAATTGTCAGGTAAGTTCTTAACTTATCCAAATCGCGACGAGATACCAGAAAATATCAAAGAAAACCTTATTGTAGAGTTATACTCTAAGTAATATATTTAGTTAATTGCCTGCAAAGGCGATTAACTTTTTTTGCGTTACATAATTTTAATAACGATCTAAAAACATTATAAATGGCAATTTTAGCATTTCAGAAACCCGATAAAGTAATCATGCAGAAATCGACTGATTTCGATGGTACATTTGAGTTCCGCCCTTTAGAGCCCGGTTTCGGTGTAACAATTGGTAATGCCTTGAGAAGAATTTTGCTTTCTTCTTTGGAAGGTTATGCCATTACAAGTATTCGTTTTTCAGGCGTATCTCATGAGTTTTCAACAATGAAAGGTGTTGTAGAAGACTTAACAGAAATCATCCTTAATTTAAAACAGGTTCGTTTTAAAAAAACAGGTGATACTGGTGATTCGGAGAAAGTTTTTATTTTAATTAATGGCCAGGAGCAGTTTGTTGCTGGTGACATTACTAAATTCTCTAATAACTTTGAGGTTCTTAACCCCGATTTCGTTATTTGTAACATGGAGAAATCTGTTACTTTAGAAGTGGAACTTACCATTAATAAAGGACGCGGATATGTACCTGCAGAAGAGAATAAAATAAATGATGCTGTTGTTGGCGTAATCGCGATTGATTCGATCTTTACACCAATGAAAAATGTAAAATACACGATTGAAAATTATCGTGTTGAACAAAAAACAGATTATGAAAAATTAATATTAGATATTTCTACAGATGGTTCAATCCATCCTGAAGAAGCACTTAAAGAAGCTGCGAAAATTTTGATCCAGCACTTTATGTTGTTCTCTGATGAGAATTTAGTATTAGAATCACAGGCAAAAGAAGAGACTAAAGAAGTTGATGAAGAAATCTTGCATATGCGTAAGATCTTAAAAACTGAATTAGTTGATTTAGATCTTTCAGTTCGTGCATTGAACTGCTTAAAAGCAGCTGATATCCGTACTTTAGCTGATCTGGTTTCTTATGATGTAGCTGACATGTTAAAATTCAGAAACTTCGGTAAAAAATCTTTAACTGAGATTCAAGAACTTGTGAAATCTAAAAGTTTATCATTCGGTATGAACTTGTCTAAATTTAAATTAGACGAAGAATAACAAGTAAAAAACATAAATAACAATATTGTTAATGGTGTATAATTCCCTCGCATAAATTCATAGAGACGGTATACACTGAATAAATCAAAAAATGAGACACGGTAGAAAAGTAAATCACTTAGGAAGAACAGATTCACATCGTAAAGCGATGTTGGCTAACATGGCTTCGTCGTTAATTAAGCACAAAAGAATTTCAACTACTTTAGCAAAAGCAAAAGCTTTGCGTATGTATGTTGAGCCTCTTATTACAAAATCTAAAACTGATACTACGCATTCACGTCGTATTGTTTTCGGATACTTGCAAGATAAAGAAACTGTTACTGAATTATTCCGTGATATCGCTGCGAAAGTAGCTAACCGTCCGGGTGGTTATACCAGAATCATTAAGTTGAACAATCGTTTAGGTGATAATGCTGAGATGGCATTAATCGAATTGGTTGATTACAACGAGGTTTATGGTAAAGAAGCAGAATCTGCTGAGAAGAAAACAACCCGTCGTGGTAGAAGCAAAGCTAAAAAATCTGACGCCCCAGCTGCTAAAGCTGAGAAAGCAGAAGTTGTGGCTGAAGAAGCTCCTGCAACAGAAGAGGCGGCTCCGGAAGCTCCTGCAGCTGAAGCAAAATCTGAAGATAAAGGCGAATAATTTATTCCCTTATCATGATATAGAAAACCCTGTCCAATCCGGACAGGGTTTTTTGTTTATAAATCCATTTTATATTGTTCGTCCTGCAGTGGCCGGGCTTCAAATTCTTTAAAAAGATTCCATTTCTTCCCATCATGTTTTAACAAGGCAAACTTATCGACAGTAAAATGAGCGTAGAAACGTCGCTTGCTATAGACATCCATAATCTGATCATAGATAGTTGGTTCAACATCTCTGTAGGCAATGGTAATATGCGGATTGATCGAACCGGTACTTTCTTTTGAATAAATTTTTAGGTTTTCCTTGAGCATTTTATGCAAACCTGTAATACCTGGATTCTTAACCGCGTTAATAAATACTACTTTGGGAGGGAAGCCATCATAGTTCCGTAGCTCCTGCGTAAATGGAAGGAAGTTTCGGGACTGCTCAAGACTTGAGATTAGCTTGTGTTCCCGTATTGGATCTAGCTTAAACGGTGGGATTAACGTAATGTGTACAGGTGGTTTGAGGGCGCTGTATACCTGATACTCCACCGAGCATTGTTTTCTGATTTCCTCAATGTCGTTGCTGATTGCCGAAGGAGGAAGAATGGCAACGAAAAATAAGTCTTGCATTAAGCTAATTTACTATTCCTTTTTTAAAAGGTTATCTTTGTAGCGTAATCAATTTCCATGTCCAATCAAGTCTATTTACAGCAATTTACAGATCAGCTTTCAGAAAGCATCACTACGAATACATTTGTTAAAATCTCTCTTGGAAATTACCAAGGAAATGAAAAAGAACTAAAGAATATATATGTTCGGAAGGTGAAGATAAAAAGGGCGGATATGCTTTCGTTTACTTATCGTTATAAGACCAGGGACATTATTAAGAATTTTCCTATAATAGAGGGAATCACTTTAGTGGGTAATTTTATAAGTAATGATTTTAAGGTTGCGACCTTATTTAGTACAGAAAAAGAGGTCATTCTTGAGCATGGTAAGAAGCAATTGATCACTTTGCGTGAAAAAGCATTGGTAAAGCCTATTCAAGTGAGCTTATCCCATAATAAGGAGAAAAAACGTCTGATCGTCCCAGTTGGGAAAAACTATTTGACCGAGCTTAAACTGACGGACGCAGAAGGTAATGTTTTTAAAAATGCCCAGGATAAGTACAAACAGATTAATCAATATATCGAAATTTTAAATAGCCTGATCAAGGAATTTCCGTCTGGTAGTGTGAAAAAGATCGTGGATATGGGCTCCGGTAAAGGCTATCTTACTTTTGCGCTGTATGATTATCTTCAGCAATTGATGAAGGAAGATGTGCAGGTAACAGGAGTAGAATATCGGGAGGACCTGGTTGTTTTGTGTAATGCCATTGCTGAGCGGTCAGGCTTTAGCAAATTGGACTTCGTTCAAGGCACTATTGAAGATTATGCGGTTCCAGCTATCGATTTACTTATCGCATTGCATGCTTGTGACACGGCTACGGACGACGCCATTTACAAGGGTATTAAAGCCAATGCGAAGCTAATTGTTGTTGCTCCTTGCTGCCATAAGCAAATCAGAAGAGAGATGGAAAAAAATAAAGTTACAAATGAGCTTTCATTTTTAACGAAGTATGGGATTTTCATGGAACGCCAGGCGGAGATGGTGACTGACGGGATCAGGGCTTTGGTCCTGGAGTATTTTGGCTATAAAACCAAGGTATTCGAATTCATTTCAGATGCGCATACCCCTAAGAACGTATTGGTGGTAGGGATTAAGACTAAGGATAACGGAACAAGAAATAAAGACCAGGTAGCAAAGAACAAAGAAGAGGTGTTGCAAAAGATTAAAGAAACTAAAGCTTATTTTGGCATAGGGTATCATCACCTGGAAAGATTATTTAATCTGGATCAGTTAAAATAGGCGCATTTCTGTCATACTGTCACATTTTTGTAACAGCTTTCCGCCATAAAATTCGTTAATTATTCTTTGTGGGAATGATTTTCTGCCAAAATTCAATTGGCACATTGCTTGTTAAACAGAAATAGATAATAAAGATTTCATAACATAAACAGAGATAAATAACATGTCAAAAATTATTGGTATAGACTTAGGAACAACAAACTCTTGCGTAGCCGTAATGGAAGGTAACGAACCTGTAGTTATAGCCAACAGTGAGGGTAAACGTACTACGCCATCCATTGTTGCATTCGCAGAAAATGGTGAGCGTAAAGTTGGTGAGCCGGCTAAGCGCCAGGCCATAACTAACCCAACAAAAACAATTTATTCAATTAAACGCTTTATGGGCAGCAGCTTTGCTGAAGTTTCGAAAGAAGCAGGCCGTGTACCTTATAAAGTTGTTAAAGGCGACAATAATACACCACGTGTAGAAATTGACGACCGTAAATATACTCCTCAGGAGCTTTCTGCTATGATTTTGCAGAAAATGAAGAAAACTGCTGAAGATTTTCTTGGTCATGAAGTAACTGAAGCTGTTATCACAGTTCCGGCTTATTTTAACGATGCTCAGCGTCAGGCTACTAAAGAAGCTGGTGAAATTGCCGGTTTAACAGTAAAACGTATCATTAACGAACCAACTGCAGCTGCATTAGCTTATGGTTTGGACAAAGCACATAAAGACATGAAAATTGTTGTGTTTGACTGTGGTGGTGGTACGCATGACGTTTCTGTATTGGAATTAGGTGACGGTGTATTTGAGGTTAAATCTACAGATGGTGATACACACTTAGGTGGAGATGACTTTGACCATATCATCATTGAATGGTTGGCTGCTGAATTTAAAAGCGAAAATGGCATGGACCTTCACCAGGACCCAATGGCATTACAACGTTTAAAAGAAGCTGCTGAAAAAGCTAAAATTGAGCTTTCAAGCACAACTTCAACCGAGATCAACTTGCCATATATTACTGCTGATGCTACAGGACCTAAACACCTTGTTAGAACATTAAGCCGTGCTAAATTTGAGCAATTGGCTGGTGATTTGATCAAACGTACAATTGATCCTTGTAAATCAGCATTGAAAAATGCAGGTTTAAAAACAAGTGACATTGATGAAATCATCTTAGTTGGTGGTTCTACCCGTATGCCTGCAATTCAGGAAGCAGTTAAAGCTTTCTTTGGTAAAGAGCCTTCTAAAGGTGTAAACCCTGATGAGGTTGTAGCGATTGGTGCTGCAATTCAAGGTGGTGTATTAACCGGAGAAGTTAAAGATGTATTGTTATTGGATGTTACCCCACTTTCTTTAGGTATTGAAACTATGGGTGGTGTAATGACTAAATTGATTGAAGCAAATACTACTATTCCTTCTAAGAAAGCAGAAACTTTCTCTACAGCTGCTGATAACCAGCCTTCGGTAGAAATCCATATCTTACAGGGAGAGCGCCCTATGGCTGCTCAGAACCGCACGATTGGTCGTTTCATCTTAGATGGTATTCCACCAGCTCCACGTGGGGTCCCTCAGGTAGAAGTAGCGTTTGATATTGATGCGAACGGTATCTTACACGTAAGTGCTAAAGATAAAGCTACTGGTAAAGAGCAAAAAATCCGTATTGAAGCTTCTTCAGGTTTAACTGATGAAGAGATCAAAAGGATGAAAGAAGAAGCAGAGCAAAATGCTGATGCTGATAAAGCTGCTAAAGAAGAAGCTGAAAAAATCAACAGTGCCGACGCTTTAATCTTCTCTACTGAGAAACAATTGAAAGAGTTTGGCGATAAGCTTAATGCAGATAAAAAGGCGCCTATCGAAGAAGGTTTGAAAAAACTGAAAGATGCGCATGCTGCAAGAAACTTTGCTGATATCGATTCAGCTCAGGAAGAGTTGCAAAATGCTTGGAATGCAGCTTCAGAAGAGATGTATAAAGGTGGACAGGACGGTGCTGCACAGCCAGAAGGTGGAAACGCCCAAGCTGATGGACAAGCTACTGACCACAGTGATAATGTTACTGATGTTGACTTTGAAGAAGTTAAAGACGACAAAAAGTAATTGTTAAATCATTATAACAGAAAGGCCCCTGATCAAATGATCAGGGGCCTTTCTTATTTTATATATTCATGTTTAATTCCAAAGATTTGCTGGATACGTACCATTTTTTACCAGCTCATCTATGCTGTTCTGTACAAATGGTTTGTCTTCCTTATAGGTAACGCCAAACCATTGGTTATCGGTTGGGATTACTTTAAAGCTTGCTGTATCGTTTTTAACCAGGTTTTCTCCGATTAAAGGAATAAAGAATTCAGCTTTAGGTTTTTCTTTATTTGCTAAAGCAAACACCTTAAAGAGCTCTTCAGTTAATTTGAAAACTGCTGGCGTGAACCCCCAGAAATTCATAGAAACAGGGGTATCATATTCTAAAGGATATTCAACACCGTTTTCTTCATAAACGATTGCATCTCCTTTTTTATAAACCTGTGTGCGTTCAGTAATTTCTTCAAGGTAACCTGCTTCATTGGTTTTACATACACCACGTGATACTGAACCGAAATCAGACAATGTTTTTCCAATCTGATAGCCTACAATAGCGTAATTGCTGTCAGTAGCCTCATCATTTAAAAAATCTACCATCTTTTTGAAAGCATCAAAACCATAGTAGTCATCTGCATTGATTACACAGAATGGTTCTTTAATCACGTTTCTACCAGAAAGAATTGCATGTGCAGTTCCCCAAGGTTTTTCGCGGTATATTTCTTCTTCAATACCAAATTGTTTTAAATCGAAGTTTTGAAACACATATTCAGTTTCAATTTTGCCATTTAATTTTGGTTCAAAAATAGCTTTAAAGTTATCTACAAATTCTTCTTTGATGATGAAGACTACTTTGCCGAAGCCTGCTTTTATAGCATCATATATAGAATAATCAATAATGGTTTCGCCGTTAGGACCAAAGCCATCAATTTGTTTCATGCTGCCATAACGGCTTGCCATGCCGGCAGCTAGTATTAATAAGGTGGGTTTCATTCAACTAAAATAATGAAAAGGTTAATAATCAATGTGAACAGTTAAAATATTGGAGCTAAAATACATTTTTTGATTTAGGTATAGCGAGTTTTTTACGTTAAAATCCAAATATGCCTTTCCCTCCGCTGCTCCTCGTTTTTTTTCCGGTTATCATACCAAACAAACCACGAACAATTTCTTTGCCGATCTGCCTGGTTATTGTTGCCCCCATAACCTGTTCTATAATGCTCTTTTCTCCTTTTTTTGCGGGCTCTGTTGGTTGAACCGGGCTTTCCTGATCTGCTTGTTTATCATTGATCCGCTTGGTGAGTATATCATAGGCACTTTCGGGATCAATTGTCTCTTCATACTTTTTCGTCATGGCACTTGATTGTGTAAGTGCAATATATTCTGCGGTAGTTAATGGTCCCATGATAGATCTTGGGGGCGTAAGCATGGTTGCTGCTACTTCTGTAGGAATCCCTTTTTCATTCAGGACCGTGATTAAGGCCTGTCCGGTTCCTAAAGCAGTTAAAATCTGATCTATCTTATAGAAATCAGATCTTGGATAAGTATTTACTGTTTTCTTTAAGGCATCGGCGTCATTAGGGGTAAATACCCTTAGGGCATGCTGTATACGGTTCCCCAATTGAGAAAGTACACTCTCGGGCACATCTGAAGGCGATTGCGTACAAAAGAAGACGCCTATCCCCTTAGAACGGATTAGCCTGATGATGGTCTCAATCTGTTCTAAAAATGCCTTAGAAGAGTTCTTAAAGAGCAAATGCGCTTCATCAAAAAAGAATACCAGCTTCGGTTTGTCCAGGTCACCAGCTTCTGGCATGTTATAGAATATTTCAGCCAGGAGGCTAAGTAAAAATGTAGAATATAAGACAGGCTGATTCTGTACATCAGAAATATTTAAAAGACTAATGGTCCCCTTGCCATCCACACGGCCGAAGAGATCCTCAATGTCAAAGGAGCGTTCTCCAAACATCCCGGTCAGCCCTTGTTGTTCGATGGCTACGATTTTTCTTAATATCGTGCCGGATGTAGCGGGGGATATTTTCCCGTAAGTACTTTTAATCTCTTCGGCACCTTCTTCCTCAGAAAGGTAAGCGACCAGCTTTTTTAAATCATTTAAGTCAATGATTGGCATTTTATTGTCATCGGCATATTTAAAGATCACAGCCAGTACGCCGGTTTGTGTATCATTTAAATCCAGAATTTTTGCCAGTAGAGTAGGGCCAAACTCTAGAACTGTGGCACGCATTTGCGCACCGAGTTTACCCGATAAGGAATATAGTTCGAGCGGAAAGCCAGAGGGGGAAAAGGGTTTGTTCAGTTGGGTTGCCCTTTCTTCAATTTTAGGGTTGATGGAGCCTGGCTGACTTAACCCGGATAAGTCGCCCTTTACATCCAGCATAAAGACAGGGACCCCGGCATCTGATAGTTGTTCTGCGAGTAATTGTAAAGTACGGGTTTTACCAGTTCCCGTAGCACCGGCTACCAGTCCATGACGGTTCATCATATGCAAGGGTAGGTTTACTTCGGCTTCGGCCAGTACTGTTCCATCGAGGATTCCAGCTCCTAAATAAATGTAAGAACCTGCCGGTTTGTAAGAAGCTTTAATCTTTTCTGTAAATTTCGCTGATTGTTCATTCATAGGAAGGTAGTTTTAAAGTTCTGAATCTTTATAAAAGTAGTAAAAACAGAATAAGTAAAAAAGAAAAGGCGTGTCCGAACCATCAAACACGCCTTTTCTTTTCAATGAAAAAATCTATTTTGAGTATTTAAAATCGTGATCTTTTTTGATGTTTAATAAGGAATGATAGATGAGGCTGATGACATTGTCGACATCTTCTTTATGTATCATTTCAACCGTTGTATGCATGTAGCGTAATGGCAAAGAAATCAATGCTGAAGGTACACCACCATTAGAATAAGCAAAAGCATCAGTATCCGTACCAGTTGAACGTGAGGAAGCCTGACGCTGGAAAGGAATGTTATTTTTCTCTGCTGTTTCAATCAGTAATTTATTCAGGTTTACCTGAACTGCGGGTGCATAAGAGACTACAGGACCTTTACCACAAGCCAGGTCTCCCTGGGTGATTTTATTGATCATTGGTGTAGTGGTATCATGTGTAACATCTGTGATGATCGCTACATGAGGTTTAATCCTATCGGCAATCATTTCAGCACCACGTAAACCAATTTCTTCTTGTACGGAGTTAACGATATATAAGCCAAATGGTAGCTTCTGCTTGTTCTCTTTAAGCAGACGTGCTACTTCAGCGATCATAAAACCACCAGCCCTGTTATCAAGTGCGCGACCCACATAATAGCGATCGTTAAGCACCATAAATTCATCTTCATAGGTAATTACGCAGCCTACATGAATTCCTAGTTTTTCTACTTCTTCTTTTGTTGTGCAGCCACAATCCAGGAATATATTTTTAAGTGCAGGTGCCTCTTCTTTTTCACCGGCACCACGGGTATGTATAGCTGGCCATCCGAATACAGCTTTAACCATTCCTTTATCGGTGTGGATATTCACTCTTTTAGAGGGAGCGATCTGGTGATCAGAACCACCATTACGGATCACATAGATTAAACCATCTGATGTAATGTAATTTACAAACCAGGAGATTTCATCTGCATGTGCCTCAATAACTACTTTAAATTCAGCTTTAGGGTTAATTACACCTACGGCCGTACCATAGTTGTCTATAAAACTCTCATCAATATAGGGTTTTAAATAGTCCAGCCACAATTTCTGACCAGGGTATTCAAAACCAGTCGGAGATGGATTATTGATATATTCTTCAAAAAATTGGAGTGATTTTTTATTAACCACAGCAACGTGAGTCTGCTTGTCGTCTTTCTTTTTAGCCATTATTCAGTTTTTATTATAAGCAAATATATAAATCGGCACTTAAGCCCCAAGTTAATTATTAAGTTGTAACTCCATAATGACAAAGTCGATGCCATTACTGACAGACCGGTGATCTGTTTCTATGAAACCGAATTTACGGTAAAATCCGGTAGCTGATACCCTTGAATTGCACCATAATTTTTCTGCGGACATTGTCTTCACATAGTTGATGACATGGTTTAGCAGCAAGCTGCCATAACCTTTACCCTGCGCCTCAACTATGGTGGCGAATTTTCTGAACTGATAGATATTGCCAACATTAAAGAGCGATACAACAGCTGTTAACTGATTATTGGAAAATAGCCCAAAGTGTATTCCGTTTTCATCACCTTCCAACTTAATTGCATCGTAGGGAAGGTTTGGATACATTACCTCATGTCTGATACGCCAGGCCAGGTCAACTCTGATTTGTTCAATTTGAATTTCCTCCATCTTAGGCTTTTATTTTATGACTATAAAATTTATAGATCAATATATTCAATATCACAACCAGTGTTGTGCCGAAACAGAACAAAGGCCACTGCCCCTTATCCCATAGCCATAGGCCAAACGCTGATCCAACGGAGGCCCCTACAAAGCTAACCGACATAAATACTGTGTTGAGCCTGTTTCTTGCTTCAGGAACTAAAGCATAAATCCTGGTCTGATTGGTTACATGAATGGCCTGCTGACCTATATCAATTAAAATTATTCCTGCTATAAAAAGGTATAAATGACTTCCTGTAAAATAGAAAGCAGCAATGCTAATCAGTTGCAGTATTAGTCCTGTGAGTAAATTTCTGCGTGGGTTTAGCCCGCTGCTCAATTTTCCAACCAAAGGGGCTGCAAGTGCCCCGGCTGCTCCAGCTATACCGAAAAGCCCGATTTGTAAGGTTTGGAAACTAAAAGGGGGATTTGCAAGGAACAGTACCATTGTGGTCCAGAATGCACTGAGAATAGCAAAAGCTAAAAAGTTTATGATGGAGGCTTCGCGAAGTACAGGCTGCGTTTTTACATAATGCCACATGGAAAGCATGAGCGCCTTGTAGGTTCCATTAAATGTAGGCCTGCTTTGTGGGAAACGTTTTGCCATCAATAATAAAAGCATGGTACATATTCCGGCCGCGATTAAGTACATCGTTCGCCATCCCCATAAAAAACCGATGCTGCCGCTTACTGCTCTTGATGCGAGGATACCGATTAGCAGGCCGCTCATGATAATGCCAATTGTTGGCCCTCGTTTCTCATCAGAAGTAAGGTTTGCTGCCATCGGTAATATTAATTGGGGTACTATAGAACTTGCACCAATTAATACACAGGCAACCTGAAGGAGGAAAAAGGTGTGCGAAAAAGCCGCCAGTAGCAATGCAGCTATCGCCAAGCCGGTTATCATTAATATTTGTTTACGCCTTTCAAACATGTCCCCCAATGGAACGAGGAGAAATAAACCCAATGCATAACCTGCCTGGGTTAAATAAGTAATTTTGCCCGCATCACTTTCTGCCATTTTAAATTCCTGGGCAACCAATATGACCAAGGGCTGGCAATAATAAATATTTGCAACAATAAGCCCGGTACAAAAGGCCATTAACAATACATCTGCACGTTTAAGTTGCATTACAAAGGGATGTTACCGTGTTTTTTACGCGGTGTGTTTACAACTTTATTTTCCAGCATTTTAAAGGCTTTGATCAATTTATTCCGGGTTTGTGCCGGTTCGATTACCTCATCTACAAAGCCACGTTCAGCAGCCCGGTAAGGATTGGCAAATGTGTCTGAATAGAGTTTCTCTTTTTCCAGCCATTTTTCGCCAGGATTTTCAGCTGTTGTAATCTCTTTTTTAAAGATAATTTCTGCTGCTCCTTTGGCACCCATCACTGCAATTTCAGCAGTAGGCCAGGCATAGTTTAAATCGGCCCCAATATGTTTTGAATTCATTACGTCGTACGCACCACCATAAGCTTTCCTGGTGATTACCGTAATGCGGGGAACTGTAGCTTCGCTAAATGCGTAAAGCAATTTTGCGCCGTTGGTGATGATACCGTTCCATTCCTGATCTGTGCCTGGTAGAAATCCGGGAACATCTTCAAAAACAAGTAGGGGAATATTGAAGCAATCGCAAAAACGGACAAACCTGGCTGCTTTTGTTGAAGCATGATTGTCTAAGACCCCGGCAAGGTATGCGGGTTGATTGGCCACTATTCCTATACTTCGACCGGCTAAACGTGCAAAGCCTACTACAATATTTTCAGCATAGTCTTTGTGTACTTCCAAAAAGCTTTCAGTATCAGTTGTTTCTTCAATAATGCTTCTTACGTCATAAGGCTGATTGGCATTTTGTGGCATGATGTCGTTCAATGCCGCGCGGGTCTCGTTGGTTATTTCGTAAGGCAATTGTGCGGGTAGTTCCTCGCAATTTTGCGGCATATAGCTCAGTAATTTTTTTACATGGTTGATCGCATCAAGTTCATTGCTGCAAGCAAAATGTGTTACCCCCGATTTTGTGGCGTGGGTAGATGCGCCACCAAGCTCTTCGGAGCTTACCTCTTCGTGTGTTACCGTCTTAACCACGTTAGGGCCGGTTACAAACATATATGAGGTGTTTTCAACCATTAATATAAAATCGGTAATGGCCGGGGAATATACGGCGCCACCAGCACAAGGCCCCATAATAGCTGATAATTGCGGGATCACCCCTGATGCCTGTACATTTCTGTAAAAAATATCGGCGTAGCCGCCCAGGGAAACCACACCTTCCTGGATACGTGCCCCTCCACTATCATTTAAACCGATAACTGGTGCACCATTTTTCATCGCCATATCCATGATCTTACAAATTTTCTCGGCATGGGTTTCCGATAATGAACCTCCGAATACTGTAAAATCCTGTGAGAACACGTACACCAGCCTGCCGTTAATATTACCGTATCCGGTAACAACACCATCACCCAAATATTTCTCGCGCTCCATACCAAAGTCGGTACTACGGTGCGTGACCATCATCCCGATTTCTTCGAAAGAGTTTTCATCCATTAAAAAATGGATACGTTCCCTGGCTGTAAGTTTACCTTTTTTATGCTGACTTTCTACTCTTGCGGCGCCGCCACCTTTCTGAGCTTGTTTGATCTTATCTTGTAATAACTCTATTTTACTCTTCATTAAAAAATGATTTTATCAAATTTCATAAATATACTTTTTACCAGCGATATTGCAACCTCATCGTAAATACATCATCTTTAAGGTCGTCTATATATCCTGGCAGCAGGGTATGGTCATTTACAACATGTTCATTATAAACAGTTAGTTTCATTCGGCCGTTAATCTGACAGGTCATGCCATAACCCAGTGTATTAAACTTAATATCGCCGGCAGTTGTATTGCTGTTTAAAACGCCAATTTCGTTATCCTTAACATCTGTATTTGGGTCATAAGAGTCATAAGCAAGTAGTGCTGTAAACCTGCTTTTAGCTATCCGCTGACTTAGCCATAGATAATATCCTGAGAACTGGCGTAAATAAAGATCTGTAGCAGGCTGGGTCGCAAAACTCTGACTGGCAAGCGGGCCTGAAATACTTGATGAGCTGGCCACACCAGGTTGAGTACCGCCTACATATTCCACTTTAAATAAGGTGGAGCCAAAAGTATTGTCGTATTGTAATTGGAGGTTTCCGCCAAGATAATTTCGTTTCGCGTTCATACCTACATTGTCAGGACTAGTGTTTTTAACAAAGCCGGTAGCTGTATGCGAGTAATAGTTTTCGGTATCGTTACGTACCGATCCTTTATAAAAGGAAGCGCCAAAACCCACATGTAGTTTTTTATTGGCAAGGCTATCGAATTTAAAGCCCAGGTTGCCAACAATATCTTTTTTAGAATCATAATCCCTGGCAGAATATCCGCTTCCGTTGATTACCGCTAATTCGGCAGTCAAAAAATGGAACATTTTATTGTCGGGCCTAAAAGTGATCATGGCTCCTAAATCCCTTTCCCTTGGCATTAAAGTTTGAAATACCCTGGCACGTTCAGGGAAATCCCTATACCCCGAGGAGTATACAATTGAATGTCCGAACGGGCGATTAAATAATCCCGCTGTAAATAACAAGGCTTTAGAATCCGGTTGATGTAACTGTATAAAGGCATCCATTAAAGCAACGCCGTTTTGAGTGGCATCAATTTGAAAAACAATACTGGAATATTTATCTGCGCGGTCAATTTTTAACCTTCCGCGACGGATCATGAAACGGTCTTTAGAATTTTTCGAGAAATCACCACCTGAGAAAGAGGAGATTCCTTCTGATTGCGCACGTTGATACTGGGTTTGCAAATAACCCGTTATGGCAATTTCATGAGGATCGTAGCTGGATGGAGAGTTATTGCTTTGTGCAAATGTGAAAAATGGGCATAAAAGCACTAAACAGAATAATAATTGTTTCATAAACCGATGAAAGTATTGTAAGCCCGCTAAATTACGCTTAATGGTTCATTTTTCTATTAATTAGCCCTTTGAATTTAAAATTCACCCACCAAAAGCTAATTTGATAACAACTAAATTACATTTTTATTACATGATGATTTGCTAAATAGTACAATTTGGAGTTATTTTTGATGTGTTACAAAACCAAAACAGAGATAGATGTTCTTAAGGAAATATCGTTTACATATCATCATTGCCTTTCTTGGCATCTTTTCAGTAAAGATGATAATCTCTGGTGCGCCTGTGTTTTTTAACCATATCGACAAGGAAATCATGAATTCTGTAATTATGCAAATAGAAGTAGAGCATAGTGCGGATAGCGATAGTGGTAAAGCAAAGGTAAAATTGTGTGACTTTAAGATTGATATGCATTATGACTATAGCTTTTCTGCTATATTGAGTCATTTTGGCATTAATAACAGTTTTCTCGATCACTTTAAACGGTATGTCGATCCATTCCATCCCTCGGTACCTACACCTCCTCCTAACTACTGCTAGTTTTTGATGCATAATGCCACAATAAGGGGTTAGTTATGCAATTTTTAAAAAATTAGTTACAACATTAAAACTTAGTTTTATGCAAAGTGGAAACTCAATCTTTTCTAGATTGGAAGTGAAGAAGTATATATTAAAGAAGAATTTAAAACGAGACCTGCCCGCCAGTATTGTGGTGTTTTTGGTGGCTTTGCCCTTATGTTTAGGGATTGCATTGGCATCGGGTGCACCATTATTCGCCGGTATTATTACCGGTGTAGTTGGAGGCATCATTGTTGCCAGTTTTAGCGGATCGCAATTAAGCGTTAGTGGCCCTGCGGCCGGGCTTACTGCGATAGTGTTAGGTGCAATCGGACAATTGGGAAGTTACCAGGTATTTTTACTTGCCGTGGTACTGGCTGGAGTAATGCAGCTCATTTTAGGTTTATTAAAAGGTGGAACGATAGGTAATTATTTCCCTTCAAGTGTAATTGAGGGTATGCTTGCTGCTATCGGATTAACCCTAATCCTGAAACAATTGCCCCATGCTTTGGGCGTTGATTCAGATTTTTTTGGTGATGAGAGTTTTTTTCAAAGGGATAATGAGAACACATTCTCTGCCATTACGAATGCACTAAGTCATTTCGGATTGGCAGCTATTGTCATCAGTACGTTGTCTATTGCGATTCTTATTTTTTGGCCTAAGTTCAAAAAATTAAGCGTAGTACCAGCGCCATTGCTGGTCGTTATTCTGGGAATTTCGCTGGCCTTGGTTTTTCAAGGTACACCCTATGCATTGGGTGCAAAACAAATGGTAGAAATACCAGTGGTAAGCGGTTGGTCTGAGTTTGTAGGCTTGTTTACTGCACCCGATTTTTCGGCCATACTAGAAGGTAAGGTTTGGATTGTTGCTGCAACAATTGCCGTGGTAGCCAGTTTGGAGACTTTATTAAGTATAGAAGCTATTGATAAAATCGATCCTATAAAAAGGGTTTCGCCAACAAATCGCGAGTTAATGGCCCAGGGAACTGGAAATATTGTAAGTGGATTAGTTGGTGGATTACCGATGACATCAGTTATTGTGCGTAGTTCGGCCAATGTAAATGCTGGTGGAAGAACCAAGATGTCGGCAATTTTTCATGGCTGCTGGTTACTTTTATCATTACTTTTTATTCCAGGTCTTATAAATATGATACCTTTGGCATGTTTAGCTGCTATACTATTGGTAACCGGTTATAAATTGACAAGGGTGGCATTATTTAAGCATATGTTTCACAAAGGCTGGGACCAGTTTGTTCCATTTGTGATCACCATCATCGCTGTATTGCTTACCGACCTTTTAAAAGGCGTTGCCATCGGCATGCTTTTCTCCGTGTTTTATTTGTTACGTACCAATATGCGTAACCCATATTTCTATAAAATTCAGGAAGAAGGCAATAAAAAGAACATCAGGATTAAACTTGCGGAAGAGGTATCTTTCCTAAATAAGGCAGCGATACAAGTTGTGCTTAATAAAATCCCTAAAGAAACTAATGTGATTATTGATGGAACCAATTCCAGGTATATTGATCCCGACGTGTTGGAAACCATTTTTAATTATAAGCATAATGCTTATACCAAAGGAATTATTGTTGTTTTAGAGAATGTAAAAGAACAATACACAGTTCCAAAATTGAACAATAAAGTCATTGAAGAAATTAATAATTAAAATATTATGTGCGCAAAATTAGAAAAACAAGATACAGACAAAATAACATACGAAGGTTTACTACAAGGAAACAAGGATTGGGTAGCGGAGACGCTTAAAGAAGATCCTACGTTTTTCGAAAGACTTTCTGCAGGTCAGGCCCCTCCGGTTCTTTGGATTGGATGTTCTGACAGTCGTGTGCCAGCAAATCAAATTACGAATACAATGCCAGGTGATATTTTCGTACACCGTAACATTGCAAATGTAGTTACACATACGGATATGAATTTGCTGAGTGTGTTGGATTATTCTGTTAACGTATTAAAAGTAAAACACATCATTGTATGCGGTCATTATGGTTGCGGTGGTGTAAATGCTGCCCTAGGTGACAAACAGGTTGGTTTGATTGATAACTGGTTAAGGAATATCAAAGATGTTATCCGTATGCACGAACGTGAGATGCAAACGATTAAAGACCCTAAAAAGAAATCGGATCGTTTGGTTGAACTTAACGCAATTGAAGGCGCTGCAAACGTGATGAGTACCTCTATCGTGCAAAATGCATGGGGATCAGGACAAGAACTGGCTGTTCATGCCTGGGTATATAGCCTTGAAACTGGATTGATTAAGGATCTGCAGGTAAGCGCATCGGGAGCTGAAGATCTTTCCCCTGTATTTAAAATGCAGGCCCATAAATAACAACGGGCAATTATTCCTATTGTCTAAAAAGATAAAGGCTTTTGGCATTTAACATGCTAAAAGCCTTTTTTTATAAAATATTTTATAAAAAGAAAGCCTTCCGATGATGAACCGGAAGGCTTTCTTTTTTTGTGAAATAAAAAATCACCTTCTCCGAGGTGGCCTAAGGTGTTTTTGCTTTTCAGCAAAAGATGCCAGACGCTAAGGAGAATGGTTATTTTTTAACCTAAAAACGGATAACGGTAATCTTTCGGCATATCAAAGGTTTCTTTAATCGCACGTGGAGATACCCAGCGTAACAGGTTAATCATTGATCCGGCTTTGTCATTTGTACCCGAACCCCTGGCACCACCAAAAGGCTGTTGCCCAACCACTGCACCTGTACACTTATCATTGATATAAAAGTTTCCTGCTGCATTTCGTAACGCATGCGAAGCTTTCTCAATTACATAACGGTCCTGGGCAATTACTGCACCTGTTAGGGCGTATATCGAAGTAGTATCAATAATATCTAATACCTTATCAAAATCTTTGTCTTCATAAACATAGACTGTTAAAACAGGGCCGAACAACTCTTCGCACATGGTTGTATATTTCGGATCATCTACAACCAATACAGTTGGTTCGATAAAATATCCTTTGCTCTTATCGTAGCCACCACCTGCCATAACTTCTACAGACTTATCTTTTTTAGCTTCATCAATATACTTGGTTAGCTTATCAAAAGAATTCTCGTCGATTACGGCATTGATAAAGTTGTTGAAATCTTCTGTGCCGCCCATTTTAAAAGTAGCCAGGTCGCGCAACATAAATTCTTTTACTTTAGGCCAGATGCTCTTAGCTATATAAACGCGTGAAGCTGCCGAGCATTTTTGTCCCTGGTATTCAAAAGCGCCACGAATAATTGCGGTGCTTGAGGCCTCAGCTTCAGCAGAACCATGAACAAGAATAAAATCTTTACCACCAGTTTCGCCAACAATGCGTGGATAAGTCTTGAACTTATGAATGTTGTTACCGATAGTTTTCCAGATGTTTTGGAATACACCAGTAGAACCGGTAAAATGGATACCTGCAAAATCCGGGTGACTGAAGATCACATCACCAGCGTCAGGTCCTGAAACATAAACAAGGTTGATTACACCGTCAGGTAAACCTGCTTCTTTGAAAATCTGCATCAATACATTGGCTGCATAAATCTGTGTATTGGCTGGTTTCCAAACTACAACATTACCCATCATGGCTGCAGAAGTAGGGAGGTTACCGGCAATAGCGGTGAAGTTGAATGGTGTTAAAGCAAATACAAAACCTTCAAGTGGGCGTTGTTCCACTCTGTTCCATGATCCTTTAGGAGAAACAGGAGGTTGTTGTTTATAAATATCAGCCATATAACTTACGTTGAAACGCAAGAAATCGATCAGCTCACATGCAGCATCAATTTCAGCCTGGTAGGCATTTTTAGATTGCCCAAGCATAGTTGCTGCGTTTAATTTATAACGGTATGGGCCTGCAATTAAATCTGCGGCTTTTAAAAAGATCGCTGCACGGTGTTCCCATGCAAGGTTTTCCCAATTGGCTTTAGCGGCTAAGGCGGCATCAATTGCTTGTGTTACATGGGCTTTTTCGCCTTTGCTATATTGTCCAAGTATATGTTGGTGATCATGAGGAGGAGTAACCTTCCCCTTGTTTTCAGTATGTACTTCTTTACCGGCAATATGCATTGGTATTTCAATCTGTTTTGCACGGGCATCGGCAATAGCTGCCATTAAAAGTTCACGTTCTTTGCTTCCTGGGGCATAACCCAAAATGGGCTCATTTACAGGGATTGGTACGTTAAAAAATCCTTTAAGCATGTTGTAATAAGTTGTTTCTACAAAGGTAGCTTTTATTTTTATTACGCTGGTAATGCTCATTGTGTATTATGTTGTTACAAAACGATGTATAATTCTTATTTTTGGATCCTGAGCATGATTAAATACCTGAGATTACTTTTGTTCCCATTCGCTATCCTATATGGGATGGTAATTGTATTGAGGAATAAACTGTACGACTTTGGCTGGTTCAAATCAACCCGTTTCGACCTTCCTGTTATTTGCGTAGGCAACCTGGTTGTAGGTGGCTCGGGTAAGAGCCCTGTTACAGAATATCTGGTGCGTTTATTGGACGGACATAAAATTGCTATCCTTAGCAGGGGATATGGCCGGAAAACCAAGGGGTTTATACTTGCCGATGATACCGCCACGGCGCTGACTATTGGGGATGAGCCTATGCAGTTTTACAATAAGTTTCCACAGGTTACTGTAGCCGTATGTGAGGACCGGGTAAAGGGGATTAATTTGCTTAAGGATAGCCATGATTTGATTTTAATGGATGATGCCTATCAACATCGCCGTGTACAACCAGGATTCAGTATTTTACTTTTTGAATACCAGAAATTATTGCAGTCGCAGTTCTTATTGCCTGCCGGGAATTTAAGAGAACCTTTTAGTGGCTACAAAAGAGCAGATGTATTGCTTGTTACCAAAGCTCCTGAACATTTGCCGGAGACCGAAAGGTTAAGATGCGGGGGAAAATTTAATGATAAGGCAGGGAAGGGGCTGTCCTTTTCCTTTATCACTTACGGGAAATTGAAGCATTTGTTTTCGGGAGCAACAAAATCTTGTGATACCATTACCGGAGATACGGCTGTTTTTCTAATTACAGGTATAGCAAATCCGTTGCCGCTGTTAAATTATCTGAAAAACTACAGTGGCAATGTTCAGCATTATGATTATCCGGACCATCACAAGTTTAGCCAGAACAACATTGAACAGCTTGTAATGGCTTTTAATAGTGATATTAGAAAAGAAAAAATCATCATAACAACAGAAAAGGATGCGCAACGTTTATTAGATGTTACTTTCAAAGAATTACTGTTAAATTTACCCGTCTTTTATTTGCCAATTGAAATTGACTTGCAGAAAGAAGATAAAGCTACATTTGATCAAAAGATTTTAAACTATGTTTCAAGCACTACACGAAACCGTTGAATATATAAAACGCAAAACCAATAACTTTGAACCAGAGATTGGAATCGTATTGGGGACCGGCCTTGGCGGGCTGGTCAACGAAATAGAGATTGAGTATAATTTAATGTACTCTAATATCCCTAATTTCCCTATTTCTACCTTGGAATTTCATTCCGGAAAGTTAATCTTCGGAACGCTAAAAGGAAAAAAGGTGATTGCTATGCAAGGCCGCTTGCATTATTATGAAGGCTATAGCATGCAGCAAATCACTTTCCCGATCAGGGCGATGAAAGCTCTGGGTGTTCATTGTTTATTTGTTTCGAATGCTGCGGGATCTTTAAACCCTGATTTTAAAAAGGGTGATCTGATGATCATTAATGACCATATTAACTTGCAGCCAGAGAGTCCGCTGAGAGGACACAATGACGCGGATATGGGGCCAAGATTTCCAGATATGAGCCAGCCATATAGTCGTAAGTTGATTGATCTTGCAATTGAAATCGCTGAAAAGGAAAAAATCAACTGTCACCAGGGCGTATATGTTTCCGTAACGGGACCTCATCTGGAAACAAAAGCCGAATACAAATACCTGAGGATAATTGGTGGAGATGCGGTGGGAATGAGTACCGTACCGGAAGTAATTGTGGCCAATCATATGAATGTACCTGTGTTTGCAATTTCGGTATTGACAGATGAGGGGTTTACAGAAGTACTAAAGCCGGTAAGTTTGGAAGAAATACTGGAGACTGCAAAAGCCGCCGAGCCAAAGATGACTAAAATATTGAGCCAGTTAATTTCGACTTTATAATGTATAAACACATTGTTTTAATTGTTTTTTTGCTGTTTAGTTTAGGTGTAGGACCTTTGCTTGCACAAGATTTAAAAACTACGGTAAGAGACAATAAAGAGCTGGATTCTTTAAGGAAGAAGGAAGAAGGGGGATTGGATTCAGTAGTGTTTACGTCTAAATATGTACGGTATACCACGCTTAAATTAACTAAAGACAGTATACAGACGCTTGCTTTGGATACCAGTTTAAATGGTTTCCAGAATTTTAGTGTACTTGTTCAGCCACGCAGACCAACGGTTGGTACCGGTAATTTAGGACTGGCAGCGATGCCAATGTTGTTTGAACCAGTGAAAACGATAGGCTTTGATCCGGGGTTTCATGCGCTTGATTATTATGCGCTTACGCATGACGATATAAAATATTATCAGGCCAGAACACCTTTTACGAGCCTTTATTATGCTACTGCAGGTGATGCTGAACAGGTTTTTAAGGTGATTCACTCGCAAAACATAAAGAAAAACTTTAATGTCGGTGCCAATTTTAACCGGATTGGGGCCAATGGAATATTCTCCAGACAAAGAGGGGACCACTTGAATGGTGCACTTTTTTCCTGGTATCAGTCGCCTAATAAACGTTATAACTTATGGACCAATGCCATTTTTAATACTTTAAAGGCTGCAGAGAATGGCTCCATTGCCAATAAGGAAATTTATACAGCTCCTCCTGATCTGGTCATCAATAGAATCGCAGAGCGAACGAATTTAAATAACTCAAGGCAAATATGGCGTCAAAGTTCCATATTGATTAAACAATCATATTTCGTTGGTCGTATTGACAGCTCGGCTCAGGAAATATCGGACAAGATATTGCCTACCAATAAAATTACCTATACGTTTAAGTACGATAAAAACGCTTACGCCTTTCAAAAGGATGAACCCGATGATCATTCTGTAATTCCAAAGGGATTCGCAGATACTACTTTTACCAATGACAGTACCAGTTACAGGCGTATTCAAAATGAATTTATCTATAGTTTTTTCCTGAGGGCAAAGTCTAGCGCTATTATTAAAAACGAACTAAAACTGGATGCCGGGATAAGGCACGAATATTATAACTATAGCCAGTTGGGGAGGTATAGGGATAAAACTAATTTTTACGATTATACCGCTTCTTTTCAGAATATTACTTTGCTGGGCTCTGCAGGGTACCGGTTTAGTAACCGTATAGATTTAAATGTAGATGTAGAGCAGATATTTCAAGGGCGAAATACGGGTGATTTCCTATATGAAGCCAAGAGTAATGTGCTGCTAAGTAATAAAGTAGGAAGGGTAGTACTTGGTGCTTATTTTGAAAATAAATCTCCGGAAGAGGTTTATAACAGATATTTTGGTAACCACTATCGCTGGGTTAATAATTTCGATCGTACCAAAACGATTAATTTATCATTTAAATACCTGAATGATAAATTGAAACTGGATGCCACCGCAAATTACTACCTGATTAACAATTATCTGTACTTTAAATCAAAGGCTTCTGATGTGAATGCAAGTAGTATAGACAATATAACTATTGTGCCTGATCAACTTAGCGGAAGTATTAACCTTTTAAAAATTGCTGTAGGTAGGAAGTTTCAGTTCGGTAAGTTTCATTTAGATGCTTATCTTGTTTATCAGAAAACCGATAACCCGGGGGTGCTGCGTACACCTGAGTTTTATACTTTTAATAGCTTTTATCTGAACCAGACATTTTTTAAGGCGCTTAAAACTAATGTAGGGTTCGATATCCGTTACAATACACCTTATAAAAACTATTCTTATTCGCCTGCGGCAAGCCAGTTTTATGTAGGGGACAGCAAAACGTTTGATTCTACACCAATTATTGATGTATGGGTAAAAGCAAGCTTAAGAAAAGCCAATCTGTTTGTGAAGTGTGATTATGTAAACCAGGGTTTCCCAAATAAAGGTTACTATACCATTAATCAATATCCAATGCAAGACAGGTTATTGTTTAAGTTTGGTGTGCAATGGAATTTCTATGACTAGGTTTTCTGTGGTTTCTTTTTAGCTGCGGGAAACAATACATTGTTTAATATCAACCGGTACCCTGGGGAATTAGGGTGGAGATTTAAATCTGTTGGAGGATCGCCAACAGCATGCTGGTAATCTTCAGGGTCGTGGCCGCCGTAAAAGGTAAATTGTCCTTTCCCGATTTCACCATTTAAGTAGCGCACCTCTTCGGCACCTTTGTTTTCGCCAAGTACAGTAATGCTAGGTTTTACCAGACGCTTTCTAAAGGCTGTGGTTTGCCCCATAAATCCTTTTATGACCTTGTCGTGGTTTTGAGTGAGCATTGTCGGTACAAGATCCCATTTGGCCGAAAAATCGAATAAGGTAAAGAAGTCATTACTCTGTGTTAAGGTACGTGTTTGCGTTACATCAATATCAGAGAACTCATAATTGGCCGGGTTCAGGTCTAACTGAAAATCTTTAAAGGCAAAGGTCCTGTTGAAGTTAATTTTTGCCTGTGCCTGCGGATCTGCTGAATCACCGTCAAACATACTTTCACAGATGTCCACTCCTTCAGCACTTAATGCAATGTCAAAGCTGTCTGTTCCAGAGCACATGGCGAACAGGAAGCCTCCTCCTGAGCAAAATTCTTTGATTCTTTTTGCTACAGCAAGTTTCATTTCCGAAACTTTTTTGAAACCATTTCGTTTAGCAGCTGCCTCCTGGTTTTTTACATCTTCGCGGTACCAGGTCGCATTTCTAAAGGCACTCCAGAAACGTCCGTACTGTCCTGTGAAATCTTCGTGGTGCATGTGTAGCCAGTCGTAGCCCGATAGTTTGTCTTTTAGGACTTCATCATCGTAAACAACATCATATGGTATCTCCGCATAGGTGAGCACGAGGGTTACCGCATCGTCCCAGGGTAGCTTACTTTTAGGGGAGTAAACTGCGATTTTGGGAGCTTTTTCAAGTTTCACCATTTCCATGTTTACCTGCGGATCGCTGATCTCGTTCAGTATTGCCGTTACCTTTCCATCGGGAAGCACCTGGTAGGAGACGCCCCGGGCCTTACATTCATCTTCAACTGCCTTATTATATTTGATTAAGAAACTGCCGCCGCGATAGTTTAGAAGCCAGCTTACATCTGCTTGTTGTTTAATGCCCCAATAGGCTATGCCATAAGCTTTCAGATGGTTCTTCTGGTCTTCATCCATATAGATTAGGATTGATGAAGCCTTGATTGCTATATTCAGGAGAAGAAAGAAAAATAAAAGACTTAATCGTTTTGAAATCATAACCTGGCTTATGGTACGAATGTACTTATATAACGGTACAAAAAGAAGGAAATTATGATGGGTAACTTCGGTGCTGAGGTAAGGGATTTTGTTCTTGCAGAGGAGTGTTTTTGTCTGGTAGGTCTTGATAATTAAAGTTAATGCAACCGATACATTTTATTATTATGGCTATTTTTTGTGCTTTTAGACCTAGTTTCCTTTCCAAAATTAAAAAGGCATTATTTTTTTTAAAAAAAATATGGGATTCAGCAATTTACAATTACCTTTATGCAAACGGTTGCATTAATCAAATATAAATCATTCAGTATATGTACTTATTAGGCCTTGATATAGGCACATCTTCTATAAAAGCATCTGTGGTTGATATAAACACCCAGAAAAGAATAGCGACTGCACAATATCCAGAAGTAGAAGTAGAGATTAAATCGCTTAAGCCAGGATGGGCCGAGCAATCCCCGACAGATTGGTGGGCGAATGCGGTTAAGGCAGTTCTTAAGCTAGGTGAGGAGGGTGTTAATCTTAAAGAAATCACTGCCGTAGGTATTGCTTACCAAATGCATGGACTTGTGCTTGTTGATCAGGACCAGAATGTTTTACGCGACAGCATCATTTGGTGCGATAGCCGTGCCGTTGAACTGGGTGAACAGGCATTCGCTGCGATAGGTCCTGAACAATGTTTACATAGTATGCTCAATTCTCCAGGAAATTTTACAGCTTCAAAACTAGCCTGGGTAAAGAATAACGAACCTGAACTTTACAAGAAGATTGATAAGGTGATGCTTCCGGGTGATTTCATTGCTATGAAGCTAACCGGAAAGATCGGTACCAGTATTGCGGCACTCTCTGAAGGTGTTTTCTGGGATTTTCGTAAAGATGAACTATCCAAGGAACTGATGGAGTACTATGGACTTGATGAAAACTTAATTCCTGAAGTGAAGCCGCTTTTCTCTGTACATGGCGTACTTAAAACAGATGTAGCTGCTTTATTGGGTCTGCAGGAGGGAATTCCTGTTTCCTATAAATCGGGCGATCAGCCCAACAATGCCTTATCCTTGAACGTACTTAAACCGGGTGAGGTTGCTGCAACGGCGGGAACATCTGGTGTAATTTATGGGGTGAGCGATGAGTTGACCTACGATCCGCAATCGAGGGTCAATACTTTTGCTCACGTAACTTACACGGGGGCAAAAAAACACACTGGTGTTCTGTTGTGTATCAATGGCACCGGAAGTATGTACAGATGGGCGAAACATAATTTTGCACCCCACTTATCCTACGCGGCACTGAACGATCTTGCTGCAACAGCACCTATCGGAAGCAAGGGGTTAAAAATATTGCCTTTCGGCAACGGCGCCGAACGAATGCTCAATAATAAATATACGGGTGCGCAATTGCTGGGCATCGATCTCAACTTACATACCCAGGCTGATATTTTCAGGGCTGTACAGGAGGGGATAGCTTTTGCATTTCGCTACGGACTTGATATTATGCGTGAAAACGGTATGCAACCGAAAGTGATCAGGGCAGGAATGGCTAACTTATTTTTAAGTGAAGTTTTTGCACAGACGTTTGTAGATGTTACCGGTATTCCTGTAGAACTGTATGAGAATGACGGGAGTGTGGGCGCTGCATTAGGTGCGGGTATTGGCGCAGGAATTTTTAAAAGTCCGGAGGAAGCATTCACCGGGCAGGAGCTGATCAGGTATTTAGTGCCAAAAAATTCTGAAGCATATGAACCCATATATGCAGAATGGAAAAATCTTTTAAACAAAGCATTGTAATTAAAAATATATCAATATGACAAAAGTAGTAACAGGAGCAAAGGAATTTTTTAAAGGAATTGAGCAAATACAATTTGAAGGCTTACAGAGTGATAATCCTCTGGCATTTAGATGGTACGATGCAAATAAAGTTGTAGCCGGAAAAACAATGAACGAGCATTTTAAATTTGCTTGCGCTTATTGGCATTCGTTTAATGGAAATGGTGGCGATCCTTTTGGTGGGGCTACACATGTTTTTCCCTGGGATGAAAAGAAAGACGTTGTAGAAAGGGCAAAAGATAAAATGGATGCTGCATTTGAATTTATTACCAAAATGCAATTGCCATATTATTGTTTTCATGACGTTGACGTGGTTGATTACGGTGATGATATTGCTGAAAATGAACGTAGGTTGCAAACCTTGGTGGAGTATGCTAAAGAAAAACAAGCAAGTAGCGGTGTAAAATTACTTTGGGGAACAGCCAACTTATTTAGTCATAAGCGGTATATGAACGGTGCGGCCACAAATCCGGATTTTCATGTATTGGCACATGGTGCGGCACAGGTTAAAGCAGCTTTAGATGCAACGATTGCATTGGGTGGCGAGAATTACGTTTTCTGGGGTGGAAGAGAAGGTTACATGAGCCTGTTAAACACCAACATGAAACGCGAACAGGAGCACTTAGCGAAATTCCTGCATACTGCTAAAGATTATGCACGTAAACAAGGTTTTAAAGGTACATTCTTTATCGAACCAAAACCGTGTGAGCCATCTAAACACCAGTACGATTATGATGCAGCTACAGTTAGGGGCTTTTTACAAGAGTATGATCTGCTTGCTGATTTTAAACTGAACCTTGAAGTGAACCATGCTACGTTGGCAGGACACACTTTTCAACACGAGTTACAGGTTGCAGTTGATAGTGGTTTGTTGGGCTCAATTGATGCAAACCGTGGTGATTACCAGAATGGCTGGGATACCGATCAATTCCCTAATGATATCAATGAGTTGACAGAAGCGATGTTGATCATTTTAGAAGGTGGTGGATTGAAAGGTGGCGGTGTGAATTTTGACGCCAAGATCCGTAGAAACTCAACTGATCCTGCAGATTTGTTTTATGCACATGTTGGTGGCATGGATATTTTTGCACGGGCACTGATCACTGCAGATGCTATTCTTCAAAAATCTGACTATAAAAAAATAAGAACAGACAGATATGCATCTTTTGATACAGGAAAAGGAGCAGAGTTTGAACAGGGTAAACTAAGTTTGGAGGACTTGAGGAACTATGCTGCGCAGCAGGGTGAGCCCGAAGTTCGTAGCGGAAAACAAGAATATTTGGAAAACCTAATAAATCGCTATATTTAAAGTCAAAAAATATTCGATAACAGATCAAAAACCTAATCTAAACCAAATTAATGAAAACCAATGTACTGGATACGAAAGACTACATCGTATTTCTAATTTACTTTGTCATTGTCGCGGCCTATGGGCTCTACATTTACAACAAGAAAAAGTCTGCAGCTACCGGATCCAAGGATTACTTCCTTGCCGAAGGCTCTTTAACCTGGTGGGCCATTGGTGCTTCCTTAATCGCTTCCAACATTTCTGCCGAGCAGTTTATCGGCATGAGTGGATCAGGTTTTAAAATGGGGCTTGCAATTGCTACCTATGAATGGATGGCTGCTGCGACCCTTATTGTCGTTGCCGTTTTTTTTATTCCGGTTTACCTGAAAAACAAAATCTCGACAATGCCCCAGTTCCTTCATCAAAGGTACAATGGAACAGTAGCCATGATTATGGCTGTTTTCTGGTTGCTTTTGTACGTAGTTGTTAACTTAACATCGATCCTTTATTTAGGCGCATTGGCGGTAAGTAGCATTTCGGGCTTTAATCTTGACGTTTGTATGTACGCCATAGCGGCATTTGCCATTATCATTACGCTAGGTGGCATGAAAGTAATTGGTTATACGGATGTGATCCAGGTGTTCTTTTTAATTCTAGGCGGATTGGCTACAACCTACCTGGCGCTTAGTTTGGTGTCAGATCATTACGGAACAAAAGGTATTCTTGAAGGTTATCATCTCATGACAGACAAGGCATCAGAACATTTTCATATGATCCTGAAACCAGAGAATGAAAATTACATTGATTTACCAGGATTGAGTGTGTTGGTAGGCGGTATGTGGATTGTGAATTTGAACTATTGGGGTTGTAACCAGTATATCACCCAACGGGCTTTGGGGGCTGATCTTAAGACAGCGCGTGCAGGTATTTTGTTTGCGGCATTTTTAAAGTTGTTAATGCCTGTGATTGTTGTACTTCCGGGTATTGCAGCTTATGTATTATACAAGGATGGGGCTTTTCAAACGGAAATGCTTCAGGATGGTTCTGTAAATCCGGACCGTGCTTACCCTGTATTGCTTAATCTTTTACCAGCGGGATTAAAGGGACTTTCTTTTGCCGCACTTACTGCAGCTGTGGTCGCTTCACTGGCCGGAAAAGCAAATAGTATTGCTACCATCTTTACATTAGATATTTATAAAAAGGTACTTAAGCCTGATGCTACCGAGCGTAACCTGGTTGTAACCGGTAAAGTGGCTATTATTGCGGCTATGATTTTAGGCGTATTGATTGCCCCGCATTTGGGTATCGATAAAAAAGGTGGGTTCCAATACATTCAGGAGTATACAGGTTTCGTTTCTCCAGGTATTTTCGCCATGTTTATCTTAGGCTTCTTCTGGAAAAAAACTACTTCAAATGCTGCGTTATTTGCAACAATAGGTGGTTTTGGACTTTCCTTACTGCTTAAGTTTTTACCGGGCATGACCGATCTTTCCTGGATGTCTGAATTTGGCTTCGCAGTTAAAAATTCGATAGGGGTTTACGAAATTCCTTTTATTGACAGAATGGGCTTTGTGTTTTTATTCTGTATTATAGGTATGATCATTATTTCCCTGGTAGAGAATAAAGGTGAGGAAGATGCTAAAGGACTTGAAATTGATGCAACGATGTTTAAAACATCAACTGGTTTTGCGGTTGGTGCTTTAATTGTAGTTGGTCTTCTTGTTGCCCTTTATAGCGTATACTGGTAAGAATACTAACGAAACATCATTTTTAATATGATTTATATTTTAAAGGGCCTGTTCATGTTTAATGATACAGGCCCTTTATTATGGGGCTTAGCCGGGCTATAAGAAGCTGTTAAGCATATTTTTGCTATAATTGTACAAATTTGTTATTCCGATATCTTGAAGAAAAAAACTACTATATACGATATTGCAAAAGAGCTTAATATTACCGTTTCAACTGTATCAAGGGCCCTAAGTGGCTTTCCTGCAATCAGTGAATCAACCAGGCAGACAGTAATTGATGCTGCGAAAAGACTTAATTATAGTCCTAACAGGCTTGCTTCTGCACTTAAGTCTGGTAAAACGTATATTGTAGGTGTAATTGTTCCAAGTGTCCAGGCACATTTTTTTGCCTCTGTTATCCATAGTATAGAAGAGGGGCTGAAGGGCAGTGGTTACCGGATCATTCTTTACCAATCTAACGAGTCTGTCGAAAATGAGATAAAAGGTGTTAAAACCCTTCTTGAAGCACAGGTAGATGGTATCATCGCTTCTATTTCCTTAGAAACGGATGATGTTACACATTTTCAAGAAATTATAACCCAAAATAAGCCACTTATTCTATTTGACAGGACCAGTACAAAACTGAATGTACCTACAGTTACATTAAACGATTTTCAGGCTGGTTTTCTGGCTACTCAACATCTTATCGACCAGGGGTATAAAAATATTGCCTTTGTAACAACTATTCATCAAATTAAGATCTTCAATGATCGTTTATCAGGATATCGTGAAGCTATGAAAGTTAATGGCCTGCCTGTTGATGAGGAGCAGATTATTCTCGGTGGACTTTCTATAAAAGATGGCAGGTACGGTGCAGGAAAGCTTTTACGTGGAAAGAGCATGCCCGATGCTATTATTGCCGGGGACGATTTTACCGCATTGGGGGTGATTAAAAAGCTTAAGGAGGTTGAGCTTACGCCACCCAGAATAGGGGTAATGGGTTTTGCGAATGAAGCTTTTTCCGCTTACATCACACCGAGTCTATCTACAGTGGACCAACATCCCAACCAAATGGGCAAGGATTGCGCTGAAATGTTTTTAGAGATGATCAAGCAAAGTAACCCTTACGACGGTCTAAGGCATGTTGTTTTGGAGCCTACTATAGTGGAACGACAGTCTACAGGAATAGACTTAACTTCTGTATAGGTCTTGCAGGTTATTTAATCGCCCAGTACGCTAGTGCAAGCCAGACGAGTCCTTTTACAAGGAAAAACAGAAATCCCCATATCCCGACTTTTTTAAGCCATTTGAGTAAGGTTGCTTTTTTTTCAGACATATTATCCACCATTTGCATTAATTAAGACATTTCGGGGAATAAAAAAGTGCTTTAATGTTCTGGGGTTCGTATATACATCTGAGTTGATTTCAAATACTTCATAGATGTTTTTTGCCGATAATACTTCTGCAACAGTCCCATCATACCACTTTCTCCCATTTTTAAGCATAATAATCCGATCTGCGTATTGTCCCGCCAGGTTTATATCATGTAAGATGCTAATGACCATGAAACCACGCTTGGTTAACATTTTTGCAATGGCCAGTGTTTGTTGTTGATATTGTAAATCCAGACTGGCCACAGGTTCGTCCATTAATAACAATGCGTTCGGAACATCCCAGATCTGGGCAAGTACCCTGGCTAGCTGCACACGCTGCTGTTCGCCGCCAGATAAGCTAAGGTAAGAGCGTTCTGCAAAGGCCGCAATTCCCGTTAACTCCATAACCTCCACGCCTATTTCATTGTCTCTTATAGAAGGAGCATTGCGGTAATGTGGGTATCTGCCCATCATCACAATTTCTAATACCGTAAAAGCCATGTTTACAATATTCTGTTGGTTCAGAACTGCCCGTTTCAAGGCGAGCTGGGCTGCGGTATATTCAGTAATTACTTTTTCATTCAGTTTTACACTCCCCGTTGCCGGGGACCTTTCTCCGCTAAGCAGGCGAAATAAGGTTGATTTTCCTGCCCCGTTGGCGCCTAATATTATTAACAGCTCCCCCGGGCGGATGCTAAAAGAGATATCTTTTACAATCTGCCTTTGCCCTATTTTAAATGTTAATGAATCTGCTACTAACATATTATAAAACGAGTTTCTTTTTGTCCTTAATTAAGATGTATAAAAACAGGGGCGTGCCCAATAAAGCCGTAATTACGCCAATTGGTAATTCTATTGGCGCAATGATTGTTCTGCATAGCATATCTGCCAATGTTAGCATAAGGGCACCAAACAATGCCGAAGCGGGAAGAACATGTTTATTATCTACCCCAATAAGTAACCTGATGGTATGTGGGACCAATAGCCCTACAAACCCTATAATGCCAGACACCGCTACGGCAGCGCCGACAGCCATAGTGGCCAGTATAACTACATTTCTTTTTATCGTATTTACTTTTAATCCAAGTTGTGCCGCCTGGTTTTCTCCGAGCGCAAAAGCATTTAAAGCTTTGCCCATTCCTGGAAGTAGTAATACAGGAATTATAATAAATGGAAGTACCGCTATAATCGTTTCCCAGGTGGCGCCCCCTAAACTGCCCAACATCCAAAAAGTAATGTTTCTTAATTGTTGGTCATCTGCGGCAAAAGTAATGAGCCCCGTAAGGGCACCTGCTAATGCATTGATGGCAATACCGGCCAGGAGCATTGTCGCAACGTTCGATTTTCCATCCGTTCGCGAAATCTGGTAAACAATTAATGCCGCTATACCTGCGCCTGAAAAAGCACCAAATGCAAGCAGATAATAGCCTAGCAGGTTACTCAGGCTGGTCAATAAACTAATCTCGAGGACGATAATGATTACTGCCATTAAGGACGCACCAGCCGAAATCCCAATAAGACCGGGTTCGGCCAGTGGATTTCTGAAAATGCCCTGGATAGCGGTGCCAGATATGCCGAGTGCCGCGCCTACCAATAAACCGAGCATCACCCGGGGGATTCTTACGATGTTCATTACACCTTCATATTGTATAGCTATTTCAGTAGTGCTAAAAAGACCGATTTTTTTCCCAAGAATAACCATAACATCCGTTAGTGGTATTTTTACCGCACCCAAACTCATGGAAAAGGACGCAGCAATTATTAATGCAACACTTAACGACAGGTATAGAATGAATTTCTTATTTACCATTTACTATTTAATTCGCTAATGGCCCCGGCCAGTCTAACAGAAAAATTTACAAGTAAATCCCCGTCCATCTCTACTATTTTCTTGTTTTTTCCTGCGTTGGTAAGCATAATGCCCGGCATTTTTAATATGCTATTGATGCCTCCGAGGCTCTTATAACCGAAGTCAAACATCAGAATAATGTCTGGATTGGCATTGATGAGCGCTTCAGTAGTGTAAGGTTTAAATTTAGAGAATCCATTCGCTGCATTTTTACCGCCCGCAATTCTGATGATGGCATCCATGCTGGTATCTTTTCCGGCAACCATCATTACCCCTGTGCCGCGGGCATACAAGAAAAGTACCTTTGGCAACTTCGGGTTCTTTTTAACGCCCTCAAGCGCTTTGTTTACGTTTAGCTCAGTTTGTTTCGCTAACTGTTCACCTTTTGCAGGATTGCCCACAGCAATTGATACTTGTCGGATAAAGGCCAGGGCACCCCGGGCACTATATTCCTGTTTGATGACTACAAGCTTAATCCCGGCTGATTTTAACTGGGATTCCAAAGATTTTGAAATCATATTTTCGGGTGCTAGTACCAGATCAGGCGAAAAGGATATGATTCCTTCTGCTGATATCGCACGGTCTTTACTCACCTTAGGTAATTTACTGACATAAGCGGGGTAGGCACTGGTCACATCAACGGCTACAATTTGAGGGCCGTACCCTAAGGCATCCACAGTTTCGGTAAGTGCAGTACTTAAGGTGATAATGCGTTTTGCTACGCCTGCCGAGACAGTCTGCCCTAGTGTGATGAGTAATAACGTAACTACAATTTTGTACATTTTGAGGTATCTATTGTTATTCATTTCTTTTACAAAGGAAGCTTTAATTAAAATCATTCCAAATAATTTATAGCTGATTAACGGTATCGGTATATTTTATTTTAGACGCTGGTTATTTCGTTTTTAATTCTTCTTAATTCTATTTAATGTGTTGTTTTTTAGTTATTTATGTTGGTATTGTTGTTTGTGTCTGGAGCTTTGTTTTAGCTGATATTCTCTTAAAAACATCCCGATTCCATTAATGTAATCCCGAAATGGTTAAAAATAATCCCTTTAACGTTGCTTTATTATTGACAAATGTAAGCATATTTGTGAGCTTATTTAGACTCATTAAAAATAAACTAGTAGATATTAATGTATCCAATCACAACACTAAAAAAACATTTGTTAATGATGATGTTACTCATTACCGGTTCAGCATTTGCCAGAGACGAAAAAGGCAGGTTGACCGGTTTGGTTGTGGATGAATTGGGTAAGCCCCTTCAGGGAATCACGCTTGTTCTTCAGCCAGATAACAAAAGAGCGGTAAGTGATGGACAGGGGAAATTTACATTTTCAGGAAGTTTGTATACCGGGACGTATACTTTAACCGTGAACGCAATTGGCTTTACCAAGTACCAGGAAGAAGTAAATATAGAAACCGGAAAAACATTAATGTTAACAATCCGGTTAAAACGAGGCGATAAGTTGCTGAATGAAGTTAGCGTAAATGGTGTTCATAGTAATCCGGATAATTTCATAGATATGACCCGCACCGCTATGCCTTCGAAAGTTATTAGCCGGCAAGAGATAGAAATGATGGGGAGCAGAAGGCTTGATGAGGTATTAAAGGAGCAAACAGGTCTGGCCATAGTGAATGATATTGGCTCGGGAAGCAGAGCTGTGGGATTGCAAATGCAAGGCTTTGATAGTGGGTATACCATGATTATGATTGATGGACAGCCGATGGTGGGGCGAAACAATGGTAATTTTGACCTCTCCCGTATTACCGTATCAAATATAGAACGGATCGAGATCATTAAAGGAGCATCATCCTGTCTGTTTGGCAGCGAGGCCCTGGCCGGGGTAATCAATATTGTAACCCGTAAAAATATTAACCATCCGCAAGCGATGGCTGCTTTACGTTATGGGAGCTTTAATATGGTTGATGCCACCCTCGAAGGTGAAACACCATTTGCAGGAAAAAAGGGTTCTGCTTATTTATCCGGTAACTATTACCGTACAGATGGTTTTAATGCCAATCCCTATCTTAATGAAGGTAAGACGGCGCCACCGTTTAACAGTTTTGCGTTTCAGGGCAGGGGTCGCTATTTGCTAAGTGAAAAGAGCACATTGAGTTTTAATGGAAGATATGTAACCAGGAGCTCTGATAACAATCTTTCATATGGTGTACAGCCTACTAAGGATGTTTTGGATGAACGGGATTTAAATGGATCTGTTGCGTTAAACAATAGCTTCAGCAATGGACTAAGGTTAAAAAGTCAGTATTATTTAACACACTATAAAACAAGACAGGATATTACCGATCTAAACAGTGGTATTATAATTCCTGGCAATCGGTTTGATCAATATTTGCACCGTATCGAATTACAAAGTGTTAAACGCTTATCGGATGTGCTAGAAGTTACTGCCGGTGCTGGTGCTGCGTACGAATTGTTGCAAAATACCGCCTACAGGGGACCTAAAAATATGACCAATTATTTTGGTTATGGCCAGGCAAGTTGGCAGGCTGCAAATAAGCTTTCCGTTACAGCCGGGACCCGCTATGATTATCATGATCAGTATGGAGCAAAATTGAATCCGAGCATGGGATTGCAGTATCAATTGTTTGAAAATTTTAACCTTAAAGCCGCTGTCGGTACCGGCTTTAAAACACCTAATTTCCAGCAGCTTTACCTGGTATTTACAAATCTTCAAACCGGTTATACAGTAATTGGTTCAGAAGAGTTTTGGAGAGAAATAAAGCTCTTGCAGGATGCCGGACAGATTATGAGTGTATTCCCAACAGCTCAAAATATAGGTCAGCTTAAACCTGAACGCTCTGTATCCTATAGTGGCGGGTTCAATTATAGCCCATTGTCGAGCTTGAAATTGGATGTGAATGTGTTTTATAACGATATGAAGGACTTCATCAATTCTGAACAAGTTGCGGTAAAGACCAACGGTCAGCAGATTTTCTCTTATATGAATGTCGCCAAAGCTTACACTACTGGAGCTGAGGTAGGGTTAGGCTGGTCGGCCACTAAATCATTAACACTCTCTGCCGGTTACCAATTACTTTATGCGGTTGACAAGGGTGTGGTTGATTCCATAAAGAATGGTACCGGTTTGTATGGATCTGTATATGATACAGATATTAACAATGTACGCCGATCTACGCGAAAAGATTATTTCGGGCTCAATAACCGTTCCCGCCATATGGCTAATGTTAAGGTCAGCTACGCGCATGAACGCTCGGGAATTACCGGCACTTTTAGGGTAAACTATCGTAGTAAATACGGGTTTTCGGAAGACAATAAAGCGAATAATTTTCTTGATCCATACGATACCTATGTTCGCAGTTTCTTTTTATTGAACGCAGCGATACAGAAAACATTTTATAACAAACACTTGCAATTTCAGCTTACCGCTGATAACCTAATGAATTATAGGGATCAGTTAATGCCCGCACAACAAGGAAGGGCTATAATAGCCGGAGTAAGCTGGAGATTTTTTAAAGATTAAGCATAATAAGAAAAGAATATGAAACCATCATGATTTTTCAAACCACACAGTGGGATGAATAAATCTGATAGCTTCATCACCATTAAAAAACAAATTATATACAGATGAAAAATAGCAGATTAATACAAGGAATAGCAATGCTTGCATTTGTCATCAGCTTTGCTGCCTGCACAAAAGATGAAATAAAGCCAGACCTGGAAGATGGCAAAAGTACTGTGGTAAAGGATTTGCCAGGAGATGTAGGGAATACCGTTGGGGGTGCCAAACCCTTCGAAATTTTTTATTTCAGTTTTAAAACCAATGGAAAGGTCGATAAAAGCAAGGTGCTTACTGCCGATTGGGATATCGCATTTGCCAAAGAATACAATTCTTATATATCCATAAATAATGGAACAAACAATCAAAGTTATGGCTTTGGTGGCCCGGGTAAAGGGGCAATGACCGTTGTAAACCAAGCTTACGATGCCGTAAAAACGGCGCCCTCAGATGAAGATTTCGTAAAGAACGGGGTTAGCGCGGTGGGATGGGACCCTGGCAGTGGTGATGGCTGGTACTTCTATGAGCTTAATACACATATCGCGGTTCCAGTAAAAAATAGAACCTATGTTTTACGTACCGCCGAGGGTAAGTATGCAAAATTGCAACTCATTAGCATGTACAAAGGTGCACCGGCAACAGTTACAGACTTGAACTGGCCAGCCCCTTATTTTACATTCAGGTATTATGTGCAGGAGGACGGAAGCAGGAATTTAAGTACAAAAGATTAATTATAAAATAATGAAACGATCATGGGCAACCACTTAAACAGTCATGAATAATGCTCAGGATAGATTGATAACTGACAAAAATAAATATATACTAATGAAAATAAGCCAACCTTTAAAACAAACCGCAGCATTCCTGTTCATTATACTGCTGCTAGGTGCCTGTTCAAAATCTAGTGAACAAAAAGTGGAAGACGAACTACCTCCGGAATCGCCGAATGTTCCTTTTTTTAAGCTGCATAGAGTAGAGAATTTTGCTGTAGAAACAGATGATAAAAATCCAACAGAGACAAAGTCTGCCGCTTATTTCAGTTTGGAAACAAAAACCGAGGCACCCGCAAAATATGCTAAAACAGCAAGATGGGATATGGGCTTTAATGGGCTATACAATAGCTTTATCGCTGGAAATTCAGGTACAGATGGTTCTAACCTGGGGTATGGCGGACCCGGTGCCGGTGGCATCCTGATCCTGGAGAAGGCCTTCGATGAGGTCGTTGATATCCCTTCAGATGCACAGTTTAAAACAAAAGGAGGTGTAGTGGGAACCGATGAACATGGTGATTTTGGCGTGGGTACTGGCTGGTATCTTTATGATTTTGGCGGAGGTTTGATGAGCAATTCCAGTTTTGATAAACAGCATGTAGCTTACGCACTTTCTACTCCAATGACGATGACAAATGGAACAAAGCTTGCCGCAAGAACAATCGTAGTACGTACAGGCAAAGGGAATTATGCGAAAGTAAAAATGATCAGCTGCTATAAGGATGCATTTACACCTGATAAATGGTTCAGGACTACACCACATATGTTCTTCACCTTCGAATATGTGCTGGTGCCAAAGGGAAGTACAAAATTTGAAATTAAATAACATACAATAATCAATGAAATCGAGATTAAAATTCTTCTGCTGCACATTGCTTGCTTTAATGAGCTTATCCTCCTGTAAAAAAACAGTGGATTTGCCGCAACAGTCTAATAGTAAAATTATAGCCTACAAGGTGCCTGTATCAGATGGTAGTATCAGTGGCGTAATAGACGAAACAGATAAAACGATTACAGTATACGTGCCGTTTTACTATCAACTGGATGTAATTGATCCAGAAATTAAGTTGGCTACCGGGGCAAAGCTATCAGAAGAAGTTTTACCTATAGATGTGTTGGACAATAAAACTACTTACACAGTGACGGGCGCAGATAAAAGTACAACAACCTATAAACTGGTGATAAAGATGCAGCAGATTTCACCATTAAAGGTTAATGAGGTATCTACCGAAAGCAAGCCTGTTGTATGGGGAATAGGCTATTATATGATTAATTTCTCTGGCAACTTTAATACGCTTGATCCTACTAAAATAAAAATATTTCTGGTTGGAGCTGACAATAAGGAAACTGAAATGTCATACACTACTGGTTATGGCCCGGCAGCCGTGAATGTGTTGATGGGCGCTACCGAAAAGGTATATTCTATTGGTTATGTCGGTGTGCCTCAGACCCTGGATCCCGGACTCTATAAAGTGCGGGTAAAAGTACAATCACTTACTGCCGATTTAAAATACCCTGTTAAATTGGAATACATTTTACCACAAGTGGATTATGTTTCTATAATCGCGAAACAGGGTGATACCTTTACTATTAAATCAAGTGGCCCTGTATTTAAAGACTTAAAATCCATTACGATTAAGGTTGCCGGACAAGATGTACAGCTTCCTGTTCTTAACTATACCAGGACATTGGCTACCGTAAAGATTCCCGAGACTATACCGGTGGGAACCTATTATCCTTCTATATTATTTGAAGGGTTCCCAATCATAAACGCATTCTGGCCAATAACTGTAAACGCAAAATAGAAAATAATGAAATCAATATATTTATACATTAGCATCTTCTTTTTATTCAGCTTAGACGCGTGTAAAAAGGAATATCCTGCCCTTCCGTATACTGATATCCTTTCGTTTTCAGTTACAGATGCCAACGGAGAGCCCTTAAAAGCCGTAATTGAAAATAATGAAATCGTCCTGTATTGGCCGGCAGGTCAGGTTGTACCTCAGGAAATTACACCTTCGATCATCGTTGCCGATAAAGCAAGTATTTCGCCGGTTGCAGGTACAAAAGTAAGCTTTAAAGAATCAGTAACTTATACTGTTACTGCCGAAGATGGAACAACAAATACTTATAAGTTGAAACCAGTTGTGAATAGTTTTATACCAATGATCAAATCCCTTTTTGGCGTTAGGCTTTACAACACAAAATCATTTGTAACCACAAATTCTGAAGTCCAGCTAGGTGGAGATTTGTTTAATGTTGAGGAAGGTAAAACCCAGGTATTCTTTGTTAATACCAGTGGACAAGATGTTCCTGTTAAGATAAATAACATCACACCGATTTCTGTGATATTGGATCCAAATGTTGCGGTTGGCAATTATCAAGGCGTTAAAGTTATTTCTGGTAATAAATCTGCCCTTTTTAACCAGACGTTTGAAGTAATAGAAGATCCGAAGCCTATGATTTTATCTAATGCAATTGTTGCGGCATCGACAGTTAAAAGAACCACACAGTTCACTGTTACTGGTGGGATGAACTTAAATAAGGTCAATGCAGTAGAGCTTTATAATATCGCTACAGACAAATTTATCGCTGTAAACCTGAAGGGTACAACTGCAAACAGTATAACACTGGAGATACCCGCAGGTTTTCCATTAGGGAACTATGTGGGGATTAGTTACGCCTACCCTAAATCAGACTATTATCGCGAAGGATCTGATGCCCGGTTTTTTGAGGACTTTCCCATCACGGTCATAGAGTAATATTATCGACAAAATAGCTATAGAAAATAACACACCGAAAATTTAATAAACCAATTTATAATGAACAATTTAATTACAAAAACAACCAAAATCAGTAGCTTGTTAATACTGGCCGCAGGACTCCTTTCATCTTGTAAAAAAGATAAAGAACCAGTTGAAGAAACTTCTGACTTTTACTATAAACTGGAACGCGTAGAAAATTTCACATCTGCTGTTGAAAAAGCACCAGCGTTTTACTTTAGTTTTAATACCAAAAAAGAGGTAGCAGCTACACAGGTAAAAACCACAGAATGGGATATGGCATTTGGGGGGACACTAACCTGTTTCATCAGTGGTAATAATGGTGCCGACGCAGCCAATTACGGCTTAGAAAGTAATGCCGTGGGCGGTATTGCGATCGTTGAAAAACCTTTTGATCAGGTAACAGACGTGCCGGCGGCTACAGAATTCAAAACCGGGAAAAATGTATTCGGGCTGGATAAGGAAGGTGGGCGGTCTACTGAAACAGGGTGGCTTTTGTATGATGAGACCGGGCTAATCAAAGGTGATGGCAGTGCTTTAAAAAAACACGTAGCGTATGGCATGCCTGAAAAACGCACATTGGTGATCCGTACTGCAAAAGGTGATTATGCTAAAATAAAAATGATTAGCCTTTATAAAGATGCATTTACATCCGATAAAATGTTTTTAAATACACCAATGCCATTTTTCACGTTTGAATACGTAGTTGTGCCCAAAGGGAGCACCAAATTCCAAATTAAATAACTCAATTTAACACCTTAAATATATAAACACATGTTAAGTACCTCAATTAAAGAAGCGACTAAAGAAGCACACTTAAATCTTGAAAAAAAAGTAGTGCAGAAAATGAAAGCTATTCGTAGTGATGCTGATTATGCGGATTTTCTTAAGCACTTCTATGCTTATTTTAACCAGGTTGAACAAGCCATTGCACCTTATATAACTACCGAATTATTACCAGATCATGCTGAACGCCGTAATTCCTCTTATCTAAAACAGGATATTGAAGAACTGGGTTCAAATGTTAATGATCTGCCAACAGCAACTGCACCCGAAATTAACAATACGATACAGGCACTTGGTGCGCTATATGTAATGGAAGGTTCTATTATGGGTGGACCGATCATTGTAAAAATGCTGGAGAAATTTGGCATTACCAAAGGGGTATCTTTTTTCTCGGGTTATGGAGAAGCAACCGGACAAATGTGGGGTAAGTTTGTTGCCGTACTAAATGCTCAGGCGAATAACGAGGCTGAGGAGCAACAAGCTATTACTACTGCAAATGATACTTTCTCGAATTTCGGAGAAGTGTTTGGGGCAGTTAGCGTAGCGTAATGAAAATAAAATCTAAAATCGAGGGGTCGGACGACTGGTTGTTTATCGAAGAAATTTCAGATAACTATTCACCGAATACCCCACTCTCAGAAAAGAATGTGAACATTAAAAGTCTGCCTGCGCAGAAGCTGGTTAATTACCAGCTTAGCGCAGGGGGATTATTTCTGGTACATTCTACAATGCAGTTTAATACAAGTGTAAAGGTACTTTCAGAAGTTGAAGGCGAAACCATTACTTCTCAGTTCATTTTCTATGGAACGCATCCTAACCCTGATAAAAAAGATGCGAAAAGTAACCGTAGGGAAGGAAGCAGGCACAACATACGTTATATCCCTTCCATAAAAGGCAAGTATCCTATGGTGCCTGATATAGAATACAAATATTTCCTGCTGGTGTTGTCTAAACAATATTATTTCCATCTTATAGATCAGCACTCCCTGTTACATACCGAGTTTGTTCGCGAAATTTTAAAAGGAAAATATACCTCTTTTGCCGCCAAAGACCTGCCTGTTACAACCGAAATGAAGCGGGTGATCAATGACATTTGCGAATGTAAAAGAACGGGCGAATTAAAACGCATGCATACCGAATCAAGGATCCTGGAGCTTTTGATGCTACAGCTTGAACAGATGCAATCTGGTGCCGAGGAGGTAGACCGGTATGTGATCAAACAGGATGATTTACGTAAGCTGGAACGTGCAAGGGAAATTCTCGATGCTGAATACACCTATCCGCCAACCATCATTGAACTTTCAAAGCAGATAGCCTTGAACGAATTTAAACTCAAACGCGCCTTTAAAGAATATTTTGGTACTACTATTTATGGTTATGTGACCAGGTTAAGAATGGAAGAGGCCCGCAGATTGATCCTGGACGAGAAAAAAAGTGTGGGACAGGTGGCCGCTGCAGTTGGTTTTAATCACCAAAGTCACCTTACTGACGCATTTAAGCGGTATTTCGGTATTTTGCCAAGCGAAATTAGGGCTAGCGAGGATTAGTGATATAAGGGCTAATAAACTCAATTAACCTGCTTTTGCATATCAGCGCAAATTTCTCTAAGTTTGCCATCTACAAAATTTTATCATGAGCAAAGCAATAATTAAAACAGATAAAGGTGATATGACCGTTCAGTTTTACGATCAGGATGCACCAAATACAGTTGCTAACTTTAAAAAATTAGCGAACGATGGTTTTTATAACGGAGTAACATTTCATAGGGTAATCCCTAATTTTGTTGTTCAGGGTGGTGATCCTACTGGTACTGGTGCAGGTGGCCCTGGTTATAAAATTGATTGTGAGCTAACTGGCGAGAACCAATATCACGACCGTGGTGTATTATCTATGGCACATGCCGGTAGAAACACGGGTGGTTCTCAGTTTTTTATATGCCATAGCAGGGATAACACTGCTCACCTTGACAGAAACCATACTTGCTTCGGTAAGGTAGTGGAAAATGTTGATGTTGTTGACAGCATTAAACAAGGTGACAAAATTTTAAGTATTGAAGTAATAGAAGATTAATTCTAAACTTCTCAAAAACAAACGATATGAATTTAAGAGGAATTGTAGCAGTATCTGGAAGACCAGGTTTATTTAAACTTGTTGGTCAGAATAAAGCAGGATATGTTCTTGAAAGTCTGGATGCACAGAAAGTTAAAATTGTAGCCAATATGACTTCAACAAAACTTGCGTCACTGGAAGACATTACGGTATATGGCGAGGATGATGACTTAAAATTAACCGATGTTTTAGCGAATATTGTTGCCGCTAAAGGTAACGTTCCTGATGCGAAAGCAGAATCGGGTGTTTTAAAAACATTTTTTAAGGAAGTTGCTCCAGGACACGATGAGGAAAAGGTTTACGCTTCGGATATGAAGAAAATTGTAAGCTGGTACCACATCCTTAAAGATCTTCCTTTATTTACTGAGGAAGCTCCTGCAGCTGCCGATGAACATGATGCATTGAAAGCAGATGATAAGTTAGATAAAAAACCTAAAGCTGCTCCTAAGCCATCTAATGCAAAGGCGCCAAGCAAAACAGCACAGCCCGCTAAAAAGGCCAACATGACTAGTAAAAAAGGTGTTTAATTAACCTTTATTATACATAATCTATTAAAAGGACATCCCTAAAGGTGTCCTTTTTTATTTAAATTTGCGGTTCGGCGCAAGAACTAAATCTCAGTTACGCCTGTGATTATAAACGAATAGGTATGCGCGATAGAACCATACCTTTTGGAACCGAATCAATTATTTTTTTGTTAAAATAGAAACCAAATTACAAGAAATGCAATGATCGAAATAACAATGGCGATGATGTACATTACCCTGTCTTTTTTTTTATTACTTCTGAATTTATAGTCTCTTTTAAAATCTCCTGGTAATAACATAATAACCTCCTTTTATTCAATGATGCAGTGCAATTATAAATTCCACAATTAGTTTCAAATTATTCGTGGTGATAAGGCTCTCCCTTTAAGATGCTGAAAGCCCTGTATAACTGCTCTACAAAGAACAGTCTAACCATCTGATGGGAAAACGTCATGTCTGATAATGACATGCTGCCATTTGCCCGTTTATAAACGCTATCGTCAAAGCCATAAGGGCCACCAATTACAAATACCAGGTGCTGAACACTACCAATCATTTGTTTGTTTAAATAATTTGAAAATGCGACAGAAGTATATTTTTTCCCTTTCTCGTCCATTAAAATTACAGTGTCGAGGTTGCTGATCTGTTTATGGATCAGTTCGGCTTCCTTCGATTTTTGCTGTGCTTCGCTAAGGTTTTTCGTGTTCTTAATTTCAGGTATCACCAGCAGGTTGAAACCAATGTAATGTTTCAGCCTGTTTAGGTATTTCTCAATGCCTTCAATCAGGTACTTGTCTTCTGTTTTACCTACAACCAGTAAAGTGATCTTCATTTATTTTATCTTTATGCACTAAACAACTCGTAACATCTTACGTTAACCAGGGTCAAAGTTTAAACGCCCGTCAATTATTCAGGAACTCAAATATAATGGTAAATACAAAATATAGCATCTTAACCAACTATCAAAATAGCGCAGATCAACAACAAAAAGAGATTGACAGTCTTAAACGGAAATTAAATACCATTGCCTTTTCCCGATTGGGGCTGTTTGTCGCTGAGATCCTAATTGTCGCATTGATTATTAATTTCGGTTTTGAATGGTATTTTACAGTATCGCTTTTTGTACCGCTTTTGTTATTCTTGTTCCTTGTTAAGAGACAAACAAAAGTACAAAAGGAGCTAAGCTATGCAGAGCAGTTATTATGGGTTTACCAAAATGAAGTCAGCCAGTTAACAAACGGGAAAAATGGCTATAGCGACGGCACTGCTTATGTTGATGAGTATCACCCTTATAGTTCAGATCTGGATGTATTTGGACAAGGGTCTCTCTATTCTTTTGTTAATCGCTGCAATACCCAGCAGGGGCTGGACATCCTGGCGGCTAATTTTAATCAGCCAGGAGATCAGCATATTGTTGAGCAGAGGCAGGAAGCGATTACAGAATTAAAAGAACATATTGATCAGACTTTCCATTTCCGTGCGGAACTTCAAAGCCATAAACCCGGACAATTGCAGGTTATTATCTATAAGCTTAAGGAGCAATTGCCAGCGCAGTTAAATTTTGCCCGCAATAAATCACTACGCCTATATGTTAAAATTGTCCCGTTCATCATGATTGGAATATTTGGATTAGGAATTGTGATTGACGGTTGGGCCTGGCAGCTATTTGGTTTTGCTGCCCTGGTGAATTTAAGCATCATGTTTTTTTACAAAAACCATATTAATCCGGTTTACTACGGCTTTAGTAAAGAGTCGAGCTTGCTGAGTGCATTTGCGGATACGATTAAGTGGACGGAGGATGTTACCTGGAAAAGCCCATATATAAAACAGTTTTTTGGAAATGATACTCATGCTGAACCCATTAGCAAACAGATTCGTAAACTTTCTTCAATTATACAGGCATTCGATGCGAGGCTTAATGCTATTGTAAGTCTTTTCCTTAATATTTTTATGGCCTGGGATTTAAGATGTTCCATTTCACTTTGTAAATGGTACGATCAATCAGCAGAACAAACAGTCGAGGGGATGACGAGGATCAGCCGGTTTGAAGAACTGATCTCTTTTGCAACATTAGTATACAATCAGCCCGAATGGAATTTTCCGGTTATCACACCTTCATTTCAGTTGAATGCGACTGAAATGGGACATCCACTCATTCCTGAGCAGGTAAGGGTGTTCAATAGCTTTAATGTGGAAGATATGCCAACCGTTGATATTGTAACAGGCTCTAACATGGCCGGAAAAAGTACTTTTTTAAGAACGGTAGGCATCAATATGACATTAGCTTTTGCCGGTGCACCAGTATGCGCACAACAAATGTCGCTGTCTATTTTTAAGGTGCTTTCGTATATGCGGATTAAGGATTCATTAAATGATCAGACCTCTACATTTAAAGCAGAGCTGAACAGGCTTAAGATGATTTTAGATGCGATACAGGACAATAAGAATGCTTTTGTGCTGATCGATGAGATGCTACGAGGTACAAACAGCAAGGATAAATACCTTGGGTCGAAGGTATTTATAGAAAAATTGATTGAACAAAATACCCCGGCATTATTTGCAACACACGATCTGCAGTTGTCCGAAATGCAGGAAGACCATCCAAAAAAGATCCGTAATTACCATTTCGATATACAGATTACCGAAGGAGAAATGGAGTTTGATTATAAATTAAAAGAAGGGCCTTGCAAAACTTTTAACGCCGCGCTTTTATTAAAACAGATCGGTTTAACCTTAAATTAAGCTCTATTCCATTTTTTATATGCCCTTTATCCAGTTTGAAATTTTTTGAAGTGCTGCGGGATTAACCGTTTCTTCAATATTTCCATATTCTGTTTCCGCACCTGTATTTGCCTTTTGAAACAAATGGTTTAACCCCTCCATTGGAACTATTTCAAATTTTTTGTTTCCTGCTTTTTGTAATCCAGCTTTGATCCCTGCTAAATTCGTGGTGCAGGCCACCTGGAAGTCTAGCGCACCATTAAGTGCTAATACTGGGCATTTTACCTTTGCAAGATAAATTGAGGGATCAAAGCCGATGAAATATCTAAACCAAGGCATTTTGTAGTTATTAAGCGTCTGTTGAACAACTGTCTCTTTGCCTGCCCTGTCGAGTTCTTCAAACGGCAGCAAGTCCAGTTCTTTGCGTAATACCAGTTCAACTTCGAGTGCTGCCTCTTGTAAAGGAAGATCACGGGCATCTTTCATCGCTGTAAATACCTTTAAATTGGTCGCTGTTTTTTTTGCCACCTCATCGGCAGGGGCACCTGCAAGCTTCATCGCATCGCCAATCTGCTGAGCATATAGCTGTGCTATCGGAATACCTGGGCCAGCCATTAAAACAATGAATTTTACGTTTGGATTGCGGCTGGCAACAATCGGGGCAATCATACCGCCTTCACTATGTCCTACAAGTCCGATAGCCATATTTTTAAGGTCGGGTCTGGAGAGGATGTACTTTACTGCCGCTTCAGCATCATCTGCAAAATCGGCCGTGGTAGCTTTTGAAAAAGTGCCGGTTGATTTACCAACTCCTCTGTCGTCATACCTTAACACTCCGATTCCCTGCCTGGTCAGATCATCACTAAGTACAAGGAAGGGGCGGTGGTTATAAGGTGTTAATTCTTCATTCCTGTTCTGCGCGCCCGATCCCGATATCAGTACTACAATTTTACTGGCTTTACCATCGGCGGGTAGGGTTAACGTACCGGCAAGACTATTCCCCCCTGCGGTATTAACAAAAGTAACATCTTCTTGTTTATAGGGGAAATCTTTAGGGTCCTGGGGCCTTACCACAGGCTTTACTACCGAAGCTTTTTCTGGTTTATTACTTAATACCAATGCTGTACGCAATGTTCCCTGTTCAAAAGTTCCGTTTATTTTGTTGCTGTCCGGCATATAGGTTCCTGTATATTTCATCCCAATACCTGATGCTTCAACAGTTAAAGTCTTATTTGTATAAGTAGTTTTATCCGAAGGCATACCCTTGGCATTTTGCTGTGGACTATCCATCGTTGTACTATATTCATTTCCTGTTTTTGTAATGTGGAAAACCAGGGGCAGTTGTGTCCCCTGAATATTTAATGTGCCATACCATGTTCCTACAGGTTCCTGGGCAAACAAAATGCTACTTAGAAATATTAATGCTAGTGTTGAATATATACTTTTCATCAGGGTATAATTTGATTTTCAATTGTAATGAAGTCCGTACTATAGTTTCATCATATGATGTAAATTAAACTTTATTATGATAAGTTGCATATAAAAATGATAAACAGCAGAACAAGCTTAACATTAACTTCATAAATGATTAGCATATTGCTCGTTATAAGGAAAAGATATGATCAAGGCATCTGATTTTGGGAAGGATTTTTTATGGGGACTAGCTACGGCTGCTGCTCAGATTGAAGGTGCTGCGGAAGAATATGGAAAAGGCCCATCCATTTGGGATACCTTTTCAAAAAAATCTGGTAAGATAAAAAAGGGGCATCAGTTAACCACTACCTGTAACTTTTATCATAGCTTCAAAGAGGATATTGCTATGGTTAAGTTCCTGGGCTTTCAGGCTTTCCGCTTCTCCATATCATGGCCACGTATTTTGCCAGATGGCAAAGGAACTGTCAATAAAGAAGGACTTTTGTTTTATCATAAAGTAATAGATGAATGCTTATTGCAGGGAATTGTACCTTATATTACCCTATATCATTGGGATTTACCGGCAGCATTGGAAGACGAAGGAGGTTGGACAGCCTTTTCAATAAATCATAGCTTTAATCATTTCGTAAATTTGTGTGCCAAAGAATACGGGGATAAAGTAAAAAACTGGATTGTATTGAACGAACCTTTTGGCTTTACTTCATTGGGTTATATGCTAGGGGTTCATGCACCAGGTAAAACAGGTCTAACTAATTTCTTTTCCGCTGTACATCATACGGCAATAGCCCAGGCAGATGGGGGGCGAATACTTAGGTCGGAAGTGAAGAACGCAAACATTGGTACTGCTTTTTCCTGTTCTGAAATCATTCCTTATACACAGCGTGAATCGGATGTTCTTGCTGCCCAGCGGGTAGATTGTCTGATGAACCGCCTGTTTATTGAACCCTTGCTGGGGATGGGCTATCCTACGGCCAATTGGGAAGTGATGGAGAAGTTTTCCATTCAGCATTCTACCTGGCGACATACAGAGCGGTTAACTTTTGATTTTGATTTTATCGGCATTCAGAATTATTTTCCGTTGACCATAAAATACAATGCTTTTATTCCGGTCGTACAGGCTTGGGAGGTGAAAGCTAAAAGTCGTAAAAAGCCACACACGGCTATGGGCTGGGAAATAAATGCCAACAGCTTTTACAATATCATAAAGCAGTTTTCAGCTTATCCCGGTATCCGTAATTTAATGATTACTGAAAATGGGGCGGCTTATCATGATAAGGTCGTCAATCAGCGGGTTAACGATCAGGAACGCATCAACTATTTTCAGCAGTATTTAGGAGCGTTGTTAAAAGCAAAACATGAGGGGCTTAATATCACGGGATATATGGCCTGGACATTGATGGATAACTTTGAATGGGCCGAAGGATTTAACGCTAGGTTTGGCTTGGTCCATACCGACTTTAAAACGCAGCAAAGGACAATTAAAGATTCAGGGCTTTGGTTTAAGGACTTCCTAAGCCACTAAAAAGCTTTTCGTATCTTTATGTCTAAACTTTATTTATGGACAAGATCATTGCATTCGAAACTTTTTATAACCCCATAGAGGCCAATATCGTAAAAGCGAGATTATTAGATAGTGGTGTACAGTGCTTTCTTTCTGATGAAAATACAATTACCATTAATCCATTATATACACAAGCTTTAGGAGGTGTCAAACTACATTTGTTTGAAAAGGATGTGGAACTGGCCAAGAGTATTCTCCAGGGTGAAGAAGGAGAGATCCCCTTAACTGAAGAAGCAGAGACGGCTACTATTGCAGTTTGTCCAAGTTGCGGATCTGCGAATGTAGGCTATGTGCAAGCTACCAAAAAGCGTTTTGGTATATTGACTATGATTGTTTCTTTGCTGCTTGCAATTTATCCGTTTCATGCCAGGAAAGCTTATCATTGCTTTAACTGCCAAAATGAATTTTAAAATAAAACCCCGCTCTGATTTTATTCAAGGCGGGGTTTTAACAATATGATTGGGTTTAGAATCCGAAACCTATTGCAATGCCGGTACGTAGACCAAAGCCTTCTATACCGCCTTTGATCTCTGGCTCATCCACACCTGATGTAGCTTTGTAGCTACCATTATTGTAGCTTGGGCCAAAGAACAGGTCCAAAACAAAACCACTTCCATATACCCACTGGTACCCCATAAGTGCGCCTCCTCCAAATGAAGTATACTTACCTTTATCTGTTCCATCAGCAACAGTATAATTCTGATACCTTAAAAATGGTGCAGCATACAAACCGGTTGGTGCATTATTTTTTAAATAAAAACGTACTTCAGGTGTAATGGCTAGCCCCGTAAACTTAGTATCGCTTATTTTGATGCCCGTATAAGCTATACCCAGCTGAGCAGACATTCCATCACTTACTTTTCTTTCATAAAATATTGATCCTGTTTTTATTAATGCGCTTAATGGATTGATCTTAATGGTGTTTTGTACTTCTTGTGCCTTTGCGCCAAAGAACGTTAATGCCGTTACAGCACATAATAGGAGTTTCCTCATGGTTTAATTTGTTTGGGTATGTTTGTTTGTTTAAGCCGCAAAGATTAAATTTTAAACCTACAGTTGCAAATAAAAAATCCCGTACTGAAGTTAATCAGTACGGGATTAGATGTCTGGACTTCAGTTAACTAGTCCAATCTTATTTATAATGCAGCTTTTGCAGCAGCATCCCTGCGGATGATATTTAAAGCACCACCTGCTTTAAACCATTCAATCTGCTGTGCATTGTAGCTATGATTTACAGTAATCTCTTCTGTAGTTCCGTCGGCATGGTGTAGTACCAGTGTTAAAGGAACATCAGGGCTGAAAGTAGTTAAACCAATAATATCAATGGTGTCGCCTTCAAGGATTCTATCATAATCATCTTTGTTTGCAAACGTTAAACCAAGCATACCTTGTTTTTTAAGGTTGGTTTCGTGGATACGGGCAAAAGATTTTACCAATACTGCACGAACACCTAAATGACGGGGCTCCATTGCTGCGTGCTCACGACTTGAACCTTCACCATAGTTTTCATCACCAACTACAATAGAACCAATTCCTGCTGCTTTATAAGCACGTTGTGTGGCAGGTACCGGGCCATATTCGCCAGTTAATTCATTTTTAACAAGATCTGTTTTCTCATTAAAGTAATTAACAGCACCGATCAACATGTTGTTGGAAATGTTGTCCAGGTGACCACGGAATTTTAACCATGGGCCAGCCATAGAAATATGATCTGTAGTACATTTTCCTTTTGCTTTGATCAGGAGCTTCAAACCTGTAAGGTCCGTACCTTCCCATGCTGTAAATGGATCAAGTAATTGTAACCTGTGTGAAGTAGGAGAAACGATTACCTGTACAGCACTACCGTCGTCAGCTGGTTTTTGATAACCTGCATCTTCAACAGCATACCCATTTACCGGTAGCTCATCACCTTTTGGTGCATCTAATTTAACCTGCTCACCTTTATTGTTCGTTAAAGTATCTGTTAGCGGGTTAAAACTAAGATCACCGGCAATAGCAATCGCCGCTACAATTTCCGGAGAAGTTACAAAAGCAAAAGTATTCGGGTTACCATCGGCACGTTTAGCAAAGTTTCTGTTAAACGAGTGTACAATAGTATTTTTTTCTTGTTTCTCTGCACCAACCCTGTCCCACATACCGATACATGGTCCGCAGGCATTGGTAAAGATAGTCGCATTCAATGCTTCAAAGGTACCCAGCAAGCCATCACGGTTTGCTGTATAACGTACCTGCTCAGATCCTGGGTTGATACCGAAATCTGCTTTAGTCGTTAAGCCCTTATCAATAGCCTGTTTAGCGATAGAGGCCGCCCTTGATAAATCTTCGTATGATGAGTTGGTACATGAACCGATTAAACCCCATTCTACTTTCAACGGCCATCCGTTTGCTGCGGCTACGTCTTTCATTTTAGAAATAGGTGTAGCTAAATCCGGCGTAAAAGGACCGTTAATGTAAGGCTCCAGTTCCGAAAGATTGATTTCGATCAGTTGATCAAAATATTTTTCCGGTTCAGCATAAACCTCAGGGTCACCAGTTAAATGTGCAGCAACAGCATTTGCAGCATCAGCTACATCAGCTCTGTTTGTCGCACGTAAATAACGCTCCATGCTCTCGTCATAGCCGAAAGTAGAAGTTGTCGCACCAATTTCAGCACCCATATTACAAATGGTACCTTTACCGGTACAGCTCAGGTTTTGTGCACCCTCACCAAAATATTCAACAATTGCACCAGTACCACCTTTTACAGTTAAGATACCCGCAACCTTAAGGATTACATCTTTTGGAGAAGTCCATCCGTTAAGTTTTCCTGTTAATTTAATACCAATCAGTTTAGGGAATTTAAGCTCCCAAGGTAAGCCGGCCATAACATCACAGGCGTCAGCGCCACCAACACCAATTGCAACCATACCTAAACCACCTGCATTTACAGTGTGTGAGTCGGTACCGATCATCATTCCACCCGGGAAAGCATAGTTTTCCAATACTACCTGGTGGATGATTCCCGCACCTGGTTTCCAGAAACCAATGCCGTATTTATCAGAAACCGAAGCTAAGAAGTCAAAAACCTCTTTACTCTCCGTGTTTGCAGCAGGTAAATCTATTTCTGCACCAAATTTAGCTGTAATTAAGTGATCACAGTGAACGGTAGATGGAACAGCGACCTGTGGTCTGCCTGCCTGCATAAACTGCAATAAAGCCATCTGGGCAGTAGCATCCTGCATGGCCACACGGTCAGGAGCAAAATCTACATAGTCAACACCTCTGTTGTAAGAAGTATTCGTGTTTCCCTCCCAAAGGTGGGTATAAAGTATTTTTTCTGAAAGTGTTAAAGGTCTGCCTACTAATTTACGGGCCGCCTCTACACGGGGGCCAAAGTTTGCATACACCTTTTTGATCATTTCTATATCAAAAGCCATTGATAATATGTGTTAAAAGGGTAAGTTATTACTATAATTGGTAGCGAATTTACAAAAAAAAACAGGCGATCATGATCATAAGCAGATCATTATATTATTTATACCTATTCTAAATAATTAGATAGTGTGAAATACACTATAAGCAGCCAAACTGATAGCCCTTATTGCTGAAGTATTTTAAAACCAGCGGCAAGGCATATTCTAACCTGTCAAAAGCTTTTAAGCTATCGTGGAATACAATTACGGATCCGTTCCGGGTGTTTTTAATCACATTTTCATAACACTTTTCCCTAGAAAGATTGATGTCGAAATCACCGCTTAATACATCCCACATGATGATCTGTATTTCAGGATTTATAGATTTTATATCCCTTATCTGTGATTTTTTTATCCTGCCATAAGGCGGACGGAACAAATATGTATTGGTTATTTTTTGGCACTTTTTGAAATTCTCCAGATATACCTCATCGACTGTTTTCCAGCCCTTAAGGTGGTTGTAGGTGTGATTGCCTACCTGATGTCCGTCTTTTTTTATCTGTTCAAATACCTCAGGATGTTTCCTGATATTATCCCCAATACAGAAGAATGTAGCTTTTGCGTTAAAATCTTTTAAAGTTTTTAAAACAAAGGTTGTAACATCGGGTATAGGTCCATCGTCAAAGGTTAAATAAATGACTTTTTCATTTCGGGTTTTATTCCAGGTTAAAGATGGGTAATACCATTTTAATAAAAGTGGAGATTTGACCAGGTACATGTTCAAATGTAAGTTGTTTATATTAATATTGTGAAAAAAATCTATGAAGACAATCATCTCCTATAATGCTTTTCCAAAGCTTCTTCTGGCTTTCTCGTTTGTTTTTTTTACCGCTCTTGCGCAGAAAACTGTGGCACAGGAGGTGATAACGGTTCAAAGGGCCATTGAATTAACCTTGAAAAATAATCTGCAGGTAACGAAATCTAAACTGAGTGAGGACTTGGCGAAAGAAAACTTTAAACAAGCTAAGCTGGCGCAATATCCAACGTTAGGTGCATCGGTTGGGCAAGATATGGGCTGGGGACGGAATAATGTAAGTTCAGGAGTTTATGAAAATACCCAGACTTACAGCTTTAGTCCGCGTGCCAGTTTAGGGGTCGACTTGTTCAACGGTTTCTCTAAAATAAACCAGATCAGGCAGAATAAAATATTACTGGAAGCAGGAAAATTAAATACCGATAAGGTTAAAAATGACCTCGTTTTGCAGGTGGTTACTTCCTACATGGATATTTTGTATAATAAAGACCGTTTAAAAGCAGCCAGGCAGCAGCTTGAAGTGGCTCGTAAGCAGCTCGGACAACAGCAGCAATTGCTGGATGTAGGCAACAAAACGTTGGCCGATCTTGCTGAATCAAAATCTCAGGTAGCCGTTGCTGAACTAGATGTAACCAAAGCAGAAAATGCCTTAAGCATCTCCTTTATTACACTGGCCCAACTCATGGACATCCCTTCAGCTACAAGATTTGAAGTTCAGGCACCTGATATTTCTAATTTTGCCCGCTCATCTTCAATATATGATGCGGAACAGGTGTATACAGAAGCATTAGGCATGTTCCCTGACATTAAACTGGCAGCTCTGCAAACAGCCTCCGCTAAAAAAGGGATCGATATTGCCAGAGGTAGTTTATATCCAAGTTTGTCATTTAGCGGCGGATATGGTACATCCTACATTTACAGGTATAATTCACCAGCACAATTCCCAAATGCTTCTTTCAAAAGTCAGTTAGAGAACAATGTTTCAAAAGGTATCGGATTAAGTTTAAGTATTCCAATCTTCAACGGTTTGCAGGCCCGGTCAGGAGTGACAAAGGCAAAGATCAATTTGTTGCAAACCCAGGCTGATGAGCAGATCGTCAAAAATAACTTAAACAAAATTATATACCAGGCAGTAGCGGATTTAAAAGCTGCCGAAAGTACTTATGCTTCCACAACTAAAGCTTTTGAGGCCCAAAAAGAAGCCTTCTCGGTATTAGAGCAGCGCTATAATGTTGGCCTGGTCAATTCCCTGGACTACAGTACCTCACAAACCAAAAGAAATACCGCTGAAATAGATATGATCAGGGCCAAGTATGACTTGCTGTTCAGGGCTAAAGTGATAGACTATTATTTAGGCAAACAAATTGTTTTTTAACGTTCATAGAGATTCACATAATATATACAAGAATGAAACTAAAGACCATATTAATTATAGTAGGTATTATTGCTGCACTACTTGCTATTGGTGTTTACACCGGGGCAATAGGTGGTGATAAGCGCGAGAAGATAACTACTGAAAAGGCTGCTAACAGAAAGGTGATAGAAACAGTTACCGCCAGCGGAAAAATACAACCTGAAACTGAAGTGAAGCTGAGTGCTGAAGTATCTGGCGAGGTTACTGAGCTTTTAGTGAAAGAGGGCGACGTGGTGAAAAAGGGCCAGTTGCTGGTTAAGGTACGTCCCGATGTACTTAAGTCGGGATATGACCGTGCCGTTGCTTCTTATAGTTCACAGAAAGCTAGCGTGGCCGGAGCAGATCAGATGCTGAAACAAGCCGAAGCGAACTTTGCAAATGAGGGAATAACGTATAAACGTAATGTAGAGCTGTTCGGTAAGAAGGTTATCTCAGCGGCGGAATTTGATGCCGCAAAAAACGCCTATCTGACCTCAAAAACAAATCTGGGGAGAGCGAAAGAAGACCTGAGTGCGGCGAAATTTAACCTGGAGCAATCTGGGGCAAATGTTCAGGAAGCAAGTGCCAACCTAGCAAAGGCAACGATATTTGCACCGGTTGATGGTGTAATCTCCAAGCTTTCGGTCGAATTGGGAGACCGTATTTTGGGTACAGTTCAAAATGCAGGTACAGAGATCATGCGTATTTCAAACCTTTCTTCTATGGAAGTAAACGTTGATGTAAATGAAAATGACATCAACAGGGTTAAGGTTGGTGACAATGCCACTATTGAGGTAGATGCATTTGCCGATAAAAAATTCAAAGGTACAGTGACTGAAATTGCCAGTTCTTCAAAAGATGTAGGTTCGGCAACGAGCTCGGTAGACCAGGTAACAAACTTTGTAGTGAAGGTCCGTATCCTTGCCGAATCTTATGAAAAAATTACAAGTGGCGCCAAAGATCTGCCTTCTCCGTTTAGGCCAGGCTTATCTGCTACTGTTGACATAGAGAGTGAAATGGTCGAAGGCCTGTCTGTTCCTATACAGTCTGTGTTCACTATCGATAAAAAGAAAGAGGAAAATAAAGATAAAAAGCCTGAAGATAACCAGGAGAATGCAGATAAACAGAAATCTAAGCTTACTGACAAAAAAGTAAAACAATATGTTTACGTATACAATACTGATGAAACGGTTAAACAAGTTGAAGTAATCACAGGAATTCAGAATGATCAGTTTATCATCATTAAGTCTGGACTTAAAGCCGGACAAGAGGTGGTGACAGGGCCATATTCTGCCATTCAAAACAAATTGAAGGAAGGAATGAAAGTAAAGAAAGTGGCTAAGGATCAATTGTTTGCTGAACCAGGCAAGAAGTAAACTTTATCAATACTTTTTAAATGAGTAAATTGTCCCGGTTTAAAACATTAGACCGGGATTTTTTATTTATAATGTATGATACCTAAAGTCGCAATGATTGGTGGGGGTAGTTGGGCTACTGCTATTATAAAAATGCTCTCAGATAATTTTTCAGCAAAAGAGATTTATTGGTGGATGCGAAATGCAGATGCCATTACGCACCTTCAGAAGTATAAGCATAACCCGAACTATTTAAGCTCGGTGGAGATCAGGATTCCTGAAGATAATATCTCTAATGATATCGCTTTTATTATCAAGAAGGCCGACTACATCGTGTTAAATGTGCCGGCTGCTTTTTTAAAGGAAACACTAAAAGATGTTACACCCGGGCAGCTCAAAGGTAAAAAGATCATTTCGGCCATTAAAGGGATTGTACCGGATGAAAATCAGATTATAGGTGAATTCCTTCATCAGAAATATAATATTCCGTTAGAAGACATCCTGGTGATCAGTGGGCCTTGCCATGCGGAGGAGGTAGCGTTAGAAAAGTTATCCTACCTGACCATCGCTTCTGTGAACGTTGGGCTCGCCGGTTTTTTTGCAAACTTATTGAACACACGTTATATCAAAACCAATGTTTCGGATGATATTTTTGGAACTGAATACGCTGCCGTACTGAAAAATATTTACGCTGTCGCCAGCGGTATCTGCCACGGTATCGGATATGGCGATAATTTTCAAGCGGTATTAATCTCAAATGCCATACGTGAAATCAAACGTTTTGTTGATGCCGTACACCCAATATCAAGGGATATTAAAGAGTCTGCTTATTTAGGTGATTTGCTGGTTACCGCCTATTCTCAATTTAGCAGGAACCGGACTTTCGGTAATATGATCGGAAAGGGATATACCGTTAAATCAGCACAACTGGAGATGAATATGATTGCCGAGGGATACTATGCAGTAAGCTGTATGCATTATATCAATAAAAAATATAAGGTTGATATGCCAATAAGCCGTGCCGTTTATGCAATACTATATGAAAAACATTCCCCTCATATCGAAATGCGCCTGCTAACTGAGCAATTAAACTAAGGATCAAACAAAACTCGTTTCTCATTGTTGTTGGCTTTATATATAAACCAATTAACTATGAAAACAAAGTATTTTTTGGGGGTGCTGACCCTTGCTATTTGTGCCTCATTAACTTTTAATGTTAATGCTCAGGAAAAGAAAGAAAGTGGAGTAGGTAAAGCGCTTGATAAAACAGGCAAAGCCATTGGCAAAACAGCAACAACAGTTGGAAACAAAACTGCAGAAGTAGCTGTAAAAGGTACTGCTAAGGTTGCCGACCAAACGTTTAAAGGTAAAATGGCACCTGATGGATCTGATGTGTATATTGACGGTAAAAACAAGAAATATTACATCAATAAAAAAGGAGCGAAAATATATCTTAAAGCTTCGCAGATAAAAACTAGGCCCGAAACTAAGAAATAGGGTTAAAAAAATAAAGGCCTCCGGAATTTCCGGAGGCCTTTTAATATGTGTTTAACTGTGATTAAGATCTGCGTCTTCTGTCGCTGCCACTTCCGCCTTCGCGTCTGCCAGCACCAGATCCACCTCTATCTTCACGGCTTCTTCCAGAGAAATCCCTGAAACCACCACCGCTGTTGCCACCTTCACGTCTGTTTCCACCGCCATAGCTTTTGCGTTCGCCGCCTCCGCCTTCGCGTCTGCCGCCACCGTAACTTCCGCCTTCACGTCTGCCACCGCCACCAAAGCCACCACGACTACGTCCAGCACCGCCGCCGCCATCACCATCAGCTGTTTTTTCTATTCTTACACCGCGGTTGTTAAACTCAACACCTTTAAAGTTGTTGAATAAAGATTCCACAGCTGCATTTTCAACTTCGAAGAATGAATAAACACCTTTAAGATCAATTTTGCCAATGCCTTTTCCGCTGATTTTACCGTTGTTGCAAACAAAAGATAATAAATCACCTCTTGTAAAATCATCAACAGAACCAAGGTTAATGAACAGACGGGTATAACCTTCACTTGTTCTCGAACCACGTTCTCCGCGCTCACCACGTTCTCCACGTTCGCCTCTGTCATCTGCAGAAGAGTTCAGGTCAGGTGCGTTTTTGTAATACTCTAAAAAGCGGTTAAACTCTAAAGATGCAAAACGTTTGATCACCTCATCTTTGCTCAGTTCAGCAAACTCATCCATGATGCGTGGCATGTACTGTTCAATTTGACTCTCGTTAACCTCAACATTGTGAACCTTGTGTACCAAAGCAAACAATTGTTTTTCGCAAACATCAAAACCAGTAGGAAGCGCAGCTTTAGTAAACTGTTTTCCAATGATCCTTTCAATCTGACGGATTTTACCTAACTCTTTCGAGTTTACGATACAGATAGAGATACCAGTTTTTCCGGCACGGCCAGTACGGCCACTACGGTGGGTATAACTTTCAATTTCATCAGGTAGAGAGTAGTTGATTACGTGGGTAACGTTGTTTACATCGATACCACGTGCAGCAACATCAGTAGCAATTAACAACTGCATGTTACGGTCACGGAAACGTTGCATTACCTTATCACGTTGTTGCTGGGATAAGTCACCATGCAAAGCATCAGCATTGTAACCATCTTTAATCAAGTGCTCAGCTACATCCTGGGTATCCAATTTCGTTTTACAGAAAACTACTGCAAAAATCTCAGGATTAAAATCCACGATGCGTTTTAAAGCAGCGTATTTATCTCTTGCACGTACAATGTAGTACTCATGCTCAATATTTACGTTACCAGTGTTTTTGGTACCCATGGTTAACTCAACAGGTGAGTCCATGTAGTTTTTAGCTATTCTTCTTACCTCAGGAGGCATAGTTGCTGAGAATAACCATGTTTTTTTATCGTCAGGTGTAGTAGACAAAATATCGTTAATGTCTTCCTGGAAACCCATGTTTAACATTTCGTCAGCTTCGTCAAGCACTACAAACTTCACGTTACTGAAGTCTATAGCCTTACGGCCAATAATGTCCAACATGCGGCCCGGTGTAGCCACTACAATTTGTACACCGTTTCTAATTTCACGCAGCTGCTGCATAATGTTCGCGCCACCGTAAACGGCAACAACATTAGCACCACTGATGTTTTTTGAGAAATTCTTGATGTCGCTAGTAATCTGCAAGCAGAGCTCTCTTGTTGGGCATAAAATCAATGCCTGAGGCTTATTGCTCTTGAAGTCTATCAATTCTAACAGCGGCAAACCAAATGCGGCTGTTTTTCCTGTTCCTGTTTGGGCCAAACCAACAAAATCGTTATTGCCCTCTAACAGCACAGGAATACTTTGCTCCTGAATAGGTGTTGGATTTTCGAAACCTAAATCCTTTACAGCATTAACAACGTCATCACTTATCCCCAATTTACTAAATGGGTTTATCATGTATTATAATTTATTAAGCCGCAAAGGTAAGTTTAATTTTTGGTATTTTACTGGTTCGTAACTAAATAAAAATCAAGCCATTAATTATCTGAGCCTGTCGGCCGACCTTAATAACTGCTCATCTTTTCTAATTCCGCGTATCGCAAGCAGCGAAAACAGGATCGCAACAAGGGGCAAAAAAGCACCAACCTCAACCGAAGCCCCCGATATTCCGGCAGGTAATTGCTGTCCATTGATACCGCAAAGCACGGATAATGCTACAATCATTAAGATGGCAACAAGTATCACCTTTTTTTGCATACTGCGGTTCCTGAATAAAAATATACTGGCAAAGCAAAATAATGAAGCGGCAATATTCAGTGCAACCGGAACAAAAAATAATTCCATTTTCATTCCATTTCCTGAAGCTCCTTGTAGCTGTTGATGAAATCCAGTCGTATAAATGCTGTATTCCATACCACTAATAGTTTTAGTTAGTAGGGGTAAAAACAACATGCAGACCAACGCCAAAGTTGCTAGTAAAAGCCATATAGATTGCACTCTTTGTATCATATCAGTTTAATAATTTCAACAAATATATCAAAACACAGATACTTACCAATCCGATATCCGATTAAAAAGATAATTTTGTAGCATTGAACATGCAACGGTATTTTATTGAATTGTCGTACGACGGCACCACTTATCATGGCTGGCAAATACAGCCAAATGCCTTTACTGTACAGGAATGTCTGGATAAAGCTTTGTCCGTTTATTTCAGGCAGCCGGTAAGCACATTAGGCTGCGGAAGGACGGATAGTGGCGTTCACGCAACACAATTTTATGCGCATTTTGATTTGCAGACTGAAATCAATGAAGGAGAGGGGCAATCCATTTTGAAGGCCCCGCACCTTTTAAAATCTGTAGCAGGTATCAACTCTTTATTGCCTTACCAAATTGCAGTAAAGCGTGTTTTTGAAGTTGATCAGGAAGCCCATGCGCGTTTTGGTGCTACAGAGCGGGCATATCATTACCATATTCATTTTCATAAGGATCCATTTAAACTCAATCGTTCCTGGTTGTATAAAGGGGAACTGGACATGGCAGCGATGAATCAGGCAGCATTACTGTTGCTGGGCCATACCGATTTTTCTTGTTTCAGTAAGTCTAATACCCAAACCTTTACCAACAACTGTAAAATAACCGAAGCTTTTTTTCAGGAGAACGATGGCGGGCTATTGTTTACCATCAGAGCTGATAGGTTTTTAAGGAACATGGTACGTGCGATTGTTGGAACGCTGATCAGAGTGGGTAAGAAAGAGTTGGCTCTGGACCAATTTCAGCAAATTATGGAAAGTAAAGACCGGAGTAATGCCGGGCAGTCTGTTCCGGCTTGTGGTTTATATTTAGTAAATGTAATTTATCCCTTTGTAAAATAAATATGTCTAAAATAGCAGGTGATGCGTTTAATGTCAGCTTACTGAAAAGAGTTTTTCAATACGTAAAACCTTACCGTAGAATCTTTATTCTTTCTATTGTTTTAACTGTATTGTTGGCACTTATTGCACCTGCCAGGCCATTTCTAATCCAGCATACATTGGATAATTACATCATGAAGGGACATTACAACGGCTTACTGGCGATGACCATCCTCATGTTGGTTTTACTGGTTGTACAGGCCGCAATACAATTTAGTCATACACTGCTCACCAATACATTGGGGCAGTCGGCGATTCGCGATTTACGCATCAATGTATTTAACCACATTACCAAACTGCGTTTAAAATATTTCGACAATACGCCCATTGGTCAGCTCATTACCCGTACCGTATCTGACCTTGAAACTATTGCCGAGATCTTCTCAGAAGGTCTTATTGTTATTATCGGTGATATTTTAATGGTGATTGTCATTATTGGGGTGATGGTTTACAAGGACTGGGCGCTTACGCTGGTCGTATTGTTGCCAATGCCATTATTGATTATCGCAACTTCTATTTTTCAGAAAGCAATTAAATCGGCCTTTCAGGAAATCCGTACCGAGGTTTCTAACCTCAATACCTATTTGCAGGAACACATTTCCGGTGTCTCCATCATCCAGTATTTCGCAAGGGAAGAACAGGAATATAAAAAGTTTGTAAAGATCAATGCCCGGTACCGCGACGCAAATATTCGTTCCAACTGGTATTATTCTATTTTCTTTCCGGTAGTAGAAATCATCTCTGCCATGTCTTTAGGTTTGCTGGTTTGGTATGGTTCCAGAAGTATACTGGCGAAGCCTCTTGACGTAACGCCAGGCACCATAGCTGAGTTTATATTGTACATCAATATGCTGTTCCGCCCCATTCGCGAACTCGCTGATAAATTCAATACCCTGCAAATGGGGATGGTAGGTGCCGAACGTGTTTTTAAAGTTTTGGATACCGATGAAGTTACAGAAAACAAAGGGTCATTTGTTCCTGAAAAAATGCAGGGGACCATTACCTTTGATAAGGTTTGGTTTGCCTATAATGATGAAAATTTTGTACTAAAAGATATTTCTTTCCAGGTGCCGGCCGGAAAAACCATTGCACTAGTGGGCGCTACCGGGGCAGGTAAATCTTCTACGATTAATATTTTAAACCGTTTTTACGAAATTCAAAAAGGAGAGATTAAAATCGATGGAGTGAAAATCCAGGATTATGAACTGAATTACCTCCGCAGTAATATCGCTACTGTTTTACAGGATGTATTCCTCTTTTCTGATACCATTTTCAATAACATCACCCTCAATAATCCGGATATTAAAATGGAGGAGGTGGTTGATGCCGCTAAAAAAGTCGGTGCACACGAATTCATAGAGAGGTTACCCGGTGGTTATCATTATAACGTAATGGAACGTGGTGCCACGCTTTCTGCGGGACAAGCACAATTGATTTCTTTCATCCGTGCACTGGTTTATAACCCTTCCATTTTGGTATTGGACGAAGCTACATCCTCTGTAGATACAGAAACTGAAATGCTTATTCAAAGGGCTATTGAGAACCTGATGAAAGGGCGTACTTCCATTGTGATTGCGCACCGGTTGTCAACTATACAGAAGGCGGATAAAATCCTGGTACTGGATAAAGGGGAGATCAAAGAAATGGGAACACATCAGCAATTGCTTAAACTGGATGGCTACTATAAAAAGCTGTATGATTTGCAGTTTAACTCAACGGGTGTAGAAAAATAACCTGGAAATTGCTTTACTGATCAAGCCAGTTTTTAAAAGCTTCGGCCCTTTCTTCACTAACAATCACCTCAATCCCTTCAGCGGGGCTGGGGTTCAATACAATTCTTACCCTGTTTCTCGACAGCTTGTACATCTCTTTGATGGCATTGATATTGATGATGAATTTCCGGTTTACCCGGAAAAAATCGGCCGGATTTAACTGGGGTTCAAGACTGCCAATGGTTTCTTCAATGATATAGTTTTGCTGATCTTTTGTAACCAGGAAAAGGTATTTATCATCGGCCATAAAGTAAGCCACGTCTTCTGATTGAACGGTTTTAATCAGTTGTCCCATTTTAACCATAAAACGGTTCCGCAACCGATCTGTCTGCCCGGGTACATTAAATACCTGTTGAGGTATTTCCGATGCCTTGCGGATGGTATTCAATTTCGCCAGTGCCGTCCGCACATCCTCCTCATCAAATGGTTTTAACAAGTAATCGATACCTTGGTTTTTAAAAGCTTTTAAAGTGTATTGATCATATGCAGTAGTAAAAATAACCGGGCTGTCTACAGTCACCTGTTGAAAAATTTCGAAACTTTCACCGTCACCAAGATGAATATCCATAAACAACAAGTCGGCAGTGTTTTTAGTTAACCACGCTACTGCAGCTTCAACGGTACCTAAAATGGCCAGTATCTGTATATTGGGATTGATATCCATCAGGATATTTTGCAACGTATCTGCTGCTAATTCTTCATCCTCAATAATTAATACCCTCATTAAATTTTGTGATTTAATGTAAAAGTATAAAAAAACTCCGGCCTGTAAAAACAGACCGGAGTTTGTGCTCTTGTAAGCTGAATGGTTTTATTGCATTAAGTCCGGGTTATTTTCTATGGCACCCTGAGGGAAACGTAAGGTATAACGAGGGTCATTTTTTTGAAGGATATAATTCGTTCCGTTAATAGTATGTGTTAATTCCGGTTGGCCATATCGTCTTAGATCATACCATCTGTGCCCTTCTAAAGCCAGTTCGCGTTCACGTTCGGCAATAATCTCTTTCATTAAATCCGCAGGTGTTAATCCTGATATCCTGGTTTGTTCTGTTTGGAAGTAAGCTGGCGTCAAACGTTTTGCTTTTAGTGCAAGTAAGCGCTGCAGAGCTAGATCTTTGTTTTCTGTTTGTAATGCAGCCTCGGCAGCAATCAGATACATTTCCCCATTGCGGAAGGTAATTTTCAATGCATTGGAGTTTCCTTTTATAGAACGATATCTTGAACCTGATTTACTGAAATATTTAGAGAACCGTAAATCATTCGTCTGGTTGTATATCCCTAATAAGTGCGCTGAGATATAAGATGCATTTGAAGCTCTTGAATCCATTACATCCTCCAGGGCCATAATATTTTCTTTTGACAAATAATTGTTTGGTAATACACTACCTGTGGCATTTAGATCTTCAAGGTCACTGTTAAGCGCCAACACTGCCTGTGATGCAGTTAATGCTTTGTCCCACTCTCCTCTAAATTCATAGATTCTTGCAGACAAGGCAAGGGCAGCTCTTTTACCAAAACGATAATTTTTGCCACTTTCCCATTTGTCAACATTCAACAAAGCCTGACCGGCAGCCAGATCAGAGAAGATCTGATTATAAACGGCCTCTACAGTTGCCTGAGGGAATTTCTGTTCAATATCAACGATAGTGACAATAGGAATACCATTGTCTGTACCTGCAGTAGCCTTGTTGTAAGGCTTAGCATACATGTTTAGCAATTCAAAGTGTGCATAAGCCCTTAACAGATAAGCTTCTGCCTTTAACTGAGCGGTCGCTGCCGAAATGCCTGCTGTAGCCTCCACATCTGCAATTACCTGATTAGCGTAGAAAATGCTTTTATAAAATTGAATGTAAGGGAACGGCGCAGTTAAGCCATCCTGGTTCGCATCTTTCCATATATAAATTTCTTTAATAGTTGGAAAATCCTGTCCAAACTCATCCAGTGTTAACTCATCTGTACGTAATGCAAGCAAAGCTTTATGTTTTGGGAAACCACTGTAAGCCGAAGTCATCAATGCCCTGAAATCTTCAACAGTAGTAGGGATTACCTTTCCAACCGGCTCAATCTCTAAATATTTTTTACAGCCGCTGATGCTTAAAGAAAGCAGAACAGCGCTTAGTATGATTAATCTTTTCATTTGATTTAAAATTAAAAAGTTGCGCTTAAGCCAATTGATATACTTTTAGTAACTGGCTGTGCATAAATATTACCATAAGTCTCCGGGTCAAAGTAACCTTTGTAGTCTGATCCGAATACCAGCATGTTCCTGCCTTCAACACTCACACGTAGGCTATTCGCCTTCACCTTACTTGATAATTTAGCTGGTAAAGTGTAACCTAAACGCATGCTGTTTATTCTTAAATAATTCATTTTCTTTGCGAAAATGTCAAGGTTATTGTAAGAATGTGCTGGATCATCAACTATCCAGCTATTGGCCATCCACCTGCTGCCATCACCAGTTTCTTTACTAAAAATAGCAGGTAGGGTTGAGCTGGTATTTGTCGGGCTCCAAGCATTTAATACCACCTTACTCATGTTTTGTCCACGATCTAATTGGGCCGGGTTATACGGAGGTGTTTCAACTACCATTTGACCCAGGTTAAAATTTGCCGCTATTGATAAATCAAAATTCTTATAACGGAACCTGTTAACCAGTCCTCCCGTATACTTTGGATCACGATCGCCGGCGTAAGTAAATAAATCCTGGTATTCTTTATTGCTAAGGCTACTTTGTGCAAGCTGCCCCGGGAAGAAATCTGCATAAGGATCATATAGTTTATAGAAACTCTCCATAGAAACTATACTACCATCTTTTTGGACAAACTGGGGAATGCCGTTTGCATCTAAACCAGCGGTTTTAATAACAAATAATGAATTCACTGCATAGCCTTCTTTTGATGGTGCAAAAGATTGTAAGCTTATTTTCTCTCTTTCTACTTTACTCTTGTTGTGGGCGATGTTGAAATCTGTCCACCACTGAAAGTTTTTACTACTAATGTTCCTTGTCGAAATCGTCAACTCCAGTCCTTTATTGCTTACCTGTGCCCAGTTAGAATTGGTAAAGTCAAAGCCATTCTCTAATGGAAGTTCCTGAATACCGATCAGGTCTTTACTTTGTCTGTTATAATATTCCACAGTCACCTGTACTGCATTGTTAAATACGCCCAGGTCTATAGCGGCATTAAACGTTGCCGTTTTTTCCCAGCGCAATTTTTGATTAGGCGGACTTGTTACAACAATGGTCTCCTCATTTGGACCAGGTAATATGTTTCCACTTTCGTAGGCGCCTACAACAAAGGGGCTAGTATTTTTATCAATATTTCCCTGGATACCATAAGAAGAGCGAACACGTAAATTGGAGATCCATTTAACATCTTTTATGAAATCTTCTTCACTCGCGTTCCATGCTCCGGATACGGAATAGATAGGTAGGTATTTATATTTAGGATCTACACCAAAAAGATCAGAGCCATCATAACGAATACTTCCGTAAGCCGTATACTTTCTGTCATATGTATAGGAAAGTGTTCCGAAAAATGAAGCATAAGCATTTTCAACCCATGTTTTTTGATAAGTCCTATATTTTGGATCAGAAGCAAAATCAGCATTTGGGAATACAATATTTTGGTTGGTTAATGTACGTTTATTAAACCCAAATCCTTTTGTATTGATCACCTCATTTTTTGTTCTGCGCAATTCTGCACCTGCAAGCGCTTCGATCTCATGCTTTTCGTTGATGACTTTACTATACTCAAATATATTCTTCCAGTTGTACTGGAAAAAGGAAGTCTTCCCGTTTTGGATTACGCCGCCTTGAGGAAGAAAGTACTCATTTTGCTTAGTCGTAGCATTATAGTACCTGGTTCCTTCACGCATTTTACGTACAAAGTAAGTGTCTGCACTGCCATATTTCTCAGAGCCATTTTCTTCAAACTGCAAGCCCATTTCCGAACGGAAATTCAAGTCTTTAAAGATTTTGTAGTTTACATCGAATATACCTTTGAAACTTTTGTTGTTCAAGGTATAATGTGTATTGCTGCGTTCTTCAAGGATGTTGAAAGGGACATATACATCGCCACTAAAGTTTGCGGTTCCCTGAATATCCGGATCATAAATGTAGGCCCCATTGGCATCTTTCGCTGTTAAGTAAGGATTTACATTTCTTACATAACGCGAAGGATTTGTAAAGGCGTCTACCTCTGTTAAATAATTATTTTGGTTAGTTACCGAGCCAAATAATGCAGCGCCAACTTTTAATTTAGGTGAGATGTGAAAATCGGTTTTTAAAGTAGTGTTATATCTTTTCAGACCTGTTCCGATGGTTGAACCTTTTTCATTGTAAAAACCTCCTGAGAAGTAATAATTGGCCTGATCAGTTCCACCCGACACACCTAAGGTGTATTGTTGGTTAACTGCCGATTGATATAGTTCTTTTCCCCAGTCGGTACCTGGATTTTTTAACGCATTAATTTGTTCCTGCGTACTGGCTTTCAATCCTCCAAAACCATTTGCACGGTAAGCAGCCAGTTCACCTGTTTTATTTAATAATCTCGACACAGCACCAAGGTTATCTCTATAAGTAAGATCTGGACGGGCAGCTAGGCCAAGTTCAAAATTAACTTTCTCCTCAGCATTCATCAGGTTCAATTTACTGAAATCAGGTCTTTGCGCGATGAAGGAGTTGGCACTAAAGTTAATGGCCATAGGACCTTTTTTACCCTTTTTGGTTGTAATTACAATTACACCATTTGCTGCCCTGGCACCATAAATAGCAGTAGCAGCAGCATCTTTTAAAATGGTAATGTCCGCGATATCATCAGGGTTGATTCCTGCGATCGGTAAATTACGCAATTGATCAATGTTATCTTTATCCATGATGTTTTTAGGAAGATCTGTTCCTTCCAATGGCAAGCCATCCAATACCCAAAGTGGGTCTTGTGAACCATTTAAGGAAACCGTACCCCTGATACGGATCTTCGGTGCCGATGATGGGCCACCACCTAAACTGGTTACTGAAACCCCTGCAATCTGCCCTTGTAACATCTGATCAACGCCAGATACACCACTCTGGCGAACCTTCTCGTAATCTAATTTCGCTACCGAAGTCGTGTTTTTACGTTTCGAAATATCCGTATAACCGTTCACAATTACTTCGTTCAACACTTTGTTGTCGTTTTCTAAAGAAACAGTAACCTTCGTTTTATTGGTTATGTTTACAGTAGTAGTAATGTAACCCAGGTAGCTCACTTTTAAGTAAGTAGTTCCTACCGGAACTTTGAGGGTAAAATGTCCGTCAATATCAGTCATTGCACCGATCACTGTATTCTGGATTACTCCGGGACTAGATTGCTCTCCAATGCCCGGTTTATCTATGAAAACAGAAGCTCCGGGAATGGGTTTTCCGTCTTCGGCCGACAGTACCGTTCCGGTAACCGTGGTTTGTTCCTGAGTATAGCCTTTAAAGCCAACCGAGAGCAGGAAAAGAAATAATAGAAATTTATTCATTAGTACAAAATTATTGATAGTTTAATTGATTTTTAAGCTTTGTCTGATTCTTAAGATCAGATCCATGTAATGATTTCGGGTTTCTTCATCTCCCCGGGATTTATTTTTCTCTAAAAGGTTCAGTATACTCATCAGTTCGCCCCTTTTCGCAGATGCTACATCCGATGTCCTGGTCATAGAACTTACGTAGACATTTCTCAGCTCGTTAGCATTAACTACAGGGTTTTCCTTAAATGCCCGAGGGGTAAGGTCGCACAGCTCAGGAAGATTGTTGTGGGTTAAGGTTTTAGGTTGTAGTGCTTTCTTGTTTACTTTTTCCATTAACTTATCCGCACTCACCAGTAAAACATCCACATAGTTTTGTTCGGTCATGCGCTCGTCCAGCGACAATGATTTGCCGTTTAATGTCGGCCTAAAAGCGGTTTCGCGTATCTCTTTTAATAATTGTGAAACGGTATATACGTTATCTTTTCCATAAATAGATTCCATTTCCAGTAACCTTAGTAAGCGTTCGTCACCTACTAAACTATAGAGGAGGCCATATTGTTGCTCACGTTTTAAATTATATGGTCCATATTCAAAAGGTCCCAATGGTGTGTCTTTAATCGCAAAGGTTTTTGATAAAAGCCCTGGATTAAATAACCACTCCGGAAGGTTGAATATTTCTTTTTTCAGGTAAGTCAACGCATCCTGTTGGATGGCCTTTGGAACTGGCGTATACGCCTTTTTACCATCACCTTCAACAGGGTTTTCCAGATAGTAACCGCCAATATTGGCCATCACATGATCTGCATAAGTGTTCCACTGCCATACCGTTGCCATATATAATTTACCGGCCTGGTAGTAAGAGTCTCCAGGTTCGGCAGACCAGCTCAATATTTGTGGTACCAGGCGTTTCAGGTTTTTTAAACCATATTCACCGGCTTTCATCGCATTATTGCCAAGATCCTCAGATTGTGCCCTTGGGTCTACTACATTTAAGCCATTCTGCTGTTCTCCGTAATGATATAATGGATCATTCTGATGCTTTGCAATCCATCCCTTCTGAATTTCCAGCGCTTTACGGGGATCTTGGGTATCCAGCCAACGGTAACCCCATGCAATCGCATATTTGTCATATGCACCTATCTGAGGTGTAATATTCGTTACCTTATCTTCTGGTTGTGCCACATAGTTAAAGCGGGCATAATCCATAATAGAAGGTGCCGTACCACCCATTTTAGCCGTATAATTTGCTGAACGCAATGAATCTACAGGATAAGCGAACGATGATCCCATGTTATGCTTTAAGCCCAGGGTGTGTCCAATTTCATGTGATGATACAAAACGGATAGCATGGCCCATTTGTTCCACGCTAAAGTTGTTTTTTCTGGCACCGCTATCAATAATACCAGTTTGTACACGCATCCAGTATTGCAATGAAGTCATTACATTGTGCCACCAGATTACATCAGATTCCAGGATCTCGCCTGAACGCGGGTCTACTACCGAGGGACCCATCGCGTTTGATTTTGGAGATGCCGCATAGGTAACCACCGAATAGCGAACGTCATCAGCATCAAAGTCGGTTGTATCGGTAACTATTTTCGCTTGTATCGCATTTTTAAAACCGGCGGCTTCAAAAGCCTTTTGCCAGTCGTGAATCCCGTCTACTATATAAGGAACCCATTGTCTTGGGGTAGAAGGGTCAATATAGTATACAATACGCCTTGCCGGTTCTACCAGTTCACCTTTCAGATAACGTGCGCGATCTTCAGGTTTTGGTTCTAGGTTCCACTTTGTGATCAGCTCCCTGGTTTCCAGCTTTTGTTGTGTATCTGAAAAATACCATCTTGGTGTGCTGAAATAACCCACGCGGTTGTCTCCGAACCGGGGTGTCATAGGTTTTTCTGGCAGTAACAATAAATTGGTTGTTACGGCCACACTAATAGCTATCGTACTTTGTCCCTCTGTAACCGAAGTGCTTAAAAGGGAGCGCACTACCACATTTCGCGGAAAGCTTTTAATATGTTCAATGGCAGATAGTGCTGTTTTTGCACTGGTACCCAAACCTATGCCGTTAAATACATCATTAAAGCTTTTTTCCGTTCCATCAAATACTTTATTTACCTTGATCACTACTGCGGATGAGTCAGGGGAGTAGGCCTCTATTTTGAAGGATTCAATTACTGAGCCTCCGAAGTTATCTTTTACCGATTGTGTAATGGCATCTCCGGCAGGTGATTCCACTTGTGGTACCAGGGTTTTTACCCATACAGTTTTTGCCAGTTTATTGGGATGAAAACGAATAACTTTATTCTCATAGTTCATCCCCTTGTTTACACCGGCCTCGTTAATGGCCAATGGAACCGAGGAGATCTTGTTGACCAATAAAAAGTCTTTATCCATCAGTTTTAAAGGGATCTCAAAGTAATAATCAGTTTCTAGCTGGTGTACTTTGAAAATACCGTTAACAGTCTTTGCTTTCTTTAAAAGGGTCTTGTAGTCTTTTAAAGTGTTTTTTTTGGTCGTATCCTGATCTGTTTTCTTTTTTAGGGAATCAGTACTTACTTTTTTGATCGTAACTTTAGGAAGTTTTTTAGGTGTTTGTGCATTTATACCAATCGCTGAGATAAGAATAAATAAAGCTATAAACGAAGTCTTATTTAAAATCATAATCTAAAATGCCTGAATGTTTGCGGATTATGAAATGGTAGCGTGTGAGCCTACATAATTAGGAGAGTGAAGGCGCAGTTTTAGGGAGTGAAGAAAATGTTAAATAGATGTTATAACATTGTTAAGGACACGGTGTTCTTTATATCTACTATCCGACAGACTTCAACAGTGGAAGATAAACTTTGTAAAGGCTCCCTTCCTCGCCATATTTAAATTGTTCACAACCAAAATATGCGTAGGTACTTTGAAGGTAATTTAAACCCTGCCTGCCAGAGTCTCTTACATCATTGCGCAATTGGAGGTTGTTGGTCACCACAATATGTTCACCTATACTTTTTATGCTGATTTTAAGTGGTTTTGCTTTCGACAACATATTGTGCTTTACCGCATTTTCAATAAGCGTTTGCAGGCCCATAAATGGAATGCTTTGTTCCAGGTGTGCATCCGAAATATTTATTTCCATAGGTTCCAGGGCATCACCAAATCTTATTTTCTGTAGAAAGAAGTATTCATTTACAAAGCGGAGCTCGTCATCAACAGTAGCTAAACCATTTGGATAGGATTCAAGCACATATCTATATACCCTGGATAGTTTCACCACAAATGATTTTGCCAGTTCCGGGCTTTTCTCTATCAATGCGTTTAATGAACTTAAAGAGTTGAAAAGAAAATGTGGATTTACCTTTTGTTTCAGTGAATTTAACTGAAGCAGCGCGTTATCTTTTTGTTGTCGTTCGGCCACAAGACTTAAAGCTTGTTTTTCAATTGACAGCTCCTGCTGTTTCATTTCCGTTCGCTGGCGGAGCATGAACTCCCTTTGCCATTTGGCTTGCGCCCAGGCGATGAGGAAGAGAATAATGAGTGCCGCTGAAATGAACATAGTCATTAAATATTTTTCAATGTCTTTTACGTCCTCATCAACATTCAAAGCCGCAGTATCCAGGATCATTGTCCATTTCATAGATGAAATGTTTAACGGTGTGTAATAACGGAACACCGGGATTTCTAAAATAGGAGAGAGGACAATTTCGTAAGTGCTGATGCTATCTTTCAGCCGCCTTGTTATCGGTGAAAGCATTACAGGAGCTTGCATTTTTGTGCCTATTAATTTTTCTACAGGATTGATTACGTAATTTCCATGCCCATCAATTACAGATGCTGAAGCACGGCCTGTCGAATCTACTCCCCATAGATAGCGTTGTAGTTCTTTGAGATTAATATCCAAACCAAATAGGAGAACTTCTCCGCCTGGAAGTGTGTACTTTGAAGACACCAGCCAGTGTAGCGTATCGGCTACCGAAACAAGCTTCCCTGCCCTGGTAATCGTATCATTGGCAATAAGCTCGTTTTTGATCCAGTCTTTCTGGTATTTTAAAATAGGATCGCGATGGTAAGTATTCTTATTTTTCTGGATCGCCTTGTATGCGGTGTCTTTTTGGGTAACAATCGCATACCAGCCTTTATTTATCGCCTGATGACTTAGTAACAACGCCTCCACAATCCCTTGTTGTTTTATGAACTCTTCTTTTGATTGAAATTGAGGAAGGATAGCCTCCACATTATTAACGCCTTGTACAAAGCCATTAAATTCATTGCGGATGATATTAGATTTAAGCTCATAATTCTTTGTCGCAAGGTCTATACTGATTTGTTCGGTCCGCTTGCTTAGCTTGCCCGACATAAAAAACCAAATCCCGGTAAAGCATAGGAATATAAAAAGTCCTATGACAATAAAATACCTGGAACTGTATATCGGCGATTTCATAACCGCAAAGATAAAACTTAAAATAGGTATTGCCGAATGCTGTATATTGCAGTTATGAATACGCTATTCACAAATCTGCTACACATTTTCAATTCCATATATCCTTTAAGTGAGGAATTAAAACATGAGATCATAGCCCAAAGTGAAATTATCGAGGTAAAGAAGAAAACGAAATTGTTAAGTGCAGGGGATCGGAGCAATACCATATATTTTATTGTAAAGGGAGCGGCAAGGGTATATTACCTCGATAAAAAAGGAGTGGAGACCACTACATGGTTATTGCTGGAAAATGAGCTTCTGATATCTGTTTATAGTTTTTTTAAAGGAATGCCAGGGTTTGAGTACATCGAAACACTGGAAGATTGTACCCTGATAGCTTTGCACAGAGAAAAGCTGGAGTTCTTATACAGTAGGTTTATGGAGTTTAATTTCATTGGCCGTAAGCTTACAGAATCTTATTACATCAGAAACGAGGAGCAGGCAAATAGCCTGCGCATGTTAAGTGCAAAAGAACGTTATGAAGAATTAAGTGCTTCAAACCCTACACTTCTCAAAAGGGTGTCGCTAGGTTATATCGCTTCATATTTGGGAATTACCCAGGAAACTTTAAGCAGGATCAGAAGACAAAAGTGATTTTTTGATTTTTGTCAAAAATAACAAGGTTGTTTACGCTTAATTTTGGTCAACAATTAGAGATTATGAAATTATCAGTAGCTAAAATATTGCTCTTGTTATTCCTGTTTATGGGATTCTTTAGCAAAGCGCAAACAACCGGAGATTTCGAGCATGACTTTCAGCAATTGGTCTTAACAGGTTATCCCCCTAGTGAGGTTGACAGTCTTTTTAAAAAATATAATCACATACTATTTTTCTTCAACTCTAATTCCACGGCGGCAGCAACCATTACAGGTAAGGAAACTTCGGCTTATCCTTTAGCGTCATTTAAATCAAATGACTTGTATCAGAAGAACATTGATTTATTGTTACAGGACACAGCCTTTAACAAAAATAGTTTAGGCTATTTTATCGCTGCGGCTGCTAACGATAGATTAAAAATACCACAGATTACGTCAATCCTTGTAAAAAACGGATATAAGGATTTCTGGGCAGCGAATGTTCTAATGGTATTGAAAACTAAAGATATTTCGCCGATTGTTAAAACTATTGTCAACTTCCAGGATAAAGACGGAGTTACTTACCTGATAGAGCCCTTTGTGCATTTAGATAATGATGTAATTGAACCTTTTGTTGTAGATAGTATCAAAAGCAAAGATTTGTTTATCCAGTACCTGGCAATCCGGGCGATGGCCAAGGGGAAGTTTAGCGGGGAAAAGGAAAGTTTGTTGAGAAATGTCGCTGCAAACGGTGCTGACGGCTTAAAAGGATGGGCAATCAGTGCTTTGTCTAGTTTTAATGCTCCTAATATGTTAGACCTGGTGCAGCCGTATTTAGATAATAAGGATTTGAATGCTGTAGCACTAAGGGCAATCGCTAATAGTACCTCAATAAAAGACGGGCAATATTTAGATGATCTCTTAAAAAGAGATTCGGTAAATACAGCTCTGCTTATGGCATTGGCCGAATCGGACCGGGAAGAAACGTTGCGGAAATGGCTTAAGGCCTTGAGAGATAGGGGTGTGCCAAAAGATTATTATGCGTTTATTGACCGGAAGTCAATTGTATATAGCGAGGTTTACTTCGATGAGGTTTGTGAAACTATCAGAAAGACTAAAAATCAAAAGCAGATCTATCCATTGTATGATTATTTTGCTGGTAGAAAAGATGAGAAATCTATACAATTTTTAATTGAGTGCCTATCTAAACGAGATCAGGATACAATGGTTAAATACGCTATCGTTAAAAACTTACGGGGCAAAAAGAGTGACCTGCTAAAGCAAGCCCTTCCTGCCATAATGAAAAATGCTGATATCAGTGACATTCAACTTGTTTATCTCCTTATTGAATATAAGAACAACGACTATCGTGATCTAATCAGCAAATGGTTGAATACCGGTGAAGTGGAGAGTGCCTATCGAACACTTTGCAATAGTTATCTCAATCTTTAAATATAAAAGGGGCTCCCATCTGGGAACCCCTTTTTGTTACTAATCAAGCATCTTTTTGTGCTTAATTCATGCGTGCCGCAGGAATCGTTTTTTTTGTCATCTTTTCCAAACCAGCAGCATAACTGTCAAATTCTGCCGTCAACTGTGCGATCAAAGCCTTTTTTGCTTCGCCATCACCTTTCACTAAAGCCCTCCAGGTCACATTCGTTTTGCTGTCTTTGGCTTTTAAAAATATAGCAAACTGTGCTGCTTTAATTCCTTTAGGCAAGTTGGTGTCAGAAAAATCTATTGCTATCAGCTTATTGTGCGGTTCACTCTGAGTGATGTTTTCTACACGGCTACCGCCATTTGCAAAAACAATCTTTCTCGATACAGGAGCATTGGCATCTATAACTTCAATGGCGCTTACATAACCATTCGAGGCTTTTTTCAGTAAATCATTGTTGCTGAAAACTTCCCATGTCATGTCTAATTCCATATTTATATCGACGCTTTTATCAACATCCCATTTAACTTTTTGGGCGGCCTCCATTTGCGCATAGGTTTTAACTGCTGATAAGCTCGTCAGGAGTAATAGGGATAATATGATCTTTTTCATTTTTTAGGTATTTATGTTAAGAAAAAAGGCCAGGGAAATCAACCTGGCCTGTTAATTATTACATGCCAAATATTTTTTTCATGGCTTTATCCAAGGATTCTCCACGAACATTTTTCTCTATGATTTTTCCATCTTTATCAACAACAACCAGATAAGGAATGCCGCTAAACAGGTAAGATGCCATTACGGGTTTAGATTCTACCGCATTGATTTGTGGCCAGGTCATACGCTCTTCGGCCATTGCTTTTTTCCAGTCGGCCGGTTTTGCATCAACTGATACCGAAAGGATCTCAAGACCTTGGTCTTTGTATTTTTTGTATACTTCTTTTAAGTGAGGAATTTCCTGACGACAAGGGCCGCACCACGATGCCCAGAAATCGATAATCAGATATTTCCCCTTGAAATCTTTAGGTCCCCATTTTTTACCGTTTACATCAGGGAAAGCAAAATCAGGAGTTTTTTGTCCATCAGCAATTTTTGCTGCCTGGGCAATTCCATCCAGAATTTCTTTTTTCCTGATCTTAGCCTGCTCCAGGTTAGGGAATTTTTTAGTCAGGTTATCGAGTGTAGACATGATCAGGTCCATATCCCTTTTAGTGCTCAGGTTATTTAAGGCATATAATACCGATGGTTGGTCCCTATACTTGTGAACAAGATATTTGATCCTGAAATCCATGTCTTTGCCCAATCGCTCGTAACCGTCTTTCATGTACTCTATCCATTTAGGCTCTTTTGCAAGGCCTGCTTTGTACATTTCCTGACTTACAGCAATCATAGTCTGATAATTCAGATAGCTTGCCAGGTTAACATCATTGATTACATCGTTCTCTGCTGAGGTATTTTCCATATAGATATACGGAGGATTTTTGATTTTCATTTTAGCGGTGTCAATACCCCTTACATTCACGTGGATATTGTCGTTGTTTGCCCAGAAGTCAATTCGGTCAAAATAATAAACACGTACCTGGTAAAAATCTGGTTTATCGGCCGGTACTTTAAACGAGAAATTGTTGTTAGCATCTAATTTTGTGCTGTCTATTGCTTTAAATGCTCTCTTAAAACCCTCTCCTTCATATTTCCCCAGGTAAATAGGGTATTTATTCTCCGTATCCGGGAATTTAACTGTACCGGTAAAAGTTACCGTTTTTCCTTTTTGGGCAAAGCCGCTGCTTAACATAAACAGGGCGGCAATTGCCAGCATTAAACCTTTTTTAATCATTGTTTTTGGTGTTATATATTTAAGTTAATCTTTAGTCTTTCATCATTGGAGGGGTCATCTGTCCTTTTTTAGATGCCTCTTTTCTTAAATCCTGTGCTTTAGCCGCCATTGCTTCTGCTTCTGCGGTTTTTCCCTGTTTTTTAAATATCCTTTTTCTAAGGTCGGCCAACTGGATGTTGGTGAAGGGATCAGGGGTACCTTTCTCTAACTGATTGGCCCATTTAATAGCTTCGTCGCTATATTTTACTGGAGCTGCGGTAACAACATCATTCGCCGCAGTAACCACGAAACCCGGCTTACGAGGGAAATTAGCGTCGCTAAGTACGCCATCTACCTTTGCACAGAATTTATCCCATTGATTAGCCGAAGCAAACTCAATAAGGTCTAACTGTGCCAGCATATTTACCGCATTTGCTGTGGGTTTTGCTTGTAATTTTCTGATGGCCGCCATAATTTCTTTAGCTTCCTTCAGGTTGTTCTTTTTTTGATATGCGCTCTTCACGGCGTATACCGAAGAATTGAGTGTACGTTCGAAATACATATTAACCTTATCGGCACCATATTTTTTTTCCAGCTCTGCTTTGTTCGCATACAGATAAGCAAATGCCTGTGAAGATGGGTTGTTAAGATATTTAAGTGCCAGGTTCCAGTTATTGCCCTCGATAAGCGCAGATTTAGGAAGCCCGTCAAAATATACTTTTGCCACGGCACCCATTTTGTCAGCCTCATAAGCCTTTTCAAGCGCTTCCATATAGGCTACTGCTGTCGCTTCGGAATGATCACCATTGTTAAATTTCTTTGCCAGTCCAAAGGCAGTGCTCTCGGGCTTTAAGGCTTTACCGGCCTCTTCCATGAACTCGGCTGCTGGCATGCTTCCAACAATTTTATGTACAACCTCGCCGTCACCGTTAATAAAAAGATAAGTAGGAAAGGCGCTTACACCAAATTTGTCTTTTAATGCAGGGCCTTCACCTTTTTCCATATCATATTTGACATTTAAGAAGGTATTGTTAAACAAGTCGGCCACACTGTCTTTCGTAAATACATCCTTCGCCATCATTTTACAGGGGCCACACCATGAAGTGTAGGCATCAAAAAAGATGAGCTTGTTTTCTTTTTTTGCTGTTGCCAGTTGTGTTTTCCAGTCCGCATCCTTAAAAGTGATTTCGCGGTTCTGGGCTGATGCAGATAAGGCAACAAGGCAAGCAAGTCCGGTTAATAGTTTTTTCATTTTGTTAGTTTTTGTTTTTTGCTATTCTGAGCGGAATTTAGCGTAAGTCCGGGCGGGTTGATGACCCGGACTTATATTATTATAACGGATTTTGATCCAGATTAGGGTTAAGCTGAATTTCTACCGGAGGTAAAGGAGAGATGATCCGTTTATCATTCGGTTGAATAGTTAATGGAACATTGGTTGAATAGTCAGTGTAATTTCTGATCATTGGAAGACCGTTACGGAAGTTGTCATATGAATCATGACCTTCCCAAGCCAGCTCCAACCTGCGTTCATTTAAGACCGCTTGAAAAACAGTCATATTTGCTGCTGCCAGGTTCACCGTTGTCCATGCTGTTGCTGTAGCTCTTGTTCTAACCAGATTAAGGGCAATTAAAGCGTCTGTATTGTTGCCGGATTTGGCCAATGCTTCAGCTTTATTCAGGTACATTTCGGAAATACGCAGATATGGTGTTCCGCTCCGTGTGCGTGCGCTGAAGTCGAAACCGCCCACAGGTGCAATCTGCTGATAATTGAATTTATTAACAGAATTTCTGCTTTTGTCAGCTAAGGTTATTCTCTTGTCATTTTCAACAGTTATAAAGTTTTTCCTCAGGTCCGTTGGATTTTGGTTCAATATCGCCATATAATCAGGGGATGCGGCATACTCACCTTGGTTCGGGTTGCCAAAAACATCGCGGGGCGTTAGGAATTCGTTGATATAATTGCCATTGGCGTCATCATGCCTGAAAGCGAATATGTATTCTTTATTGGTCTTACTGTCTACTGCAAAAGATTTACTGTAATCGGCTCCCTGCAACAGGGTATATTTAGGTGAGGCAATTACCTTATCTGCATATTCAACTGCTTTGGCATTATACTCGTTTACGGGCGCAGCAGGTGTTCCGCCCATGTAAAGATATACACGTGACAATAATGCCCAGGCGGCTTCTTTGCTTGCATAATTGTTTGGATTACCTGTCCTCGGCTGATTCATTAGAGTAGCAGCTTTTTCCAGATCAGCGATGATCTGTGCATATACTTCTTTTACCGTATTTCTTTTAGGTTTATAGTCTTTATCCACCAGTGAATTTAAGGATAACGGAACAGCAAGCGCTGAAGCGTTGCCGTCATAATACGGGCGGCCATACACCCTTACCATATTGAAGTAGGCCAATGCTCTCAGGAAATAATTTTCTCCTTTAAGCTGGTCGTATCCTGGTCCTTGTCCGTCAGTAACTGCGTCAATAATTTTGTTGGCACCAAATACAATGCGGTACGACATTCTCCAGAATGAAGCAGTTGGGCTTTGACTGGGCGAATTGTTAAAAATGTAAGCGTCGTTTCTGGTTTGTGGATAAGCTTGTACAACCGAAAGTAGGTTATTCCCTTTTAATTCGGCTAAATTATACCAGTTCATGGCATACTGCGTATCACCAGCTGAATTGGTAACCAGCAGGGCGTAATTACCGTTTGTGGCAAGCGCCAATCCGTCCAGGGTAACTAAGAGTTCTTTATCAGATTTATCATTAAATGGTCTGATATTTTCGTCAATTGATTTTTTGCAGCCAAATAATACAATTGCTGCAAAACATATATATGCGGATAGTATGTGCTTTTTCATTGTCTGCTTCATTAAAATGTTAATTGTAAACCCAATAGATATTTACGGCTTGCACCATAGCCTGCACTCACACCATAGTTATTGGTATCGCCGGCAAGCGTTCCCTCAGGATCAACCCCATTGAAGGAGTCTTTAGTGAAAATGAACAGATTGTCGCCACTCAGATAAATGTTGGCACGGTTTAATTTGGCTTTATTGATCAATTTTGCAGGTAATGAATAACTTAATCTTACGTTACGTACCCTGATGTGACTAGCATCTTCCCAAAATCTGGATGTACTTTGGTCTGCTCCATCTAAACGACCACGATAAATCATTGGTTCTGTAGCTTTGTCGCCAGCTTTTTCCCAAATTACCTGTCCACCTGCCGGTTTAATCTGGTTGTTTCTCAACACATTGTTTCCGTCCGACGCAAAGAATGTTGCTCTCGAATTGTTGTACAGAACGTAATCTGCAGCGAAGTTTAATAAAACAGACAATTCAAACCCCTGGTAACCAAATGTATTTACCATACCGCCATAATACTTTGGTGTCGCAGTACCTGCAACCTGATATTGAGCAGAAAGGGCATCGCCCGATAGGCCTGCCGTTACCTCATCCAAAGTATTTACAATTTTGCTTACATAAGAATTTGTAGCGGCATTAAATTCCAAACGTTCAAACTGAGGCTTACCATTATCCGGGTTTACACCCATCCATTTAACAGTGCGGGCAGCACCGATATCATCTCCTTCTTTAATAATTCCGAAGTATCCATTTGTAAGAGTTCCGTTGTATAGTTTGGTTATTTTATTTTTATTAAACGTGAGGTTGAAACCTGTCTCCCAGGTAAATTTCCCAGTAAGGTTTCTGGTCGAAAGTACTAGCTCTACACCTTTGTTCAACATCGCACCGATGTTCTGGTACTGGCTGGGTACACCCAATACTGAAGCTGTTGCAACTTTTTGTAACAGATCTGTATTACGTTTTCTGTAAAAGTCTGCCGATAAGGTAACCCTGTTAAATAAACCTATGTCTATTCCCAGGTTTCCGACATAGGCGCGTTCCCAGGTGATTTGCCTATTGCCTAGCTGATTTATGATTCCGGCGGGGTCGCCACCATACTGATAGTTAAAATTGTAAAAGCTCTCGGTCAAAAAGTCTTCACCTGCAACTTTTCCACTTGTTCCATAGCTGGCCCTCAGCTTTAAGTTGGTCAGGTATTTATTACCACGTAAAAATTGTTCATTTGTGGCCAGCCATGCACCGCTTACCGAGTAAAAGTGCCCATCTCTTTTGTCTATCCCGAAATTGGTAGAGTAGTCCATCCTGTAGGATGCATTAGCAAAATACCGGTCGTCATAACTGTAACTACCTTCTGAAAAGAGGGAATAAGAAGCCCTTACATAACGTTCACCCGCGAAGGATTTTCCGCTAAAAGTATTCCATACCTCAGCCGCTGCTGAAGGTACCTTAACACCTGTTGGCATATTTTTTACCCCAAGGGCATTGAATTCAGAATTGTTTTTGTTGTATTCAAAACCGCCTAAAGCACCTACAGTGTGTAACCCAAATTGCTTGCGCGCATTAATAAGGTTGGAGGTCATGAAAGAGTTAAGGCTGGTTTTCCGTTGTGACAATCTTCCTTTGTCGGCAAGACCGGTTAAAGAAAGACGGTCTTCATAAGCTTCGGTGTTTATAAAGGTTGTATTGTAGGAGTTATTAGAAGATAAAGTTAACCAATCAAATAATTTGTATTTAGCCGAAAATACACCCAATACCTGCTGGGTTTTAGTGATATTACTATTAAAAGGCAAATCGTATACAGGGTTTTCATAAGCTCTACCCAAAGCGTCTGTGCCCAGTGATTTTTTAGGTATGCCATTATCACTGTCCAATGTAAACCATGGTAAAAGGTTAAGGGGGTTCGATCCGCTAATTGGACTTTTGTTACCGGTGTCGAAAATGGTACTGATGGTGGCATTCAAGCTCAGTTTGCTGGTGATGTTGTGATCCAGGTTCAGTTTAAAGCTGTTTCTTGACAAGTCGTTTCCTTTTAAAGGCCCTTGTTCGTCATAACGGTTCGCACCAAAGTAATAACGTGTTTTTTCCGTTCCGCCAGAAAGGCCCACATCTACTGTTTTTATTAGCGCATCACGATAAAGTTTGTCGTTCCAGTCTGTATAGGTACCTAATACGGATGCCGCAGGTAAATACTTGGTCAGGTAAGCATCTTCTGTTAGTCCTTCGTTTGCTAGTTTAAATGAGTTTAACAACATTTTGCGCTGGTAGTCGTAAAGCTCCTGGGTATTCATAAATTCAATTTTACCCATGTATCTTTTACTTACGCCAAAACTACTGTTGATATCCAGTTTCATGCTTCCGGCCACACCCTTTTTGGTGGTGATCACCAATACACCCTGACTGGCGCGTGAACCATAGATGGCCGTTGATGCAGCATCTTTTAATAAAGAGATACTTTCAATATCTGTTGAAGAAACAATGTCGCTTGGATAAGCTACATCTGAATAAATAATCCCGTCAACCACAATTAAAGGGTTAAGGTTGTTGCTCACACGAAGCGTAGTACTTCCTGTTATTGGTAAGGTACCTTGGCCGCGGACCACAAAAGAAGCCCTATTGTTAGGATCGCCCGATGGCTCAGTGATGTACATCCCCGCAACTTTACCTTTCAGCAAAGAAACCAGGTTGTTGCTGGTTACGCCTTCCAGTTGTTTAGCGGTAAAAGTTTGAAGGGAACCTGTAATTTCACTAGCCTTTTTGGTGCTGTACCCAACAACTACCGCCTCCTGTAACTGCATCATAGCAACGTTTAGCACGATGTTTATTTCCGAATCATCTGCTTCAGTAACCACTTTTTCAATGCGCTTACTTTCATAGCCTACGGAGCTAAAAATAATACGATAGGTTCCTGGAGTGAGGTTTAACGTAAAATAACCATTAGCATCGGTAATCGCGACAATATTAGTCCCGTCTATTTTAACCGATATACCTGGTAAAGGACCTTTGCCATCTGTTACTCTTCCACGCACAGGTTTTTTAGCTTCCGGACTATCGTTCCTTTCACCTACAGCAGGTCTTGGTTTAATAATAACCGTTCTGTTTACAATTACATAGGTTAATGGCTGACTGCCCAGGGTTTGTTGTAGTGCCTGGTCTACCGTTGCATTTTTTAGAGAGAGGTTTATTTTTGCGGGATTACTTCTTAGTAAGTCTACCTTGTAGAAAAAAGAGTAACCACTCTGCTTTTCTATTTTTTTAATTACACTTTCTATGCTTGCATTTTTTTCGCTCAAGCTAATACTCTGGCTAAATGCAACAGCACTTGCCTGGAAACTTATAATCAGTAAGCATATAATTAATTTCATGACCCTTAATGTGTCTAAAATTTTATTCATATTTTTGTTAGGTTTAGTCATGGCGATACTGGTTCCCTTTAAGGGATTCAGTTGGTTACGCCAGATTTGGTTGATAATTTAATGTAGTCTATCAGGATTCATTTTTTATTTACCCGGAACATTTAGCCGAAGGTGGTCGAAACACCTTCGGTTTTTTTATTAAGGGTAAAATCTACGTGGTTATGATTTTACGATAAGCTTTCTCCCTTCTATTTTTAAGTTAATACCATTGATTTCAAATATTTTTAGTACCTCCGTAAGGCTTAGGCTTTTAGGAGCTTTAAAGTGAAAAAGATCATCGGGCGACCTGCCGTCAAATACAACATCTACATTGTACCAACGTGATAACTGTCTCATGATGCTACCAAGATCAGACTCGTTAAATTGAAAGTACCCATCTTTCCAGGCCACAATTTCATCTACATCTACCGCACGGGTTGTTAAGTTGTTGTTATTTAAAGTGGATTGCAGACCCGGGATAAGATTTACAGTTTTTCGGGAGCCAAGCTGGGAAACCCGTACAGCACCTTCTAAAAGTGTTGTTTTAGTTACAGCTTCATCCGTGTAACTGTTGATATTAAAATGTGTACCCAGTACTTCGACTTCTTGTTTGTCGGTTGTAACAATAAAAGGCATTCTGATGCCTATATCTTTGCCACCAGCTCCTTGATCTTTACGCATTACTTTAGCTACTTCAAAATAAGCCTCCCCAGTTAATTCAACTTTGCGTTCATCCTTGCCGAATATTGTAGGGTATTTTAAAGATGACGCTGCATTAAGCCAGATTTTACTGCCATCTGGTAAATTAACCTGGTATTGTCCACCGCGAGGTGTGGTTATGGTATTGTAAGCTATTTCAGTGGATACTGCATTTTCCTTTTTTGTCGACCCTGCAATATTGTAAACAAGTTGCCCTTCTTTCGTTTTGGTAATCGTTATTCCATTTTGTTGGGCAAGCTCACCATCCGAAACACTGTCCAGATTGATGATGGCGCCATTAGAAAGTGTTAATGTTGCCCTGTTTTTGCCGGCTTGTATGTCGGCTGTGTTGGTCTGAATGTTAGAATCTTTATTGTTTTTTTGATATAGATATATTCCTCCTGAGGCAATAAGAAGTATTGCAGCTACTGCCGCGGCATATTGATACCAGGAGATTTTTTTGACAACAGTTTTTTGATGATTCGACAGTATATCATTTAGCACATTGTCGGCATTGGGAAATATCAGGCTACCTGCTCCAATTTTATCCCATGTGCCGTCCAACAAGCCTGTAATGGTATCGTTTTCCTGATTTTCGGCCACCATCGATAAAAACTCCTCCCGCTCCTCTTTGGTGCAAGTGTCTTCAATATATCGCTGGTATAAATATGCTAATCTCGCATTCATGGGTATAATGTTTAGGGCGTTCTTTATTATAAAGACCCCCGGCAAAGAGGAGAGGAGTAATGGAATTGAAAAAAAAGTTAATTAATGTTTTTCGGCCAATAAAGTCATGAGAATGACTACCATCGCAATGTCGGTATGTGTACTCACGTAATTGCGGAGAAAACGTAACGCATGTTGCATATGCGTTTTTACAGTAAGCTTAGAAATATTCAGTCTTTCGGCAACTTCTTCGTACTTCAGTCCTTCCTGATGACAAAGGCTGTAAACTAATTTTTGTTGAGCGGGTAATTTCTCAATAGCCTCATTTAAGATCTTTTCGGAATCTTTAAAAATAATGTATTCTTCGGTTTCGTTATGATCTTCCCTATAATCATGGGTCATCATTTTATTCGTTCTAACCTCTAGTGCTATCCTGCGCAATACTTTTAAAGTATGGTTCCTGGTTAGTACCCTAAGGTAAGCTTCCAGATTTTCGATATGGGTCAGCTGTTCCTCCAGGTTCCATATCTTTACAAATACTTCCTGTGCAATTTCTTCAGCAAGGTTTTCTGATTTTACAATTTTTAATGCATAGTGGTAAACCTTAGGACTGTAACGATGAAAAATAGTGCTGAAAGCTTTGGCATCACCAGTTGAAACCTGGTGTAAAAGTATTTTTTCATCATTAAAAATTGCTTCTGGCTTTGATGGCATCATTTTGTGCTTCAGACCTGACCTGATCTGAATTTTGTCCTCAGTGTAAAGGTAAAAAAATATATGCGCTCTTCAAAAATTGAAAAAAGCTGTCAATTTCCTGCCACCTGAACAAAGCCCTTCAGTGTAAATTCCTGACGGGCGAAAGCCTCGTCCCTGATTTTAAGGGCGGCCTGTAGGGCTTCCTTTTCTGAAACAGCCATCACATAAACGCAAATTTGTCCGGCTTCAAAAAAGTAATGCCCGTTTATGGCCAGCTCTGATCGTTGTAAATCATTTACCAGGCAAATGACATATACATCATTCTGCCAGTTGAGCTGGATGAAAAAACAGTCTTTAGTGATGTCTGTGTAAAAACCAGGGTTAAGACGGCATTCTACAATCTGCCCGTCACTGTATGTTCTAAACCTATTTAAATACGCTTTAGCGGTATCCTTATGGTCAAACGCTACCTGTACAGGGATACCTGTTTCCTCGTTTGGTTCCAGGATAAAGAAGATGGTTTCGTGGGTTTGTTGCTGATTGAGTTTCATATTATTGTTTTTAAAAGTTAATAATATGAGTCCCGATGGGAATTTAGAAGAGGGCAGGATGATCTGTTTTAACCA